>Ga0315545_1000637_pt1 | contig 36667 bp, 30 predicted proteins | sample SalMarSW160210MG_FD_203096 | JGI IMG/M metagenome (GOLD analysis project Ga0315545, IMG submission 203096) | Salt marsh sediment microbial communities from the Plum Island Ecosystem LTER, Massachusetts, United States - Salt Marsh Sediment SW1602-10 ...
CACATCAATTTGCTTCAACACCTGTAGAATAGCCTCAGCTCCCATGCCAGCTTCAAAAATATCACCATACTTATCTTTAAGTTTCCTGTATCCTTCTTCGTTAAGCAATTTTCGCGGCTGCAGACCTTCTATCTCTGCAATGCTTGCCTTTAGCTCTTCTTCAAGTCTTTCCTTCTTTTCTATAAATCCCGCACGAAGCTGGTTTACCTCTTGTATCTTAAGCTCTTCTTCCAGGCCTTTGGCTTCCGATTCTTCGATTTTTTTGTTCAGGCGTTCCTCTTGTTCAGCAATTTTTCGAACCCCCTCTTCCTCAACTCGGCGAAGCTTCTTCTGTTTGGCCTCCTCATCAATAGAGATGATTATATACCGAGCAAAATAGATGACGCTCTCCAAGTCTCGTGGAGAAAGATCAAGGAGCAGCCCGAGCCGACTAGGTACTAACTTAACAAACCAGATATGGGTAACTGGCGCAGCTAATTCTATATGCCCTGTGCGTTCCCGGCGTACACTGGAATGAGCTACCTCAACACCACATTTATCACAAATAACTCCCTTATACCTCGCCTTTTTATATTTTCCACAGTGACATTCGAAATCTTTAACAGGGCCGAAAATCTTTTCGCAAAATAGACCATCCCTCTCCGGCTTCAAAGTACGGTAATTTATCGTCTCCGCCTTAGTTATCTCACCATGAGACCAACTCTTAATTTGTTCCGGTGAAGCAAGACTTATCCGAATACCATTAATGCCATCAAATTGAGACATTTTCCCCCTCGCTAAGTAGTTCAACAGCAAAACCTAAACTACGTAGCTCCATGAATAAAACTTTGGTCGATTCTGGAATACCGAGTTGCTGAATATCCTCGCCTTTAACAAGAGACTCATAAGCTTTAGCTCGTCCCATCACATCATCTGATTTTATTGTGAGCATCTCTTGAAGTGTATGCGCGGCGCCATGTCCTTCCAATGCCCATACCTCCATCTCACCAAACCTCTGACCACCAAACTGAGCTTTCCCTCCCAATGGTTGCTGGGTGATAAGCGAGTATGGACCGGTAGAACGAGCATGTACCTTATCACCAACAAGATGAATCAGTTTCATCATATATATATCGCCCACAGTTACCGGCTTGTCGAACAGTTCGCCAGTTCTCCCATCTCGAAGTTCCATCTTGCCAAAAATAGGAGGATAGAGCTTTCGCTCTTTATAAACTTTTTGTGCCATCTGCTCTAAATCTTCATCATCGAGAACTCTAAGTTGATGGTTGTCAGCTATTCCCAGTTCCTCAAGCCACAGACAGAGGGAGGCTTTCCTGGCCACACCTTCCTGCTCTCCATCCATTATTTCCTCGGCATCAAAACCATGACTAGAAAGCCATTCTCTGACCTTTTCTAGATCAGTCCTGGCGTTTCCAGTGTCTTCAGGGCTAAAGTTAACAGCACCAGCTTTCCACGCTATCCAGGTCCTAGCTAAGGCATCCTCAATAGTCAGGGCATCAGCTCCGTCAAAAATAGGATTAATAGCCTTAAAACCTAGTGTCTGAGCTGCCCAACCCAAATGAGCCTCCAAAACTTGCCCAATGTTCATACGGGAGGGAACACCGAGAGGATTAAGGATAATGTCTACAGGCGTGCCATCCGGCAAAAATGGCATGTCCTCTTCAGGTAATATGGTAGAAATGACCCCTTTATTGCCGTGTCTCCCTGACATTTTATCTCCCACTGATATTTTACGCTTCTGAGCAACCCACACTTGTATAAGATTATTCACCCCAGCAGGTAATTCATCATGCCTGTCACGAGAAAAGACCTTAGTCCTGATTACCCTTCCCCACTCTCCTGATGGCATTCTGAGAGAACTATCCTTCACTTCCCGTGTTTTTTCACCAAAAATAGCCCGTAACAATTTTTCTTCCGCTGAAGGTTCAGTCTCACCTTTAGGAGTAATCTTCCCAACCAGAATGTCGTTGGGCTTCACTTCAGCTCCGATATGTACAATGCCTATTTCATCAAGGTTAGCGAGGCTCTCTTCGCTTACATTAGGTATATCTCTGGTGATTTCTTCAGGACCAAGCTTAGTATCACGCTCCTCTATGTCATATTTTTCAATGTGAACAGAAGTATAGGCATCATCTTTAACCAGCCTTCTGCTGATGACAATGGCATCCTCAAAGTTGCACCCTTCCCAACTCATAAAAGCACAAATAACATTTCGTCCCAAAGCAAGGTTTCCACCATCTAGAGAAAAACTATCTACCAATACCTGCCCCTTCTTAACCTTATCACCTTTGTTAACAATAGGATGCTGATTGATGCACGTCCCTTGATTAGTTCTGGCAAACTTGATTAAATCGAATGATTGCTCTTCGCCTCCTCCATTTTTGATTATTATTCTTGAGCTTGTCGCCGAAGTAACTACAGCATCGTCGGGGGCAAATATCACCTGCCCACTATATTTAGCCACCTCTCTTTCCATACCCGTAGCCACCAAAGGACACTCCGGACGTAATAATGGCACCGCTTGTCGTTGCATATTGCAGCCCATTAAAGCCCGATTAGCATCATCATGCTCAAGGAAGGGAATAAGACAGGCAGCTATACTGAATAGCTGCTTTGGTGAAACATCGATAAAGTTCACTCTGTCTATTGATTCCTTGAAATATCTCTCTCCCCTCTTAACCTCAACCTTGTCATAAACAAACTCATTCCTTTCATTAAGAGGAGCATTAGCTTGGGCAATGGCATATTGCCCTTCTTCGTCGGCTGATAGGTAAACCATTTGGCTGGAAACAAAAGGAACTACCTCAATATTCCGAGCCCGAAGAGAAGATAACCTTTGGGCAACTTTCTTCGTGATTAATGTTCCACTCTTAGCCACAATTTTGCCCTTACTTTTTATATCCTCCCCGATTGTCCTTCCCATCAACTCTTCCACAGTATTGGGAACCTCGTGGATAACTTTGAGGTATGGTGTCTCTATAAAACCATATTCATTAACCGAAGCGTAAGTGGCTAGAGAGCCAATAAGACCAATGTTTGGCCCCTCAGGTGTTTCTATAGGACAAATCCTGCCATAATGGGAATGATGGACATCACGAACTTCAAATCCAGCCTGTTTTCTTGAGAGTCCTCCAGGACCCATGGCAGAAAGACGACGCTTATGAGTTAGCTCAGCTAGCGGATTAGTCTGATCCATGAATTGAGATAGCTGTGACCGGCCAAAGAACTCCCTGATAGCGACTGCTACAGGGCGAATGTTGATCAAAGCAGCAGGAGTTGCCGCCTCGGGGCCAAGAATACTCATCCGCTCTTTAATAGCTCTCTCTAATCTTAATAAGCCAATACGAAATTGCTTTTGTATTAGAAAACCTACTGCCTGGGCCCTTCGATTGCCTAAATGGTCAATATCATCAGGAGTTTCCTTGCCGATATTAACTGAAATAATACGGCGGACTATTTGCACCAAATCTTCAGGGGTCAAGCCAGTACAATTCCCAGGGATATTAAGACCTAACTTTTTATTAAGCTTGTAACGACCAACTTTGCCCAGGCTATAGCGGCGAGGATTAAATAAGAAATTATTCAGCAAGGCTTGGGCACTACTAAGACTAGGAGCTTCACCAGAAGATAATTTTCTATAAATATCGAACAGGGCATCAGCTTTGTTTTTGATCAAGGGATCTCGCTCTACTGTAGAGCGGAGAAAAGCATGTTCAGGCGAGTTATCTACATCTTGGAAAAGGGGAAACAACGCCTCATCGCTCTCAAAGCCTATGGCACGCAACAAAGTAGTAACCGGTATCTTCCGTTTGCCACTCACCTTGACCGAAATTACGTCTCGATTAGAAGTGTCAAAATCAAGCCATGCCCCATGTTCAGCAACAAGCTTGGCAAAACACAATTCTCGCCCACTTGAAGGATCTCTCTCTAACGTGAAATAAACGCCAGGAAAACGCGTTAATTGATTAACCACTACCCGCTCTACCCCAGAAATAATAAAAGTGCCGGCATCCGTCATTAAAGGGAAATCACTAAAGTACAATTCCTGTTGCTTGATCTCCCCCGTCTCTTTCACCACTAGTTGTGCAGTGACATGAATAGGAGAAGAATAAGTCAGACCCCGCTCAAGACACTCAGAAATAGAATGCAACGGCTCTCGAAACTCATAATCAACGAAGTGTAATTCTAGTCTGGTGCCAGTATAATCTTGAATTGGTGATATTTCCTCAAACAGCTCCCTCAAACCTTCTTCCTGAAACCAGCGAAAAGAATCGAGCTGAACCTGAATAAGGTCAGGTATTTCTAAAGTCTCAGGCAATTTAGCAAAAGACTTCAGTAACTTGTGTTTAAGCATCGAAGAAACGATCCTGATTCTTCAAAACAATATCTTGAAGACACTAACTAGGAAAATTTAAGGTGACACGACTAAAAGAGAATGGAAACATAACGTAAACTGGTAAGTATAACATCATGGTTTAATTTTGTCAAGCCCTAATTCAAACTGCCCAATCTTTAACCGAATCCCGATCTTGTACAAGTGTCATCAGAGAGAAGAGATTTGGATTCACAAGTTCAAGAAGCCTTTTTGTCTGGCAAAACTAAAGCCCCAGCCCGATGGCTATTACCTCCCTGTGCAAGTCAGTATCTCCGGCAGCAAACTGTGCCGCCTTGACACGACGGTAATAGAGACCAACGTCGTGGTCCATGGTATATCCGATAGCCCCATGAGCAGCAATAGCCTCAATGCAAATTCGCTGGTAAGCTTCATTGGCTTTGGCCTTGGCTGCGGAAATCTGCCAGGGCGATGGTGAACCAACGCTTATTCCCCACGCTGCCTGATAAAGTAAATACTGAACCGCCTCCACATCAATCAACATATCGGCCAGTTTGTGCTGTATCGCCTGAAAAGAGCCAATCGGCCGCTCAAACTGAATCCGCTCCTTAGCATAGCTGCTGGTCATGTCTAAAACAGCCTGACACGCTCCGGACATCTCGGCACACTTCAGCACAGCAGCCCGCTGTAATATAAAGTTCACTATATCCCAGCCATTGCCTATCTTGCCCAGGACATCATCCTTGGGCACCGATACCCCGTCAAAGCTGACTTTGAACTGCCTGTCACCGCCTATAGTCGGGATTGCCTCCATCTTCAAATTTGGCCCTCTGGCATCCACTATAAACAGTGTGATTCCGTCCTCGGGTCTTTCACCCTCCACCGTCCTGCCCACTACCAGGATATAATCAGCGACATGGGCATCGGTAACAAAGAGCTTGTACCCCTGAAGAACATAATTTGTCCCCTTCAATACAGCACGAAGTTTTACCTCAGAGGCTTTATATCTGCCTGATGACTCAGCTAAAGCGAAAGTCCAGATAGTCTCGCCCTTAGCTATTTGCGACAGAAACTTAGCTTTTTGCTCGCTGCTTCCATACTCAAGTAGAGGCAGCGCACAAAGGGCGATAGTGGAGAAGAAGGGACCGGGCAGGATATTCCTCCCCATCTCCTCCATCAAGATAACCAGGTCCATAAAGCTGGCATCCATGCCGCCATATTCTTCTGGAAAAATGAGCCCCATCCAGCCCAGTCCTGCAATACTGCGCCACATCTGCGGGTCATAGCCTTTTTCATCTTTAGCTATCTCCCTGACTTTAGCTTTGGGACATTCCTTGGCCAGAAAATCTCTGGCTGAGATCCGCAACATGTCCTGTTCTTCTGCAAAACTGAAGTCCATAATAATCCCTTAAAAAGTCTACCTTTTTATCACCCCGAACATAGTGGATAGTTTAGATTCTTCGCTCTACTCACAACGACAAGAACATGTTATTAATTAAACTCTAAAAAACCTCAATATGATTTGGGTAATCCCAGCCTAAATTGCGCAATGATGCTTTTTTCGATTTCAGCAGTGCCTGCCGCAATTGCCTGGCCAGGAAACCCCAGATATGCACCCTGTATTGCGCCATCGAGTTTAGCCCATTCTGAATCCGGGTCAACCTGAGAATATATTCCTAAAATCTCCGCCCCGGTGATAGCCACTCTTTTAGTCACCTCATCACTCATTACCTTGTTCCTTGAAGACTCGTAGGTAGGAATTTGACCTTGGCTTATCCGCCAGGCAATCTGGAAGGCAAACATCTTCAACACTTCCAGGTCGACAGCCAGATCAGCTAGCTTGGCACGAATCACAGGATTTTGAGACAATGGCTGGCCTTCATGCTCGGTTTGACCAATATTCCTGGCTAGGTCTTCCAGAATCCTCTTACAAACACCGTAAGTGGTAGGCGCCAAGCTGCGCCGCTCGAAAGCCAGCGACTGCATAAGATAATACCAGCCTTTATTTTCCTCTCCCACCAGGTTAGAAGCCGGCACTCTCACATTATCGAAAAATACTTCATTAAAGTGATGCCGCCCATAATAGTTCAAAATAGGATTAATCGTGACACCCGGACTCTTCATGTCCACGATAAAGATACTGATTCCCTGATGTTTCTTAGCGACATTGGAGGCTGTTCTGGCAGCCAGCCAGCACCATCTTGCCCGGTGAGCAGCACTCGTCCACACCTTCTGTCCATTTATAATGTAGTAATCTCCATCTTTCACCGCCCGTGTCCGAATATTGGCAAAGTCTGAGCCAGCATTTGGTTCACTGTAACAGGTGCACCAGACGCCATCTTTTTCGCCTGAGGCAATTAACGGCAAATATTTTTCTCTTTGCTCTTCAGTGCCGAACAACATCAAACAGGGCCCTACCCATTGTATTCCGCTTATACCCATCCATGCTCCCGGTATCCCCCAGTAGGCTATCTCCATTTCGTATATCGTTTGCTCCAAGAGAGAGGCACCACGTCCACCATATTTCTCTGGCCAGCTCATAACGAGCCATCCTTTTTGTGCCAATTTCCTGGACATAGATATTTCGAACTCAAAATCTCTGAACAACTCCCCATCAATTACAGTGCTGCGCACCAAATCCGGAGGTAACTCGGCTTCGGCAAATTTACGAATTTCTTCCTTCAAGTCTAGTTCTTTTTCGTCCAGTCTGAAGTCCATTATTACCTTCCCGGAAATTAATGGCCCAAGGCGTAGCCCCTGCCTTTATTCCACTGCAAGCGAGGATTCAAACAACAAAACACACTGCCCAACCAGACAGGCCAAATTGTGGTGATACCTGTTAACATCCAGACTTTCACACAACCAGCTAAAGCGCTGATTTCCAGATACGTGACTACGAATTGAGCCCCGATGATAGCACACAGCAAGCCATTACTTTGGTTGAGGCGGGTCTAGATTGACCAATTCCTTGGTCATCGTCCCTGGCATGAATGTGAACAGATCGTCAATCGTCCATCCGCCAGGCTTAACCAGTTGCTTCTCCAATACTGGTTCTGAATAGAGCCCAACTCGTCCTCTCTCCACAAAGAATGTCCGCCCGTTCACATTAGCAGCATCATCAGAAGCTAGCCATACTACCAGAGGGGCAATTCCTTCAGGTTTCATTTCCTCAAATCTGACCATAGCTTCTGGCCGAGCTTTCCTCATTTCATCGCTGAGAGTAAGCCGGGTTCCGGCATTAGGGCGAATACAATTACACGTCACACCGTACCGGCCCATGTCCCGCGCCACCTTTCTGGTTAAGCCGACGATTCCTTCTTTGGCTGCGCCATAATTAGCCTGCCCATAAGTAGTACCGTTGAGACCGGCTACAGATGAGGTATTTATTATTCGCCCATGCCTCTGCTGGCGAAAGAGGGAACTCACTGCCCTGATGGTATGAAAATGACCGTAGAGGTGCACTTTGAGCACTAAATCCCAGTCTTCCTCGTTCATGTTGAACAACATTTTGTCGCGCAGAATTCCGGCGTTATTCACGAGGATATCAATCTTACCAAAGCTGTCTACGGCGGTCTTCACAATATTATCGCCACCCTGCGCAGTGGCCACCGAATCATAGTTGGCAACTGCCTCCCCACCCAATTTCTTAATTTCCGCCACTACCTCATCCACCGGTGAACGCGCTGCCCCGGAACCATCAACAGCGCCCCCCAGGTCGTTTACTACTACTTTGGCCCCTTCCGATGCCAAAGCGAGGGCTTCTCCCCGGCCGATGCCCCGTCCGGCACCAGTAACTATAGCTACTTTACCTTCGAGTCTCTTCGACAATGTCAACCTCCTTGTATGCTCCTTATAAATCCTCGAATGGCAGGCAACTTTTATCCAATAAATTTCTGGCTATAGCGCAGCTAATCACTCAAACCTATATATACATTCCGGAAGAAACGTTCAGCACCTGTCCTGTGATAAAAGCAGCGTCATCTGAGGCCAAGAATAGAACAGGCTTAGCAGCATCTTCAGGTGTCATCGGTTTAACTTGAAAGAGAATCATATCCCTTACTTTCTTCGGTATGCCTACCGCTTCTCCAGCTACCTCTTCCTGCTGCGTCTCTTTTTCTCTAGTCAACCGTGTATCTACAAAGCCATAAGCAACAACATTGCAGGTAACACCAAATCGTCCCCATTCCCTGGCTACAGTTTTGGTCAATCCGATAAGACCTGACTTAGCAGCAGAGTAATTAACCTGGCCGATGTTTCCCATCAGTCCAGCTACGGAAGCCACATTAATTATTTTGCCATTGTGTTCTGTCTTCATCATATATTTTGAAGCTGCCCTGATACAGTTAAAGGTCCCCTTGAGACTAATATCAACACATATGTCCCACTGGGCATCCGTCATTTTATGTATCAAAGCATCTCTGGTAAGCCCGGCATTATTGACCAAAATATCTATTTTGCCGAATTTCTCCGCTGCCTTATCCATGACTTTCTGACAATCCTCGAGCTTCGTCACATCGCCAGCACAACCATCAGCTTTTCCTCCGGCAGCTTTAATTTCTTTGACTACCTCCACAAGCGGCGCCTCATCAACATCACTCACGAAAACGGCCGCACCTTCTTTGGCAAACAACAGGGCATCGGCTTTGCCTATACCCCGCGCCGCCCCTGTGATAACCGCTACTTTCCCATCTAGTTTTCCCATTTTTTTACCTCCTTGAATTCTATTCTATGGTAGACAGGTTGCGATTCAGCACTTACAGCATCGCTCTGGGATCCCACCAGAAGAATCTCGGCCTATTTCCGGCTTCGTGCAGGTAAGGCAACCAAGGCTGAGCCAGGCGTTGTCTTTTCTCCCTTTCCATTCTCCACCCAAATCTCGCACTCGACAAGGTGCTCACCACCCTCCTCATATTTCTCGGTCACTTTGCCTTTACACCACCAGGTTTCACCATCATGAGGCTCATCCATCGTCTTCATTTTCCGGGGATAATCCATGCCGCGATATTGGCAGGACAATTTCATGAGTTTTCCCTGTTCTCCAATCCAATCGGTCATCAAGTGTCCCAACCAGGCGCGCTTAAGCGCACCATGTACAATGGGGGCACCTACACCCATAGCCTTAGCGAAACCATCGTCATAATGCAGAGGGTTAAAATCCCCCGATGCACCCGCCCATTGGACCAACATGCGGGTTGTCGCAATCTTAGCCAATGGTGTTACCTCAGTGCCTACTTCAACATCCTCATAATAGACTTGCTTAGCCATCTCTCCTCCAAAAGAATAATGTATTCAAAACAGGCTAAAACAGGATAAATGTCGACCGACTTTTGATTGCCACATCGCCCTTTTTGTTCACAAAAGTAGTCTCTAGTGTGGTAAACATGGTCTTGCCTAGCTTGGTTTCGCGCTCGGTTATGCTGGCAATTTTAGTTGTGGCAGTTAATACATCGCCAGCGCCAATAGGTTCAATAAATTCAAACTCAATACCCCCGTCAAGAAGCCTTGAAGGCGCTCCAGCTTTTGCCAGAGACCCAAGCAGTCTTTGCGAAAGGCGTCCAGCCTTGACTGGCCAACCGGTGAAACCAGGGGGAGCCAATAACCGTCCATACTTGGTTTTACTGGCAAAATCCGGGTCATTATATAGAGGATTGGGGTCACCTATGGCCTCTGCATACCTCTGGATTGCTCCTTCCTCGACCTTGAAAACGATAGTCTCCAAAGTCATACCTATCAATTTCCGCAGTTCATCGGTGATCAGACTACCATTAGCCATAGCTAGCCTCCCAGATTTAGTTTCGTTTACAGTCCTATAATAGCAATACTAACGATGTTCATAGGCGGAAAACCGCCCAAATTGTGGGTTAAACCTAGCTTGGGATTCTTGATCTGCCGTTCCGGTAGCTGGGCCTTGCCTTGCAATTGTTTGTACATCTCATACAGCATCCTGAGCCCAGAGGCCCCAATAGGATGTCCGAAGCACTTCAATCCACCATCGGGCTGAATAGGCTGCGGGCCATCATGATTAAAACGGCCAGCCTCGATGTCCTCCTTGACTTTCCCCCTGGGGCTGAATTGCAAATCCTCCATGGTCACTGCCTCAGTTATAGAGAAGCAATCGTGCACCTCAGCCATGCTTATCTCTTCACGCGGATTCTTTACCCCCGCCTCCTTATAAGCTTGCATACCGCCACGATAAGTGGTCTCAACATGGGCCCCATCCCATTTAGTGTACATCAACTCCTCACCCGAACTCAGGGCGATTTGCAGCGCCTTAACACGTATGGGGTCTGGCCGAAACTTCTTAGCCATGTCTGCCCTGGTTACGATTGCGGCTGCTGAACCATCACTGACTCCGCAGCAATCAAAAAGTCCCAACGGCCAGGCGATGATAGGCGCTTTTATTATCTGCTCCTCAGTCACTTCGCGGCGCAAATGCGCCTTCGGGTTCCGAGCTCCATTATAATGGCTTTTGGCTGATACCTTAGCCAGCATTCTCTTGCCTTCCTCCGGATTGAGACCATATACAGCAAAGTATCTGGTCGCCATCATGGCAAAGGCCCCGGGAGCAGTCACTTTGGGATTAATCAGTGCACTTTTTGTTCCCAAAAGATTAGGGCCACCCGGAAGCCCACCATATCCCGTATCCTTGAGCTTTTCTACACCCAAAGCCAGAGCAATGTCATAGGCCCCTGAAGCCACGCCGTAGCATGCACCCCTGAAGGCTTCTGTGCCAGTAGCACAAAAATTTTCCGTCCTGGTGACCGGAATAAAGGGTAACTTCAATGTCAAAGACAAAGGTGTAGCCCCTTTTCCTACGCTTTGTTCTTCAAAATGCACACCAAACCAGGCTGCACCGATGTCCTTTTTATCTATACCCGCGTCCTCTATACATTCTTTAAAAGAATCTACCATAAGGTCCTCTGCACTCTTATCCCATAGCTCCCCAAACTTAGTGCAACCCATACCTATAATAGCAACTTTGTCTTTAATACCTTCTGCCATTTTTGCTCCCTCCGTACATTGTATTATCTTTTACCATAGTCAGGCACGTATTGGCGTTGCCTTCCATGAATAACCATGAACACCACCTGATTCATCGATATATCGTCTGCGAAAGGTCATCTCTACCGGCATGCCCACTTTAACAGAATCCAGGTCACAATCCGTGAAATCAAACCAGTATCTACCGCCACCATCAAAATCTACCAGGCCATATACTGAAGGTGGGTCAACACTGGCAGCTAGATTATCACCTGTATAAGTAAATATGACACCTTTTTTATCCGAAAAGCGGTAATTTTCCATCTGGTCAATGGCCCCACAATCGGGATTTACACATACCCTCTGATATGGATATTGTGGCGTACCGCATTTTTGGCACTTCGAGCCACAAAGAGCCAAAACATCTTTCCGCTCCCTGAACAAGGCCGACATCGGTGTGCGAATGTTTATCTCACCACGCATACCCAAGTCCATCGGTGCTAAATTTTTGAAGGCAAGATATTTTTCATAGCTGGTAAGCTCTTTTTTAGAGTTCAGATGTTTCTTCACTGCCCTCCTATCAGCCATATCTTTTATTTTTTCAGTAACCTGGAAAAACAGTGCGTCGCCACCGTTCCCAAAGCTGACGATTAATATTTTGTCGCCCGGCTTTGCATCTTCCAATGCCGCTACCAACATCATTAAAGGTGAAGCTGACCCAGTATCACCGACTGTGCTAAGCAATGTATCCTGAAGTTGATTAGGGTCAGCACCTAATCGCTTGGCTACAGATCCATGTTCTCTTGGATACAGACCTGGATAAGCTATCTTGGCAAAGTCTTTGATGTCCAGGTGGTATTTCTTCAATAGCCCAGAAATTACCTCCGGAACAAATTTACTATAGCCAGAATCGCGGATAAATCGATCTTCCCAGGCGTGCTCAAATTTTTCTCCACTTGCTCTCCATCGGTCGGGGAAATCGTAGGAAACAGAATACGAACCTTCAAAACTAGCAATAACATCATCACTGCCAACAAGAAGTGACGCGGCACCATCACCATAGAGAGCTTCTTGAGGACTGCCCGGTTTACTCAAACGACAATCAGCAGCACAGACGAGAATATTGCTTGACGTTTCTCCTTTTACAGTATCAAAGGCAGAAAGCAGTGCAGTAGTCCCTGACTTCGTAGAGCCTATGAAATCAGCAGTCCTCATGTTTGACTGCAAATCAAGAGCAGTAGCCACCAGGGCTGAATTCTGCCTCACCATATAAGGCTGACTGGTGGTAGCAAGATACAGACCCTCAACTACCTCCCGTTTTACACCACCTAAACAATCGGTCCCTGCGGCTACTGCCATACTGAGAGCATCTTCATCATGATTAGCGACTGCATTTTCACCAGGCGGTGGGAACGTCCCCAGGAACCCAACAGCCGTGAAGATAGTGTTGTGATTCATTCGATAACGCGGGATATAAGCTCCGTAAGACTTTATGCCGACCATTGATTAACCTCCTGATATAAGCTTTTTAGACCAACAAGAGACTATGGCATAGAAGCCGTATGATGTCAAACTCCGACACTCTTGAAAATGAACCGATAATGAGAATTTTCCATAATTATCAGTTGACAAAAGTGGGGAAACAAAGTCCCTTTTGAAACTTGACGGTTCATTACCAGAGTTGTACCATCAACTCAAGAGCAATTGGGCTGAAGCTCACTCACCACCAAATAATAGTGAAATACTGAATTGGGCAGGGACATATCATGAACATTGGCAGTGGAATAGAGGATAACATCAAAAGGTTCGGCGAATATGAAGCCCTCTATTTCGAAGGAAGATGGTACACAAATGTTGAGATAAATCGCAACGCCAACCTATTGGGGAATGTGCTCAAAGGACTTGGTATAAACAAAGGAGACCGGGTGGCTGTCCAGATGCCTAACAGTCCGTGGGTGCTTTTTGCTTTTCCCGCTATATACAAGATAGGTGCTGTTGTCGTCCCCTTGAATCCCTTGCTGCGGCCTGACCAGGCAGCCTATATATATCATGATTCTGGAGCCAAAGCTATCCTCACTAGCTCGGACTTTGTGGGCCGAGTACTAGAGGCACAAAAGCAAACTCCAAACCTGCAACATGTGATCCTCACAGACCACGATGGCGTTCCTGGAACCATCTCATGCCATAATATTATGTCAACTACTTCCGGTGATCTGACTACTGAGCAGACTGATAATGACGATGTTGCTGCGCTAATGTACACTGCCGGCACCACAGGACCGCCCAAGGGTGTGATGCACACACATTACTCGCTTTATATCAATGCCCTATTTTTCTACGAATACATTCTGGTTCATCGTTCCTTGACTTTGCAATTAAACAGCCGTGCGTTTAATCCCAAAACACTCCAATTGAGTGAGGTCACTCAGCGAGTTTCTGGTGTAAATCGAGAGATGGTCAGCCTGGGAGTGCTCCCTCTATCACACTCCTATGGCATTGCCTTCAGTAACACCAGTAACTTCGTAGGCGGAAAAACAATTTTGCTACGGTGGTGGAATGTCGAAGAGGCACTGCAAGCCATTCAGACATTCCGGGTTACACAAATAGCAGCAGTTCCCACCATGTACATCCAGATGTTAGAATTCCCTGAGCTGGATAAATACGATTTGAGTTCGCTCGATGACTGCCAATGTGGGGCTGCACCACTGCCCGTGGAAGTAGCCTTGGAGTGGAAGGAAAGGGTAGGAGTGGACATTCGAGAAGGGTGGGGCCTAACTGAATCAGGAGCCACCACTACAGGGCAACCAGGTGACCTCCCCCCCAGGTATGGCTCCATTGGTAAGTGCCTGTTAAAATGCAACACCATCAAAGTTTTCGACGAGAAAGGTCAAGAGCTTCCACCGGGGCAGCAAGGCGAGATAGTAGTCAAGGGGCCTACAGTGATGAAAGGCTACTGGAACCTGCCTGAGGAAACAGCCAAAACTATCAAAGACGGCTGGCTTTATACCGGCGATATAGGTTATATGGACGAGGATGGCTACTTCTACATCACTGGCCGCAAGAAGGATATCATTATCAGAGGTGGAGAAAACGTATCACCAGTGGAAATTGAGGAAGTTCTCCTAAAACATCCCGCAATTGCGGAGGCAGGAGTAATAGGCATCCCGGATGCTATATACGGAGAGGAAATAAAGGCCTTCGTCGTCATAAAGCCGGATAAATGCGTGAATGAAGAGGAACTAATTGCATTTTGCAAAGACTGTTTGCCTACCTTTAAGCTGCCAAAAAGGGTACAATTTACGAAATCCTTGCCCAAGAACCTTCTGGGCAAGGTACTAAGAGCCGAATTACGCACGCTCGGTTAATTCTGAGTAGCGTGACAAAGAATCGAAGGGAGGGTTATGCCATTGCTTGAACTAAAGTTTGACAAGACAAAATGCGCCAAGTGCAAAGCCGTCAGTTGCCTCGTTAAGTGCCAGTACATGGACTTTAAAAACAAAGCCCTGGCGAAGAAGGAGTGGCAGAAGGTAATCAACGGTGAGGACTCTTCTGTGCTGGAGGCATGCACCACATGTTACGCCTGTGAGGAATATTGTCCGTTTGGTAACCATCCATTTTACTTAATTGTTGAGCAACAGGAAAAGAAAGGGATATTACCGGCACCGAGGCCCATTGTAACCATGTGGATCAACCAATGTGAACCAGTGGGTAGGTTCATGGTTGGTAAGATTGAAGAGAAGGCCTTATCATACTGCTTCATGCCACAATTCAATGACCTAGTTGGGAGCAAGCTTTTTGAGAATATCGCCTACTCATCATTTTTAGGTCAGGAATTTTTCTGCAATGTTGTCTATTTACACTACGCTAAGATGTCGGTAATTAAAGATCGCCTCCCTAAGGTAGTAGAAAACATTGCCAGGCTTGGGATGAAGGAAGTCATCTGTCTTCACGACGAATGTTATGGGGCCTTTACATCGCTTGCACCAGCCTATGGCATCGAAGTACCGTTCAAACCTATCCATTATTATGAATTTCTGTACAATAGGCTAAAGGAACTCAAGGATGAGATAAAACCGCTGAACGTGAAGGCGGCTTACCAGCGAAATTGCTCGGCTCGGCTTAGCCCGCAAATGGACCACTTTGTGGATGATATATTCGGACTAATCGGAGTTGAGAGAGTTCAACGGGAATATGACCACGAAAATGGCTTGTGTTGTGCCGAGATAATCAGGATGTCAAAAGGACCGGCAATGGCAGACGATTTACAGAAGAAAAATGTAGACGATATGGTGAAATTCGGAGCTAAGTATTGCGTGTTTAACTGTCCAGCTTGCTATGATTCTCTGGCTGAGAAGGTCGTCAAAGCTGGAATGGATCCAATCCATATGATTGACCTATGCAGGTTGGCGCTGGGTGAAGAGCGAGGGCAGAAATTACGTCTGGAGGGTATGCCAGCTCTTCAAGTCGCAATGGAGGGTAAATAGTATGAGTGACGTATATGAAGCCCTGCAAAAAATAGTTGGTAAAGATTACGTTTCTAACCAAACGGAAGAGCGCTATTTCTACGGCCGGGACCCAGGATTGATGCCACCGCATGAGCCGGATTATGTGGTGATGCCGAAGACAACTGAGGAAGTACAGGAGATAGTAAAGCTGGCAAACAGGGAAAAGGTGCCGATAACCCCCAAGGGAGCGGGCTTGTCACTCACTGGCCTGGTTATACCTCAGAGGGGCGGAATTCTCCTGGACATGAAGAGGATGGATAAGATCCTGGAGGTAAACGAGAAAGCTAGATATGTTATCCTCGAGGGCGGCACCACGCACGCGGCGTTGAAGAGTTATCTAATAAAGCATTATCCTCACCTGAGACATAGTGTGCCTGACTCACCGCCGATAGCTACGGTAGTAGCCAATGCAGTCATACATGGGCAAGGGCGATTGACACAGCAGCATGGTTTCAATTCTGACCTGGTTAGCGGGTTGGAGGTTGTATTGCCGACCGGGGAGGTATGTAGAATAGGCTCATGTGCTGTATCTCCGTACTGGTTCTCAAAAGGACCTCCGATGCCTGACCTGTCCGGATTATTCCTGGGCTGGTTCGGTAGCACGGGCGTCATCACTAAACTGGGGATGCAGCTTTACCCCTGTAAAAAAATTAGAGATGCAATGCTATTCCTAACAGACAAAGCGGAACTGGTGCCTGAAATTATACGCAAACTTACACATACCGAGATGTTCGAGGACATAGTTGTGTCGGCTCAGCCGATTCCACTGAGGTTCAAAGGTAATTTCTACATACTGGTATACATGACCGCTGATTCAGATGAAGAGCTAGAGTTTAAGAAGAAGATGGCTTGGGATGCGCTTTGGGTGTATTTCGAAAGCAAGGATGGCGGCTTTGTCAGCGTTACGCCAGATATGAAGCCGGCGTTCTTGGCGATGCCATCGAAAGACACGACCAGATTTGCCGATGTTAGCAAAGGAGGTGGCTTCGAATATAGTGGGCCTATCACTCCAATTGACAACTTTCCAATATTTATTAAGAAACTAGAGGAAAAGGCTGAGGAGTACAAACTGTTTTATGCTTCCTCAGCGCGAGTCATTGATGCAGGGCATTCCATGATGTTTTCCTTTTCTTATACGTTCAACCGCGCTAATCCTGACGAGATGAAAAGGGCTAAGAAAGCCCTGGACGAAGCCGCAGAATTCGCCTTGGAGAAAGGCGGCGTCATCTGGAAGCCAAACATAAATGAACAACAGATGGTCATGGAAAGGATGGACCCAAATACACTGAAGCTCATGACAAGTATCAAACAGCTTCTGGATCCCAACGGGATCATGAATCCGGGAAATTGGGAGGTAAAATAATGCAGAAATATGTTAGCCAGATCCATAGATGCTTCAGGTGTGGGTACTGTAAGTTTCCCAGCGACTATTCAAGCTTTAATTGTCCCTCCTACAGAAGGTTCCGGTTTGATAGCTATTCCACCGGTGGACGACTTTGGCTTATTTATGCCTGGTTGAAGGGCGAAATCGAATGGTCTGAACACCTCGCCGAGATCCTTTACGCCTGCACGACATGCAAGAACTGCACTGAACAATGTCCAATGAAGTTTGCCCCCGATATCGTTGACTGGATTGTTGGGGCCAGGAGCGATATGGTCGAGAAAGGGAAAATACCACCCCGTGTATCACGCTTTTTTGAAGCTGTTTATGGCTATGGAAATCCTCTAAAGCTGCTGAGGAGCGACCGGGGTGCCTGGGCTAATGGCACGAAAATATATGCACCCGGCGACGAATACCTTTTGTATGTGGGGTGTCTGGGTTCGTACGACGAAAATGCGCAGAAAATGGCCAGGAGCCTTGTTCACGTGCTCGAGACAGCCGGAGTCTCCTTCGGGATATTGGGTAACGATGAAGAGTGCTGCGGCAATGAAATCTATTTGCTTGGTGAAATGGGGCTGTTTCAGCATCTGGTTGAGAAAAACAGCCAGAAATTCAAAGAGCTTGGTGTCAGGAAGATAGTCACGCTTTCCCCTCATGCTTATAACACGATGAAAAACAACTATCCGGCATTCGGTGGAAGCTTTGAATTATATCACTATACCCAGCTCTTGAATGATTTGATAGAGCAGAACCAGATAAAACTCCCGCAGGCTCGTGTTGAGGTTAAGGTCACTTATCAGGACCCCTGTTTCCTTGGGCGTTATAATAATATCTATGACGAACCGAGGCAGATATTGCAAAGTATTCCTGGCCTTGAGCTGGTGGAGATGGAGCGGAGCAGGAGAGATGCCTTTTGCTGTGGCGGCGGCAGTGGCAATTTCGTTACCGACCTTTTAGCCGGCAGCGCGGACAGCCCGGCACGGATCAGAGCCAGAGAAGCTTACGAAACCGGAGCCGATACTTTGGCAGTTGCCTGCCCCAGCTGCCTGACGATGCTCACCGATGCCGTAAAGACAGAAAACCTGGATGATAAACTGGCTGTCAAAGATATCTCGCAGATTTTGAAGGAGTTTTTGTCTGCTAAATGAACCTGTGAATCCTATCCTACAGGACCAGGTTCTGCAAGCTACCCATTATTAGTGCTGCTGCTATCATTATTCCCACAGCTTTAAGCAAGTCTCGTGCCCCCAGCTCCCGAGCCAGTATCACAAAGGTAGCTACACAAGGGAAAAACATAGCCAGGACCGTGCTGCTGATAACCAGTTGCTTGGCAGTTAGAGCTAAGGGAGCTAGCATGCCCATGGCCACATCCTTACGTAGAAAGCCAACGACCAGGGCGGTAATTGTCTCTTTAGGCAGCCCCCACAGCCCGGTCAATACCGGGGCGGTAATATCAGCAATGGCATTGAAAACTCCCAAAGTGTATAGGATGTTTACCACTAACACGGTGCCGAGGACTATGGGCAAGGCTTCTTTAATAAAGCCAGAGACCCGTAGCCAGAGCTTTTCACCAATGACCCGCCACGGCGGCAAGCGATAGGGGGGGATCTCCACCAGAAGTTCCGGGTTGAATCCTTTGACAGCACGATTAAGGATTAGCCCTATGATAATCCAGGATATAAACAGGCTCCCATAAACCATAGCTACATATTCCGGCCCACCCACCTCAGGATCCCCCACCACCCCGATTATCATAGCCTGCAAGGCAGCGCAGGGAACGCCAATAGAGATCAAAGTCGCGGCAATAAACCTTTGTTTACGGCTCTCCAAAATACGAGTCGCCATAACCGCAGGCACATTACAGCCAAAGCCCAGAATAGTGGGAATGATGGCATAGCCGTGTAGTCCCAACCGGTGCATTATGGTGTCCATAAGTACCGCCAGGCGGGGCAGGTAACCAACATCTTCCAGTATTCCTAATGCCAGGTAAAAAGAGACGATATATGGCAGCACCACAGCGAGGGGAATGTAAAGTCCAGTGCTGAGCAAACCGAAGGACTGATAATAGTCAATTCCCCCCCCAATAAGGTTACCTATCAAGACGTTGTGCCAGAAACTCCCTGGTCCTAAAGCAAGACTCAATTTGGCTAGCACTGGGGTCCACAGCCCTTCAAAGAGGGGGTCAGTTACATAGTTAATTATTCCCTCGCCAGCGAATCGGACAAACCAGAAGGTGGCAAAAAGGACCAGCAGGGCTATAATTATCCCCCATACCCGATGACTGCTGGCATCTTCTAGATGCTCATACCAGCGATGGTGGCGATGGCTCAACGATTGCACCTGGCTCACGATGTCACCCACTCTCGCCCACCGCTCATCGCTATTAGAATAAGTACGGGCGTTTTTGGGCACTTTCGCCTCGGGAAGACGCCTGACTAATTCCTTTATTCCCTGTCCTGTAACGCCTACCGTGGGTACAACTGGGATTCCGAGAAGGTCCTCCAGCTTGGCAGCATCAACGTTTATACCCCGATGCTTAGTATCATCCCACATGTTGAGGGCAACTATTACTGGAGTCTGTCTCTCCAGCAACTGCAAGGTCAGGTTGAGATTTCTCTCCAAATTGGTGGCGTCAACGACATTTATGACCAGGTCCCCTTCTTTGAGCATCTCCACTGCGACTTCTTCTGCTTTAGAAGTTGGTTCAAGGGTATAGTTACCGGGGATATCAATAAGCTCAGCCCGTTCCTCCCCCAGCTTCAGATAACCTTTAGTGAACCCCACAGTGGTGCCGGGGTAGTTGGAAGCGATAATGTGCGTACCGGTCAGTCGAGAAAATAGGGCGCTTTTTCCCACATTGGGATTACCCACAAGCAGGATTTGCATCATTTTAGGAAGCTCGCGGCAGGTATTTATCTACTTCGACTATTATTTTCTTGGCCATGCCAAAACCAACAGCCACCCGGCTATTATTCACCCTGAGCGTAACCGGGCCGCGAAATAGCGTAGAACTCAGCTTGGTCACTTTCTTCCCTGGTCTGATACCCAGAGCATCCAGACGCTGAATTAAGCCATGTCCTCCCAGAACCCCAACCACGGTGCCTGTCTGCCCAGTCTTCATCTCGGCCAGGGTCAATTGTTCATTTTGATGCGTGGTCATAGCTTATCTCCTATCTTTAATAAGTTAGCCTTGACTAACTTACAAGTTCAAAAAAATTTGCCGTTTTTATTTCCTTTTCTTCACACTTCTCTTCGAGCAATCTTGAGGGAGTTCCCCGTGCTCTAAATAATATTCATACCTGCTGGGGAAATTAGTCCTTCCCAGTGGACAGGCTCCTAGAAACTCCACAAACTTTGCCAGTCTCTCCATACTCAAGGGGCTAATGACATGCTCAATCTTGCAGGCATCTTCTTCCGCAGTTTCTCGGTTAATGCCCAGAGCTTGGGCAAAAAAGCGGGTCAATGCATCATGGCGGTAAATCACATCGCGGGCAACCTCGTCACCTTTGGGAGTGAGCCTTATATGGCCATATCTCTCATGCTCCACAAGCCCCTGTTCCGAGAGCTTCTTCAAGGCGGAGGTAACACTGGGCATCGTGACTCCCAGCATTTCGCTGATCTGCTTTACTCTCACCACCTTCCCCCCTTTGCCGAGGTTAGCTATCGCCTCAAGGTAGTCTTCCATGCTGGCGGTCTGCTCTCTTTGCATTTCCTGTTTTACCATTGCCCACCCTTATAATTGTTAGACAAGACTAACAATTATAATGTAATTAACTTTTCCTGTCAAATTTTCTTCTGGGCTTCCACAAAATGGATGGAGGTTTCTTTATGGTCGGGGTGAGAGGATTTGAACCTCCGACCTCATGGTCCCAAACCATGCGCGCTAGCCGCTGCGCCACACCCCGTATAGCTAAGTATTATAGTAGGTAAGGGGAATTGAAGCAATCACCCCTGCTTATTAAAAGAAATCAAGCTGAAAAACAGGCTATCTTTGCCTTGAGTTTGGCATATTCTTCATTTACATGCTCTTGAATCTTTTCAATGTCCTTATCCAGCAAATGACGGAACCTGCCTTGCGGCTTTAAGTATTCCTCAACCGGTTTAAGCTTAGGCGGGGCAACATTTAATTTATACCGGCCATTCTCCACTTCGTAGAGAGGGAAAATAGCGGTCTCCACCGCAAGTTTGGCTAACTTGACACTCAAATCGGTGGGCGATCTCCAGCCTGTCGGGCAAGGGGATAGTATGTGTACATAAGCTGGCCCTTCGACTTCCGCACCCTTTTTAACCTTATTCATTAAATCGAAGGGATAGCCGGGACAGGCTGTGGCTACATAAGGTATGTTATGGGCGACAGCTATTTCAGGCAAGTTTTTTTTCCAGGTAGTCTGGCCAATGCTAAGCTTGCCGGCAGGCGCCGTGGTAGTCGAAGCTCCGTAAGGAGTGGCACTTGACCTCTGGATACCAGTATTCATATACGCTTCGTTATCAAAACAGAGATATAAAAAGTTGTGTCTTCTTTCAAACGCTCCAGACAAAGCCTGCATTCCTATATCGCTTGTCCCTCCATCTCCAGCCACAGCCACGCATTTAATGTCCTTCTCGGGCATCTTACCTTTCTTCATCAAAATCTTTAACCCTGCCTCTATGCCCGAAATTTCGGCGGCGGTGTTCTCAAACAGCGTATGTATCCAGGGAACTCTCCACGAAGTGACAGGAAGTGGTGAGGTGCAAATCTCTGTGCACCCGGTAGCATTGGCAATTATGACATTCCTTCCCAAAGCTTTGCAGGCGAGCCTTAATGCCAAAGCTTCGCCGCAGCCAGTACAAAAACTGTGTCCCTCAGCCATAAACTCCTCTGCGGACACACGATTTTTGCCAATTTTTATGAATTTCCCCTCCATTTTTACCCCCTTATACCTGACACCTTTCCTCTTATACCCACCGTCTCAAATAATTCCTTCGACCCCTTTTCCACGATCTCCCGACCGCGGTCAATGACATACTCAAAATCTTTTACCGACATGTCTCTTCCACCTAAACCACCTACAAAACTCACAATCCCCGGTCTCTTTTTCTCATTATATAAGGCTGACCTAATTTCGGAGGAAACAGGACCTCCGGGGCCTCCGAAGGAGATACATCGGTCAAAAACGATAAGTGTTTCAGCACCCTTTACCGCCTGGCGAAGTTCCTCGAATGGGAAGGGTCTCCAAAGACGCAAGTTGATGAGCCCTACCGATTCTCCTTTGTCTTTCTTTGTATCTATGGCAATCTTTGCTGTCTCACTAAAACTTCCCATAGTCAGAAGCAACAGTTTAGCTCCTTCAGTTCTATAGGGCTCGATGGGATCATAATAACGGCCAAATATGTCACCAAATTCTTTCCACCCTTGAAGTATCACATCCTTGGATTTTCTCAACGCTATTTCTTGCGCTACCTTCGCTTCTGAATATATGTCGGGGGGACCGAAAGCTCCATGGGTCATGGGTTCATCAGGGTTCAAAGCAAAAGGATATTGAAATCTCGGGAGAAATCTATTCACTTCTTCTCGTTCTGGCAAGATAACCGGCTCTGTTACGTGAGACAGGCTAAATCCGTCGAAATGAACCATCACAGGGAAAAGCACTCTGGAATCCTCACCAACACGAAAGGCCCAAAGGGTCATATCAAATGCCTCCTGGTTGTTCTGACAAAATACCTGGATCCAGCCGGTATCTCGGACAGCCATAGCATCGGAGTGGTCTCCCCAAACGCTTAAGGGTGCAGAAAGAGCTCTGTTGCAGACTGTCATAACTATGGGATATCTCATAGATGAAGCAACGTAAACAACTTCATGCATAAGTTCCAAGCCTTGACCTGCAGTAGCAGTAAAAGTCCTTGCTCCTACTGAAGCAGACCCAAGGCAAGCGCTCAGGGCCGAGTGCTCCGATTCTACAGGTATATAAGCTGCATTCAGTTCACCATTAGCCACCATCTCAGCGAGCCTCTCAGGGATATGCGTCTGGGGTGTTATAGGATAGGCAGCAATGACATCAACATCAGCCATTCTAGCTGCCTCGGCAGCAGCATGAGAGGCCTCTAACCCCACTCTTTTACTCATTTTTCTTCCTCCTCTATCATAGTTATAGCTCGTACAGGGCATATGTCAGCGCAGGTCCCACAGCCTTTACAGTAATAAAGGTCAGCCTCATAATATCCTTCCTCGGAGGGCTTTATGGCGGCATCAGGGCAATAAAGCCAGCACAAGGCACACTTAGTGCACTTTTCTTTATCCAGTATGGGCCTTTCCGTCCTCCAGTCGCCAGTCTTCCGAGCGCTAGCACTGCCCGCTTCCCTAACGATATTGCCAACTTCCATGTCCTTCCAAGTTAGTCCAGACCCCGTTTTTAGCTTTTTCCTCGCCATTTCTTACTCCTCCATCACAGTCTCTTTGTAAGCTCTTTTCATGGCCTCAATATTTCCCTCAGCCCGCGCCCCAAACCGTTCTTGTAGCTGCTCAACCATAGAATCAATTTTCACGGCCTCAGTAATTTTTAGCAATGCGCCTATCATAGCGGTATTAGTGATGGGCAATCCAATAGTTTCTGCGGCGATTTTAGTGGCATTAACCGTAGCCACAGGCCATTTATACTCAAATGCAGACTTCAGTTCAGCGGGCGATTTCCTAGAATTAATTATGATTTTACCGTTCTTCTTGAGCCCTGAGACCACGTTAACTGCATGCAACAACGCTGGATCAAGCACAATTACTACATCAGGCTCGTAGATAACTGTCCTGGTCCTGATAAATTCATCACTTATCCTCAGGAAAGCAAGTACCGGTGCTCCCCTTCTTTCGGGTCCGAAGCTAGGAAATGACTGCGCATATTTCCCCTCGCTTATAGCAGCACGGGCAACCAGCTCTGCCGAAGTCACCGCCCCTAGCCCTCCTCTGCCATGCCATCTCACTTCAAGAATCTCAGCCATAACACCTCACTATCATATAGAGACTGTTTAATTTTGTTTCCAATTCAATTTTGGGGTTTTTGTAGCTGCCTGATTTACCAGGCACGGTTGCCCAATACACTCTCATCCAACCAAATCTATGATTTCGTGGGGTAAAATAAATTGGGTAACTACATTTTTAAACAGCCTAATTACAAACTGCCCCTGAAGGGACTCGAACCCTTGCACCTGGCTCCGGAGGCCAGCGCTCTCTCCTCTGAGCTACAGGGGCTGCTTAATTCTCAATATAGTGTATCACAAACCACTGCCCAAGTTAAATAAGGCATAAGGGAAGGGAACTATTATCGTAGCATCCTTTGAGAAAAGCTCAGAGACGTGCGTTGTTTTTAAACATTCCTTAATAAGGACCTGCAACATTCTGTCTTGTGTCATGTTTAATGGATTATGATATAATAGCGACATAATCTTATGTTGTTAATGTAATGGTGCACCTATCAAAGGTTCTGGTTGTGGTTTTGGTGGCCGCCTTAGTAGCAATCAGCTTGGCTGGCTGTAGTCCTCGGGACAGTGGTGAACCGCCTGATCAGGAAACCATTAAGTACAGTCCGCAGGGCTACGAGGCGCTTTTCACCCCGGGCAATCTGCACGATATCGAAATAGTAATTACCCAAGACGAATGGGATGGATTGCTGCAAGATATGCGGGACTATGCCGAGGATGACCCTTCCGGTCTGCCGCTGACGGGCAACTACCGGAAGGCCACCTTCATCTACAGTGGGCCGGCAGGTGACGCGGTGATTGAGGAAGTGGGGTTCCGCACAAAGGGGCACCTCAACCGGCCATACCCGCAGGACGAGTACGGTGAGTTCCACAAAGCCCATTTCAAGATCAAATTCAACGAAGAGTTTGAGCTGGAAGAGAGCACACCGGAGTGGGAAGACCGGAACCAAAGACGGTTCGCCAAGCTGCGCGAGCTTGAACTTAGGATGAACACCCATAATGCGGATAGCAGTTTAGGGAATACTTTCTGGGATACTTCCCAGATAAGGGAGCTTTATGGGTACGAAATGATGCGGCGTGCCGGGGTAAATTGTCCCAGGGTCGGCTCAGCTAGGCTGTGGATAACCATAGGAGGGCAGAAGCACTACTTCGGCATCTACACCATTATTGAGCAGGTGGACAAGTCCTTCCTGACCAAAAGGTATGGGAGTGCGGCCAACGATGGCAATCTCTACAAGTGCTTGTGGGCCAATTCAGGCCCGGCCAACCTAGGCCCGATTGATGACCCCAACAATTATCAGCACCCGCTTGCGGGGGACCCACGAATTGTCGGAGTGAAGGACTGGGAGTCACATTACCGCCCGACCTATGACCTCAAGACGAATACCGACAACCTCGACCACACGGTGTTCCTTGACTTCGTAAATAACATCAATGCGCTCAACGGTACAGCCTTCAAGGATTACCTGGACGCCAATTTCGAGGTGGACCGCTTCCTGCGAAACCTAGCGATGAACGTGCTCCTCGGCAAATGGGACGACTACTGGTCGATAGGCAATAACTATTATCTCTACTTCAATAACGACGGCAAGATAGAATACTTCCCGGTGGACATGGATATGATGCTGGGCGAGGGTTTCGCACTGTTTGACACGTTCAACATCGGTATCTACGACTGGGGAAACCACAACCGTGAGATTATTTATGTTCTGCGTCCTGACATACCCAAGTGGTGGGTGGACCAGTATGCCAGCTTCGAGTATCCCCTGGTAGAGAAAATGTTCGAGATTGGCGAGTACCGTCAGACGTACGAGCACTACCTGGCTGAGTTCATGAAGCCGGAGAACGAGCTCTTTACGTTCGCCGAGTATGAGTACATGTTTAACCTCTTGCAGCCTGTCTACGCCCCATACCTGGCCAACGATACAGGTGAGGGCGAGGACATGTTCATCTCGGATATTGCCAGGATGTACTTCTACGGGAGGACAAGGTCCATCGTAGAGCAGCTCGGCCTGGACCTAGATGACTATGCACTTCCGTCGATAGAGGAAGTATTTATGCCGGAACAACCGGTGGAGGAGTTAACAGGCAGGGAGCCGGTTGAGGAGACGTCGTTTGAGGCCACGGAGATCACGAACGACGAGTACGGATTCACCTTAAAGCACCCTGTTGACTGGACCAACATAACCAAGACCCAGCTATACGAGGCGATAGCCTCGAACCAGACCTCCGGCCTGTTCGTGTCTGCCCTAGACTTTGGCTGGGAGGAGAGGTTCTACGTGGTGCTTTCTGTCGTGCTGCAAGAGGGACCGGTCGAACTCCTTGCCTTGGGTGATACCGTCCTGGCAGGTGACACGGTAGCATCCATAGCGGAGTACAATGCCACTATCGCCGGTTCTCGAAAGCACTGCTACTCGCTCGGGGTGAGAAGGGGCACGCAGTGGATTACAGTCAATCTCTGGAATATCGATCAGTACGGTCCGTTCCCGAGAGAGCTATTTGAGGAGATAGCGCACACGCTGCAGTTCGACTAGCGGTCATGTATCAGCCTCCAGCCAGGCTTCCATGTCTACTATTACTCGTCCATGACACTGTCTTGTCGATGTATCCCCCTTCCTCCACCGTGGGAAATGTAGAAAGAAACGTGTGATCTTTCCCATAGTTCCCCCATAGGTACCTGTTATCTAAGCTAACCGATAAAGAGCTCCACCTTGGACGGCTCGGCGAGCCGATCCAGGGCAGCGGAGAACGCTGCCCAATCGAAGTCCCTCTGGCTCCGATACCGATAGTGCAGAGTAACCCGATCCTCCATGGAAGATACAGTCTCCAGCCTGACCCCGCGCAAGTTATCCTTGAGAAATGTGTCCAGGCTTCCTTCCAGACTGGGGAAGGCTGAACGCTCCACTGCCAGCATCAGATGACCTTGCCCGAACCCCGAGATCCGGTTCCGGGCCAACCACTGGACCCCCAGAGCAACGAATACGACTATGAACAGAACACCTGCTAACAGAAAGTTGCTGGTGGCCGCGCAAATAGAGGATGCAACCAGCAGGAGCAGAAAACCGATTTCTGCAGGGTCTTTTACTGGTGTCCGGAAACGGACGAAAGCCAATGCCCCCAGCAGACCCAGTCCCAACGGTATTGAGACCTGGATGGCAACGAAAAGTACTGTGATAGCAGGCCCACCAATAATGAATATTCTGTGTACCCCGGCACCGACATTTCGTGAGCCGTAGAATATTTGATACATGAGATAAACTATGATGGAGCATACCAGCGAGAACCCTATCGCAATCAATGCCTCGCGCCAGGTTATCAGGGTCTGAAGGCTTTCAAAAAACCTTATGAGCGAATCCATTGTTTTTTTCCTTTCTATTTTATACTTGGACGACTTTTCCTGAAGGCCACAGCCGGGCCATAGCGCTCGGGTGTGACAGGTAGGTTTCTATGCACTGGCCATATTTGGAATACCGGCTCCATTCTGTGTGAAGTAGCTTGACACGCCTCACGAGTGTAGGTGGTAACTCCATACTGTGCCTCTTTATCTCGAGAATTCCGCCACGCAACTTCAGGTCATGCTCTCCGTAGCCCAGTTCACGGGCTACCAGGGTTGACCTGATATCGTAGTCTAACGACACCCGAGCACCAGTCATTACTTCGGTGAACCGGTGGCGCCGGTATGATATCAGGACTACCGGTCGGAGTGGCCGGTCAGGGAAGTAACCGAAGGCGGCCAGTATACGAGCCATCGTCATGCTATCAATGATACCACTGCTCAGGCTCTCTCTGACCAGATATCGCGGTGGGACAAGAAGCCGCTTCCGTTGCTTGGTGCTGTTCAGGCCTTCCCTCATTTTGAGTTCTACGAAAATGGGGATATCGCCCTCATATTCCTCAATCTTGTCGTACCAGCGTATGCGCACCTTGTGCTTCCGAAAGTCACCGTCTATCGATCTCATGTACTCGGCCAGGTCAATCGTGTCGTAATACAGACTATTGACCTGGCCTTCCGGGAACTGCCTGTCCGGTCGACACACCTCATTCATCACTGTGCGGGCAAAGCCAAGGTTTCTGGGCAGTATGAAGAACTTTCGCTCAATCCTTTGGACAATCTCGATATCAGAGGACACTGAGATATGTACATGCTTATCATTGCTCATAGATTCGGCTTTTCCATTTGGCCCAGCAGTGTGAAATCACCCCTCACTGTCAAGGATTTTGATTTTTGGGAAACTCACCCATTACAAGAAACTGCTCCTGAGGGACTCGAACCCTTGCACCTGGCTCCGGAGGCCAGCGCTCTCTCCTCTGAGCTACAGGGGCTGCTTAATTCTCAATATAGTGTATCACAAACCACTGCTTGAGTTAAATAAGGCATAAGCGCCAATAATATAGAGCGCGATCAAAAGGGGGGTGTACCAGCTAGCTACTCTAAAAACCTTGCGTTTTCGCCGAAATTTCAGCCCGGCAATAACCAGAATAGTCATGGTCACTGCCACGGAAGCAACAATGAGATTACCACTTGATACTGAAGAAAGAACAAATCCTTGACCCTGAGCAAGGTCAACTGGGGCAATGATAGCAATATCAAGCATATTGGCGCCTAATATATCAGCCACTGCCAAATCTACGGCACCCATACGGAGGGCTGTAATAGCAACCACTAGCTCCGGCGCGGAGGTAGTGATCGCCAGAAATAAACTTCCAACAAAAGTGCTGTCCCAACCAGTAGTCTTAGCGATTTCATCGCCGATGAATGACAGCCATATACCAGCAGCAATTACTACTGCTGCCGCCAGAGCAAATCTGATGCTTACCGTTCTTGTAGTAAAGTTATCATATTGATGAGAGGTGGTTGGAGCAGTATGCAATCGCTGACCGCGTTCGCGACGGAATATCCACCACATCCCCAACAAATACAATATAAGAATAACAATGCTTGGGATACCCACCCACCCCAATGCTAAAAAGGAAAACCTGCGTCCAGCGACTATACTTGCGGCAGCAAGGGCAATCAGCAGTGCTCCCCAGCCAGCCGTTATCACATGCCTCGGGCTTGCCACGGACAGAACCGGGGTACGCGAGTGGAGAATATCGAGTAAAGCCAGGATAGAAAGGTTGAAACAGCAACTTCCCAGAAGAGTGCCTAAGGCTAAATCAGCCGAGTGAACCAGTGCTACAGAACTGACTGAGGTGACCAGTTCTGGCATGGTAGTAATAGCAGCAATAAGCACCAGCCCTATCCATATCCGCCCCAAGCCCGTCTTCTCGGCGATAGCATCCCCATATTGAGCTAGTTTTGTTCCAGCAAATAAGATAACGGCCAGGCAGAGAACAAACTTGAACCAAATCAAAGGCGGCTCCTGAAACTAAGCAAAGCAGGGCAATCATACTACATAGCAGGGAAGCCTGCCAAGCATCATCCAGTCAAAGATGCCCTGTATGATATAATTGGCTATGTAATCAAGGAGAGGTGACCGGGTGGTTTATGGGAGTGACTTTCAGACATTTTTCAATTTGATGTCTTAACACACGCCCTCTATCACTTTTTGCTTGTGTTTTCCTCCCTGAGAAGACGGTTTAACCGCTCCTGAGCTGCTGCTCCATAGTGCTGCATCCAGGCAGTAAGTATCTCTTCCACAGGGACATCAATGCGGTGCCCGTGGTCCTTAACATACTCAATGTGTAGCTTTCCATCGGAGTTATGGGAGTGAAGCAGTGCATGGTTCCGGCCGTCGAAGTCAACAGGAGCAATCCGGTTTTGCCGGCACATTTTCAAGTCGAAAGCCGGTGTGGCCTTAACCCACTTTCCATCTATGTGCAGCTCAGCATAGCCGTGATAGCTGAACAGATTAGTCCCCATAACCTCAAGCAGTCTAGACGAAACTAGGTGGTTTCGAATGTCGGCGAAGTGCAAGCGTGCTGGGATACCTGCAGCCCGAGCCAAGGCAGCCAATACGGCAGCTTTCTCGACACAAAATCCCTCTCCTCTCTTCAGTGTCTCACTTGCCCGATAGCTTTCAAAAATCTCAAGCGGTACGAGAGGATTATATTCAATCTCGTCCCTTACCCAGTAGAAGAGGTTCCTTGCTTTGACTGCAATATCATTCGCACCTTTTGTTAGGCTCCGTGCTTTCTCTCTTATCAATTGATTGTCACAGTCAATCGTTACTGTGGGTTTGAGATAGTCTTCAATGCTAGTCACTACATTCTTCATTTCACCTCTTAGGTATCATGTCCCCAGAATACCACTACCAAATCAAAGGCGGCTCCTGAAACTAAGCAAAGTAGGGCAATCATACTACATAGAAAGGAAACCTGCCAAGAATCGTCCAGCCAGAGATGCCCTATATGATATAATTGGCTATCTAATCAAGGAGAGGTGACCGAGTGGTTTATGGTGCCGCTCTCGAAAAGCGGTCTCCGATTATATCGGAGCGTGGGTTCGAATCCCACCCTCTCCGCGGAGAGGTGCTGGAGTGGTCTAACAGGCACGCCTGGAGAGCGTGTGTCGGGTTTCCCGACCGTGGGTTCGAATCCCACCCTCTCCGCCAATAATAAGCAACAGGCAACGCTCTAAAATTATGCTGCTGCCCACCTCACTTAACCCCACAAAGTCTGTTGGTTTTGCCGGGCCGAGTCCCCAACCAAATCCTTGATTTGGCTGAATGACAGCCTTTTTGCTATTGCGCTTGCTCAATCCCTTTATGCCACTCATAAATCGCTCTGCCACTAACAGCATTGTAGCAAATACAAGAGGTTGCAAAAGGTCATGATTTTGTATAGTCTTAGATATAAGGCTGCTTTGGTGAAGTAAGGACAATGAAAAAAGGTGATGGAATTGAGAAGGCTGCCGATCCAGCTAGTCCTGATTTAAATCTATCTGATCAGGGCAGCAATGTTGACAAACATTATCATGACCTTGTGGCTTTGAGTCGGGTCTCGGCGGCAATCAGCGGTCTGCATGAGTTGGATGCTATTCTCAGGATTGGCCTGGATAATGTGCTTAACATCATGAACGGAACTGTGGGAGGAATAATGCTCCTGGATGAACCAAATCAGACACTGTGCTACCGTGTTTATCATGGCCTGTCTGATAGGTATGCCGGAGAAATGTGTCTTAGACTTGGTGAAGGAATCGCAGGAAAGGTAGCTCAAAGCGGCAGGGCGGTGCTACTGGAGGATATTTCCTCGGAACCAGATGCCGCTCGAATTGACCTGATAAGCTCAGAGGGTTTAAAGGCATTCATCAGCGTCCCTCTCCGAGCCAAAGATAATGTTCTAGGGGTTATGAATGTTGCCAGTTATGTGCCACATCGCTTTACCAAAGAAGATGTGCATCTCTTACACTCGATCGGGGACCAACTTGGCACGGCTATTGAACAGGCAATACTGGCCGAGCGGCTGAGGAAAGCACGTGAAAGACTACGCAAACTTGCACGGCAGAATCTTGTCGCCGAGGAAGAAGAACGGAGGAGGATTGCCCGTGAGCTACATGATGAGACCAGTCAATCGCTCTCCGGGATAGCACTTCAGCTAGAAGCGCTGTTGGAAATGTCCGCTAAGTCCGGTATTGAAGATGCTCAACTAATTGGCGGACTGAAGAAAGTCCAATCTCTGACAGTACAGGTACATAAGGAAGTGAGTAGGATAATTTCCAATCTCCACCCTACTGTATTGGATACGCTGGGGTTAGTCGCTGCTGTCCGCCAGCATGTCAAGAATAGCCTTCCGCCCTTAAACATTAACGCAACAGTGGAGGTTACGGGGACTGAGATGCGGTTTACTCCTGATGTAGAAACTGCTCTTTTCCGCGTCGTCCAGGGAGCCATTGGCAACATTGTCAAGCATTCTAAAGCAAAGAACGCCTCCATAGTGCTGGTATACCAACCACATGAGTTTTCGCTAAATATTAAAGATGACGGGCAAGGATTTGATGTTTCCAAACTCACCGATGTGGAGGAAAGCGGGCGGGGCCGTGGATTATTCAGTATGAGAGAAAGAATCGGCTTCCTTGGCGGCACCAGTGGTGTTGAGTCCAAGATTGGAGCAGGAACTACAGTTTGGGCCAAGGTTCCGACAGGTCAAGACATTAGATATGGCGAAAATAAGAGTACTGGTAACTGACGACCATGCCATCGTGCGTGATGGTATTTGCGCCCTGCTTGCTCTTACCGGGGATATAGAGGCGGTAGGCGTGGCCACCAACGGCAAGGAGGCGCTGGAAATGGTCAGGGAGCTTACGCCTGATGTGGTACTCATGGATATCGCTATGCCTATTATGGGCGGGGTGGAGGCCACACGAAGGATACGTAAGGAATTTCCTAAGGTAAAAGTATTGGCGCTGACCCAATATGATGACAAGACTTATGTATTCCCAGTGATTGAAGCCGGAGCCTCTGGCTTCATCAGTAAGACAGCAGCATCTTCGGAACTTGTCGCTGGTATCCGCTCCGTTCATCGGGGGGATTCCTTTCTGTCTCCTTCCGTAGCGAGGTTTTTAGTCGAGGATTATCAACAAATAGCCAGTATGAAAGGAAGTCAGGATCCCTACGAGCAGCTAACAAATCGGGAAAGAGAAGTGCTTAAACTGGTGGCGGAGGGATATACTACCCAAGAAATAGCGGCTATGTTGGTGCTTAGCCCAAAAACAGTGGAGAGGCATAAGACCAATCTTATGGGCAAGCTTGATATCCACAATCGTACCGAGTTGGTCAAATATGCCCTGCGCAAGGGCATTATCACCGTCTGAGACTACTTCCTCGTAGTCTTCACGGTACTACTATTTCCCACACCTCACAATGGGAAGCATTATCCGCATAAATGGGTGATCAACTGTAGAAAATTGCGGTGATATTTCCCCACCTTCTGGGGTAAACACCTCTATTCCTTCGGTAGACCGGGCATTATACTTTATAGTAGGAGGCTAAAATAATTCCTAAAAAACGTGTATTCGATAAGGGGGTGAAAGATGGAAATGAACGCTAAAATTCTGCTTGTGGATGATGAGTCGGAGTTCATTGCGGATATGCAAACTCAATTACTGGCAAAAGGTTGGCAGGTGCTTACCGCCGGTAACAGATTAGAGGCAGAGAAGGTAACGCGTCACGAAAAACCCGACGTGATTATATTGGGCACAATAATGCCACGCGGAGATGCCTTTCGGCTGCACCAGTGGTTGAAACAGAGCCCCGATTTCAGAGAAGTGCCTCTCATTGTGGTTGATGCCCCACCGGAAAAGCGTCTGGTTAAGGGGTGGCGTATGGATGAGGGTTTGAAGCTTGAAGCCGAACAATACTTAATCAGGCCAGTCGCGTCAGCTTCAGTAGTGGCCTGGGTTGAGAAATTCCTGGATAAGACACTGAGAAGAATCAAGGTGCTGGTGGTAGATGACCATGCTGTAGTCAGGGAAGGAATTTGCGCCCTGCTAGGTCTGCAAAAAGACATGGAAGTAATAGGTGAAGCTGTTGACGGGCAAGATGCCATTGATAAAGTGCAGTCTCTCACGCCGAATGTAGCAGTGATGGATATAATCATGCCGGTGATGAGCGGACTTGAAGCAACGAAACGAATAACCAAGGAATGGCCGGAGACAAAGGTTTTGATTCTAACCCAGTATGACGAAGAGGAGAACATGTTTGTTGCCAAGCAGGTAGGAGCTTACGGCTTTATTGCCAAGAGCGCCGCCAGTTCCGACCTCTTGACTGGCATAAGGACAGTAGGTGAAGGAAGATACTTCCCTCGGTCTTTTGCCTACGTGTCTGCCAACTGGCCGGAGGGTCTGGATAAAAATAAGTAATCTCCTTTGGGAAGCCCTACCCCACCTGTTGAGTTATAAAGGAGGATATCGGTTTGCAGGCGATAACCATTACTCTTGACGGTCGTGAGGTAAGTGGCTATCCGGGTATGACCATCCTAGAACTGGCGAAGGAATCAGGCATAGATATCCCCACACTCTGTCACGATCCTCAACTCACTTCGATTGGGGCTTGCCGTGTCTGTCTGGTAGAAGACGAACGAAATAGTGCCTTATTAGCGTCTTGTGTCGCCCCGATAGCATCAGGGATGCTAATCAACACGCATTCCCCAAGAGTTATAGAGCGCCGCAAGACCATAGTTAAGTTGATGCTTGCCAGCCATCCTGATTCTTGCTTGGTATGCGATAAAGGCAATCGCTGTCAGCTACGTCAAATTGCCTCGGACTTGGGCATCGGATTGGTGGAGCTTCAAAGGATTCCCCACATGGCTAGCATTGAGGAGGTCAATCCCTTCCTTGAACGGGATTTGAGCAAGTGCATATTGTGTGCTAAATGTATTCGAGCCTGCCAGGAACTAGTCGTTGAAGGTGCTATTGACTACTTTCAACGAGGATTTACGACCATCCCGGCGACGCTGAACAATTTGCCGCTGGAAAACTCTGAGTGCACCTTCTGCGGAACTTGTGTGGCGCTGTGCCCCACAGGTGCGCTGACGGAAAAGGAGAAAACATATAGAGGAACAACCCAGACTGTTGTCCAGACAATCTGTCCCTTCTGCGGCTGTGGCTGTAGCATTTGCCTGGAAGTCAAGGATGGACATGTAGCGCGGATCATGCCAGGCAAGGAAAGCTCGGTTAACAAAGGCACGCTCTGTGTGAGGGGAAGCTATGGCTGTGATTTTATCCACAGCCCGGATAGGCTAACCAAACCTCTGGTCAAGAAGGACGACAATTTTGAAGAGGTGTCATGGGAAGAAGCCCTGGAGCAAGTAGCTACCGGACTCAAGCGAGTAAAGGACGAGCGAGGTCCCGACAGCCTTGCTGTCCTGGGTTCATCCAAGTGCACCAACGAAGATAACTATGTCCTGCAGAGATTCGTCAGAACTGTGCTGGGCACCAACAATATTGATAACGGCAGTCGCCTGTACAACTCCGCCAGTCGTGTCGGCCTGGGATCTTCCCTCGGCTTCTCCGGCACTACAAATTATCTCAGTGACCTGGAGCAGACCGATCTTATACTTGTTGTCGGGGCCGATCCCAGCTCCTCAGCCCCTGTCGTCGGTTATGCCATCAAGCGTGCTGTCAAACAGCGCGGTGTCAAATTATTGTTGATAGACCCCCGGCAGACAGGGCTCTCTTTGTTTGCCCACCTTTGGTTACGACCTGAAGTCGGCACTGACGTGGCTCTTATAAATGGCCTGGCCAAGGTGATTATCGATGAAGGCTTGCTGGACGAGGAATTCGTCACCAGAAGAACAGACAACTTTGAAGCTTTTGACGAAAGCTTGAAAAAGTATACCCTGAAGTACGTGGAGAAGACTACTGGCGTTACAAGTCAAGAAATTCGTGCCGCCGCTCGACTTTATGCTGGGGCAAGCCGGGCAGCAATTGTCTATGGCATGGGAATTACTCAGCATACCACAGGAATGAATGGTGTGGGGGCTCTGGCCAATTTGGCGTTACTGACGGGAAATATCGGGCGTAAGGGAGGTGGCATCTATGCTCTGCAAAGAGCAAACAATGGGCAAGGCGCCTGCGACATGGGAACATTGCCCAAATTCCTCCCTGGATATCAAAGTGTAGCAGATGCCCAGGCCAGGGAAAGGTTCGAAAAACGCTGGGGGACAAGTTTGCCAGCTGAGGCTGGGCTAACGACCCTGGAGATTATGGAACAGGTAAAAAAGGAAAAGATTAAAAGCATGTACATCATGGGGGAAAATCCCGTCTTGAGCTTTCCAAATTCGAAACTCATTACAGAAATCCTGGCTTCACTCGATTTCCTCGTAGTCCAGGACATGTTCCTTACAGAAACGGCTAAACTGGCCAATGTAGTGCTGCCAGCGGCAAGCTTCGCTGAAAAGGACGGGACTTTCACTAACTTCGAGGGAAGGGTACAAAGGGTGCAGAAGGCAATCGCCCCTCTGGGCGAAAGCCTGCCAGATTGGGAAATAGTGGCGCGATTAGCTGATAAGATGGGGTACCCGTTGCCCTTTTCCTATCTACAGGATGTTATGAACGAGATTGAGGAATTGGTTCCTTCATACGAAGCTTATACCGATTCCGAAAAACAGGATGAGTTAGCCTACGGAGAAACAGGACGCACATCTGGTAGGCCACTCTTAAAGGGATTCGCCCGTTTCTCAACCACTGAATATGCTCCACAAGCGGGGGAGAGGAAATCAGATTATCCCTTCACCTTGCTAACCGGGACTACCCTTTATCACTTTGGCACCGGCAGCAGGAGCTCCAGGGCTGGGCGTCTGAAGAAATTTTCCCCGCGGTCTTTCGTGGAAATTTGTGAGTCCGATGCCAAAAAGCTTGCCATAGCCGATGGCGAAGAGGTCAAGGTAATCTCTGCCGTGGGCGAGGTGACTACAACGGTCAAAATTACCGACACACTGCGTAAGGGGATGCTCTTTATGCCGTTTTCATTCCCGGAGACTCCGGTTAACGAACTATTTGACATTGTCTTAGATCCAGAAACAAAAGCGCCTTCACTGAAAACATGCAGCGTAAAAATAGAGAAATCGTAACGCCGAGGC
>Ga0315545_1000638_pt1 | contig 36664 bp, 40 predicted proteins | sample SalMarSW160210MG_FD_203096 | JGI IMG/M metagenome (GOLD analysis project Ga0315545, IMG submission 203096) | Salt marsh sediment microbial communities from the Plum Island Ecosystem LTER, Massachusetts, United States - Salt Marsh Sediment SW1602-10 ...
GGTTGAATTAGGCAAGTTAGGAGTAGAGGTACATCGGACTATGACTATTTCTCGATGGATTAAATATAGCCTCTTCCTTAACTACTTAGGTATAAATGAATGGAGGGAGGTCCATAAACTAGCTATGCCTTATCTTGACCATGATGTTGGTGGTGATGGTTGGGAGTCGGTAGGGGAGAAAGTGCTTTATGCGCGCAAAGGATATGATGGTGTAGTTCATCTGGCACCTTTTACCTGTATGCCTGAGATAGTGGCTCAGAATATTATGCCATCAACCAAGGAAGATATAGCCGTGCTTGCTGTCATCTGTGATGAACAAATGGCTAAGCCAGGAATGTTGACCAGGCTCGAGGCTTTTGTAGATCTACTGGAATTCAGGAGGAAGAGAGGAGATGGGAGAAGAGCTTGAAGCATTAGAAAAGTTTATCAAAAGTAAACAAATGATAAGTTTCTTTATTCTGATGGCTATCGCCGCAATTCTACTTTACCCCATTTTAAGTCTCAAGCAAAGAAAAGCGTTGGAATTACAAGAAAGTATAAAGGAATCTAATAAGAATAGGCTTAAAAGTTTCGGTGGAGCATCTCTTGAGAGGGTGGAATAAAGGAGAATTGTGAAGACTTATCTTGGTGTTGATGTTGGTTCAGTTACTACCAAATTAGCTTTGCTTGATGAACGCTATGAGCTCCTAGCCTCTGTTTACTTAGGAACTCAAGGTAATCCAGTAAATATGACAAAACAAGGGCTGGAAGAGATAAGGAAGCAAATGCCGCCTGAAGCTGAAATCTCTGGAGTAGCTACTACGGGAAGTGGTAGATATTTAGCTGGTGTTATTCTTAGTGCGGACTTAATAAAGAATGAGATTACCGCCCATGCCGTTGCTGCTATGCACCGCGTGCCTGATGTGCAAACTATCTTTGAGATTGGAGGTCAAGATAGCAAAATAATAATAATTCGTGATAAGGTGGTTGTTGATTTTGGCATGAATTCAGTATGCGCTGCTGGCACTGGTAGCTTTATTGACCATCAAGCTGAAAGGTTAAATATAAGAATTGAAAATTTTGGGGAGCGCGCCTTGAGGAGTGAAAATCCGGCGCGTATTGCTGGGCGCTGCACTGTGTTTGCTGAGTCAGATATGATTCACAAGCAGCAGATGGGCTACCCTCTTGATGATATTATCTATGGGTTATGTCAATCTTTAGTGCGTAATTATCTTAACAACGTTGCTTTAGGCAAGGAAATTCAGCCTAAGTTAGTATTTCAGGGTGGAGTTGCTTTTAATAAAGGGATAATTAAAGCATTTAATGAAACCTTTCATACAGAAGTTTATGTTCCCCCTCACAATGAACTTATGGGCGCTATAGGAGTTGCCATTTTGGTGCACGAAGAAATGGAAGCCGAGGAAAATCACCACAAAACTAAATTTAAAGGATTTGGTGTTAGCCAGACAGAATTCAAAGTTTCCTCTTTCATATGCAAAGCTTGCCCCAACCTATGCGAAATCTCTCAAATTTCTGCTGATGGCAAGGTTTTGGCTAGATGGGGAGGGCGTTGTGATATGTGGGAGAGGGTGGAGAGCAAATGAAAGTTATTTTTCTAAAGGATATTTCTGGGGAGGGAAAGGCTGGCGAAGTAAAGGAAGTGACTAAAGGCTATGCTAGGAATTTTCTATTACCTCAGGGTCTAGCCTTGGCAGCCGTGCCAACGGCTATAAAGGAAGCGGAATCAAGACTCGAAAGGGAGAGAAGTGAGGAAACTGTTGATCAAGCTAAATTAGCTGAACTAGCCCAACAAATTGAAGGAAGTGAAGTTCATCTTCAGGCTCGTATAGGCGTTGGAGACCGCTTATTCGGCTCCATTACTGCTGCTGATATAGCTCAAGAGTTAAATCGAGTTACGGGTTTTTCTATTGATAAAAGAAAGGTAGATCTGGATAAGCCTCTGCGCCAAGCAGGCAGCTATGATGTAGCTATTAAGTTAGCTAAAGACCTAGTGCCCATGGTCAAAGTAATTATTGAGCCGGAGAAAGCCTGAATATGGCAGAGAGTAAATTACCGCCCCATGATATTGAAGCAGAGGAAGCAGTGATTGGCTCTTTGCTTATCGACCCTGAGGCTATATTAAAAGTTGCCGCTTTTCTTAAACCTGAGGACTTTTTTGATGAAACGAATCAGGCGATTTATCAAGCTTGCCTATCCCTTTACCAACGTGCGGAAAATGAGGTTATAAACCAGATTACAGTAGCTCACGAATTAATGCGCCAGAATAGATTAGAGCAAATTGGTGGTGCTGCTTATCTAAGCCATTTAATATCCATTGTACCCACCTCCTTGCATGTTGAGCATTATGCCAAGATAGCATCTAACATGGCAGTAATGCGGAGGTTGATTGCTGCTGCCGGGCAAATTGCTGCCATTGGCTATGAGGCTGCCCCAGATATTGAGGCTAGCCTCAATGACGCTGAAGATATCCTGTTTAAACTGCGAGCCAGGCAGGGTCTTCGAGGCCTTGTTCCGATTCGTGAGGTTCTAGGTCAATATTTTGATGAGGTGGGGCAACCTACTGCGCTACGAGAAGGGGAAGTACCTTATGTTATCACTGGCTTTAACGCCTTAGATGATTCCTTAGGAGGGTTGCAGAGGACTGACCTGATTGTTTTAGCTGCCAAGACTAGCCTGGGTAAGACTAGTTTAGCTCTAAATATTGCCAGGAATGCCGCCATCAACCAAAAAGCCTGCATTGCGCTATTTAGTTTGGAGATGTCTCGAGAGGCAGTGGTCCAGAGGTTTCTCGCTAGTGAGTCTGGGGTGGATTCCAAACGTATAAGGTTGGGACGCTTTGGTGAACAGGACGAAGTGAAAATCATGGAAGCCAGTGGAGTCTTATCTGAGGCTCCGATTTATATTGATGATTCCCCTCAGCTTCGCATTGTAGATATACGCAGCAAGGCACGGCGACTTCACTTCGAACGCGGCATTGACCTGGTCATCGTGGATTATCTACAGCTGATACAAGGCGATGGTAAGAAAAACGAAACTCGAGTCCAGGAAATCAGTAACATAACTCGTGCTCTAAAAACCTTAGCCCGGGAGCTGAATGTGCCTATCTTAGCCCTATCGCAACTCAGTCGAGCTGTGGAAGGGCGTCCCTCCCATATACCGCAGCTTTCTGACCTGCGCGAATCCGGCAGCATTGAGCAGGATGCTGATGTCGTTCTTTTCATCCACAGAGAAGATATGAATTATTCTCCCGAAGAGTGGAGCAATATGCATGATATTGAGAAGGAACCCTATCCTCGTGGTCTCGCCGATATACACATAGCTAAACACCGTAATGGTCCCTTAGGGCAAATCAAACTGAGGTTCCTGGGCAGGACTGCCAAATTTGATAATTTAGAGAGCGAGTCAGTTTCCGTTTCTTAAAAGGTAACAAACATGGCAAATCGTAAAACCTTAGGTTCTCAGATGAAGACAGATTCTATTGCTTTACCCAATTCTTTCTTTACTCAAGTGATGCCCAAAATTCAGGACATAGCTGAGCTTAAGGTAGCGTTGTATGTCTCCTACCTGATCCAGCGGAAACAGGGATATTCCCCATTTGTAACTTATGAGGAATTGCTATCTCAGGAACTAATGGCCGCAGTGGAGGAAGGAATATTTCGTCAAGCTTTAAATTCAGCTGTAGACCATGGCGCTCTGATACACTTGACGTTAAATATAGGTGAAGAAGCTAAGGATATTTACTTTATTAACACGGAATCTAACAGGAAGCAAGCTGAGAACTTTAAGCCAGGAGAATTCCCTCTTGGGGAAATGATGTCTGAAAAAGGGGAAATAAGACATAATATCTTTACTCTGTATGAGCAGAATATAGGCATAATAACGCCAATGATTGCCGAAGAACTTAAAGAGGCTGAGAGGCTTTATCCATCTCCATGGATTAATGAGGCCTTTAAGGAAGCAGTTACGATGAATAAACGCAGCTGGAAATATATCGCTCGCATTCTTGAGAGGTGGGCTAGCGAAGGTAAGGATAGTGGAGAGTATAGGAGAGGCATTAAAAAGGGTGATCCCGACAAATTTATCAAAGGCAAATACGGGCACCTGGTCAAAAGATAGCACTCCCACTCCTTCGAAGGGAGAGAGTGAAGTCTGTCCCATTTGCAAAGGGGCTGGGTTCGTTCATCCACTTTTAGATTCAGGGCGACCTGATTTTAGCCGAGTAGTACCCTGTCAGTGCAGCAAAGGGGAGCTAAGAAAGAAAAAAACGGAATACCTGGAGGAATATAGCAATCTTGGCTCTCTATCGCAGCTTACCTTTGATAATTTATCCCCTAAAGGAAAGACGGAGGATGCTATTTTCCAGGAGCACTTTACTCAGGTTTACCAAGCTGCCAGAGCTTTTGCTGATAATCCTGAGGGTTGGCTAGTATTTTTAGGTTCTAGCGGCTGTGGTAAAACGCACTTGGCTTGTGCTATTGCCAACCACCGTCTTAGCTTAGGGCAGCCTGTATTTTATATTGGCGTTGCCGATCTTCTAGACCACCTCCGCTCTGCTTTCAGTCCCACAAGCAACATTACTTATGATGAGTTATTTGAGCAAGTAAAGAATACACCTTTGCTAGTGCTGGATGATTTTACTATGGAGAGCGCTACACCTTGGACTAAAGAAAAATTGGAACAACTCCTCAACCACCGCTTCAACACCAGGCTGGCAACAGTAATCACCACCGATGTGCCGCTAGGAAAACTTGATGAACGCCTACGTGGGCATTTTATCGGCAATGAATTTTGCCAAGTATGGGAAACTGAGCAGAGATCGAGACTGGAGTACCAAAGTAGCTTAAAATTAGAGCTACTACGAAATATGACCTTCGACAATTTTGACCAGAAGAGAGTAGATTTGCCTCTAGAGAAGCGTCAAAATTTGCACCAAGCTTTTCACCTAGCAGTAGAATTCGCTCGCTCCCCAGAGGGTTGGTTAATATTTACAGGTGATAATGGTTGTGGTAAGACTCATTTGGCAGCAGCTATCGCCAATAATAGGCTGGCACAAGGAAAACCAGTCTTTTTTGTAGTTGTCCCTGACCTTCTTGACCATTTGCGCTCTACATTCAGCCCAGATAGCAAAATATCCTACGATGAATTTTTCGAGAGGGTTAAAGAAATTCCGTTGTTGATACTCGATGATTTTGGGGAGCAATCGGCCACATTATGGGCTCAGGAGAAGCTATATCAATTGATTAATTACCGTTATAATGCCAGACTGCCGATGGTGGTCACTACATGCCTTTCCCTGGATGAGATTGAAACACGAATTAGCTCACGAATGGTAGACCCAAGACTAAGCCTGGTATTCAATATCATTGCTCCTGATTATCGTGGCAATGTGAAACCCGCAAGGCAAGCTAGCGTTCCCAAAAGGCATTATTCCTGAATGCCAGATTATTGCAATTGAAATATATGATTGTTAAAATGAGCCAACGCTGATGCAGAAGGCCTAGTTATGGTAGATTCCCCGGTTTTAGTTCTTAATCAAGGCTATGAGCCCCTTAATTTGTGTCGTACCCGTCGGGCTATAGTGCTAGTTTTCCGTGGCAAAGCTGAAGTGCTGGAAAACGGCAGAGGTGAGCTCCATTCTATTAACCAATTTTTTCAAATACCGTCGGTGATTCGCCTCGTTTATATGGTTAAGCGGCCACACCATCAAAGGAAATTGACCAGATTTGAAGTGTTTAATCGTGATCAATATGCCTGCCAGTATTGTGGACGACGGATTAGGGAACTTACCTTAGACCATGTTATTCCAAGAGGACGAGGGGGGGAACATACTTGGGAGAATGTAGTTAGCGCTTGCATTCCTTGCAATCGTCGCAAAGGTGGGCATGCACCACACGAAGTCGGGATGAGGCTGCTGCACCAGCCACACTCACCTCATAGTAATGGGTTCTACATTCCATTTTACTATCTTAATAGCCATCGTGAGTGGCAAAAATATTTGCCTCCTCAACTCTTCCCCCAAGCTAGTTGATCCAGAGGTAGTTCTCTAATGGTCTGATCTTTAAGTTCAACTGACACGTTTTCTTTTATCGGGCTGACGCTCACTACCTTAGCTTTGCCAAAGGGTGTTGATACTTCCTGACCCATCCGAGGCATCCTCTCCTTCATATCAGAGTACTCTTTGCTTTCGTATGCCAGACAGCAAAGGAGCCGTCCACAGATGCCTGATGTCTTCATAGGGTTTAGGGCTAAACCTTGCTCCTTGGCCGTTCTAATGGACACTGAGGGAAAGCCAGTTAGGAAGCTTTGGCAGCATAAAGGATAACCACACTTACCTATGCCACCTATCAGTTTAGCCTCATCCCTTGGTCCTACTTGCCTTAATGCAACGTGTGTTTCCAGGCTGCGGCTTAACTTCCGAGCCAATCCCAGGAAGTCGACTCTCTCCTTAGCACTAAAAAATATAGTTACTCGACCACTCTTGAGATCAGAATGAACTGCTAAAGGCTTCATCTTTAAGCCAAGGTTGGTCACCATTTCATGGCACTTAGTCAGGGCTTCGCTTTCTTGGTTCTGCCGAGCCTTTTCTAAATCCTCAATCTTAGCTAGGCGTACCACTCTCATTAACTGCTCGCTTAAGTCACTTTGTTGAATTCGAGCTTCGGGAACGACGACTTTAGCTAGGTCCAACCCATGACTAGTATCTAGTACTACATAGTCGCCGAACTGTAGTGATATATCAGCCGCATCGCAGTAAAGTAGCTTGCCTCTGGGCTTAAAACAGACTCCAACTATGTTAGACATTAATAACCTCTTGACTTTCAGGAAAATCAGTTATTTTTCTTGGGTAAATTGAGCATTAGCGATTCAACCGCTAAGCGGGGATTAACATTTTTAGAAATTTCCTCTTGTACCAGGTGTAAATTAGCCAAGAACTCTTTAATTTCGTTTAAACTCAAGCTCTTTGCTTGTTTTTCCAAGGCCATTTCGTAGTCTATATTGGCGATGGCCTCCTTGCAATCACCTTTGATAAGCATCAAATCACGCCACCAACCGAGCCAAGTCCCCATCACCTCTACTACGGACCTACGGTTCTGGCTAAATTGGGTTGCTAACTCCTGGGCATAGGCAAACCTCTGCTCTAAGCTGGCGCTTGTTAGAGAAGATAGCTTAGTTACCCTTTGAGATCGCTGTTCTAGTATGTCGTCAGCCAGGGAGGATAGTGCCCAGCCAAGGCAACCATGGCACAACCGAGCCAAAAGTTTTGCTTTATCTGCATCAATGTTATATCCACTAATAAGTATTTGCTCCACTTGCTCTAAGGGCATAGGCTTCAATTTTAGCCTCTGGCATCGCGAGATAATCGTGGGCAAGAGGCGTGCCTCCTCAGCGGTTAACAAAAGCCAAACTACTTTAGGTGGCGGCTCTTCCAGTATCTTAAGCAGGGAGTTGGCTGCCTCAGTGGATAGATACTCGGCATCCTCAATAATAAACACCTTACGCTTACCTTCGTAGGGGGGCAGATTAGCCAAGCGTTGAAGCTCTCTCATGGCATCAATGCCAATCTCTGTTTTAGAATCCAAGCCAATACAGATAACATCAGCATGCTTGTGCTCAAGGATTCGGTGACAGGAGTAACATTGACCGCAAGGTGGCTTGTGGCCATCGCAATTTAGAGCTTGGGCTAAATTAAGGGCTAAGGTTCTTTTGCCTACATGATGTGGCCCTACGAGGAGATAAGCGTGAGCTGTGTTATTCTCTTCAAGACTGCGATCCAACAAATCTAAAACTTTGTCCTGCCCTATAACTTGCCACATCTAAATTACATCCAGTTTCATCAAATCCTGATAACTTTCCCGTCGCCGAACAGGACGCGCTTTGCCCTTCTCTACCATAACTATAGCTGGCCTGGGCAAGGCGTTGTAATTGCTCGACATGGGTATAGAATAGGCACCGCAAACTGGAATGGCTATGATATCACCGGACTGCACTGAAGCCAAATTGGTATTCCTTACTAAGATATCTCCAGATTCACAAAGCTTGCCTGCAATAGTAACTATGTCACCTTCTGCCTCCAGAGCTTTGTTGGCTACCAAAGCTTCATATTTGGCTCCATAAAGTGCAGGGCGGATATTGTCGGCTATGCCACCATCAATGCAGACATATTTCCTCACTTCGGGTATCTCCTTTATTGCTCCTGCGGTGTATAGTGCTATTCCAGCTTGCCCTACAATTGCTCTTCCAGGTTCGATAATGAGTCGGGGGTAGCCTAGTCCTGACTCTGGAATAAAGCTGTTTAGCTTATAGATTATAGCCTTAGCATAATCGTCCACAGTGGGCTCCTTCGAATCTAAGGTGCATGGGATGGCGAAGCCACCACCAATGCTAAACTCACTAATATGGAAACCGTATTTTTGGCTAACTTCTCGGGCGAAATGGAGAACGAGCTCTATAGCTAATTCATAGGGCTTTGTCTCAGACACTGGAGAGCCGAGGTGGAAGTGTAACCCCAAAAGGTTAAGCTTAGAGGCTGACATAGCTTGTTTTACCGCCTCTTCAGCTTGTCCCGTAGCTAAAGAAAAACCGAACTTGCTGTCTAGCGTTCCTGTAGCAGTGTATTGGTGGGTATGGGGATCAACTCCTGGGGTGATGCGAAGCAAGATATCCTGACTAATATCCTTTTCCTTAGTCAGGGAACTCAGCAATTCGAGCTCACAGAAGTTATCTACCACAACGCGGCCGATGCCCCAATCTAGGGCTAGCTTTAGCTCCTCTGGCGTCTTGTTATTGCCGTGGAAATAAACTCTATCCAACGGAAATTCTACTGAATGGCTGATGCTAAGCTCCCCTCCTGAGACAACATCAAGCCCTAAACCCTCTTCCTTAAGGATTAGGGCTAGCGCTCTATTCAGAAAGGCCTTGGAGGCGTAGATGACCAAGATGTTGGCATAGTGTTTGGAGAACTTATCTTTAAATTCACGGCATTTGGAGCGAAGGGTGAACTCATCGAAAAGATAGAGGGGAGTGCCGAATTCTCTAGCTAGGTCGACGACATCGCAGCCGCCGATACAGAGATGACCTTGATTATCCACCTCGGCGGTTAAAGGGAATAGGGATAGCTTGGATACTTTGCTTGTGTTCAATTGGGAACATAGTAACTTTTAATTTTGAGCAATGCAAGGGGAAAAGCAAATTATTTAGCAATCCGCTAATAACACTCGGTGACTATTAAACAATCTGCCATCCGCTTTCAGCCAGAAGCTGTGGCAGGCCTTTGGAGATGCTCTCCCATATAATATATAGTTTTTATGCCATTTATTAGTTGGGAGCTAGCTGCCCTCTTAGGGATGAATCCATAGGCTCCTAACTGTTCAGCGGCAAGTATGTTCTCCTCATCATCGTACTGTGATAGCATCAAAACCCTGGTTTGAGGATATTCCTTGTATATCCGCTTGGTTGCCTCTAGCCCATCCATCTCCGGCATGACTATATCCATTATCACCACATCAGGCAAAAGCTGGCGTACTTTTTCCACTGCGTCTTTCCCATTCACAGCTTCACCTACTACTTCAATGTCTTTTTGTAGCGTGAGCACAGCACGAATCCCATCCCTAACCACAGAATGGTCATCTACTATAAGCACCTTTATCCGCTTGGCTGCTCTCTCCAGTACCGCCTGAGTTCGAACCGCCATCGAAGCTGGCTCAATCGGCTTGGCTACGTAGTCCTCGGCCTCCATCACCATAGCCTCATCCCTCCTCCATCCCTTAATAAGCTGCTTTTCCGGGGCAGCGTCGATCACCAAGACAGGCAAATCCTTGGTCTTAGGATGCTGCCTTAGCCATTGGTGTAGAGAGAATGCTTCGCCACGAGGAGTCATGGTTCCCAGAATGATGACGTCAGGGTCTATTGTCTTGATCCTTTCCTGTACCTCTGCCTTGTTGCTAGCAGTGGCAACCTGATACAGCCTGGCTTCTAAAGTCTTTTGCAAAGCCAGCAGAAAATCGGGCTCATCATCTACAATTAAAATCTTTTTAGTGGTTGCCATTTTTAACCTCCCTTCCTTATCTTAGATTTGATTAGCTCGCTCGACCTGCGGCTACTTTTTAATCGAAACCTAACCATGCACGCTGCCCCCCAATCCAGCGGCCTCCAGAATATCAGGCACGATACCTTCCCTCCCCACCGCCATAATATGAACGCCGTGGCATAGGTTCAATTCTCGTATCGTCTTTACTAGCCGCACAGCAATTTCAATGCCCTTCTGAAGCCCCTTGCCCTTTTCTGCGCTAGCTAGCTCATCAATTACAGCCTGGGGAACTATTACCCCGGGTACATTGTCGTTCATATACTGAGCCATCCTTGCTGAAGCTAGAACTATAATGCCTGCCAAGATTTTGACGTTAAATTGTCTGGAATATTGCATGAACTTGCGGAGGCAATCTAGGTCATATATGCCCTGAGTCTGGAAGAACTGTGCCCCGGCTTCCACCTTCTTATCAAACTTGATAAGTTGTGGCTCGATGAAATCCGCTGCAGGGTGAACCGAGGCACCAATGCAGAATTCTGGAGCGTGGTTGAGGTCATTCCCTCCCAGATCCTTGCCTGATTCCATTATTCTGATCATTCTTAGTAGCTGCACGGAATCCAGGTCAAACACTGGTTTTGCTTCCTTGTGGTCTCCCACATCAATAGAATCGCCAGTGAGGCAGAGCACATTCCCGATGCCTCTGGAATATGCCAGAAGTAGGTCGGCTTGAAGTGCCAGGCGATTGCGGTCACGGGTAGTCATCTGAAAGATAGGTTCGCCACCATGTTCCTTCACCAACAAACAGCCACCCAAAGAGGGGAACCTCATCATGGAACTTTGATGGTCGGTGACATTAATAGCGTCAACCTTGTCCTTAAGTAGCTCTATATGGTGAACCATCTCCGTGGTGTCTGCTCCTTTTGGAGGTCCGATCTCCGTGGTCACCAAAAACTTACCTGAATTAAGTTTTTCCTCAAACAGCGATTTAGCCATCACCACCTCCTAGATTGATATCAGCTTTGCTCACGATTCTTCTTGGTCTAGGAATGGGGCGAAAATTCCTGGGGGGGTAATATCGGCGCATTTTGTCCAATTGGCCTAATCTTTCTAACCCCTTGTAAATCAGGCCCCAGGCGCAATCCATGTCCTTATTCACCTCGCATTTGCCGTTTTTGCTGCCAGCGCAAGGACCATTGAGTATCCCTTTAGCACATCTAGTGATGGGGCAAATACCAGCAGTCTCAGCCAATCTGCAATCGCCACAGGCAGCACATCGCTCATCCCAAACACCCCACTCCTTAGACGCACCCATAAACGATGTGTTGACCCCGGGCAGAACAGGCATATCTGGGAAGCGTTCAGCCAGCACCTGTACTCCGACACCGCAGCCTAGGGAAAGAACGGCGTCCACTTCCTTGACTTTGTCTACCAGCACATCCAGAAATTCAAAATCACATTGCCGTTTCACCGTATACTCTAGAAAACTATGAGCCTCATCACCACTCCTAGAGTATGCAACTCTCAATGCACTATGAAGAAGTGAAACCTCTCTCTCGCCACCAGCACCACAAACTGTCATACAGGTACCACAACCAAGGATAAGCACCTTCTCGTAAGGGGCGATAAGGCGTCCTATTTCCTCTAAAGGTTTTTGCTCTGCGACTATCAAGCTTTCACCTCCTGTTTTATTACTGAAGCCAAATGTAGCTCACCTACTCGTTCGGTGAATTCATCCAAGACCTTGGCAAGATCTGGTTCATTGGCATATAGGTTAAAGGCTCGCAGGCGCTCTGGCTCAAGGCCAATCTGAGCCAACAGCTTCTTAGCCTTTTCCATCCGCTGCAAAGCCCAAAAGGCGGTATCCTCCCTGGCACACTGTTCTTGCCCGCACCCGGCAATAAAAACGCCTTCAGCACCCATCTCAAAGGCGCACAATATGTGCTCAGTTTCTATCTTGGCAACACACAATACAGGGACTATCCAGATGCCAGCTTTAGCTTCTCTCCACAAGCTTGCCAGAGCACCAGTGCCATAAAGCCCGTATTGGCAGCAAAAGCCAATAATTAGGGGCTTAACCTTGGTGGGGTCCGCAGACTTAAGGGCATGATTCAACCCTTCATTTATATGCCGTCTATCTTGCGGCTTGCGCAGAACTATAACCTTGGCAGGGCATTCAGCGACGCATATGCCACAAGCTTGACATTGGTCGGCAGGTATTTGAATTGTGCCGCTGTCGTCCAAATAGGGCACATGATAAGGACAAATCCGTAAGCAGGTGAGACAAGTGGCACATCTATCCTGGGACAAAATCTCGGCGCCCATGCCACACCTTAGGCATCTTCTAGCTTCATTGACAGCGCTCCCCCAGTCATAAACCAGCTCCACAGGCTCAAATTCTCTGGCCCTTTCTTCAGGGGAAAGGATAGGTGGCTCAAAGCGGCTGAGCTTCCTTATCGCCTCTATAGTTTTGGGAAAAAGGTCACCTGCTAAGGCCTCTTTTTCGCCTTTGCCAACTAACGGGTACCTATGTTGTAGATATTCATCAATACGAAAAGCTGCTTGCCTGCCAGTGGTTAATGCTTGGACTACAGTTGCTGGCCCGGTAACAGCATCGCCTCCAGCGAAAACTCCTTCCCGATTGGTGGTAAGGGTGACTGGGTCAACTCGAATAGTGCTGCCTCTGCCAATGCGGAGACGGAAATCATCGGGAATTTGTGGTGCTTGGCCAATAGCGGTAATCAAAGTATCGAAATCCATGCTGAACTCGCTATCCTTGACGGGCATTGGCCGACGCCTGCCACTGGCATCTGGCTCACCAAGCTCCATGCGCAAGCAGGTTAGTTTTAATTCCGCATCCCTTCTTTCTAGCTTAGTTGGTGTTACCAAGAATAGAATTTCTATCCCCTCCTCCGTTGCTTGTTCTACTTCTGATGAATTCGCTGGCATTTCCTCCCGACTGCGGCGGTAGAGAAGCTTCACATCTTCTGCGCCCAGCCGAAGTGCAGTGCGGGCAGCGTCAATTGCTACATTGCCTCCCCCTACCACAACAACCCTGCTGCCGATAGATGGCTTGAGACCTAGGTTCGTTTCACGGAGGAAAGTTGCCCCATCCACCACCCCTGGGCTTTCTTCCCCTTCTATTCCTAACCTAAGACCTTGGTGAGCACCCACGGTTATAAAGACAGCCTTGTAACCCATCTGGAAAAGTAAGTCTAGTGATACTACTGATGTGCTTGTCTCAATTTCAACCCCCATTTGAATCAACCTCTGGACTTCGGCATCAAGCACTTCTCGGGGGAGGCGGTACTTAGGGATGCCCACTCGTAACATGCCCCCTACTTCGGAGTAAGCTTCAAAGATAGTTACAGGGTAGCCTAACTTCCTCAGGTAGTAGGCAGCAGATAACCCTGCTGAACCAGATCCCACTATGGCCACTCTCTCCTCATGCCTGGTTTCCCCTTCAATTTGGATCATTCTATCGCCGCCGAATTCCACTGCGAACCTCTTCAATGCCCTTATGGCAATAGGCTTATCTACCTGACCACGTCTGCAAGCAGTTTCACACGGAGCAGTACACACGTGAGCACAGATGGACGGGAAAGGATTAGTATCCCTTATGACTTGTAATGCCTCCATTATCTTCCCCTGAGCAATCAAATCAACATATTCTCTAATCTCCATATGCAAGGGACATTCAGCTTGGCAAGGTGGCATAAGAGTATGGTCAAAAGAGGCTTCCTTGACACTAACTGGATACATTAACTTCCTCCTTGGTTAGAGATAGCTCTTATATCTTTTAACTATATGGTAATTCGGCTTATGTAAAACAAAAAGAGAGGTTTCCCTTAATATGCATGGTTTTAACTCTTGAATTCTTTGAATAACCCCCCTGTTTTAGGGAGACGAAAACTTCGAGGGTTTAGGAAGGCCAGTTTATGTTCTCAGACAGTTATGATGCCTTTGCGTATAGCATATTTGATGAGGTCGGTCTTATTGTGGACGTCAAGCTTGGCCATTAAATTGGTCTTATGTCCCTCCACAGTTTTGGGGCTGAGAACCAACATATCCGCTATCTCCTTAGTAGTATATCCTTCAACAAGTAATTTGAGTATCTCCCTTTCTCTGCCTGTCAGTTGTTGGTAGGAGTCTTCCCTTCCTCGCATAGGAGCTCCCAATTGGTAATCCTCAATGAAAGCCTTTGCTGCCACAGGAGAAAGAAAGGAATGGCCTTGGTGAACAGCTCGAATACCTGAGGCAAGCTCCGAAGAAGCTGCTGCCTTGCTGATAAAGCCTTGCGCGCCCGCCTCAATAATGGGGAAAAGATATTCCTTTTCAGCATATTGGGTTAGCACCAGCACCTTTGTCTTTGGGAATTCCTTGCCTATTTTCCGCGTTGCTTCCAGACCATCCATAATAGGCATAGCTATATCCATAAGCACTACATCAGGGGAAAGCTGCCTTACTTTATCCAGTGCCTCCTTGCCATTTCCTGCTTCATCAACCACCTCTATATCTGCAACCAAAGCTAGCAAAGCGCAGATGCCATCCCGCACGATGGTGTGGTCATCCACCACTAATACCCTTATCTTCTGCATCGACTGCGCTCCTGATTATTGGAATCTTAGCGGTAATCTTGGTCCCTTTCCCAGGCTTGGAATCAATAGAACAAATGCCACCTGCCAATTTCACTCTTTCTTTCATGCCGAACAAGCCGGCGCCACGACCTCTTCTATCAATGCTTGTAATCTCGCTAACATCAAACCCCTTGCCATCATCCTCAACATGTAAAATACATTTATCGGCAGCGCATTCTATTTTAACGGTGGCATTTTTTGCCCCCGAATGCCTCAGGATGTTGCTCATAGCCTCCTGGATAATGCGGAAAAGTGCCAATTCACTTTCCGCCGGCAACCTTCGCTCCATCCCTTGGAACTCTGTTGACGCATTAATGCCTTGAGAGTTGAAATTAGCCTCAGCAAGGTGATGAATAGCAGCAGGCAGCCCCAATGTATCTAATAGAGTAGGACGGAGCTCCCTTATAAGCTTGCTTACCTCGGTGCCTGCATGGACTGCTATAGACTGAGCCTTTTTCAATATTTCCTTAATTTCAGCATCCTTGAAGCTGCCCATCTCTATCATTTCATTAACTGCCTGCAGGTTAAGTGTTAGGGCAGTAAGCTGCTGACTTGTCTCATCATGTAGCTCTCTAGCGATTCTTTTTCGCTCCTGTTCCTGAATATTGAGAGCCTGCCGCAGCAGCATCTGGTATCTTTCCCTTCCCTCGCTCAACTGTGTATATAGCTTTGCCTGCTCAATAGCGGTGCCAAGCTGGCAAGCAATAGAGTTCAGGAGGTACATATCATCGATGGCGAATTTGCCCGCCAAATGGCTGGCAATATTCATCACACCTACGACCTTCTCCTTTGCTTTCAAAGGGACGCTAATGAATCCCTTAAGACCCTCCGCACTTATCAAAGCAGGGAGGGTAACATCTGGGTTTCTAGAGATGTCCTCTAGCAGAATGGACTCACCCGTTTGAGCCACTTTCCCTGCTATCCCCTCGCCCATAGTAAGGCACATCTCCCCAGCGTATTTGGCAGAGAGGCCACGGTGCACTTTGTAGCACAGCTTTTGGATTTTTTCATCAAAAAGCAGGATTCCTCCAACGCTGCCGCTAAAAATTTGCAGCACAGTATCCAGTGCCACGTTCAAGATAGCGGGCAAACTCCCTAAGCCAGAAACGGCAGATGAGACGCGACTTAGAGCGTCGAGGTGATAATGCCGCCTTAAAATCTCTCTCTCGCGCTCTCTTTCTGCGCTAACGTCCCTCCTTAATTCAACCACAGCATCAATATTGCCATGGCTGTCTTTTAGCGGCCACATAGTGATCTTGACATACCTATTGCGGGAAGGATGAATGAGTGTTGCTGAACTAGCACTTCGCACTACCTTGCCCAAAGGGCATTCCCACAAAGGAGAGCCGCAAGGCTTATCCCTGCCCTGGAAGACCTCATAACAATGCTTACCAATAGGTGACTCAGTGCTCTCACATGACTGGCATATAGCTGAGTTAGCGAACCTTACCCGGTATTCGCTATCGAGGACTATAAGCTTGTCTTCCAGACCATCTGCGATGGCCTGCAAGCTTTGAACTAAGTCTGCGGCCTCAGCGGTTCGACGAATTGCTGGCTCTTTCATTTTACACAATTGGAATATGACTGCATATTACGCCACTTAATCCCTTCTGCTTCTATCATAGGCTGTCTTTCCCAATTCTTCAAATTCAATGTGGCTGTGGCTTCAAGCCTGTATCGGGCTTCAACATTCTGGAACCATAGCCCATCTAGGGTTTGCCAGTTTTGAGCATACATCTTTGCCAATTCTACTAAAGTTTCCTTAGGAAATTCCTCAAGCTTCATTTTCGCCCTTTCCAGGATTTAATATCCCAGAAAGCTATTTGTTGCAGTTTCTCCTCCAATTTTTCTGGTTATAAACAATTGGTTCAGAGCCATCCCTTGTTCAATGCGCTGAAAAGGATGATCTTTAATTGTCCTATGATAGGAAGAAGCAATAATTTTGGCAAGTTTTTATATTTCAATATGGTAGCTTGTAATCCTCAAGAGAGTCAAGCAAAGTGGTAAGAGAATGGCGCCGGGCAATCGATGGAGGAATGCTCTCTCACATTATTGTGGTAGTACGTGTAGCCCATAGCTTCATTTAAGAGCGCAGTTTCGCTGTTAATTTCCAAAGCGCGGGGAATGTAAAATCCTTCGTCATCAATCCGGAGGGAACGCTCCAGGTGCGCGTTCTACTCACAATGCCCCTTATGATTCTGGATCACTCGACAGCCAAAACCATCAATCAGTTCCCGTAATTCTCTAACCTTCATCCATGACTTGCCGCCAAATTCCTCTCCGTTATCAACTGTAAAGACGATTGTTGACTGAACCCTGTGGGATCTTAACCAGGAGATTACCCAGAGATACCAACAGAGCCTATTGGTCCAGGATTTCTCTCTGGAATAGGCAATGAGCTTAAACCTAGAGCTCACATCCAGGGCGCTCCACTGGCAGTTGGGTATGCCGTATCGGTCAAGATGAATGAGCTGCTCCTTAGTTAGAGCTTTATGGTCTCTGATTTGCTTCAAATCTATCTGCACTATTTCGAAAGGTTTGGCTGAATACCAGTCAATAAACTCTCGCTTTTTCCCCTGACTCCATGTAGCGCAGATGGTAATCAACCTTCTTCTTGTTTTTCCTGATAATATGGCGAACTGTTCCCGCGGGAATCGATATGCCTTCATGCTTTTTAAAGTGGCGTGATAATATTTCCGGCCCAAGCCTGGTCCTGTTCTTAACCTCAATGACCCTATCTTCAATCGCAATGGATGTCCTTCTGGGTCGATGCCTGGGCACCGTTGCTCTGTCTTCTAAGTCGCCCTCCTTCTCTTTGTTAATAATATCGTAAACCACGGGCCGGTTTATCCCGAAGATAGAAGCTGCCTCTGAAATATTGTGATTGCTCGTCTTTAGGTACTCCAGAACAGCTCTCCTAGCCGCTTCGGGATTGACCTTCCTCAGTTACTTATAATCAATCTTGCCTGCTGGTTGATACGTACGAGGTCCAGGTTTCGTATTGCTTCATCGCCAGATTATTAACGTTGGCCTCAAGAAGCTCCAGCGTCTTTCTAATGTACTCGGTATGCCCGTAGTTTAGAAACTGTATAGTATGTCCTGGACACCGCGCAGCATTCATTTGACAGAGGAGGATCTATGGTATCCAGAATTCATAACCCATCAACTACAGGAGCAGAGGGCAGGATAGACATATTCACTCTTCAAGTTCAGCCTACTTGCCCCGGCAAAACAATATATTCCTAGCTTCATTACTGCAACAAGATATACGGCATAGACGGATTGCATTCCTTTAAATATAATTTGCTTATCATATAGAAAGTCAGGATTACAAAGAATATGAATAATAAATCGAGACAGCATCATTGAAACTGCAGGGAGGTGAAAAGAGATGGCTGAAATAAAGGTCGACTGCACCGGTGCAACCTGCCCGGTCCCTTTGGTCGAAACACGCAAGGCCTTGAGAAAAGCAAAGGAAGGTGACATAATCGAGGTTGTCGGGACACATCCTGCTTCTAAGAAAGAGATACCAATGGCCGTTAAGGCTCTGGGGCTGGAGCTTATGGACATTCAGGAAAAAGATGGGGTCTGGAAGATAAAAATACGTAGGTAGAGGGAGGAAATGACAATGGCTAATAAGGCTACGATTGTAGTTCATAGTGGCGATATGGACAAAGTCTACAGCGCTCTTATCATAGCTAATGGAGCACTGGCAATGGGGATGGAAGCGTCACTTTACTTCACCTTCTGGGGACTTCAGCGCCTTAAGAAAGGAGGCCTTGATAAAGGGCCTCTCTCCAAGATGAACATGCTGGGCCTCGGCAAGTGGATGGTGAAGCGGAAGATGAGAAACGTTGGTGTGGTCTCTCTGGAAAAACTACTACAAGACTTCAAGGAGCTCGGGGGTAAAATCCTCGCCTGCGATATGACCATGGAGATAATGGGAATAAAGAAAAAAGACCTGCGTGATGACTTGATTTCGGATTACTGTGCGGTGGGCACTTACATGAATGAGGCCAAAGAATCAACAGTGACCCTCTTCATATAACAGGAGAGAGATATGCTGGACAGAAGACAAGTATATCTGGACAACTCAGCGGCCACCCGCTTGGATGAACGCGTACTGGAGGTGATGAAGCCGTATTTTTTCGATAGATATGCCGTGGCTACTTCTGAGTTTGCCTACACTCAGGGCATAGAAGCTAGAGAGTCCCTGGACAGGGCCAGAAAAGCTCTTGCTGTAGTTCTGGGAGCAGCACCGGAGGAGTTTATTTTCACTTCAGGAAGCACCGAATCCTCAAACATTGCTCTGAAGGGAGTGGCGCTGGCTCTTGGTAACAAGAAAGGCAAGCATCTGATTGTGTTAAAAATCGAGGATTTCCCGGTGCTCCACAGCGCCAGAGCCCTGGAGAAGCAAGGATACCAGGTGACCTATCTGGATGTAGATAGCGATGGCTTTCTGGATCTTGATAAGCTCAGAGAATCTATCACCAGCGAGACCATTCTGGTCTCCATCCAGCATGCCAACCAGGAGATTGGCACCATTCAGGATATTGAAAATATCGGCCTCATCTGCCACGAGAAGGAGGTATTGTTTCACAGTGACGCCACTCATACTTTCCCTCGCATTCCCCTTGATGTGAAGAAGATACCTGTAGACCTAATCACTGTGTCTGCCCACACCATCCATGGGCCTAAAGGCGTAGGCGGACTTTACATCCGTAAGGGGACAATGCTAGCCAAGTGGGTAGATGGCGGATTTCAGGAGTTTGACCTTCGGGCAGGGATGGAAAACATACCCGGTGCCGTGGGATTCGCTAAAGCGGTAGAACTGGTTACCCCGAAAGAAACCAAACTACTACAAGCAATGCGCGACCGTGTTATCGACCGTGTCCTTGGCGAGATACCAGATACGATCCTCAATGGCCATCGCCAGAAGAGGCTCCCGCAAAATGCCAATATTTCGTTCCACTTCATAGAGGGTGAATCTATCACACTGCATCTGGATATTCATGGTTTCGCCGTGAGCACCGGCTCTGCCTGTTTCAGTCGCTCACTGGAGGGTAGTCATGTTATCTTTGGTATAGGTGGTGACCACGAAAGAGCCCACGGGTCGATACGTTTTACCTTTGGGCGCTACAATACCATAGAAGACGCAGACGCCGTGGTTAATGTACTGGCTGAGGTAGTGAAGGAACTCAGAAATATCAGCCCGTTAGGCAAAGAGAAAGAAGAATAGGAGGAATAGAGATGAGATTTCCATATAGTGAAACGGTATTGGAGCACTTTCGCCATCCTCGTAATGTGGGTAAGATTGAGAACGCTGACGGGAAAGCGATAGAAGGTAGTCCTGCCTGCGGTGACATGGTTTCGGTCTATATAAATGTTGACCCCGACAAGAAGAAAATATCAGACATCAAGTTTGAATCTTACGGCTGTGCTTCTAACATTGCCACCGGTTCTATAATTACCGAACTGGCCAAGGGAAAGACACTCGATGAAGCTAAGAAAATCACTTGGAAGGAAGCTTCAGAAGCCTTGGGAGGACTTCCCAAGATTAAGGCCCACTGCTCGGTTCTTGCCGTAGAGGGTTTACGTTCGGCTATCGAAAACTACGAAGAGCGTCACGGTCTGGTTAAAGAGAGAAAGCCGACTACGGTAGAGACGGTGCGTAAGCGCCTGAGAAAAGTCATGAACCCATTAACCGGGTTAGACCTGGTTCGCACTAATCTGGTGCGAGATATCAAAGTACAGAATGGGACTGTACGGGTGGTTGTAGATTTACCTGCGGATAACCAGTTTGCTTCCGCCATAAAGCAAGAAATTATGGAGAAGATAGAACCACTTTGGGATGTAAAAGAAGTAGTGGTTGAATTTACGGATTAGAAGTGCGGTAAAGCTTCAGGTCAAGGTATAGTTGCGGAGACCGCAATGTCTGACAAGACTATCCCTAATAGTAAGAAAACAGGGAAGGCTCATATCCATATTACCGGAATGACCTGCACTACCTGTGCCGCCACTATTGAGAAGGGTCTGGCGGAGACACCGGGGGTAGAGCAGGCAAACGTCAGCTTTGCCTCAGAAAAGGCTTCGATAGAATATGACCCCTCCAAAGTAGACCTCACCAAAATTAAGGATACCATCTCTCAAATAGGCTACGGGGTAGCCACCAAGAAATCCATCTTCCCTGTAGGCGGTATGACCTGCGCCTCCTGTGTCGCCCGAGTGGAGGAGGCTCTTTCAAGTGTGCCCGGGGTGATTTCCGCCAGTGTCAACCTAGCTTCGGAGAAAGCCACTGTAGAGTATACCGAAGGAACAGATGTATCTGACCTCAGGCGAGCAGTGAAAGGCGCTGGCTACGAACTCGGGTCAGAGACAGAGAAGTTAGAAGATGTCAGTGTCGCTGCCCAACGAGAACTCCGAGGCATAAGGAATAGGTTTATCTTTGCCGCTGTCCTCGCCTCGTCAATTATGGCTTTAATGTGGGCTCCCCTATTCGCCGGGAAACCATATTTACTCTGGGTACTGGCAACTCCAGTACAATTTTGGGCAGGCTGGCGATTCTACCGAGGCGCTTGGGGTGCGTTAAGGCACAGAACAGCTGATATGAATACGCTAGTTGCTGTGGGTACATCAGCTGCTTACTTCTATAGCATGATAGCGGTTCTCTTTCCTACCCTCTTTGCTGCTTCAGGGGTAGAGCTTGGTCTATACTTTGATACCTCGGCTATGATTATTACCCTGATATTGCTTGGTCGCTTCTTGGAAACACGAGCCAGAGGACAAACTTCAGAAGCGATAAAGAAGCTCATCGGACTCAATCCCAAGACTGCCTTGGTTATCCGTGACGGTGAGGAAAAGGAAATTGCCATTGAAGACGTTCAGGTTGGTGACCTCATTCTGGTGCGACCGGGAGAGCGGGTGCCCGTGGATGGCATTATTCGTGAGGGCTATTCCAGCATCGACGAGTCCACGATTACCGGGGAGAGCGTCCCCATGGAGAAAAAGGCAGGGGATGAGGTTATCGGTGCCTCCATTAATAAGACAGGCAGCTTCAAGTTTGAGGCGACCAGAGTAGGTAAGGATACTACCCTGGCTCAGATTATCCGACTGGTGGACGAAGCTCAGGGAAGTAAGGCACCTATTCAGCGTCTGGCTGATGTCATTGCCAGCTACTTTGTGCCGATTGTGATCGGCATTGCCACCATTACCTTCATAATATGGTACTTTGTCGGACCATCCCCATCCCTCACCTATGCCATCCTCAATTTCGTGGCAGTACTTATCATCGCCTGTCCCTGTGCCATGGGGCTAGCGACACCAACAGCTATTATCGTGGGCACTGGTAAAGGAGCTGAGCATGGCATTCTTATCAAGAGTGCCGAAACACTGGAGAGGTCTCACAAGATAGGCGCTGTGCTGCTGGATAAAACAGGCACCCTAACTCAGGGTGAACTCGAGGTAACCGATATTATTGCGCGCTCCTCTTCTTCACAAGATGAGATTCTCCGGCTGGCAGCCTCCACCGAGTATGGCTCGGAGCACCCACTCGGTGAGGCTATTGTCAGAGCAGCTTCAAAGAGGGAACTGGAAGTATCTCCAGCGTCAGATTTTAACGCTATTCCGGGATATGGTGTCGAAAGCAAAAAGCTTCTCCTGGGTAACCTCAGGCTAATGAGAGATAAAGGGATCCCCCTGAACGCGATAGGGGAGGAGGCAGAGCGTCTGCGGTCCGAAGGCAAGACAGTGATGTTTTTGGGTATAGATAGCCAGATAGCGGGTGCGATCGCTCTGGCTGATACCCTTAAGCCGAATGCCAAAGCAGCAGTGGACGCACTACATAATATGGGTATTGAGGTGATGATGCTCACCGGAGACAACCGGCATACCGCTGAGGCTATTGCCCAGAGTGTAGGTATTGACCGTGTCTTAGCTGAGGTACTCCCTGAGCACAAGGCTCAGGAGGTCAAGAAGTTGCAAGAAGAAGGAAAGATAGTAGCCATGGTGGGAGACGGCATAAACGATGCCCCAGCCCTGGCCCAAGCAGATGTAGGTATCGCTATTGGCACTGGCACTGACGTAGCTATGGAAACCGGAGATATCACGCTGATTAGTGGTGACTTGACGGGAATCACAACCGCTGTATCCTTGAGCAAACATACCATGAGAACTATCAAGCAGAACCTGTTCTGGGCGTTTGCCTACAATACTGCCCTCATCCCGGTGGCAGCAGGAGTGCTGTATCTTGCCTTCAGGCAGACTGGTGTTCCCTCAGGGCTTCATTTCATTCTGGGTGACTATGGATTCCTGAATCCAATCCTGGCTGCGGCCGCTATGGCTGCTAGCTCAATCACTGTGGTATCCAACTCGCTACGGTTAAGAAGATTCAAGCCAGCCAAATTCCCAGACTAAGCAAAGGAGGTGTCCTAATGGCGATTGATCCAGTTTGCAAGATGGAGGTTGAGGAGAGCAAGGCAGCCGCTACCTCCGAGTACAAGGGAAAGAAATACTACTTCTGTGCTCTGGGCTGCAAGAAAGCCTTTGACCAAGACCCTGAGAAATACCTAGCCGAGGAAAAGAAGTAACATGGTATTATGGGGGCGGTAAGTCCTAATGGCCTAAAGAGTGATTACGAGAATCAGTACTCTACTCAGAAATCGGAATTTCATACTCGTTCTTTCCATTGTGCTTGGTCTCACTGTCGGCGAGCGGGGAGCTGTTTGGACGCAGCCGCTGGTACTGCCGGTACTGGCACTGGTTATGACCCTATCCACAACCAGCATAACTTCTCGCGAATTTACCTCTATTAAAACAATGCTTGGCCGCATACTTGTTGCCTTACTGATTAACTACGTTGTTATGGGGGGCATAATTTTGCTCATGGGAAGATGGCTGATAAATGACAGCGAATTATGGACAGGATTGGTTGTCATTGCAGCGGTGCCGCCTGCGATTGCTGCAGTGCCCTGGACCTACATACTGGGCGGAGACACTCTCTTTTCACTGGTCTCCGTGCTGGTAGCATACCTCGTTGCGCTAGTATTGACGCCTGTTATAACGATTTCGTTCCTCGGAGTCGGTTTCTTCAAGCCGCTTGACCTGCTTATTCTTCTTGGAGAGTTAATATTAATTCCTCTAATTGCATCTCGAATATTGCTCTTCACCGGATTAACCAAGCATATAGAAAGGTGGCGGGGTACGATTGTGAACTGGAGCTTTTTCGTAGTGCTTTTTACTATCATCGGATTGAACCGTCAGGCTTTCTTCGGGCAGTTCGATGTTTTGCTCAGGCTCGCCATAATAGGCATTACGGTCAGCTTTGCTTTAAGCCATGCCATTGAATTAATCGCCAAGGCCTTTCATGCAAGGCAAGCGACTATCATCAGCTTGATATTCGTGGGCGCAATGAAGAACTTCGGATTGGCAAGTGGAATCTTGCTTACTCTTTTCAGCGAGAGGGCTACTATCCCTGCATCTATCTTGATCGTGTTTGGTCTTTTACGTACCTTGTGGCTGGGGTTTCACTTTAAGAAACCAACCTGAGTTTCTTGGATATCAAGGAGGAGAGGTAGTCCTTGCCTGTTCAGGAGAAAAGGAACCAGGCTCCGGTAACGGGCTATTTCGCCAACCGTTGCCAGTAGCGATGGGACTGAAGTGCTGCTTTTGCTCCTTCGCCAGTGGCAACCACTATCTGCCTCTCCGGTACATCAGCCACGTCCCCAGCAGCATAAAGTCCGGGAACAGCGGTTCCACAGGCACAACTGGCCGGTACCTCTCCCCATTTGTTGAGTTCAATAAGTCCGCTTACTCGCTCGGAGTTGGGCACCAGGCCAATTTCGACGAAAACCCCGGCGACATCAAGTCATTTACTCTCGCCACTTTTTAGATACCTCATCAGCATTCTGTTGGCGAAGCCTTGACCTTCAATTCTCTCTCTTCGGTACTCGGTATACCCGTAGTTTAGAGACTGTATAGCATGTCATGGACACCACACATTATCAATTTGATAACTCAGGGGAATAGTGCTATCTTATCCTTATCCTACTCCGTTAATCCTTGTATCGGGAGTGAATAAGTATGCCCAAGATTTATTTTATAGACGTTACCAATCGTGACGGTGTTCAAACTGCGCGCCTTGGCCTATCTAAGCTGGAAAAGACTATGATTAATATCTATCTTAATGAGATGGGCGTCTTCCAGTCTGAATTTGGCTTCCCTACGACGAGGCATGAATCAAATTACCTTCAAGCTAATTTAAACCTGGCGGATATGGGAGTCCTGCAGCCGATACGTTTACAAGGGTGGATAAGGGCTACTGTCCCAGATGTGGAAACAGCCTTCAGCCTTGTTCCTAATATTCGGCATCTTAACTTGTCCATTTCTACGTCACAACAGATGATTCGCGGCAAATTCTTGGGGAAAAAGAGCAGAGAGGACATCTTAAAAATTATGGTTGATGCTGTGGAAGCTGCTCGAGCGCATGGGGCTGAAAGCATAGGGGTAAACGCCGAGGATGCCTCAAGGACAGACATGGATTTCTTAGTCGAATTTGCTTTGGCAGCCAAGGAACACGGGGCCCAGAGGTTTAGGTACTGTGATACCCTGGGCTACGACTGCCCCTTTACCATTTACGAGACCGTCAAAATGCTAGCGCAGAATGTGGGGATGCCTATCGAGACTCACTGTCATGGTGACCTGGGGATGGCTGTTGCTAATTCCATGACTGGGGCTAAGGGAGCCATAGATGGGGGGCAAGACGCCTACATCAATACTACAATCAATGGAATTGGGGAAAGAGCTGGCAATGCTGACCTTGTGGCCACAGTTCTAGCTGCGATAAAGTGCAAGGGTTTCGCCGAAAAGTATGAACTGGGAAATCCTATCGATTTGACCAAGGCATGGAAAATAGCTAGATTTGCTAGCTATGCCTTCAAGGTTCCTATCCCTATAAACCAGCCTGGTGTCGGAGCCAATGCCTTCGCTCACAGTTCTGGTATTCACGCTGATGGCGTGTTGAAAGACCCTAATAACTATGAGCTATATAGCTTCGATGAAGTGGGTAGAGGTGAACCGGAAACCGTGGAAACAGGCAGGGAAATATGCTCCGGAGCATATGGTGGAATATCTGGCTTCCGACACATAATGGGCAAGATGGCTGGCGAAACAGCAGTACCATTTAAGAACACTGTGGAGGCAGGGGAAATTCTGGAGCTGGTAAGATATGCCAATGTCGAAGCACAGAAACCGCTCGTGGAGGATGAATTACTGTTTATTGCTAAGTATCCTCAAATTGCGAGAAAACTATTAACCCTGAAGCCACTAGAATAGCATCTCGTGGTGATGGCGCCCTCTGGGTAAAGAAAGGGTAACGCTTGGCTTAACACAGGACTGCCGCCTTTGCACGGTTCTCACTATGATTGCCCCTGGGCCCAGGTATTACGTACATTAATTAATCTATAGAGATACAGGGGTATAGCCGATGTTGGCTATCCTGGATTCTCACCTAGGTTCTACGTCAATAAGTGTGAAACTGCATCTCCATAGCCCAGGTTGGTTACCAATAGCCTCATTCGGAAGTTATCCATGTTACGGTAGCCGTAAGCCATCTTCTTGATAGTTTTGATTCTGTTGTTTTTGCCATCCACAAACCCATTGGTTATGAGGTAGTCAAAATAATTCAGTATCTACTCTCCTCAATTAGCAAGCGTATGGAGGAGCTCCTTGAATTCATATAAAGAGCGATTCGCTATTTTCTCTCCAGGATCTTAAGTCGCGGCACTCCTAATGCCACTGCGATACAATCGTCTTGCATCCGTTAGACCTCCTTTCGCCTTAGATTTTCTAACCCTTAGACTACAGAGGTCAGCGGGTGCTTTCAATTACCTTTTTTCACACAAAACAGTGTAGACCCATAAATCAGGACCCATTGACAACCTTCTGGTGACCCTTCAAAAGGCTATGTGCAGGGCCATGGTACAAAAAGTTGTTACAATATCAGACCAGCAGCAGTTAGAGAAAATTGCCAGAGAATGTGAAGATCTGCCTGAGGGATTTCGCAAAACCTTGGCCTACTGGCCCGTAGAGGATGTTTTTGAGGTCTTCAGGGCGCTAATCATGCCAGTGAGCGGCTGGCGAAGATAAGTTTTAACGTACTAAGCGGTGTAAGCCAGCTCCAATATGACGTATTCAGTAGGACTATATTCCTATTGACAGAAACGATATATAGTGTAGAATTTATTTATATGAGCCAAACGAAGGGAAATGCACGAATCGTCGTAGACAAGGGAAACTGAATCAGTTAAAATGGGTTATAGGAGACCGTTATCGCCCAGTGTTGTTGCTATGTATTGCCAGGTAAGTAAGAGCACAGTCCTCAAGTGGATTAAAGATGGCAAGCTACAGGCGTACAGGCTTCCCAGCGGTCACTATCGCGTTGACAGGGAGGATTTCAGAGACTTTCTTAAGCGGTACAGCATGCCAATTAAGGAAGAGCTCTTTGGGTCCGAATCTAAAAAGGAAGGAGGTAAAAAGTAATGGCAGTAACAACCTCAATGGCACCTTCAGGGCTGGCTGAGGTCATTGACCGCATCCTGGACAAGGGGCTGGTGCTCGATGCCTGGGTCAGAGTCTCCTTGCTCGGCTTGGAGATCCTCACGATTGAAGCCAGGGTAGTCATCGCCAGCGTAGAGACCTACCTGAAGTATGCCGAAGCAATCGGTCTCACTGCGCCAGCAGCCTAAGACCAAAATGAGGGGGGTTTTGCCAAGGTACCCTTAGCTTATATAAAGCGTGCCTTGCCAAAGGTCTCCCACTATCCAAGTGGAGAATGACATGGAGGAAATGGTTTTAGACCTTATCAGTTCTTACGAAAATAGAATCTCTGTGGTGGAGAAGCTGGTTACCACTGCAGATTCCGATGAGAGTTTGTCTAAGCTTGATAAAGAGACGGAAAAGCTAAAAACCACGCTACGAGAAACACTAGTCAATAACTGCTCCTTGCGGCGGAAAGACTTCAACAGGCTGATGGAAAGGACGATTCCCGATTCCGCGAAGGACATAAAGAAAATCGAGGAGGAGCAACGACAGGTTAGGGACAAAGTTAAGGGGTACCTAAGTGAGCAGAAAGAACTAGCTGCCTCCCTAATGGAAAAGTTAGCCAGATTTAGCACAGATGCAGAGAAGGATAGCCTTAAGGCGGCGATACAGGACTTTAAGGCCGCATATCAAGATAAAGGAGAGCAGGTTTTCGTTCTGCTTCGTGATTTCCAGTCACGCTTAGATGTCTTTCAAAGAGAGCAGGAAGAAGTAAACCATAAGCTGCGAAGACTTGTAGACAGAGGTGAGTGCTTAAAGATAGAAGACCTGAGGCAGCTTGAAGCAGGTAAGGCACGCCAGGATAGAAAAGCCGAAAGAGAGTTACGCCGGGAAGATGTAGAAAGGTTATTAGTTCATTTCGGGCAACAGCGCCAGAGAATCAGCCGCCGCAGGCAGTAGCAAAAACTAGAGAAAGGAGGACCGAGATGGGAATTGCATCTGGAATGAAGGAACTGACACAGGATATTGCTTCTTCTCATGAAGATAGAGCGAAGAGGCTCGGAGAGATAAAAGAGGGGGCAAAGCAGGTGAGGGGGGAAACCCAGAATTTGATGAGGGGAATCCAAACCTCTCGTAAAGACACAGGTACTCAGCTAAGGAGAGATTTAGCACAGGATAAAGCGCATAGAAAGTCTGAGACCACAGAGATACTAAAGGAAGCCCAAGGTCTTCTAAAAGATTTTGGAACTTCTCGAAAGGAGGCTAGTTCCCAGCTAAGGAAAGACTTATCTGCAGGGGCAGCAAATAGGAGATCCGAGGTAAAGGAAACATTGAAAGAGGCCCAAGACCTCACAAAGGCTTTTGAAACTTCTCGGAAGGGAATGACTTCCGAACTAAGGAAAGAACTGGCTCAAAGTAAGGCGAGTACCAAATCCGAAGTCAAGGCATTGTTGAAGAGTGCTCAAAAACTGGTGAAGGATTTCGAGAAGTCTCATAAAGAGATGGGCAACATACTAAGGAGGGATTTGACCCAGAACAGGGCTAGTAGGGAATCTGAGGTTAAAGAAATGCAGGGCGACTTCCGCAAAGCCCAGGCCGAGGTGAGAGCAGACCTTAAGGAGACTGCAGCCGCTTGGCAAGAACTAGCTAACATCATACAGCCAAAGAGGGCTGGCGTAAAGGTGCCACAAGAGAAAGGAAGGGTTAAGGTCCCTGTGATGGAGAAGGAAGAAGCTCTTGTACCTGAGGAGGAAGCGGTAAGCCTCGAGGCGAAGCTGCGGGCAATGATTACTTTGCACCCTGAGGGAATAAGTCTGGCGGAAGTAGCCCAGAAAGTAGGTGTCGCTCCTATTGTCCTGGGACGAGCGGCAAAGAGTCTTATGGAGAGCGGGAAAATCCGCAAAGAAGATAGGCTTTATTTCCCAGTAGTGAGTGAGTGAGGGCATCATGAAAAGTGAGGCTCTAAGAAAGATAAGGACAATGCGCCAGGTCAAAACTAGCCTCGATGTTGCCAGAAGCCAGAAGCTCAGGACAACTAACTCCCTGTCCAAGACAAGAGAGGAAATGGAGTATCTAGAGTCATTGAGCGATAGCCGATTGGAGCAGGTTCTGCAAAAAGAAAGAAAGCGCTTTGCCGCACTTGATGTGTCTGTAGAGAAATCGAAGGAGCGTTTAATCAAGTCGAGAGAAAAACTGGCGGCGACCATCAATAAGAACCGAGCCTTCACTGAGCTGAGACACGAGCTACAGCAAGCGCGCTGGAAAGGAGAGAATTCCACAGTGCCCGAGGCAGAGCATGACGCTCCTGAGCAAAACTTGCACCAAATAGAACTAAGATATTGAACAGCCTAGCTTTCTTGCTGTTCTGAGAGGCATAACCGGCGAAGAAGCCGGAACTGATTCACCTTACTCAGGACGATATGACATGAGATAACTGGAAGGTTGAAACACATAAAGGGCAGATGCAGCCCAAGCTAGTAATTTTCATTGCGCACAATCGTGGAGGTGAAGACTATGTATATGGAGCCAACAACAGTTCTTACAGCTCACCCTAGTTCTGACTTTGTGGAGACAGCTTACATAAGGGAATTTACCGAACGAGCTCTTGATTACATCAGGGCAGGTTTCCCTGTCCATTTTAGCGGACCAGCCGGAATAGGGAAGACCACGCTGGCTTTACATGTAGCCGCTCAGCTAGGTCGCCCATCAGTGCTTATCTGTGGAGACCACGAATTTAACAGTTCTGATTTGGTCGGAGGGTTCGACGGCTATCGCAAGAAGTATTTGAGGGACAACTTCATCCGCTCGGTGCTTAAGACCGATGAGAGTATAACCTCGCACTGGGTGGATAATCGTCTCACCATTACCTGCCAGTATGGGCTCACTCTGATCTACGATGAGTTCACCAGGTCACGACCCGAGGCAAACAATGTCCTGCTTTCAGTGCTGGAAGAAAAGCTTCTGCCTCTTCCTACAGGCAGGGGAGGTGAGAGTTACTTAAAAGTCCATCCCAACTTTACTGCTATTTTCACCTCCAACCCGGAAGAATATGCCGGGGTCTATAGGAGTCAGGATGCCCTTCGTGACCGCATGGTGACCATGGAGCTGGGCAATTTCGATGAGGAAACTGAAGTCGCTATCACCCAGGCGAAGTCGAAACTTTCCCTGGAGGACTCCCAGCGCATAGTCAGTTTGGTGAGAAGAGTCCGGGAGGCCAAATCCAACAAGCTCACGCCTACCGTGCGGGCTTGCATCATAATAGGTAAGGTATTACACTTGAAAGGTGAAACGGCTCTGGACGGCAACCATCATGCCCTCAGGCAGACCTGTATTGATGTTCTAATGCCTGAGGTTCCCAAGGAGGAAAGGGAAAGGGTCAGACAAGTAATAGACAACGCTATTGCGGTGTATGCCTAGAAGAAGGTGACAGAAGGGAGTAACTGAACATTCAGGGAGGTGAAGTATGGCGGAAAAGGAAGAAAGGGAAGAAAAGGAAAAGATTGAGATTGACTTTGGTATGGGGAAGATAAGTTTTGGTGGACTGTTCAAAGGGATAGGCAACCTTATTGACCTGGCCGCTAAATTGAGTGAAGAAGGGGTGGAGAAAAAAGGTGAGATTAGAGGCTTGCCTAAAGGGGCTAAGGGAGTCTATGGCTTTAGTGTAAGAACATTAGCGGGCAAGCCAATAATTGAGACCTTCGGCAATATAAAGGAAACAGCGAAGGGGCCGGTGGTGGAGGAAGTTAGAGAGCCAATGGTCGATGTCTTCGATGAAGAGAATCGTATTCTGGTCATTGCTGAGCTACCTGGAGTTTCCCAAGAGGAGATCAAGGTGGATATAGAAGGGGACATCTTGAAACTCACTGCCTCAAACAAGGATAGAAGATATGCCAAAGAGGTTCTGCTCCCCAGCAAAGTGAAGGCAGAATCTGTTAAGGCTTCTTATAAGAACGGAATCTTAGAGATTACTCTGAAAAAGGCGTAGTTAACCGCGAGATTCTTCAGGCCCTTCCTCTCCGAGCTCGGGAATTAAGGGGGAGGATCGCCGGCGACCAATATGAATGATGAGGAGAAAAATGGGGGAAGGAGAGGAGGAGACAACAAAGTATCATCCTCTCACGTCAAATTCAGAGGGATTATTATAGTCGATCGCAAGAATCCTTATAATTCTCCCTCCCCTTGTGGGAGGGAGTTGGAGGGAGGGGGAATGTACAGGTTCCACCCTCACCTTAATCTTCTCCCATCGAGGGAGAGGAATTCTATACGAGGTTATGCGGAAGACCATATAAGCCTTTCCGCGCGAGACTATAATTCCGGAGGAAATATTGGCAACTGAAATCAAAGCGTTAACACTTCGAGTCGCCGAGGCGAAGGCCAAGGATGTGGGACGAGCCATAGCCAGGATAGACCCTGAGGATTTCAATGTGATGGGTGCTGAGGTAGGGGATATTATCCAGATCGAGGGTAAAAGAAGGACAGTAGCCAAAGTTATGCCTGCCTATCCCGAAGACCGGGGCAAATCCCTCATCCAGATAGACGGATTGCTGCGAGGCAATGCCCAGGTATCTTTGGATGAGAAAGTAACTGTGCAAAAAACCGGCTACTCGCCGGCTGATAAAATAGTCTTGAGCCCTTTGACTCTGACAAGGCTTATCAGTCGAGAAAGAGACACCAGGTATATCGGCACCCTGCTCGAGGGGCTGCCACTGGTAGAGGGGGATATCATAAGAGCCAATCTATTTGGCACGCGCAGTCAGGATTTCGCAGTTGTCAGCACTGTACCCAAGGGAGCCGTGCTTGTCAATTCCGGAACTAGAATTGAGAGCAAAGAGAAAGGCGAAGCCAAGGCTAAAGGGTTCAAAGTCTCCTACGAAGATATCGGTGGACTAGGCAAAGAATTACAGAGGGTCAGGGAGATGATAGAGCTCCCCCTGAAGTATCCTCAAATCTTCGAACGGTTAGGTATTGACCCGCCCAAAGGGGTATTGCTTCATGGCCCCCCAGGATGCGGCAAGACATTGATTGCCCGTGCTGTAACCAATGAGACTGCTGCCTATTTCACTCACATCACCGGGCCAGAAATAATGGGCAAATTTTATGGGGAAAGCGAAGCTCGTCTGAGGTCGGTTTTCGAAGAAGCCAAGGCTAATGCCCCAGCCATCCTTTTTATTGATGAGATTGATGCCATCGCCCCCAAGAGAGAAGAGATGGGGGGAGAAAAGCAAGTCGAAAGGAGAGTTGTAGCTCAATTACTGGCTCTTATGGACGGGCTGGAGTCACGAGGCGAGATAATCGTCATTGGGGCCACCAATATCCCCAACTCGCTTGATCCAGCTTTAAGGCGCCCGGGAAGATTTGACCGGGAAATTGCTATAAGTATACCCGACCAGAAAGGACGCTTGGAAATTATCCACATTCATACCAGGGGCATGCCCCTGGCTCAGGATGTAGACCTGGAAAAGCTCTCCCAGATTACCTATGGCTTCGTTGGTGCCGACGTGGAAGCTTTATGCCGTGAGGCAGCCATGAATGCCCTGAGGAAGATAATGCCCAGCATTGATTTCCAGTTGGATGAGATTCCCTACGAAACCTTGCTACAACTTGAGGTGACAATGAACGACTTTACGGAAGCACTGAAGGAGGTGGAGCCATCGGCTATAAGAGAGGTCTTCGTAGAGGTCCCCAATGTGAAGTGGGAAGACATCGGTGGTCTAGAAGAGGTGAAGCAGAGATTGGTTGAGGCGGTGGAATGGCCGCTCAAATACCCTGACCTGTTTCAGCAGGCCAATATGAAGCCCCCAAAGGGCATCCTCCTTTCGGGACCACCAGGGACAGGGAAAACTCTGATGGCCAAAGCCCTGGCCAATGAGAGCCAGGTCAACTTCATCTCGGTCAAAGGTCCTGAGCTAATGTCAAAATATGTTGGTGAGTCGGAGAGGGGGGTAAGGGAGGTATTCCGAAAGGCAAAACAAGCCAGTCCTTGCATCCTCTTTTTCGACGAATTTGATTCGCTGGTTCCCGAGCGGGGGCTTTCCTCAGATTCTCAGGTTACGGAAAGGGTGATCAGCCAGTTTCTGACAGAGGCAGATGGCTTGGAGGAGCTTAAGGGGGTGCTTGTTTTGGCTGCCACCAATAGAAAAGATTTAATTGATTCTGCTATCCTGAGACGGGGGAGATTTGATTTCATCCTGGAATTTCCGCTACCTGACGGAAAGGCGCGGCGGGAAATATTCAGAGTCCACACCCGGGGGAAGCCTTTAGCCTCTGATGTTGACCTGGATGTCTTAGCCCAAAACACAGAAGGCATGGCTGGCTCTGATATAGAGGCTATTTGCCACCAGGCCTCCACGGCAGCAATTAGAGAATTTATTAAGACCAGTACTGGAAAGGAGAGGCTTCAGATTTCGGGAAAGCATTTCAGTCTGGCTATCGAGTGGCTGGGAAGCCAGAAGGCTGAATAGATGACTCAGCAGGCGAAGTATATTTATGGCGCTATAGAGGAAGCTCAACCCAGGAGGTTCAACTTCCCTGGAGTAGGGGAGGCCGAGGTATACACCATTAACTGTCAAAGGCTGGCGGCGATAGTTAGCGATACTGAGCTTCAGGAGATAGACCCCACCCGGAAGAACGTGCTTGCCCATACTATGGTTCAAGATAAGCTCTTAAAGGAGTATGACTTTCTCCCCATGGGTTTCGGCATGATAGCCAATAGTGAAGATGAGGTGCGGAGCTTGCTAGTGAAAAACTATGATGGCCTCATTAAAGAGCTAGAACGACTCGCCGATAGGATAGAAGCTGAACTGAAGGTCTTCTGGGATGAGGAGGCTATGCTTAGGCAGCTAGAGGGTGAGAACAGGGAACTTGCCAGGATCAAGGAAAGGATAGGGACTGCCTCTTCTCCCGTAGAGACGCAGAGCTTGCTAATGCAAGCTGGGAAGCTAGTGGAACGCGCTGTTTTGGACTGGAAGGCTAAATATGCCCAGCGAGCTTACAACACCCTTAAGCAGTTCTCTGTTGATGCTCGATTGAATAACCCCATAGGAGTTAAAAACATTCTCAATGCTTCCTTCTTAATTGATAAGTCTAAAGAAAGCGAATTCCAAAAGGAAATCTACAAGCTGGATTCCGAATATCAGGGAAAGGTAAATTTCAAGTATGTGGGGCCCTTGCCACCCTACAACTTCGTTAATCTGAAGCTGGAGCCGGTGAAATGATAAGTAAATTTCTCTATGATGTTCTAATAGGGGCTCCTTTGACCCTCGCTAAGGAAATGCTGGAAAAGATAAGGGACGAGGTAGATAAGGGACGCTTGATCACTGAGGAATCGATTAAAGAAAGGCTCCAGCAATTGCAACTGCTTTTACAGGATGGCGAGCTAAGTATGGAGGAATACGAGGAACTGGAAGCCAAGCTAATTGAAAGGTTAAGGGCAGTGAGGGAATACCAAAGGGGAGTATAAGCGATGCCTTTACAAGCAACTAGAGACCAATCCTCAACATTGGTAGATGTAATTGACCGTATTTTAGACAAGGGGTTGGTTATCAATGCTGATATTTGTGTTTCAGTAGCCGGGGTTGAGCTCTTAGGGATTAAGATAAGAGCTGCCTTAGCTTCCTTTGAGACGGCAGCTAAATATGGGCTGGAGTTCCCCAGCGGCACCAATTACGAGACGGCTGCATGGAAACAGGCAGTAGTAGGCAAGGAGGAATGTCCCCAGTGCGGCAAGAAAGTGCCCACTGAAGAGCTTTTGAACGAGAGATGCCCCTGGTGTGGCTGGGTGAGCGCTAAGGCAGAGGAGGCTAAAGCCAGTGCAACTCCTGAGATACCGGCGTAGTAAGGAAAACAAAATGCTAAAGTGGGTCGGAAGTGAGATTGCTGCTCAGGTCGAGCTTAAAACCAATTGTCCGCATTGTGGAACCTTGGTAATAATTGAGGAGTTCTTAGAAAATGGATGCTGGCGCTGCGGTTACAAAGAGTAAAATCAAGGGGCATTTGGCTCAGCTCCTTGAAGTTTTGGATGAAAAGAGCCGAGCTATCCTGTGGCACCTGTGGTGGCACCGACACGCTGAGATATCTGAACTAAGGAATCTCATTGATGCTCCAAGCGACTTCGAGGTCTTGCGTAGGTTGAAAGATGTCATAAACGAAAAAGCGCAAAGGCTCTGGGGCAAGCCGATAGTGGCCTTTGAACAATCAAAAACTGACCCTGTTACTGGGGAAAAAGTCCTGTTTAGCTGGTGGTTTCTGGATGTGGAGAACGTTCCTATCTCAGGCGGGGATAGGCCTTTGGTGGATGTGTTCAGCGAGAAAGACGGCGTTACCGTAATTGCTCAACTGCCGACTTCGGTTGATCTGGCACACGCTGACATGCAGTTTAAGAATGGGATATTGGAGGTCAGACTTAGGAAGAAAGCCAGTAAGGAAGCAGGAAAGGAAAAACAGCTAGCTATAAAGATTCAGGATTAAGCTGACCGCTGAATCCTGAAAGCTTAAAACTGAGTTAACATGGCTATTGATATCAATGCGGACAATCTTAAGCAGGGAGTACTAGGGCTTGTTCTGGCCCTGGTTGAGGTTATTAGAGATGCTCTGAGACTCCAGGCATTTAAGAGAATGGAAAGCGGAGTTTTGACCGAGGAGGAATGTGAAAGGTTGGGGCAAGCATTGATGGCTTTAGACCTTGCTTTGGAGGAAATCAAAGAAGAGCAGGGCATCACTGAGTCGGTTCAGGCAGTGAGAGATGGGCTGGATGAGATCGTTGATGATGTCATAGATAGAATAGCCAACCCGGAGAGGTGGCGAGAAGAAGCTGAGCAGCAAGGAATATAGTGGAAATGGAGAACATATTTTACGCCACATTAGCCTTACGTATAGCTGGCAAACCGATTAACAAGGAGAACATTAGGGCTGTTCTTAGAGCGGCAGGTACTCCAGTTAATGAGCCAGCGCTTGAGGCTATGGCTGCTTTTGTTGAGTCTTTAGAAGCTGCCCGAAGGGAGAAAGAGAGACCCAGTGACCCTCGAATCATTAATTTCCTGCTCTCTGAGCTAAGTCAGCGGAAGGTGCAAACAGAGCAGCTAGAAGCCCTCCTTGAAGAGCTAAACAAATCTATCCCCTCAGCCACAGAGGCCCGCGAGGCTATGTTACAGGAGCTAAGGACACCTGAAGCAGAAGAAATGCCACTGGGTTCAGGGAAGGTTTATTTTGGAGAGGTTATCAGGAAAGATACGGAGGTTGTTGAGACGCCGGTCGAAGAATTTGAAATCACCACTGAAGGTAAAGGTCGATATGTATATGGAATCGCTGACAGCGGAAAGGGAATTAGATTGGGCGTAATAGGGATAGAGGGTAATAGAGTTTACACCATCCCTTACAAAGACCTGTGTGCTATCGTGCATAATTGCCCTACTGAGCCATATCAGTCCAACGATGACAAAGTAGTGAAAAGCTGGGTAAGAGCTCACCAAAG
>Ga0315545_1000645_pt1 | contig 36531 bp, 30 predicted proteins | sample SalMarSW160210MG_FD_203096 | JGI IMG/M metagenome (GOLD analysis project Ga0315545, IMG submission 203096) | Salt marsh sediment microbial communities from the Plum Island Ecosystem LTER, Massachusetts, United States - Salt Marsh Sediment SW1602-10 ...
CTTCCAACACCACCTGGGCCTTGAACTCTGGTGTGAATGCTCGTCGCTCTGACATTGTGTTTCCCCCTTTGGACAGATTTTACTTGAACTATCGGACCTGTCCAGTTTTCGGGGGTCAGTTCAAGGTGCGCTTCTACAACGCCGCTGGCCTGGTCAACGACATGGTTGTAGCCCAGGACGAGCACCAACTGCCAAAATTCCTGAACACAGCCCTTCGCCACCAGTTGATCGTCCTGGATGAACTAGGCTTCATTCCGCTCTCGTCCACTGACGCGCATCTGGTGTTCCAGTTCTGCTCCGCGCTCTACGAAAGGGTGGCCACGATTGTGACGACCAACCTGCGCTTCGCCGATTGGGTGCAGGTCTTTGGAGATGAACGGCTGACGGCAGCCCTACTCGACCGATTGACGCACAAGGCCCACATCCTGGAATTCGTCGGCGAGTCGTATCGCTTTCGCCAACGAGCGCAGCGAGAGGTCCAACAGGAGGACGGCGCATAACCCGGCGGTGGGCAGCGCGCTTAACTTAGGAGCGCGCTGCCCACCGCCTCTGCGACGACGAGGCGCGGGTGGCCTTGTTTTCGATCAACAAATGGCCTTCTTTTCGATTGTCAAAGTTCAGGCAAGATGCTCAAAGTGGCCTTGTTTTCGGCCAACAAATGGCCTTGTTTTCGATTGACAAAAACACCAGTTGCGGGGTTCCCCCGAAAAAGTGGACACGAAGATAAGCAAATCGTGTATAGTACCACTACCGGAGAACCATGATGAAGAAACCAGAGAAAACTACACACGCGAACAAGTTCGAAGCCATCCGTTTGTCAGAGACCAGTGACGAGAGCCAAGCCCAGATCGAACAAGACCCAGGCATTAGCTCAGGTTGTCTCTGCCGCTGGAAACAGGAATTCGCGGAGGAGGGAGAGTATGTTTTCCCCGGTAACGGTCGCCTGACGTCGGAGCGGGAAGAGATCCGCCAGATGAAGCGCAAGATCGAGATCCTGCGCCAAGAGCGGGATGTTCCAAAGAAAGCAGTGGCCATCTTCACGCACCCAAGCAAATGAGATTTCAGTTCATTGACGACCATCGGGACGAGTTTCCGACCACCTTGATGTGCAAGGTGTTGAACGCAGGGGCAGGGTACGGATTCCTGGAGGCAACGTGCATATAGGAGAACTGCCCACATAAAAGGCGACTCCTACAGGAGTCGCCTTCGAGCCTCGAGACATCGATTGTGCCAGGGCTACACCCTACCTTCAGCGGCGCATCTTTCGAAAAACGACAGCCAGTAGGACTATTAGGAACACAGGGCTCACCGCGATCAGAAGACGCAGAACCTCATCGTTCTCCGTATATAATCCGTCAGGCAACCCTCCGGCTCCAGATGAGATGGTGGGGTAGGGGGAGGGAACAAGCGTGGGAGTAGCCGTGGGGCCGGGCATTGAAGTGGCCATCGGTGTGAGCGGGACAGGCGTCTGAGAAGGCGCAGCGGAGTAGCTTTCGCTGTACCAAACGTCATAGTGGGCAAGCGTTCTCCCCTCCTCATCGCGGACACCCCAGACCGCATGAAGATGATTCCCTTCACTGATCACCAATCTGGGATACTCCGGATCTCCTGGTCCGGAGTAAACCTGTACCGGGTCGGACCAGGCATTCCCATCCCATACGAGGTGATATACCCCCAATGGAGCATCCCACCTAGGGCTCTGACTACCAGTGATGAGCAAATGAGTATGGCCAGCACTGTCAGCGGTCATGTCGTATAGATCGAATGGGGAAGTCCAGAAACGAGCAAACACCCCTGGAATTATCCCCGGCGTTGCCCACGTCTTCCCATAGTCTGTGGACCACTGATAGAAGATCTCCCAGTACGCCGTGTTACGCCAGACCAGCATCACGCCACCTTGACCATCGGCCCCGACAGTCAATTGCGCTGTCCCGCTTGTCGCAGTGGTAGTGGTTAATGGCACAGTCGTGGTCATCGGGTAAGTAATCGTGAGCGGGTTGCTCCAAGAAAGACCACCATCGAAAGACGCACTGTAAGCGCTATAGAGAGGGTCGCCAATGCCAGAGAGACGGTCCCAACCTTCGTCCCACGCAACGTGAATAACACTGCTGCTATCGATCTCTATCTGTTCTCGGCCGGAACCTATGGGCGATTTGGAGAGATTCACCGGGGCTGTCCACGTCCGGCCCCCGTTTTCCGACCGGCGATAGAGGATGTCAGCGCAGGCAGATGGGCCGCATAACTCTCCCGTGCCATCCCCCCTATCGTCAAAGACTAGATGGATTCGCCCAAGCTGATCTATGGACAAGTCGGACATATAGGCTCCAGCATGTGCCCCAACCACTTGAGGTGACGACCAGGCAGCGGCCGACCATGCTTGTTCAACAGGGGCTTTGGTGAAATGCACTGTTTGTCCTGCCGTCAACTGTTTCAGGTAGACCATCAAGAGATCGCCGCTAGGCCCAACAGCGATGGCATTGCGATGAATAAAGAACTCTGGCGCCACTATATCATTAGGTTCCAGCCACTCTCGGCCGTCCCAGCGAGTATAGAGGATCTGCTCGGACTCCCCCCTCCACTCCACATGGGTGGTTTCACACCATACAACGTGTACGTTACCCTGGTCGTCCACCGCCATATCTGGGAACCAGGAGCTGCTAGAAGTGTCTGATATGTTGATGGGTTCGGCCCATCCGCTTTGCTGGGCCTGCAATGTAGATATCTCACCTGCTACTTGCGCCAGAAAAACGATCAGAGAGAAAGGCGCGAGAAGCAGTAGCAGTTTGTTTCTAGCCCAACCAACTATCCGCAGCATACTCACTCCTGCGCGCAATGTCACTTGTACCACCACCAGGATTCGTAGAATGCTTCGAAATCGTCCACAAATGCGGACACATCGTGGATTTTGCCGTCTCTGTACAGGAACACATATTCGCCAGGGGTTGGGGTGCCTTCCTGTCTGGAAAGAAGCCAGGTCGCAAGTTGAGGATCAAAGCTCCGATAGACTTCCAGGCGGAGGTCGCCATATCTGTCCCGCATCGCCCCACGAATCCCCCCCCCTAAGAGCACGTACGCCTGCCCATTCCACTCGGGCAAACCGACAAAGAACATCCGGCTGCGAGGGGGTATCTGTGGCTGCAGCTCCACTACCTGTTCAATGATACCTTGAGCCATTTCTCCGGCCTGACGCCATTCGGCAATCCGTGCCTGTAGGAGCACTGTGGAGGATGCTACATACAAGCTTAGGATTCCCACTCCAAGAATTCTACCCCATTTCCCCTGCCACCTGCGATATGCACGCGCTCCTAGCTGGCCAAGTAGTAGTGCGAATCCCGCCCCTGCCAGGTAGAAATATCGATCTGCGGGACCGAAGGGACTGAAGAAGAGAAAAGGCAGAATAGCTCCAATTACCCATGCTACTGAGAACCACTCGGTGAGCTTACCCTTGATGAATATCAGGAGAAAGACACACCCAGAAACGCCCGCAAGTAAAAAGGATCCCAGGTTGATATCTAAAGCACCTAAGGGGATCTGTGGCCACATTAGATAGGTACAGTAACCAAGCAACTCTCTTGCCCGGGTGGCATCAATTCCTAGAAAGTGGTAGGTTTCCCCCCTTGTCTTAGGGTTGATCTCGTAGGTCTGCAACTTGAAAGCACGAGAACCTGAAAAGGAAAGCCAGACAAACCCGCCCAGAAATAGAAACAAAGGAATGTACTTCTTGTACGTATCCAGATCACATAAAGTGCTCCACACGGATTCGCCAGATCTGTATCGCCAGAGCAGTTCTATCAAGAACGCAAAGGGGAGAAATAGGACTCCTACCTCTTGAGTGAATAGAGCAAGCACCAGGCACACCGAGGAAAGCAAATAGTATCTCGTTTGGCGCTTACGCAGGTAGAGGACAAACAGAGTCAGCCCTGCCAGTACGAATAGCGAACCTAACACAAACTGGCCGGCCGCTAACCATAGGACAGCGCTGTGATGACGAGGATAAACGGCAAAAACAAGCCCTCCAAGCATCCCTGCCCGAGCATTCTCAAAGAGCAAGTACCCGAGGTAACACACCAAAAGGGAGCAACAAACGTGCAAGAGGAGGCTGACGATATGATACCCCACTGGGTTCACTCCCCATATCTGATAACTGAGCCAGTCCTTGAGCAAGGTGACAATCTTTATTCTACTAGCGCCAGAAGCCAGTCGCCAAAAGATAGGAAAATCCAGCGAGGAAACCAAGAGAACTTCGAAATCCTCAGCGGCGAACGGATTGGACACACCTCGGACATACGGCAGAGTTGCAATTGCTCCCACAGCCAGGAGAGCCCTGCCAAAGGTGTTTCGTTGAGTAGAACAAGAACTCACTATTGTCCCTCCACTATTCAGTTTCCTCCAAAACTCCAAAGAAACCCTTCCCAAAGTGAAGGAGTTGCCCTTTGGTAAGACATAAGTGCTCCAGTACCTCATTATGCTCCATAGGTAATTCTCGGGTTAGGGAGGAACTCTGATTGAAGAATGCCATCCTCGAGTCGAACACGATCGCCGAGATACACTCGTTTGAGTCAGGTCGCAGTCCCAGCGCATCCGGGGTGACAATGGTCTCTTCCCAGGACTGCAGTGTCTGGTTCCCCTGATCCTTGAAAGCCAGCACAGCATATTCTGGCAGGTAGTATTCCACATGATCCCAGTTGGCAGCCAAGATGAGAGTGCTTTCAGGCTCAAAGTTCTCGCGAATAGCTGTGAACCGAGCAGCGTAGTAGCGATCTGAGCACGCCAATGTCTCCCTCGTCAGTAACCTCTGTGTCCCAGACCCCATCGGGTACTCAGGTGCTAGGCAGAAGATAGCAGCACCGACAGCGATTACCAGCGCCGTTGCCGCCATCCAGCATCGTCGTGTCGTCAGCATATGATCCAGCCCTACAGCTCCCAAGAGCAGCAAGACAGGCAGAAATACAAAAACCAGGCCCTGTTGTCCCATGTGGATTAGGCTGTAGAAAAGCAGGGCAGGGACCAGCCACAACCCAAGGAAGAGTATGCGGTCCCAACGCCGTGGCCAGCGCCGGCGAGCCAAGCGAGCAGTTCCATAGAATCCAAGTAACATGAGCACCACACTAGCTCCATACGCCGTGTAGATGGTCAGTTTGCGGACGTTGTAGACCACTCCCGACCATCCAGCTCCCATCAGGATCGAAGTGTCTCCTTGAAAGCGCGCAGAGTAACTGCCCATTTTCTCCAGATATGCACCGATACCCCCACAACTTACTGCCAACGGTATGAACCAAGTCAGGCAGACTGCCGAGCCTAACAGCCCGGCCATGGCGAGCCGCCTCCAACCCACCCGCCACACGGCGTATAGCGCCAGCGGTAGCAGAAAGACCAAGGTCTGCTGCCGCACCCCGCCAGCGATCGCCAGCGCAAAGACTGCAGGCCAGAGAAACTGTTTCTCTCCCTGCCGTACTCGATACAGCAGCCAGATCGATAGGAGCGCCAGCAAAGTATCCAACGTGTGGGGCAGTGCGATTTCCCCGTAGAACCAGAATAGGGGACTGAAAGCCAGGAATAGGGCGGTCATCAGGCCCACCCGCCGATTCCATATGTCCCGGCCCAGCAAGTACAGTACCACAACCGCCAGGCTGCTCGCTACGATGCTGATCCACACCATCGTCGCATTTGCGTCGTGGAACAGCAGGTTCACCAGGCGGCACAGCCAAACATAGACAATGTATCCCGGCGGCTGGGGGTGCTCCTGAAGCATGTCGAACTCGCGCATCGCGTTGGCAAAGTTGACCGAGTCCCAATGATAGAGTATCTGGCTTCGGAAAGGAACGCGACTCAAGAATGTCAACACCCCCAGACCTATCATCAGAGAATAATCTCTGGCGAATAAACGTTGCCACCCTGTCTTCCCGTTCAAGATCTTGCCCTTTCCCTCACTTCTGTCTGACACGATACACCTGAACTTTCTCAGAGGAGAAGACTCCCATAAAGAGAGAAGAGGATGCCGGATCATACCCGCCCAGTGCCTGCTCGGCTGGACCGTAGAACAGGTATCGGATGCCATGCTGGAGCAACAGCTCTTCTCGCATACTCTCAGGTGTGGTGGAGTCAAAGAATGCCATTACCATCTGTTCCTTGCGGTGAGAGGCCATGGTCATCACCGCATTGGAGAGAAAAGGGCGGTTCCCAGATAGCCCAGGGATGTAGTGCCCAATGGTATACGAACTCAGCACCACATCTTCGGGATCTGTGTTCTCCTCTAGCCAGCGCATCGCCTCCACGTCATCCTGATAGAGGTAATAAGGATAATCATGTCGCCCCAGATCCATCACCCGCCAAGCCACAAGGTATAGATTAGTGGGCAACACTACCAGCAAGAAGAGGATCGGCAGCCAACGTGCCAAGCGCTCCCGGTTCAGCAGTTGCCTCCAGTATCCTCCACCCACACGCTCCTGCAGCCAAGGGAGGATGTGGTCAAACAACCCCCACGTAACCAATGCAGCCATTGGCAGTTGGTATCCAGTCAACAGCATAATACGAAAGCGGACGGGCAGGTAGATCAACAAAAGAGTGATGGAGAACCAGGCCTTGATGAAAAGCTGCCTGTCCGATTGGCGGTGCAAGGGAACGACGCCAGGGAACGTCGCTAGAGCGATGATAAAGGTGAAACCCAACAAGATGAGCAGGTGGAACGGGTCTGGTGTGAACACTCCCAGGTTGTCGTATTGGGCCAGAGCTTGCTTCCACATTGGATTGGCATCCGAGGACACCCACCACCAGTAGAGAGATGTCGGAGCAGAGATTAGAACCACTACCCCCAGCCGCCAAAAAGCGCGCCACGACCAACCATCTCGTAGGGTCACCAGTAAGCCGAACACACCTAGTACAGCCCAGACTGTCACCAGGTCATAGATATGGCCCATCCCCAAGAAAAGGGCCACCAACCCGGCTCCCACTGACCAAGCCCACCGACGTCTGCGATATCCTTCTAGCGCCAGTAGCAGCGTTACCAGAGTCACCGCTAGCGCAAACGCCAGATGGGGAGCAGCGGTCATCACCCACAGAGAATTTCCCGCCAAGGTGTATACATCGCGGGGAAACTCGATATCAGACAAGTGAAGGAGGTGTTTCCTGACTACCCATATCCAGCCCAAGCCCGAGGTCAGAGTCGCCAGCAGGAACGCAAATCGACGGCGAGATCGATCGGAGAAAAGACGGGCACAAAAGACGAATGTGGTGGTCGTAACCAATGGTATGGCGAATAACCGGAAGAGCTGATAGACCAGCGGAAGTGACAGCCCCAACAAAGCTGCGAATCGCCCAGGAATCCACCAGTGCAAGTTGAGGTAAATCGCCCGGTTGGACTCCGACGTCAACCGATTCTCGATCAGCAGTTTGTGTCCCGACTCACGCATCCAGGAAAAGTACTGCGCTGTGTCGTGAACATTGTAGACCACACCCGAGAACCATTTGTCGGAGGGCGTAGTAAGATAGCCATAGACAACAGGGATTGAGGTCAGGAAGATCAAGCAGAACGTTGCCAGGATCAATAGCCGACCCTTGATTTTGCGCATTACCGATCGCAGATCGTGGTCTGCAATGGAACCCCTAATTTTCTGAACGAATTCCACAATTTCTCCCCTCAAAGAGTAGCTCATAGACCTTGTCTATTGAACCCTCGCCTTTGTTCCCCGACCTTACTGCTGGGTCACCTTCAGCCGCAAGGACCTTCCGTTCTCCCCACCGAGGCTCACCAACAGGCCGTCAGCCAGCGTCTGACCCGAATAGACGGAAGACTCCCCTTTATCAAGGTTCACAATCAGATAAGAGTGCTCAGGCTCGACAACGAACCACTCCGGCGTTCCGTTTAGACGGGGGTACTCATACGTCATATTCCAAATAGTTCGATGCCGTGGTGGGTCAAACTGCAATCGGCCTTCCCATGGCGTTTCGGCGCTGGCGTACACGTAGAGCGCTTCGCTGTCCCGATCATACGCCGCTCCTACCTGCACATCCCAACGCCAAGGATGATATGTGATCCCCTGAGTCTTGTATGCCGCATACAGCAGAGTCGTGCGGCTAAAGTTCCCATCAAGGTACCACTCCTCGACAAAACCGGACGAGAGCTGCTTGGCAAACATCACCTCGATCTCGTCGTCAACCCAGCGGTGACCTTCCGGGATATCAACCCACGGCAGCAAGTATAGCATCGACTCGAGCGTATCGGCGTAGCCATCCTGCAACTGTCCTTCCCAAGTGAAGGATTTGTACGTGGTGACAGCCTGCATCACGCTTTCGATCTCGGTAGCATACGTGTCGGTTCCCTCTGCTAGGTCAAAGGCCTGGTAAGCATTGAGGATATAACCCCACGTATCAATGACTCCCTTATCAACCGGCTGCCCAGTCTCCAGGTCCACAATGCTGTACCAAAGGCCATCGTCCGCGCGTCCGCTGGCAAGGGTGGCATCCAACATGCGTTGGAGTGGCTCCCGGTAACGCGCTGCTTGAGGGCGATCCTGCGCCTTCTCCAAGAGGTAGAGCTCAACCAGCCCTGGGATGATCTCGGAACCATGATCGCGGAAGCGAACCTCACTATGTGATGACAGCAGTTGTTCGCCCTCGAAATCCCAATACATGGGTGGCAGGTAACCTGTATGAGGAAACACCTCGAATAGGTATGCCTCCGCGATGCGCTCTGCCATCTCCAGATACCTATTCTCCCCAGTCATCCAATACAGCCGCGAAAGAACCTGGAGCATCTCACCGTTGACCTCGGCCTCGTTCGAACAGATTAGACCCACCTTCGTCTGCACCCGGGCGTCGTCGAGGAGAGCATCCATTATCTCTTCCTGGCGCTCAAGCCAGGGGCCGGGGCCGAGGCGCTCGGTGATGGCCAAGAGGCCATCCTTGGCGTACTCGGACGCACCAAAGACTACCTCAGGCAGATCCCGCTCCTCTACCCGCGTGGGCCTGAAATGCACGACGCACGGCATTGGGCCACAGATCTCCCGCTCGCTGTACATTGTCTCCAGCCATAGATCTTTGCTCTCCGAATCAAGAAGGTGTGCACTGAGGAGAAGGAATGGATAGAGATCTGCAGCGGTATGTTCCGGTTCCCAACGCGCCGTGCGAGGATGCGTTGCGAACGGCACCAAACCCGTCTCTGGATCGCGCACCTGCTCCCAGGCTTCGAGTACGCGGTCGGCCCGTTGGTAAGCCTCTTGAGCCAGGATCGCGTTCAGACGGGCGGCCTCCTCATAGTCGGAGCGTTCGAGCGCCTCGTGCAGTGCCACCACCACCAGCCTCCGCGCGCTGACGCGGTCAGTCGGAACGATGGGGAGGCAGTATTCGGGGAGGGGTGGTGTCGCCAGACCCGCCCTTTCCAGCACGGGCATCACCACACCGTCAAGACCTGTGGCCTGGAGAGCCGTCCGTACTCCCTCTTTCAGCGCCGGAGACCGCCGGACCGCCCAGCCGGACGCGACCAGCAGCACCCCGGCCGCAAGGGCAACGGTGAGAACCTTTTGCCAGCGTCTCATGAGCTCTCCTGGACCGCCGCTTTTCTCGTCATCAACTGTCTCGCGAGCACCCAGGACAGGCATCCTAGCACTGCGATCAGAGGCGCCAGGCTGAGCCAGCCGGAAAGCCCAGCCAATGTCCCAAAGTTGCGTGCGATGTCGCCCGCAAGCAGCCGCGGTAGGGAGTATCGAAAGAGCGGGTTGGGAGTGTAGTCCGGAAACTGCTGCCCGCCGATCGTCTCCACCCACACGGCCAAGAGCGACCAAGCGGAGAACACAATGGTGAGGATCTTGCCCCACCCTCGCTCACCCCATCCTCCAGCGAAGAGCGTCAACGGGAGAATCAGGAACGGGAGCATAGGGACAAGATACCTGGGTCCAACCGCGTATCCTCCCTGCCACATCACCGACGAGCCATTGAAGAGCAGGAAACTGACCACTGCCCACAAGCAGATCAAGAACTCTGGGCGCCATGCCCGACTGCGGGCTAGGCAGTAGAAGCCAGGGAGGGCAAGCAGAAGAACAGGAGACAAAAAGAACAGCCCTCTGAACGAGCTAAAGGTGATACCCCACAGCGCGTCCGGCTGAGGATATACCAAGCTGAAAAAGCCAGCAGTGTTCACGTCCTGCCACAGCGGGGCGTGTTGATATCCGAAGGCGATCGGCTTGCGAAAGATGGCATAGTTGTAGGCCATCCATAGCAGCCCTGGCAACAGCCCACCCAGGATTGTCAAGCCGACCCACCCCTTCTGGTGCAATCGGTGGAAAAGGTACAAAAGGATCGCTCCTGCGACCAGCGCCGCTGGGTATTCAGTGATGACCGCACAGCCAAGCATCAGCCCAACTCCAAGTGCAAATGGTGGGCCAACCTTCTCTTTGCCAATGAGAAAAGCGAGGTGAAATGCAAAGAAGAGCAGCACCGCCACAATTTGGTGACCATAGAACGAGCTGGCGTAGGGGAAGGCACTTGTAGCCAACCCATAAACGAGTACAGCCCACACCCTGGGCACACTGAATGGGATGAAGTATCCCATAAAGTGGTACAAAGCGACTCCAAGGAGAGCGGAGGGAACTGAGACGACGAAAAAAGTGGTAGCGGACAATGCCAGGGCTGCGTGCAGCTTCTCAGATAAGAGCCCGGAACCGCCCGTGGTCAATGTGTTGTCCACAGCTTCATTGCCTCCCAAGAGACCGAGAGCCCACTGCACCAAGTTTCCCTTCACGGTTTTCTGAAAGACCCAGTACACCGGGACACCCAGAAACGCGGTTCCCGGTGCCTTGGTGCTATAAATGTGCCCGTCGTACTCTGCATAGTCGCCTGTCGCAGTATACCCATCGTAATAGTCGTCAATATGAAGCACGCCCTGATCTACGATTGCCATCACCAAGTCCAGGCGCGAGTTCTGGTTCCAGTCAGCCCAGCGGGGAAAAAAGTAGGCGTAACATGATATCAAGATCAGAAAAATCAGTATCGCGACCCGTTTTTCATCACGGCTTGATATCTTTTCCACAGATCTCATTCCTTTGCCCACGCGGCTAATATGGCCCCATTTGAGCTAGACAGCGTGCCCCTCATGGCCGGCTGTTTCTCCTCTCGAACATCGTTCACATTTTACACGATCTGATTTCGTAGGTGATCCACTGGCAGATCAGACGCGGACTGCTTAACCGCCCGCCCAGCCTCCAGCAGGACCGAATCACTGTCCCACTGCTGGGAACGCTTCCAGTATAGTGGGAATACGTCAAAGCGTGTTCAAAGACAGGTGAAAATCCCACTAGAAAAGACACCGGTTCTCGCTCACCGACATGGACGCTGGATGATCAGAAGACCCGGCGACAAAAGGCTCAACTTGTCGCCCGAGCAGTGCCGCCACGATACGCTGGCTTGCGTGCCCATCGCCGTAGGGATTGGCTGCCTTGGCCATCCTCTCGTACGCCGTATCATCGTCCAGCAAAACTGCCGTCTCCTCGACGATATGCCGACACGAGGTTCCCACTACTCTTACCGTACCTGCTGCCACACCCTCTGGTCGCTCGGTCACCTCACGTAGGACGAGCACAGGTTTTCCCAATCCTGGTGCTTCCTCCTGTATACCTCCGGAATCGGTCAAGACCAGGTAGGCTCGATCCATAAGCCCGACAAACTCCTCGTAACCCAGCGGCTCTGTCAGCGTGATATTGGGAATACCGCCCAAAGCTGCATAGACGGGTTCCCGCACGTTGGGATTGAGATGCACAGGGTAGATGATGTGCACATCGGGAGCATATTCATAGCCGATCTGAGACAGCGCCCGGCAGATCTCTTGTAAGGGCTGACCGAAGTTCTCTCGCCGATGCGCGGTGACCAGAATGACCCGCCGACCGTTTAAGCTTGGCTCCCACTTACTGAGCACGCGCTTGCGTGCCCGCCCCACAATCATCAGCAGGGCATCTATGACCGTGTTGCCAGTGACGACAATGCTCTCGCCTGACATCCCTTCATTCAGCAGATTGCGTCGATTGCTCTCCGTAGGTGCAAAGTGCAGGTCACTGACGACGTCGGCGATACAACGGTTAATTTCCTCAGGAAAGGGTTGAAATTTATCCCCGGTGCGCAGGCCGGCCTCAACATGCCCTAACTGCACCCGGCGGTAGTAGGACACGAGGGCTCCCGCCATCACCGTGGTCGTATCACCTTGAACGAGCAACCAGTCCGGCTGTATGTGCGCTATCATCTCGTCCAGAGCTGTCAGGATTCGCGCCGTCAGCCCCGAAAGGGTTTGTCCAGGCCGCATCAGATCCAAGTCATGGTCGGGCTGGATGTCGAACAACGTCAACACCTGATCCAGCATTTCCCGGTGCTGGGCAGTGGCACAGACCACCGAGTGGATTTCATCTGGATGCTTCTCCAGCTCCTTGATGACCGGGGCCATCTTGATGGCCTCCGGCCGGGTGCCAACGACAGATAGCACTTTGATCATTCTCGAACGTCCTCTTCTTCTGATAGCTGCAGGATTTCCGCCAGTTCTCGATATGTCGCCACCTTGACTTGCCCCTGCCGTGCCGCCATATGGTCAAGGAAGCGAGGGAAGCGACGGAATCCACGCACATCCATGGGGTCAAAGTAGAGATTGATATGAGTGCCGTGTTCTACTCCCATCTCCATCAGGCGATCAAACGAGTCAAAGAAGCTATCCTCGTCCTCACCTCGAATTCTGAACAGCCAACTCGTCGAGCGAAAGGCGTGAAAGGTGTCAAAGACGCTGGAAGGATGCCGGGGGCACTGCGCCAGGGGAAACTCCCAAACTCCGTCGACGGCGCAAAAGGGAAGAACCCCAACCCGCCTGGCCAACGCTGATGAAGAATACCGATACCCCATCGCAGCAAGGATCGGGTAGATAGCCAGGGACAGATCCAGGTGAGGTGCTCGAAATCCCACCGGCTCGTACCCTAGAGTCTGGACGATGGCCTCGTGCCCCCGCTCGATCTCCTCTTTTTGTTCCGCCGGGGTCAGCGAGAGGAAAGGCCGAGAATTGAAGACTTCGCTCCAGGGATGAGAGTAGGTATGATTGACGATCTCGTGCCCTTGGTCAACGATTCGTTGGTGGGCGTCCGGTTCTCGCTCCACCCACTGTCCGATGCAGGCAAAACTTGCCCGGAAGGAGTATGGAGCCAGGACGTCCAACAACCAGGGCAAGGCTTCAACGTCTTTGGGTAGGTCTACGTCAAACGAGAGCGTCATCACTGCTTGGTTTTCCCCCCAGTCCATATCCCGGTTCTTGGAGGCATGAAGTTGAGCCATGAACTGCCTCGGGAAAACAATCGTCATCAACGCCAGCAGTGAGCGGTTAGGACGAGGCCCTAAAGTGCGGACGATCAAAGCATCGAGAATATCCATATATCACCTCAGTCTTTCGCCTGCTGCTCCTCGTGGCGTGCGAACCCATCCACCCTCCCCTCCTCGCAGGCGTACCCAAACGCGCACAGATGTTCGCCACAGCACATACAAGGGCGAAAGAGCCAAATAACGATAGAGGGAACGCGGCGCCCCAGCCAGTAGTAGACCTAGAATAGGGTAGAGGGCGAAGCCGCCCCCCAGTCCCAGCACCCATCTCCAGGGCATGGCGAAACCACCCACCAAAAGGTCCAGGCTTCCTCCGACCAGCGCCACAAGGCCCCACAACGTCAGCAGCGTCGAATAGGAAGGCATCGCCTGCTCGACGGCACCATCCAGTTGAGCTAGGCTGCGGTTCCTCAGTCCAGCCTGCAGCAGAACAGAGGTCAGCCGTCGGGATACCTCAGCCCGACCCTGCATCCAACGAGAACGTTGTCGCTGGGCGGCAGCGAGCGAAGTGGGGAGCTCACCGTAGGAAAGAGCATTGGGGGCGAAAGCCACTCGAATGCGGTTCAACAGCAGGAGTGCTTGGTATTCCGCGTCTTCCGTCAGGCTAGCCGCCGTCCACGGGTGACTCTCCAGCACTTCTCTGGCGAAACACATTCCGTCCCCCATCAGTTTGGCCGAGAAGCCAAGACTGGAGCGCCCCGCGTTCCGCAAGTTGTCAAGCACAAAACCAACGTACATCGCTGCTGTGAACCAGTTATCATCTGGGTTGGCGATGACGTGACAACCTTGGAGCACCCGTTGTCCCTGGCACAATCCCGTGTTCATCATCTGAAGGAACGCAGTATCGACACGGCTGTCAGCATCGAAAACCACGATGGCGTCGTAGGCTTTCTGTTGGCGCAACAATCGCTCAAACAACCAGGCCAGGGCGTATCCCTTGCTACGGTGCGTCTCACTGAAACGTTCCCAACACGTCACCCCGAGGCGGCGAACAATCTCCACTGTGCGGTCGGTGGAATTGTCACTGACGACATGGATATCATACATGTCCCGCGGGTAATCCAGCTCCAACAAGTGCCTTATCGATGTCTCGACAACCTCCTCCTCGTTGTGGGCAGGAATCGCTATGGCGAAAGTGTGGGCTGGCTTGTCTGTGACTGGGATACGACGATGGGCGGCGCCGGCGAGTACCAAGAAGTAAATGTATCCCAAGCAAAGGGAGACAAAGACCAGCAAAACGGAAACGATTACCTCCAATACTACCATCCGATCACCCCATTTGCATCAACTCGGCGTCAAACATGTCGTCCCGCCACAAGCCAATCAGCGCCGTGCGCCCGTTATAGATCACCTCCAGCCGGGCCAGCGGTCGTCGCCACCCTACGAGGTAGAGCGGCCCCCAGACAAGCATCCGCCCCAGGCTGGTGAGGAGCAGGATCAAACGCAACCCCAGCGTGCGCAGCCAACCGTAGTGCTTGCGGAAGAATAGCAGGATGGTGCGGTTGATGCGGAAGCGCCGCCGCGGACGCGTCTGGTTAGTCGCCTGCCCTTCATGGTGATAGACGCTCACCTCAGGGAGGTAGTAGACCTTCCAACCGGCCTCTTTGATACGGTAACACCAGTCCGTTTCCTCAGCATAGATCAGGAATTCCTCGTCCAACAGGCCCACTTGCTCCATCGCTTCCCTACGCACCAGCATACATGCTCCGTTGGTCCAGTCTACTTCTCGTGGTTGTCCATGCTCGGGCTGAGGGAAGAAGGGATAATAACCACCATGCAGCAATCTGTTCAAGGAAAGCGTCAAAATCAAGGAAGAGCAGAGGCTCGGAAACCGCGCATAGGAATACTGGAGCGTACCGTCGGGATTGAGCATCGTCACACCGGCGGCGCCTGCGTTCGGATGAGCATCCATGAAGGCCACCAGGGCATCAAAAACGCCGGAAGGGATGAGCGTGTCCTCATTCAATATGAGTAGGTGGCGACCAGTGCCTCGCCGTAGCACCTGGTTGTGATTGGCGCAGAAACGGAGACGGTTTCTATTGCGGATCAGGTGGACCTGAGGGAACTCCCGCTCCACCATCGCGGCGCTGCCGTCGGTACAGGCGTTATCCACCACATACACCTCCATCGAGATCTGTCGCGTGCCCTCAAAAAGACTGCGCAGGCACTCTCGCAGCAGGTCGCGGTTGTTCGTGTTGATGATAGATACAGTCAGATCCACACTCACTGATCTAACTACTCCTCCGGGTGCACGGCCCGGCGGGCCTCCATATACGCCGCCAGCCCTTCCTCCCAACTCCGCATTTGGTCCAACTCGATGCGCTGCAAGGCTTCGTTTCCCAATTCTGAGCGGACTGGGCGCGTGGCCCGCGCTCCAGACTCGGCAGTGCTCTGCGGTGAGAGAGATGGGGACAGTCCAGCCAGTTCAAAGATCTTGGCTGTGAACTCATACCAGGAGCAGCAGCCGTGGCTGGTGGCATGGTAGAGGCCATAGTGTTCGGCCTGGATCAGTGCCTTGATCTGGTGAGCAAGGTCGAGCGTGTAGGTGGGGGAGAGAACCTGGTCATCCACCACACGGATGTCTCGCCCTTCCCTAGCCAGCCGCAACATCAGCTCTACGAAGTTGCCTCCCTTGCCGCTGCTGCCAGCTACGCCAAACAGGCCAGAGGTGCGCACGATGACATGGGTATCCAGCAGATACCTAACAAAGTGCTCACCCGCCAGTTTGGAGATGCCGTAGACGTTGATCGGGTTGGGTGAATCCGTCTCCAGGTAGGCAGTCTCCTTACGCCCATCAAAGACATAGTCTGTGCTCATATGGAGCAAGGTACAATCGCATTCTCGGCAAGCCAAGGCCAAGTTACGCACGCCGAATGTATTGACGGAGAACGCTTGCTTGGCGTTCTCCTCGCATGCGTCTACCTTATGATAAGCGGCCGTGTTGATCACCACCGTGGGCTGATGGTGTCTCAACGTGGTAAGCACTCCTACTGGCTCGCAGATATCCACATCTTGGTGGGTAAGAGGGATCACCTCCTCGTCCTGCAGCACCTCCATCAAGTCACTTCCCAATTGCCCATTCGATCCAATAATCAGCACCCTCATGTCGCAACCTCCTGGCTTGCGACTGTCATCGGCGCTTCAAACACCGACCCAGTAATACGGGTGATCTCCCGAGCTTCCTCCAACAGCCTCATCCAGCGGATGTTGTAGTAGCGAGGATTGTCAAAGTCAGTATAACTGTACTGCTCGATCCTACGTACCATATCCTGCACTGACTCTTCCACCGTCACCACTGGCCTGAAAGCCAGGACCCGTTCGATCTTTCGCGCAGAGACTCGGTAACTGCGGACACCTCGATATCCATAATCGGGACGGATATCCACGTCGATCCCTGAATCCCTCAGTGCCTCACGCACACGCAGGGCCAGTTCAGAGATACGGTAGTTGCTGTGAGAGACGTTAAAGATTTCCCCGTGCACCGCCGACTCTTCAGCCTGCAGGCAGGCAATGTAGGCTCGCGCGGCATCGCGCACATCTACCAAAGGCCGCCACATCTCCCCCCCGTAGTGCAAGGTGAGTGTCCCCTTGGTGAGCGCATCCTTCACAAAGGTGTTTACCACTAGGTCGTAGCGCATACGTGGTGAGAAGCCAAACACTGTCCCCTTACGCAATATCACAGGACAGAAGTGCTTGTCGGCCATACCCAGCAGAATACGCTCTGCCTCGTACTTGGAACTAGAATAGGCTGCCTTGGGAGCCACCTCTGAGGTCTCGTCCTGGATCACGTCTACCTCACTATCGCCCACCCCCCGGTCATAAATAGAGCAGGTGGAGGCGAAGACAAAGCGCTTGACCCCTTGGGCCTTGCACAACTCAGCCAACCGTTGAGTGGCCAGGGTGTTCATCTCGTGATTTGCCTTCGGGTTATACTCAGCTGTAGGGTCGTTGGAGAGTCCTCCCACGTTCACGACTGCATCCACATCCTCCAAAGTCGCTGGGTCGAAAACACGCATGTCGTGTACCACCAGTTCCACGCGATCTTCAATGTCTCGCAGACCCTGGCGGCCGTAGTAGAGACGATCCAAAACGCGAACCGCATAGCCACGGGCCAGCAACTCCTCCGTGAGTACAGTCCCCACGTATCCCGCCCCGCCTACCAAGAGTATCTTTCTCATAGCTATTTGCCTTTCACGGTCCATACATCACCGAAACTATCCGGCGGAATGCGGACCTCGTCTGGCTGTTCCTGATTGTAGGTGTGGCTGGCTGTGCTGACCATCTGTGTGTCATCCTCTAGCGACATCCAGCCATGGTAGACGCCAGGCGGCACGACGACCAACCGGGGTCTGCGTTCGCCGACGATGACGGTCATCGTCTCGCCGTAGGTCGAGCTACTCTCCCGATCATCTTTCAGCACGAACTTGGCTGAACCATGGCTGATGAAGAACCAGTCCCAAAGCTCATTGTGCTTATGAAAGGCGCGGATGGTTCCCCGCACCATATCACCTACTAGGTACACTTGGCCGAACTTGTGCACCACGGCATGAGGCTCATCGCCTCCGGTACAGCGGACGATCTCGATGAGATAGCCTCGGTCGTCCATGTGGGCAACCAGATCTATTACCTGAACATCTTGAATCACGATTTCCTCCTATCTAAGTACTTGTTTATCTTGGCCTTGAGCGCAACCTTCCAAACGATAGTTTAAGGCCCAAAGCGAACCCATGAAAAACCAATTGAACATCGCCAGATCGAATCCTATGATCCCGTTGGTATAGGCAAAGGGTAACAGCCAGTCTCCCAAGCCCATGGCCACCACACAGCCAGCAGTTCCGGCCAACACAGCCACAGCTAGGCCCTCGGCAAAGTCTGCCCGCCCCTGAAGCATGAGCCGCAGTTTGTAGCTGCCCCAGGCTTGCGCACCCAAGAACCACAAGAAGAAGAAGGTACCAACAATGCCCGTCTGAGCGGCGAGATCTATGTAATTGCTGTGGCTAGCCATCGCCTTATCGGGGAAATAGCTCATATAATAGGATGCGTAGCCCGCCGGTCCCGTACCAAAGAGCAAGTGCTTGCCGGTGATTTGCCAGTTGACTCGATAGGCAGCCAACCGGGTTGAACCGCTCACATTCGCCTCTTCCTGGAATTGCGTCCGGTAATAGTACCCCCCTGCTCCAATCACAAGAGCTACGAGTACCACGACAAAGACCCACTTGGAGCGGAAGAAGGCAATCACTGCCGCGGCTGCAAAGGCCGGCAGCCAGCCAGAAAGCCAAGAGATTCGGATATAGAACCCCCAATACACCCACGCACCAGCGTATGCGATGAGCAAGACTCGCACTATCCAATGTAGCCGTCGGTTAAACAGAGCCAAAGCCATGGCGAGAGCCATGCACCACATCGAAAGCAAGCCCTGAGAGTTAACATGGATCACTCCATTCGTTTGCAGGAAAGAACTGACAGCCCGTATTGGTCCTACGCTCCAAAAATACCCCAGATCAACGATCAAGACGATCAAGCCCTCTCCCAAGAGAACCCAAACCAATGCCTGCAGCCAATGCACATCGCAAACGTTGTTGGACACCAACAACAAGCATCCTGGCAGGAGTATCATGACCAAGCCAGCGGCGACCGACACCAGAGGATGCCCGATCTCGTGCACGAGCGGATCGCGGAAGGCACGACCCCATACCCAAGCGACGGCCACGATGGCCATAAAAGCCAGCAGTGGCAGATTGGTCGGCGCAGGTTTCAAGGCTAGGCGCTTGTCCACGACTAACATGCGGAGGACCCAGAGCGCGATACATCCTGCACATATCGCCAAGCTGATCACAATCTCGCTGGCTGTGCCCGTCGGAATACGAAAACGGACGAAAACTCCGGCTAACAACATGGCGGCCAACCCCAGTTCCAGGCGCTTGACCACTGCCAGGAGCCCAAATAATGTCGCGATGGCCACCAACACAAACACGGGGGGCACCTTAGTCATTAGGAAAGCCATCACACACAACGCGCATAGCAGCGCGCCGATGACACTGGCTCGAATCAACCGAGGCTGATACCGGCTTACCAGAGGTTCAAAGGCATCAATCATTCAGTCTCCTTGCCCGTTCTTCGCGACCTGGGAGATCAGTTGCTCTAATCGCCGAGCGCATCTCTGCCATGAGTACCTTTCTTTCAACAGTCGTCGTCCACTGGAAGCCAACCTTGCCCGTAACGATTCATCACCCAGCAGGCGCAGAACCGCACTGGCAAACTCCGTTGGCGTGTCGGCAATGAGGATATCCTCGCCAGGTGTCACCGTCAGTCCCTCAGCCCCTTTGCTCGTGGACACCACCGGTGTGCCCAAAGCCATGGCCTCCAAGATCTTTAGGCGTGTTCCCCCGCCGATACGTAGTGGCACCACACAGACCCAACTCCGAGCTACTGCGGGACGTATATCGTCTAGGTAACCGGTGAGGATCGCCCCGTCACTTAAAGGCAAACGATCCAAGGGCACACCGTCGGTACGTCCAGTGATGTACAGCTTGACTTCGGGACATTTGGATCTGATCTGCGGGAAGACTTCCTTCAAGAAGAACTCGACTGCATCCAGATTCGCAAAGTAAGCCAACGGTGACGGGAAGATCAGGGTGCACTTCTCCGGATCGCCGAATTCGCCCTCATACCAATCCACATCTACACCATTTGGGACCACCGTTACAGAGTAGTCGGGAACACATTCAAGGACATGGGATCGTTCCTGTCTTGACACAACTGTACAGGCATCGAATCTCTTCAGCAAATTAGCTGTAAAGTTCTTTTCCTTCCACCACGTCAAGCCGAAACGCAAACGGCGGATGGGGTTTGTCTGAGAGGTGAATTGCTCCCTTACAACCGTCAACTCGACTTCCTCAAAAATCTTCTTAGCACCATTGAAGCTTGCCACATACGGAGCTGTGGAGACTTGCGAGGCCAATATCAAGTCGAAGGACTTTCTCTCAACTGTCTTCCTGACCAACGTCTCCATCTCCGAACTGTAAGCATCCACGATGAAGCGTGGGTAGCGTGACAAGAAACCGCAAATAGCACGCCACTGCCGGGGCTGATACGATATAGCAGGAACAGTATGAACCTCCTCACAATATTCGAGTAATTCGGATGCGTGCTGCAGGGAGCTGTCCGCCTGAGTAAAGGACAGGAGCGTGATCGTGTGTCGTTGAGATAGATACTTAAGTAGATTAAAGACCCGAATCCGAGATCCATTGTCGGGCGGATATGGATACCAAGATGACAAGAACAGAACCCTCACATCAGCGCTCCCTTCACCATGTAGATGCGTGCCACCTGCCCCAACGTCCGCGCCAGGCATCTTTAATGGCCTGGAACATCACCCGCCGCTGCGCCTGCTTGTCCCGCCACTTGGGTCGCAGCCTCCAACTCATCCAAGTGCACAGATACTCGATAAACAGAGTATGAAGCCACGCGCGTATTCCTGCCTTAGTGGCCTTGAGAAATAGCAGCCGGTTGCGGGTCATGTAGTAGTGCACCACAGGTGAATCGGCCTGCGCGGATGGTGAGATCTTGTGCCAGATGTGTGCCTGGGGCACGTGCACTATCTTGAATCTGGCCCGCCCAGCCCGCACACACCATTCGGTCTCCTCATAGTAGGCGAAAAAGCGTTCATCAAGCAGTCCTATTTGCTCTAGTACGGCTTTCTTGACCAACATTGCACAGCCAGTGACAAAGTCCACATCACGGGGCTGGTGGCCAAACTGCTCCCTGTCTCGCTCGTTGAGACCAACCATCCATGTCTGCCCCCGCTTCCAGTTAATCGCCCCTCCGGCCGACCAGATAACACCAGGCCGTTCGTGGTAATAAATGGTCGGCCCAACAATCCCCACCGCTGGATCAGCCTCGGCCGCCTCCACCAAGAAGCGCAGGAATTCCGGGGCCACCTCAGTATCATTGTTCAGGAGCAGAACGTAATCAAAGTCCCGCTTCAGGGCATTGCGTAGCCCGACATTGTTTCCTCCAGCGTAGCCCAGATTCTCCCCATTCTTGATGAAGGTCACCCCTGGGAACCGCTCACGGATAGCAGCCGCCGAGCCGTCGGTGGAACCATTGTCCACCACTACTACCTCAAATGCAGGATAGTCGATCTTCATCGATGACTCTAGGCAAGCGAGGGTGTCCTCGCCCCCGTTCCAGTTGAGAACGACGATCTCCACTCGAGGCCAATTACTCACCAACACCACCGCACATCCCCAGATACGCCAGCCCTTGCAGAACGCTTGGCTCGGATGACCACAATGGAAGAGCCTTTGGCAAAGTGGCACCCAGTACCAACAGGAGAACCGAGGCCACGCCGCTGATGATCAGAGCAGCGTTGCCCGCCTGGGCTCTCCATAGACTCCCACTATTTGGCGATCCCGACACCCTTACCAGCCCTGATGAGATCGACTCTTACCCCAAAGCACACAGTGAATCGGGTTGTCGAACGAGCCAAGGGCGCATTCCTGCCCGCCAGATGGAAAGAGAATGCGCGGTATCCGGTGCACGACTTACGGTGACGGCGGTTCGCAATTGTGGCCCACTTCGGCATACACACTGAACATGTCATCAAAGATCACCTGGCCTGTGTGCCCAAAGTCGTAACGTGGCTCATTGTACCCCACATAATCATACACCGCGAACATGTCGTCAAAGATCACTTGCCCCGTGTTGCCAAAGTCAAACCGGCAGCCTTCCCACCGCCCATCCACCACATCCCAATGCCCGCCAGTTAATGTAGTCACCGTGGAGGTGAGTGCCTGCGCAGAGTGGTTTCGTGAGGTGGCAGTGATGGTGAGGGTGTGGGTCACCCACTTCACCTCCTGGCTGGGAATCTCTACTGTCACGGGGAGTGTGGTGCTCATACCGGCAGGCACCGTCACCACGGTGGTTGGCATGAATACGACCCACTCATATTGCGCCGGAGGGCCTGCAGGGAGACCGCTGGTATCGGTGGCAACGTGGGTCAGGTCAAAGGTGTCGGTGGTGACGTCATTGTTGGTGAGTGTGAGCGTATAGACCTGTATAGCATAGGGTGTATCGGCCTCCACAGAACTGGGAGATAATGAGAACGCAGGGCCACCGCCATCGACGGTGATGGTAATCGGCTGCGTGTCAATGATCGAAACCGATGCACCGTTCACGCGGTCTTTCACAACCGACGCTTCATCTGGATCGAAAACAACTTGAAATACAAATGGACTCTGCTCGCTGGCCGTTATTTCCATAGTTGCGACGACAAAGTAGGTAATAGTCTGTGTAGCCGATACAGCCACCAGTTCGTCGCCCGAGACAAACGAAAAACTCTGCACGCCGCTGATGAGCGCTGGTTCGGAAATCGTTATTACTGGTGTATCGCCAACTTGCCAAACGCTGTCTCCGTTCGTGTCGCGATAGACGGTGAGGCTGGCAAACAGGACATCAGCTTGCGCTGAGGTCAACGGCGTCCCCGTAGCATCCTTGAAGGTCAATCGCCATTCTGCCAACTCGACGTCGTGATCTACCACTTTGCCGTGGTGGGAGACAACGATTTGCATCAAGTCGCGCGTAGAGCCTTCTACCATCTCTAAAGGAGTCACTACCCCTACCGCTTCGCTAACGGTCCCACTTTCATTCTGAAAAACGTATATGTCATACGGCAACGACCAATCCCCCGCCAGAGTCAGGGCTACAATGTCCTCGTCGCCATCGCGATCCAGATCGTCTGCCTGCACAGAGAAAGCGTACCTGCCATGCTCTTCCACTCCGTGGCGGATCCAATGGGTGTCGGTCGGCACTGTCCCAAACGGAACGCCGCTGTTTTCCCAGTAGTTGACCTCATAGATCTCATTCGATCCACTCCCGGACACCAGATCCACAAGCCCGTCGCTGTTGAAATCAGCAGGGAACACAGTGTAGATCCTGTCTGCCAGGAAGTATCCACCTGCTCCCAGGCCCACCGCAGTCAGATTCCATATCCCTCCGTCAAAGGGTGTCCCATCATTCTCCCAGACTGCAATGGTGAAGTCGCCCTCGATACCTTCCCCCGTGACGACATCCATATCGCCATCATTGTCAAAATCGGCCGTGGATACAGCGTAGATGGATGCTCCCCAGAAGCCGTGATAGACCACTTGCTGGGTGTGTGGAACAGGATCTCGACCAAGATCAAACTCGGTCCAGCCACCATCAAAGGGCATGCCGTCGTTGCGGAAGGCGCGAAGCTGGTAAACATCTGGCCATTCTTCTTGGGGGACAGGATTAGCCGACGTGCCCATGGGTGGAGCATGGTGTGTGCCAATCACAACATCCAACCGAGCATCACCGTTCAGATCGCTGAGGGCCAGGGCATTGACCGAATACGTGACGATCCCGACCGGAGCCGAGATCCAGGTGCTGGCAAAGGGAGTTCCTTCGTAACGCCATACGTATACCGAGTTGACCGGCCCTGTATTCGCGACAGAACCCGTGCCAGCACCAATGACAACATCAGGGGTTCCATTGCCGTCGACGTCACCGACCGCCACTGCTTGTACTCCTGTCGGCATGGAGCCAATTTCATAGGAAGCCCAGGTTCTATCAAAGGGAGTGCCGTCATTCTCCCATACTCTCACTGTATACGGCCCATCTTGCTTGGCCGTAATCATGTCTAGATCCCCATCCCTATCCATGTCCGCCAGGACTTTGGGAATTGCGTTGCTCGCCCACCCAAGGCTATGGGTGTTCCAACCTGATCCAAAGGGATCCCCGCTGTTCCGCCAAGCAGACATGAAGGCAAATCCAGCGACTATGTCAGGATGACCATCCTGATCCAAGTCACCCGTTAGGCCTCCACCAGTTCCGAATCGATTTACAGTCCCTGCGACGACACCCGCCCTATTGAAGGCCGCAGCCCGATGGAGATGCACGTTGGGCCAGAGTAACACATCCCCTGAGTCAGCGCCCCCATTTCCCGAGACGATGTCCATGTCGCCGTCAAGCTCGAAATCGGCTACCGCCAGGTCGTAGACTGGGTTCGGGCGGGTGCCCACGGTGGACGTGGGCCAGTTGCCCCCCATCGGCGCGCCTGAGTTGCGCCACACCAGCACTTCAGCGGGCGAACCTTCAGTTCCTCCGGCCAGGTCGGGCTGTCCGTCCAAGTCAAAGTCACCCACCGCGAGCGCGCCAAGGGGAGCGCTACTGTGCCCGACGCTCACCGAAATCGTCCAACTCGTCGTGAACGCCTGCATCCCCGTCAACGGATTACTCCAAGCGGTCAGAGCCCCCGCGGCATCACCAACAGCGATGTCGGGGGTACCGTTAGAATCAAAGTCGGCCACGACTACGGAAAGCCCTCCGCTACCGAGCGAGCCAAGTGTATTGCTGACCACCCACGGAGTCGTGAACGGCTGCGCCCCTGTCAGCGGATTCTGCCACAGGCGCACGACCGGACTGGTGCCACTCATAACTGCTACGATGTCCAGCCAACCATTGCGATCAGAATCGACCAATGCAACCTGACTGACCTCCTCACCGGGTCTCCCCACCACAGTAGGAGAGTCCCACGCCGTCGTAAACGCCTGTGTCCCGGCCAATGGGTTGTGCCATAACCGGATCAGGCCATCGCGTCCAGCTGCTACAACGTCGAGAGCGCCATCTTGGTCCAGGTCGCCCACGGCGAGGGTGGTGAGCGTAATGTGGGCTGTACCGGTCAATGTGGTGCTGATCATCCACGCTGTCGTAAACGAGCCAACAGCAGTAATAGGATTTTGCCACAGCACCAACTGGCTGTCACCGGCACTGTCTGTCGCGGCCACCGCCAGATCCATTCGCCCATCACGATCTAGGTCTGCTACCGCCAGGTCCACCACAGGGGTCCCCATCAAGCCAACGGTGGCAGAAAGGGACCAGACCGGCGCTGTGACATAGGCGTTGCCCACGATTCGAACCTGGCTACCATCCGCGAGAGCCAAGTCTATGCGGCCATCGCGGTCCATATCGGCCGCCGCGACAGTGCGTACCCCGACAGAGGCCGTTACCACCTCCACACCACCTCCCATTGAGATAGGATTACCCTCTATGGGCGGTGTGGCGCGAACAGCGACAGGATCTTCCAAGAACAACATCAATAGCAAGAGTCCAAACCCTGCCAGAAACAGCGTCAATACAACTCTCGCCGTTCTGTACCTACCGAGATGGACACCACTGTAAAAACCGAAAGTCCCCATAGCCTCCCTCTTGGACCTGTTCGAGATTCGATCTGTCATTGTGAAACCGCCCTATTGAGCACCCGGTAGTCCTCAGTGGCCTTAACAACAAAGTCCACAAAGATAGGCGCGGCGGCCTCGTTGGCCCGTGCGTTGGGATGAGAGTCATCTCCCTCTCGATACTCCTCTCTTAGCATATTGTAGTCAGGATCTGACGAGTCACCCTCAGCCAGCAGGTCGAAAAAATCAAACGTGTATACGTTAGGATGTCCCCATAAGAACGCATCAGACTTGAGCCATTCAGCGAAAGCCCGCGCCCGGGCGGCAGATTCTGCCTCAGTAGCCGCCGGATTTAAGGGAGGCGGCGTCACGACGATGAAGATATGATCCAAGTGTTGATCCATCACATCACGTATCTGAAGATAATATGCCTTGTATTGCTCTAACTGAACATCACTCGTGATGTTGCTGACAGGAAAACAAGACTTGAATATGACCACCTCGTGCTGCATCAGTCCACTAAAGGCGTTCAACGGCGCGGAGTAGAGGCGCTGGGAGAAGATGTCAGCAAGACCGTCGGGATCGGTGTTGTCGTGGGGGATGTTGTAACCATAGCCTGCCGGTGCCCCGTCGGGCTGGGTCAGTCCTCGATCATTGTAGTCGTGGTCCCAGAAATCGTACCCCGCCGCGGTAAAGGCCTCTCTCACGCCACCTTCCTCAATGAGATTTCGACCAGTGGAATGATGCAAGAAGATCACGTTGGTATAATCGCCAGCAGCCGATACCTGCGGGCTATCCAGTACTGCCTTGCCCATGCTGACGAAGGCGCGTGCCTGGGAGAGTATCACAGTGCGCAATCCCCGGCCCCGCAAACCCCAGGCCAATCCTCCCAGAAGCACCAAGAGTAGGACAATGCCAATCCCCGATCTTGTACAAAGCCTTTTCATCTCTCGCCCCAAGCCTATCCAAACAGATAACGATAGATCTTGCGCGCCGGCGATTTCGCCACCACGACCATCAACAACCAACACCCTCCAAGCATCAAGATAAAAAGCAGAAACGCCAACACCAGTTGTCGAGCCAGGAGACCGGGGGCCACATGATAAATCGCCTTGGATGCCAGTTCCAATGCCTTGGGGTGTACTAAATAAATTCCGTATGACACTGCCCCGATTCGCTCAACAGCCCGACGAAAGGGAAGGAAGCGGAAATCCCAGGCCAGAAACGCGAGTGTGAAAACAACGGCATAGAAAGTGGATGAAAGTTTGAGTGGAGTGTAGGCCCAATCCCAATCAGATGTCACCTGCCAGATCAATTGAGATTCCACAACAGACAGGACTCCTAGAAGAACTGCTGCAGCCAGCAAGAGCCATCTATGACCTGCCAGCCAGTCTCCCACCTCCTTACATCGGAATCCTATCACCATCCCCGAGACAAAGAAAAATGCCCACCGGATGAACGTCCAGTCCAAGGTCTTGACCACTCCTTGCGCCAAGACCGAGTAACCCCAGAGACCGCCCAGATAGGGAACTCCCATCAATACCAACTGAAGCAGGGCCGACAGGGCAAGCAGGAATCCCGGCCTAGCCTTCGCCCAGCGGACGAGAAAAGGTGAGAGGAGATAGAATTGGGCGAGCACGGGGATGAAAAAATAGGCTCCCACTGCATCGCCAGTTATCAGTTTCGTCAGGTATTCTATTGGGGAGTATACTGTCCCCAACATCCCGTCTACAACGAAAATCACGATGGACCAGATGAGATACGGCCAGAGTAGATTCAGCAGCCTTGTCCGGATTATTCTCCAACTCAGAACAGGCATGCCCCCATGTGCTGCGTAGGTGATGAACAAGGCAGAGATGAAGAGAAAAGCTGGAACGCTGAACAGGGCTGCCTGATTAACAACTGCCAAGATGTAATAGGGAATCGTGCCCACTTGGTCGTAGTTGGGCGGGGTCACCGGGCGGTAACGGTGCACCCACCAGAACATGGCAAGGAACCCACAATTGGCCGCGTGGTGGCAGACTACGGCCAGAATGGCCCAGCCCCGCAACAGCGGTATCCTCTTCCTTATCACTCCCTTTCCTCCAGTTTGACCAATTGCTTGACTGCCTTTCTCAGAGGGTGGGAGGACGAATAACCCACGCCATAGAGGCGATTGAGGAGTTTAAAGGTCGCCAATTCCCTTGCGAATCCAGGCCCCTGTTGCCTTATCTGTTCCTGGAACAACTGCTGGGCATATTCATACAACTCAACGTCCAGCGCGGTATGCTCTCGCAAGACACGCAGGGTATCCTCAGGGATGTCCTCTCTGGAGAGACGATCCCTGGTCACATTGGTCTTGACGTAGAATGGAGTTCTCCACCCAAGGGTCCTTTTCAGGAGAAGCAGAGTCTCGTCAAACCTCTCAGAGAGCCCGACGACCGCAAAATACTTCTGCAAATTCCTCTTGGCAATCTGCAAATGATCGGTAGAACAGGGTGGATCGTTCAGCGGGGCACGCCTGCTCGGCTGATCAATCCCGGCTAAGCGTCGGGTTTGTCCGTTATCCGGCAGCATACCGCTGAGGATGTACTCTTTCAAAGTCAATTGCCGGGATGTAACGAGGTGATGATGGTCATTGTCAGGACTTCGGAGCACGTAGTAGAAGAAAGAGATGAGACGGTCAACCGGCTCGCGCAATATGGTCATGTAGGTGGAGGGTTGTGGCAACAGCTCATGCAGCCCAAAGGACATATGACCACCGAGCACTCGAAGTAGCCTCTTTCGTTCCGCAGGAAGTTGGTTGACCACGCCTCTGATCTCTTCATCTCCCACATACACACTGAAGGCAGCTTCCGGACCGTATTGGCGCTGGATGATCTGGTTCAATGTGCTTCCTGCGGCCTTGGGTATGTGCAGGAAAATCAGCGCCTGCTGTTCTTGCTTCCAACCTTTTTTGGACTTGCCCATGATAAGAGTTTCCCTGAATACTATGTGAAAGGCAGTAACTCGCAGCGTTACGATTCTGCCACTTGAAGCAAGTGAGTCTCCAGTTCGTGCACGGCCTTCTCCCAACTCCAGTTTTCGAGCACGTGCATTCTCCCCTGAGAACCGTACTGCCGGGCCAGTGCCTCTTCTTCCAGCAGGGTTCGCACGGCTCGGCTGAACTCCTCGGGGTCACGCTCAACAAGAATGCCGGTCTGTCTATCTATCATCGTCTCTTGCACTCCGCCCTCTCTTACAGCTACAACAGGTGTGCCGCAGGCCATCGCTTCCAGCGGCACCAGTCCGAAGGGTTCCCGATAAGGAGCGTACAACACGACGGAAGCTCGATTGTATGCCTCGATCAACTCCCCGTCGCTTACCGCCTCGCGGATCGTCAAGACCAGGCCTCGTTCGCGGGCCAAGTTGCTCAGGTATTGTCTCTCTTGCTCCTCAGCATAGTTGCATATGAGATGAAGAGGGAGACGCTTATCCGAGGGCAAGCGAGCCAGCGCATCGATCAGAAAATCGAAGCCTTTGTGGGGCACCAACGCTCCCACGGAGAGGAGGTAAGAATCTCGGTCCTGGGATAGAGGGCGGAATCGCTCTGCGTCTACTCCGTGGTAGCAGACAGTCCCATTCACACCGTAGATGCGGCGGACGTTGGTCTGGGTATGCACAGAGTTGACCAGCACTCGCGTGGCCGACCGGATCGCCCTTTGATCATTCCAGCGCGCCAGGGAGCGATAGAGGTGAAGCCCCAGATCCACCTTGTCCAGTGTACGGCGGATGGGGTAGCCATGGAGATAGGGACGGGGGATAGGAGCCTCATAGAGACAACGCAGCGGTTCCTGGCAGTAGTAGACTGTAGGGGTGGCTAGATATCGGAGCACCGGTGGGCTTTGCGTGAACTGACAGGGCTGCGCCAAAGCCACGTCGAAACCCCCACTGTCTATCTCCCGAGCCAGTTCCTCACCGAGCTTCCAAAGACGCAGCAAGTCAACTGTACGCATGATCCAACTGAGCCGTCCCCAAGGCCGCTGGAACTCTGGCCCTGGGTGAAACATTCGCACTCGTTCTTCTGCCACGTACGGACGAAAGTCATAGGAGGTCCTGTCGGCCGTGCTCAATGCGAAGAGTACAATCTGATGACGCTCGCTCAATCTGCGAACTTGTTCCCATGAAGTATGAACTGCTCCACCTGAATGAAGATTATGGTAGACTGCGACTTTCATAGTTCCTGGCCCTATCGGGTACCATAAGCCTGGTTGACATCACTCCGCTTGCTTGGTGTATCAAGGTCTTACAGTTGGTGCAGTCCCTGATCTGTCTCGGAAGCTCGCTTCAACTGATGGTGGCTCTGAGCAACCAGAGTGGTTCCAGGTAGACAATTCTCCCAACTGAGAACCGCCGTCCCCGGTCGAGATTCGGTAGATCGACTCTAGCTCACCCGTCTCCTGTACCAACTCTTTACCGAGCCGATACCTGCGTGCAAGTTAGGAAGCAAGTGTGGCTCATCCAGCAATCGCCTCAGTTGGTGTGCTAAGCTATCAACGTCGCCCGGCGCGAATGGTTATGCGCGGACAAAGGAACCAGAAACCACTCAGCGTGGCCACCGCGGGAATATTCAGAGACTTGGCTGCCCGTATGGTACTTCCGGACATCGGGTATCCGCCGATGAGATCTGACCACATCTGACTTGAGTTCGCTCAGATATTCCTACAGGTGACGACCTACCCACGGATTGTCGTGCAACCATTGGAAGGGATCTGGAGCATCGTGTAGGTCGAAACTCAAACGCCGGACTGACATGTCGCAGACGTCATCTTCGAATGCAAGCTTTCACGTATTACCGGTGCTATTGACAGATTTCACACAGAAAGCGTGCACATAGAGAAAATGGTGTACAGTGATGACGGCTTTCATGTACTGCTTCCCTTCACCACCCGCTCTCGCATCAAATTGTATAGAAACTGCATTTCCTGGCGTTCGACGCCGCCCAAGACTAACAAAGCTAGGGCATAGACAACCGCGCCGGAGCCGATGAGCGCCATAAGCCCCACCCTGGAATCAACTGCGTCAAAGGCGGGTGCTTGGCGCAACAGAAAAACGATCGCGCCCATTGCAGACGCTGCCAGAACAACCCGCAGCAGAGAGTGCCATCGTCGACCCATTAGCCACTCGTTGCCCAAGAGCCGCCAATACTGCACCAGGTGGATCGTTCGTCCACCGAGCAGTGCCAGCGCGGCACCCAATATGCCCATTGTCGGCACCAGAATCAGATTCAGTCCCACTATGATGACGGCATTGATGACACCGATCCGGGCCATCAGGCGTTCCAGATGCAATGTGATCGCCACTCGCCCCAGGAGCTCCAGTAAGAAGAGGCTTGGGAGTGCCCACAGAATGATCTGTAGCACAGGGACAGAATTAGCAAAGGTTTCTCCATACAGAGTAATGATGATCCGATCGGCAAGCACTGTGCCTCCCACGACAATCGGCAAGCAGATGATCAGCAGATACTTGATGGAGCGCCAGACAACCTGGTATAGCGATCCTGGGTTGGAAGTATGACTTCGCACCATAGAAGGATACATAGCGATGGCAATGCTCTGAGCAATAAGCAAGATCATGTTCATCAGTGCCCATGGTACATTGTACCATCCGACGGCGGCGTCCGTGAGTACAAAAGACATGAGCACCGTATCAAACCGATCCCTAAACATACCTGCAATGTCGCCAATGCCAAACGGCAATGCGGCCAGGAGCAACTGTGGCCAACGACGCACTGATAAGACCAACTGACCCAAGTCCATCCTGAGCAACACACGCCCAGAGAGCAGGCCCACGACTGCCACACCTGCCAAGGAGGCAATGATTAGGCCGATGAAGCCCAGACCCCCAGTCAGCAACACTACCCCTAATACCCAAAAGACCAACTGGTTGACCAATCCAAAGAGGGATGTATAGTCCAATCGCTCTCGGGCAACGAGCGCGCTATCCAGCGGCCCTTGGAACGCATAGAGGATCAATCCGGCACTAGCGATGATGATACCGAGTACCATGTCCCTGTCTTTACCCAGCCAAAGGGCCACTAATGGAGCAATGACTGCAATAACCAACGAGAACACAACGCGCAAAGCTATGATGTTTGGCAATATCCAGGCAGTCCGGTCAAGATCTTTGGCCATTTCGCGTACTGCGTAAGGTGACATACCCCAATCGGTGAAGATACCAAATATGGCCACATAGGCCATGGCTGCTGAGTACCGCCCGAAGTGTACATCCCCCAATTGGCGGATCACGTAGACGTTGAACAGAAAGGCCAGGACTTTCAGCACCAGCTGCATACCCAGCACAAAAGCTGAGTTGCGCGCGACTGTTCGAACAAGCGATCTTGAGGATTCGATTTCCATAGTCGTAGGTGTAAAGACGCGAGCCATGACCAAACCACGCTAGTGAACATCTAGCCGAGAATCTCCTGGCTTTCAGGATCAGGCTATTGACTTCCCAGTACACTCTGCTTGCTAGGCTTCTTTTCGCGAATTCACCACGCAAGCCGCTTACCTATTCAGACACACTGATACTTGCGCACTATTGCTCTATTGTGCAACGATCAGTGGCTCTTCGGACGGCTGCAGGCGACTGCGAGTTCAAAGTCCTACCCAAGAGTCGCTGCGCAATGGCTAGCAAAGGTGCACACCTGGACTTGTTCTGAACAGACCCGGGTGAAACTGGGCTGGTTGAACCTTCATGATTCTACAGACGTAGAGCCCGTGCAGAGGCAACAGCCGGTTGCTTCTGCCTCTTGGAGAGCACAGAGAAGCATAGTCGCAGCTTGAGATGGAATCCGGGTGTGCGCCCTGGCGATTTTCCGCTGGGTCTGGGCGACTGCGCCGGTGTACCCAACCCGAGCGAGAACGCAAGCCAGACCTGGTGCACTTTGGCCGGGTGTCAGCGACTAGGAATCACGCCGCGACTTGGGGTCCCAAGGACGTGGCTGGGCAGTAGCCAGCATACGGGCCAGCAGCAGTTGGGTGTACGCGAAAGTCACGACCCATCCCCAATTCACTGGTGCGACCAAGTCCGATGTCTGGGCGATCAGCAGTCCCATGCGGCGTTTGGCGAACAGGAACTCGACTCGCACGACCATGCCGACCAATACAGGCAAGTCCTTGAAATGCAACCACGTCCAGGCGCCGAGACGCGCTGTGTCGCCGTGCCGAATGACCAGATAGCGCGCCGTTCTGGTTCTGGGGGTGACTTGCCGAAACTTGACGCCATGCACTTTGGGGTATCCACGACGGCATGGGCCGGTCAGAGAGCGGCGGGCCGTACAACACCCGATTGCGGGCCAGCCCCACCAGCACGCGTAGGTTCGGTCAGGTGGAAGACGGCTTTGAACAAATGCTTGGCGTAGTGACTGTCGGCCACGATGACGGCTAACACGCTGGCGGCGAGGGTCAGCGCCAGGCGCTTGGCCTGCTCGGCAGCCACAGCGGCAGGAACTGATGGCGACCTGGTCTGCGTCGCGCGGGGCAAACCACGATTGCCCTTGAGCAATCACCCAACCGAGTCAACTGTACTGGTGGCTGGGCACTGTGCCCCCTTGCTGGCTGAATAGACCTTCCCGCGATCCGGCAAGCTCTCTGCATCAGGATGAGGGCGAATCGTGCTGTCCATCACGCAGACGGCATAGCCTGCCACCGTGATCGCATCAGCCAGCTCTGCCATGGCGAGGATTTGACGGGCCAGATCGGGATCGACCTACCCGTGACGCAGTGCGTGTAGACCATTGAGAAACGACGGCGAAACGCTGGGCTGACGCTCAATTCAACGGGTGAGCGGGGATCGAGCGTCAGCAGCAGTGCATCGCTCAGTCCGAACAGCGCATCGGCGCGGCGCAGAAAGACACTGAGCAGTTTCTTGCGAAATATCTGTAGAAGGTGTAAAAGTTCTGTAATCATACTGCCGAATCATCGGCACAGAGAGTCCCAATAAGGCCGGCGAAAAATGGACTCAACTCCAGCCTCTATCAAAGACTCCGAAAATCCAACTCATCTACAGTACCCACGCACTTGAACGGGTTGCACATTGACAAAAGGGGCGCCACCAGCGAAACCGGCAGGTCGTTGCCTCCCCCGATGGAGTTGCTCCACAGTGGTTCTCGCGAGATAATCATTCCTCTAGTCTGCTCTTGTCGCGGTCTGCTTGACCTCCCACGTGTCCTCAAGCATACGCTTGAATCTATCCCCATCCACCCGCCACCAAAAACCTCTTCTGATCGCAGGCAGCCGTCCACTCTTACACCATTGTCGCGCCATAGACTTGCTGATCCCAAGCCACTGTGCAACTTCACCTACTGTCGTCCATTTCCCGGCTCCGTCTCGCCTGATCCATCTCGACTCCCCTTCCCTTCGACCATGACGGTAGGAAGAGTAATGGTAACTACCGTTCCGCTTGACGCGATTGACTACAACCCCTAGCAGATTGACACCCCGCTGGGCGAGCAGCCGATCCTTGGCCTGCCGGGCCAACTCTCGCTTGGTAAGCCCTGCGCTCACAACCAGGACTGTACCTTCGACCAAAGTTGCCAGAACTGTCGCTTCAGGCGGCCCTAGAACAGGTGGAGAATCGAGAAGTATGATATCCGCCTGGTCTTTGAGAGACTCCAACAGGGACGGAAAACGCGAAGAGGTCAACAGCGCGACTGGATCCACCGGCGATCGCCCCGCAGACAGAATGCGCAGATTATCGAGCTCTGTTTCCTGCAGAGGAACTACTGGCGGTTCCTCTGCATCACCCCTCTGGCCGCTGAGCACATCAGACAGACCGGATACATTGAGCAGATCAAAATACTCGTGCAACGTGGCCCTTCGCATATCCGTGTCGATCGCGATGACACGATTTCCCGCCGAAGCCAGCGCAACGGCCATATTCGCGACGACAAAACTCTTGCCCTCCGAAGTGCCAGGGCTGGTCAGGAGCAACGTTTCAAAAGGGCGATCGGGCTGCGAGAGAAAAACATTGACCTGTATCGACCGGATACCATCCGCCATCGGGCTCAATGGATTTCCAGATAAGAGGCTCTCGTGCTTCGATACCCTGGGAATAGCGCCGAGAACCGGCAGGCCAAGAATCGACTGGTCGCCGTCCTTACTCCAGCGCAACGACGTATCCAAGTATTCCATGAGAAGAACTGCGCCGAGTGCCGACCCAACCCCTGCTGCCCCAGACACAGCGATAATGAGCTTGGTTTGGCGTGGAACTGGCGATCCAGGCACCACGGCTGGCTGGAAGAACGAAAGCTCGTTAGGCGACGCGTCACGAGAGACCGCAAGCAACTCCGCGTATGCGGTCTGGTAGCGTGTTTTCACCTGTTCTAAGGCTTCAATCCGTCCTTGAGCCTCTTCGATCTCCACAGCCGATGTCAACTCGGCCAGCGAACCAGTGATCTCATCGATCTGCTCGTTCACCTTTTCGATCTTTGCCTCAAGCTCCTCCAGCTGACCTTCGATGAATCCTTGTTGATCTGTAGTGTTCTCCTCCGAGGTCGGACTCCGGCGAATGAGTTCATCAGCCAAGACATTGGCGATCAGAGCGGCTGACTCGGGATTCGTGTCCGTCACCTGTATCTCCAAGAGTTGGGCCCCGGAGCGAATGTCGGTTCCAATCTGTGATGCAAGCTTTTCGGGAGTGCTCTCCAATCCTAGCCTCTGTATCACCGCCTCCAAGATAGGTCTTTGTCTGACCAATTCCGCATAGGCTGCAGCTAAGGTGTTGCTGAGATCGATCTCTAGGCGATTCGGATTGGGATCCTGGAAAACGCTGGTACCCACAATGAGCGTTGCCTTTGCCTGGTAGAGATCAGATTGCTTGGAGGCAAAGTAGTAACTTACTACCATCGGTATGATAGCGCTCACTATAAACAGCCACCACCACCGCCTAATAATGTCCAGGTAGTCGCTTATTCCCCGATCCATGGTCATCCACCTCTGATCTCTTCCCGCAGGCCCCTCAAGTCTGCCAGGGCATTCCCGCCATCCGCAAAGTAGTATCCCACTCTCCATCGCGTGCGAATGTAGCGCGGGTTCCCCGGGTCATCCTCGATCTTCCGCCGGAGGTAGCGGATATAGACACTCAGATAGCTTGTCTCTTCCGCATACTCCGGTCCCCACACACTGGTGAGCAATTCCTTATGAGGTACGATCCGTCCTCTCTGGCTGACCAAGCACATCAGCAGACGGGATTCGGTAGGTGTGAGATCGAGCAATTCCCCAGCTCTTGTCACCGTCCCATTCGCAAGATCAATGTGGAGGCAACCATCATCGTACGTGGTTCGCCAGTCATCTTGAGAGCTTGACTTGGTCCTTCGAATAGCCGTCCGAATCCGGGCCTTCAACTCATCGAAACTACAGGGTTTGTTCAGATAATCATCAGCTCCCAGAGAAAGCCCCTTGAGCACATCTGCCTGCTCTGACTTGGCAGTAAGTATGATGATGGGTGTATCGCACATGTGCCGGAGTCGTTGGCATGTTTCCCAGCCATTCATCTCCGGCATCATGACATCTAAGATAATGACATCAGGACGGACTTCATAGGCCCGCCGGACCCCTTCCAGGCCGCTCTTGGCAGTGATAACCTCAAAGCCCTCTCGTTCCAATCCGAGCCGCAGGACAGCCAACAACCCTGGATCGTCATCAACCACAAGTATCTTCTCTTCTGTCATACCACTCCCCCCTATCTACAGGGCAACGCCAAGGCTCGCCCATACCTTTCACGCGGCACGCCCGTGCCCACCAGGCTAGTCTAGCAAAGAGTTGTATGCGTGAGGTGAAGGATGGGTGAAGAAACTGCGAGAACCAATCAATAGCACGCACCCACATCATTCAGCCCGTGGTAGATGAGTCGGTAGTGTCCTTGGACAACTGAGATAATTGCTGGCATACTATCAGTGGATTACATCTCCCTTGGAGGTGAGAATGAAGCTGATAGCATGCCTAATCATATTGTCGTTGATTGTCGCGTTTTGGTC
>Ga0315545_1000647_pt1 | contig 36479 bp, 38 predicted proteins | sample SalMarSW160210MG_FD_203096 | JGI IMG/M metagenome (GOLD analysis project Ga0315545, IMG submission 203096) | Salt marsh sediment microbial communities from the Plum Island Ecosystem LTER, Massachusetts, United States - Salt Marsh Sediment SW1602-10 ...
TAGCCAATTTGTATTTCGGAAGAACCAGTCCACACGCTTTTAATATATCCTTCGCTTCCTGTTCTAGTAACTGTAATCTTCCCTCTTCTCTCACTTTGTTTATTATTGAATATATTTTCTCTTTGTTTATATCTAACTTTTTTATTTGTTTTTTTTCTGTTTTTGTGTATTTCCACCATTTATACAAAGCTCCCAAAGAATTTACGGCTCTTTCAGGCTGAGGATAAGCCGGGATTTTGTTTTTATTTAAAATATCCATAGCATTTTTACTTTTAACTCCGCCTATGAAATTGAAAACTACAGGTTTCTTACTCTCTTCTGATAAAGAATGGAGGTACTTTATAACTTTTTCTGAAAATTCTACAGTATCAAAAGCGGCAGTTTCACAGTTCAACACAATTAATGCAGATATTTTATCAGATTCCATTGCCTTTTTAAAGGCATTGAAATAATCTTCCACCGTTGCTTGTCCCGTTATGTCTATAGGATTTCTAGCCGATCCGAAAACTGGCATATAGAGTCTGAATGTCTCTTCAAGATATTTATGATCATCTAAAAGCTTTATTCTCTCTTTATCACAAACATCTGTAGCTAGTACACCAACTCCTCCTCCATTTGTAAGGATCACGGCCCCTTTTCCTTCGGGAGCTGGCAATGAACATATCCTTGCCCAGTCAAAGGCTTTTTCCATAGTATCCGCTCTTAAGATACCGCTCTGTTTAAATGCAGCAGAAAAAACTTTATCACTGCCTGCAAGGCTACCAGTGTGCGAAGCAGCTGCTTTGGCTCCTTTCTCACTTCTTCCAGATTTAATTATAACAATGAGTTTTTTCTTCGAAACTCTTTCTGCAGTTTGAAGAAATTTTCTCCCTTCTTTAACACCTTCCATATAGACTACTATACCCTTTGTGTTCTCATCATGGAAAAAATACTCCAGAAGATCAGAGTCATCTACATCAGCTTTATTTCCCACACTTACAACTGCAGAAAGACCTATATTCTCTAAAACAGTCCATCCTATAAGTGCAGCACCTAAAGCCCCACTCTGGGTGATACACGCTATGTGTCCAGGCATTACATCTCTCGGTCCAAAGGTAGCATTTAATTTAGAAGGCGTGTAGATCACACCAAAAATATTGGGTCCAAGTAGAGATATTCCATAATCTTTTGCTATATCCACAAGAACTTCTTCTTCGTTTTTATTCCCTATCTCAGAGAATCCAGAAGATATTATAGCTACAGCCTTAACACCCTTCTTCCCACATTCTAAAAGTACAGAAGGTACAAATTTGGCGGGCACTACAATTACAGCCATATCTATATCCTCTCTCACATCCAAGACAGATTTATAAGCTTTAAGCTCCATTATCTCTTTTTCTTTAATGTTTACAGGATAAACTTTACCTTTATAACCATACTCTATGACATTCTTCAGGATCTCATACCCTATCTTTCCTTTCTCGCAAGATGCCCCGATGATGGCTATACTTTCAGGAATAAATAGATGTTTTATGTTTCTATTAGGCATTCATTTCACCAGCTTTATACCATGAGTATGCTTATATATTTCTGTAAAAAAGGAGATATCCATACTGCCTGGGTTTAGTTTTACGCCTTCAATAGTTTTTATTTTTTCGTTGATGAATTTTCCAATCGTTTTGGTGTCTTCTCCAAGTATTTCTACAACCATGTCATGGGCTCCAGTTGTTATCCCTACCATCTGCACCTCGTCATACTCCGATATCTTTTTTGCTACCTCCTCCATTTTATCTGGATCAACACTAAGCCCTATAATAATAGACGCATTATAGCCCAACTTCTCGTAATTAATTAAAGCTGAAAATTTCTCTATTATTCCTTCCTCAATTAACTTTTGAATCCTTGAATAAATAGTAGTGGTACCAGCTCCAACTTTTTCAGCTATTTTGTGATACGGCATCTTTGCATCTTCTCTGAGTATGTCAAGGATCTTTTTATCTATCTCGTCCATGTTATCACCAAATTGAATTAAGTTCTTCCCTTTATAAATTTTTCGGAAAAATATTCACAAATTCCATGTTTAAGAATACATATATTCTAAAAAAGCATCTTATCTTGTATAATATACCGAAAGATTTTTAAATGAATTATAATACTTAGTATCATGATAGAAAAAAATTCTGCTATAAGAAAAAATTGTAGATTATTATTCCTAGATAAACCCATTTCAAAGGAAATAAATAAACAAGAAGTCTTAATTTCTAAAAAATATATTAAAAAAATACATAATGTTGAAGAAGATCTTAGATCTATTGTACGAGAAAAAGATCTTAAAAAAGAAAAAATTTACATCCTCCAAAATGCATCGTTGAATTTTATAAGATCGTTAAGGATACACAAGCATATGGGAAATTTTTTTAAAAATTTTGAGGATCCCGCGTCGGAAACTAAAAAAATGCTCGAAAATTTGGCAAGAGAGAACATAGTGAGTATCGTATATACGAAAAGAAACGAGATAATAGGATATCTAACTGTGGTAAAACCGGAAGAAAAGAAGTTTAAATTTGATAAAATCTATCAAATAGGTGCTATAGAAGTAAGTAAAGACTATAGAAACTTAGAAATTGCTATGGAACTAATGAAGTTATTTGAAAATAAGTTTTTTGATAATAAAATTGTCTATACTTTTTGTTATTCATGGCATTGGGACCTCACGGAGTGTAGTAAAAAAGAGTATAGGGAGAAAGTGTTAAGTCTTTTACATTCCCAGCACTTTTTGGAAGAATATATCGATGATATAAATATAAAAATGGATCTATACAATGTTTTTGCAGTTAGATATGGAAAAAAAGAGGATACTTTCTTAATAAAAAAATTCAAAAGAAAATTATTTAAGGGAGATTTTTCATTAAGTTAGGTGACCAAATGGATTGGAAAGAAAAATATAAGAACAAAATAAAGCATGCTGAAACGGCTTTGAATGTTATAAAAAATGGAGATAGAGTTTTCATAGGAGGAGGAGCAACCCAGCCTCAGACATTGGTAAAATTGTTAGTAGAAAGAGGAAAGTATTTAATGGATACGGAGATAGTGCATACACTTACATTGGGGGTATCACCCTATACGTCGCCAAAATTTGCAGATGTTTTTAGGCACAATGCTTTTTTTATAAGTGAAGATGCTAGGAAAGCTGTAAGGGAAGGCAGGGCAGATTATACACCCATATTTCTTTCTGATGTGCCCAAGATAATAAAATCTGGATTAATGCCTATAGATATAGCTCTAATTCAAGTATCACCCCCCGATGATCATGGATTTTGCAGTCTTGGAGTTTCTGTAGACATTGTGAAGAGCGCTGCAGAAACAGCAGATATTGTGATAGCAGAAGTAAATAGACAGATGCCAAGAACACTGGGGGATAGTCTTATCCATATTGATGACATTGATATAATAGTAGAAAGTGATCTTCCACTTCCAGAGTGGCCTTTAAATAAAGAAGATGAAGTTGCAAATAAAATAGGAGAATATGTAGCTACTCTTGTAGAGAATGGTGCCACAATTCAGACAGGATACGGGAATATACCAGATGCGGTTTTGCAAAGCCTCTATGATAAAAAGGATCTTGGAGTTCATACTGAGATGTTTTCTGATGGAGTAGTAGACCTCGTAAATGAGGGAATTATAACATGCGATAAAAAAACTATCCATGAAGGAAAGATTATAGCATCTTTCTGCCTAGGGAGCAAAAAACTCTATAAATTTGTTGATAACAATCCGATGGTAGAGTTTCATCCTTCAGATTATACAAATGATCCTTTTATTATCTCTAAAAATAATAAGATGGTAGCTATAAATTCTGCACTGGAAATAGATCTTACAGGTCAGGTCTGTGCCGATTCTATGGGGCATGTGTTTTATTCGGGTATAGGAGGGCATTGCGATTTTATGAGAGGAGCTGCCAGATCTAAAGGTGGAAAACCAATTATAGTAATGCCTTCTACAGCAAAAAATGGAGAAGTTTCAAGGATAGTTCCATTTTTGAGTCAGGGAGCAGGAGTTGTTGAAACAAGAGGAGATATTCATTATGTTGTCACAGAGTATGGAATTGCTTATCTATATGGGAGAACTATAAGAGAAAGAGTATTAGAATTGATCAACATAGCACATCCAAAGTTTAGAACAGAACTTCTAAAAAAGGCCAAAGAATTAAATTATATCTATCAAGATCAGCTTGAAATGAGTTTGAAAAGAGATGTTGTATACCCAAAACAATGGGAAACACAAGCAATAATGAAGGACGGAACATTAATATTTTTCAGGCCAATAAAACCCACAGACGAGTTATTAATGAAAGAATTTTTTTATTCTTTATCAGAAGAGAGCACATATCTGAGATTTTTCACTATTGTTAAAGCCATGCCGCATAAAAGATTACAGTATTTCTCAAATGTAGATTATAAATGGACTATGGCGATAACTGGATTTATAAAGGAAAAAGGTATAGAAAAACTTATCGCCGTTGGCAGATACGGTATGCCTAGGAATTCAAACATGGCGGAAGTTGCTTTTCTTGTGCATGATGATTATCAGGGGATTGGAATAGGTAAATTTTCATTGAATTATCTTATAAAAATAGCTAAGGCAAATAATGTAAAAGGCTTCACGGCAGAAGTACTTCCAGAAAATAGAAAAATGCTCGATATATTCTATAAAAGTGGGTACGAAATAAAAAGTAAACTGGAAGAAGGAGATTACCATATCTCCTTTGATTTTGAGTCAGTGAATAAGAAATATAAGAAAGCTATTTAAGCCCCGAGGGGGATTTGAACCCCCGACTTGCTGCTTACGAGGCAGCCGCTCTACCACTGAGCCACCGAGGCATACAGTTATTTGATTTTTAGATTTAAAATTTTATACTATAACTTTTTATTTACATTCATATTAAAAGAGTTATGCATCCTTACATAAGGATTACGAGACCAGTGAACTCGATAATGTCAGGTTTTGCTGTTTTCATAGCAGGAATAATCGCGGGAGGATACCCGTTTACATATAAAGTCATACTGGCGAGTATAGTCTCAATTGTTGCATGTTCAGGAGGAATGGTGATCAATGATTATTTTGATTATGATATAGACAAAATAAATAGAAAGGATAGGGTTTTACCCCTGGGTGAAATGAGTTTAAAAGCAGCATTTTTTTATGCTATCTTTCTTTTTGTTTTTGCCTGCTTTATAGCCTATTTTGTTAATTTTAAAGCATTTTTTATCTGCATTACTGCAAGTATATTGATGTTTTTATACGCCTATAAACTGAAAAGAATGTGCTTTGTTGGGAATATACTGGTAGGTTTTTTGACATCTCTCACCTTTCTTTATGGTGGGGCTGCCGTAAATAGAATGGAAGCTGTGGGAATGCTTTTCATATGCTCATTCCTTGCGAATATTTCGAGAGAAATTATGAAGGATATAGAGGATGTAAAAGGAGACAAAGAGATGGGATCATCTACCCTTCCTATAATTTATGGAGAGAAAAAATCTCTTTTGATATCTCAGATATTTTTATTATCAGGTATGATTACCACATTTCTCCCCTATGTTTACAACATTTTTGGAGTTCAGTATCTTTTCATGATATCGGTACTGAATATCTTTGTATTCCGGACTTTATATATCAGTAAAAAAAATGTTTCAAGAGCAGAAAAATCATTAAAAATAGAAATGTACGGCGTTCTCTTTGTATTTTTTGTATCAAAAATTATAGATCAGATCTAAAAATATTCTTGCATAAAATATAAATACATGAAAAGATATAGTTAATACATGGTAGAGAAAAAGTGTGTAATCCCCATAATCTTGTTGTTAATTCCATTGGTAAGTGGGGTTGTAAACTGGATATATGAAACGGATCTCAGTACAGTATGCGAGATGGCGAAAGCCGAAAACAAACTTGTACTTCTTTATGTATACGATGAGTGGACAGAAAATGCGGATCGTATTCTTGAGGATTCAAAAGTTTCTGGGTATATAAACAGTCATTTTTATGCAATGAAGCTATATAAATTTACTTCAAAAGCAATATGCGAAGCTTATGATATAGAAAAAGCTCCAACTGTTGTATTTTTAGATGTTTATGCGGAAGAAATTGGCAGAATTGAGGGATTCTCGAATCCAGAGGATTTTTACAACGAAATGAAAGAGACAATTGAAGCTAAAGAATTCAGAGAAAAACTTAACGATGAAGCTCATGAGGCACTGACAAATGCAGATTCCCTTTACGTAAAAGGAAAATACAGAGAGAGTAAGGAACAGTACAATATAGCATTGAATAAATTTAAGCAATTGGGAGAGAAAGAAAAAGAAGAATACTGTAAATCTAAGATATCTAGCGCAGATATGAAAATACAGTTAGGCCTTTTGAAATACGGCTTAATTATATTTGTAGCAGTTGTAGCGTTTTTTGCTCTTGTGTATTATATATCAGCAAGAAAATAATTATCTTTCAACTACAAAGGCTATTTTAACGTGTGCTTTAAATCTTACAATCTTATTTTCTTCTACATCTCCTTTATATCCCAAAATATCTATTCCCGTTATATTTTTCACAGTTTTTTCAGCTTCTTTCAATGCATTCTGCACTGCATCTTCCCAACTTTTTTCGGAACTTCCTACGAGTTCGAGTATTTTAACTACACTCATTCGATCACCTAATTATTATAATGTCTTTCAAGTTAATATATCTTTTCAGGTTACACAGTTTTCCAGTCTTCCTACTTCATCTATTTCTAGGATTATACGATCTCCCTTTTTTATCTTCCCCACGCCTTCAGGAGTTCCTGTTGCTATTATGTCTCCTCTTTCGAGCGTCATTATTTTAGAAACATACTCTATAATCTGATCTATCGTAAATATCATGTATTTTGTATTTGAATTCTGTTTTATTTCATTATTTACCCACAATTTAATATTTAGATTATGGGGATCTTCTATCTCTTCTTTTTTCGTTACCTCAGAGATAGGTGCAAAGGTGTCAAATCCTTTTGATATGCTCCATGGATATCCCCTGCTCTTTGCATAACTCTGAAGATCTCTTGCCGTTATGTCCAAAAATGCAGAGTACCCCAAAATATGAGAATATGCTCCTTCTTTTGATATATTTTTTCCTTTTTTTCCGATTATTACGGCCAGTTCTCCCTCATAATGTATTTCTTTTGAAATTTCAGGGATCACTATATGATCTGAACTGTATATTATAGCTGAAGGTGGTTTTAAAAAGAGTATAGGCTCAGTAGGCAGTTCACTCCTCATCTCCTCTGCATGCTTTCTGTACGTTCTTGCCAGGCAGATTATCTTTGTAGGGTAGATTTTTTCATCCGTATCTTTTACTATTAGAGGTTTCATAGAATCTCTATGTGAAAAGGTTTAAATAACTTTTTTTAGATTATATATTGATGGAAGTACAATTAAAAGTTGCAGGTGCAAGACAGGAAGATGTCGGAAGAGGGATCGTCAGGATAGATAAGAAGTTCCAGAGAAAGATAAATGTGGTACAAGGAGACGTTGTAGAGATAATTGGTAATAGGGAAACTGCTGCATTAGTTATAGACGCTTATCCGGATGATATAGGCTTGGATATAATCAGGATGGATGGACTCATAAGAAAAAATGCTAAAACAACTATGGGTGAGTTTGTAAAAGTTAAAAAGGCAGATGTGAAGCCTGCAAAAAATGTTGCAATGGCACCAACGCAGAGGGGTATGAGAATAATGATCTCTGGGAATGTAGTTTCGAGGAATCTCAGGGGAAGAGTTTTGAAAAAGGGAGACGTAATAAGTCTTATCTCCCAGAGAAAGGATCCTTTTACTGAATCTATATTCAGTGATCTTTTCGATGTTATCTCGGGTTCACCTTTCGGTCTTGGCGAAATTAGATTTGTAGTTGTAAATACGTCCCCTTCTGGTGTAGTCCAGATGACGAACATTACAAAAGTAGATGTTCTTCCTGAGGCCGTCGAGATCAAAGAGACAGAGATGCCGACAGTAACATACGAGGATATAGGGGGCCTTAAAAGGGAGATACAGAAAGTAAGAGAGATGATCGAGCTTCCTTTAAAGCATCCAGAGCTCTTTGATAGGCTCGGAATAGAGCCCCCAAAAGGTGTACTTCTCTACGGACCTCCAGGTACAGGAAAAACTCTTATTGCAAAGGCTGTAGCAAGTGAGAGTAATGCTCACTTTATATCCATAAACGGTCCCGAAATAATGTCAAAATTCTATGGGCAGAGTGAAGAAAATTTAAGAAAGGTTTTTGACGATGCTGAAAAAAATGCTCCTTCTATAATCTTTATAGATGAGTTAGATGCCATAGCCCCTAAAAGAGAAGAAGTTACTGGGGAAGTTGAAAGAAGAGTCGTAGCACAACTCCTTGCATTGATGGACGGGTTAAAGACCAGGGGCAAGGTAATAGTTATATCAGCTACAAATAGACCAGAAGCACTTGACCCAGCTTTGAGAAGACCAGGAAGATTCGATAGAGAGATAGAGATAGGTGTAGCCACTAAAAGTGGAAGAAAGGAGATCCTTCAGATCCACACGAGAGGAATGCCGCTGGAAAATGTAGATCTTGATCATCTAGCGAATATAACGTACGGATTTGTTGGAGCAGACCTTGAGGCTCTCTGCAAAGAAGCTGCAATGAACTCTTTAAGAAGAATTCTACCAGAGATAAATCTAGAAGAGGAAAAAATACCTCCCGAGATTCTTGAAAAAATAAGAGTTACGAAAAATGATTTTGAAGAATCTTTAAAGGCAATTGAACCTTCTGCTATGAGAGAAGTTTTTGTACAGACACCGAATGTAAAATGGAAAGATATAGGAGGATTAAAAAAGGTAAAAGAGGAACTGAGAGAAAGTGTGGAATGGCCTTTGAAATATCCCGAGAGATTTAAAAAAATGGGGATAAGACCTCCTAAAGGAATATTTTTGTACGGTCCTCCCGGTTGCGGGAAGACGCTTCTGGCAAAAGCTGTGGCACATGAAAGTGAAGCGAACTTTATCTCCGTCAAGGGACCTGAAATTCTCTCTAAATGGGTAGGAGAGAGTGAAAAGGCTGTAAGAAAAATATTCAGAAAAGCAAGACAGGTTTCCCCGAGCATAGTATTCTTCGATGAGATAGATTCTATAGCATCTATTCGTGGTGAGGAAATGGGAAGTAGGGTAGGTGAAAGAGTTGTCGATCAGCTTCTCACAGAGATGGACGGACTGGAAGAGCTGAGCAATGTGATAGTCATAGGAGCTACAAACAGACCTGATATTGTGGATCCTGGCTTTTTGAGACCTGGGAGATTTGACAGGAGAATACTGGTTCCTGCACCTGACAAAAAAGCAAAATTTGAGATATTGAATGTACATACTAAAAACATGCCGCTGGCAAAAAACGTTGATCTCAAGTATCTTGCAGAAAAAACAGAGAACTTCTCGGGAGCAGACTTGGAAGGACTGATCAGAGAAGCTGCAATGATCGCGTTGAGAGAAGATGAGAATATTAAAGAGGTCAGCATGCGCCACTTTAAAAAAGCACTTGAGGAAATGACACCTTCAATAGATAGAGAGACTATCAGAAGTTATGAACTTCCCACAATAAAAAAGAGTACAGGGATATATGGTTGATTGACCTCAGTACCCTGCCAGAATAAATGAAATCATACGCTTTTCAGCTTTTCTCAAATGTTCCACTGCAGTTGCTTTACTTATTCCCAGCTTTTTTGGGAGTTCTTCGGTAGTTATTTTTCTTGGAATATCATAGTATCCATTTTTCTTTGCAGCTATGAGAACTTCCTTCTGTTTTTCTGTTAAACATGATAGAGTATCATGCTCCGGAAAGTTTACTTTTTGAAAATGAATATTTTTTACAACTCCAAATATTTTAATCATCTTTAAGAATTTTTTCAGATTGTCGCTGTCACTGATAAATGATAATACAATCTTTTCTTTTGAAACGAAAGAAGGAAGGGTGTATATGACATCGAAATTAAATAGTTTAAAAATTTTCATCAATTTCTTTTTGTATTCTACTTTGATTAAACAGGTATATTTATTATTATCCTCTTTTAAAACATCGAGGATTACTGATCCCTCTGGCAAACTTAAATCTTTTAACGTAAATCCTTCCTTCATTTTTATGTCACATATTACTATTTTGACATCTTTTTCAAAATCTAATTTGAGAAGAGATTTTCCTTCACCCTATTCAATCTTTTCAAGGAATTTTTTTGGCCAAAGTTTGGATGTAACTATGGGATCTAATTCTACGATTATCTTTCTCATACAATAGTTTATACAATTGAGATATAATTACTTTGCGGTGACAGAACTTATTTATAAAGAGCCATACATGGGCGGCAAAAGTCTTTTTAATAAAGAAGAGAATATAGTAACATGGTAGAAAAAATAATAGAAACTGAAAATCTCACATACAGTTATGACGACAATCTGGCGGTAGATCACATCTCTTTTTCCGTAGAAAAAGGAGAGATCCTTGGGTTTTTAGGACCCAATGGGGCCGGAAAGACTACCACGGTAAAGATGCTTACAGGTCAGTTTGCACCTCAAGAAGGCTGGGCTAAAGTATTGGGCTTTGATGTTGCCCGGGAACCGAAAAAGATTCATGAAAAAATTGGGGTCTGTTTTGAAGAGAAAAACCTGTATCCCAGGTTAACTGTGAAAGAAAACCTAGAATTCTTTGCCAACTTATTTGGACTTGAGGTAGATATCGATTCACTACTCAAACGTGTGGATCTGTCTAAATGGATTGGCGATAAGGCCGAAACACTTTCTAAAGGATTGCAACAGAGAGTAATGTTTGCCCGATCTCTGATAAATGATCCAGATGTCCTATTCCTGGATGAACCGACCAGTGGTCTAGATCCCATTTCAGCAGACGCCATAAGAAATATAATTCTGTCAGAAAAAAAGAAAGGCAAAACTGTTTTTTTAACTACCCACAACATGATGGAAGCTGACAAATTATCGGATAGAGTAGCATTCATCCACGAAGGGAAGATAGTTGCGTTGGACACGCCAGAAAATCTGAAACTGAAACTCGGAAAGAGAACTTTGAAAGTAAAGATGAGAACTGAAAAAGGATTTAAAGAAGAAACATTACCATTGAGAGATTCTGAAACCCCTAAAAGAGCAAAAGAGCTCCTGGAAAAAAGAAACATCGCCACCATTCACACTCAGGAAGCTACATTAGAAGAGGTCTTTATGAAATTAACAGGAAGGAAGTTGGAACAATGAAAGCCTCATGTATTAAAGCTATTACCAGGAAAGATGCCCTTGCTGCAATGAGAAATAAACTGATGCTTTTCGCTGTGATATTTTCGGTTATTTTCGCTGTGATATACTATGTGCTTCCTTCTACTGTCGAAGAAACCTTCGATGTAGCCCTCTATGATGGGAGTTCTTCTCAGTTATTTCCACCGGTCAGCGAACTTGAGATGGAGGGCATACACATAATATTCTTCACGTCGGGAGAAGAGTTTGAAAAAGCTGTCGAAGAGGAGGATTACGTTGCTGGCATTGCCCTGCCGGAAAATTTTGATTCTCAGTTACTCTCAGGGAAGCAACCAACTATAACCCTCTATTTTAAATCCGATGTACCCGAAAGTGTCAGAACATCTATCGAATATTTCATACAGATGGCAATTGAATACGTCGCTCTTGAAGAGCAGCCTATAGATATAGAAACAGAAATGTTGGGAGAAGATATGGCGGGGGAACATATTCCATTGAGAGAACAATCGGTACCGTTTTTCATTGTGATGGCTTTGATGATAGAAATGTGGACCATAAGCACACTGATTGTGGAGGAGAGTGCTTTTGGGACGATGAGAGCAGTCCTGGTGACTCCTGCTTCTCCTTCAGATGTGATAATGGCAAAAGGAGCAATTGGAATTATTTATTCTTTCTTTGTTGCAGTATCGATTCTCATCCTGACCCAGAGCGTGAGAGGAAATCTGCCTGTTTTGTTCCTGGGAATTTTCCTTGGTGCTGCCATGGCCGTGAGCATGGGATTGTTTCTGGGAAGTTTAACAAAAGATATTTTGGGGTCTTACATTTACGTGTCAATTCCATTGCTTATCCTTATACTTCCAGGCATGTTTATCTTTGTACCTAACATCTCTCTCTCCATAGTAAAGGTGATCCCGACGTACTATCTGGCAAATGCTTTCGGTCAAATTCTTAACAGTGGTGCCGGGCTGGTAGAGGTATGGAAAGACTTTCTCATCATTGCCGGCTTTGATACAGTATTTTTTGTCCTGGGCGTATATGCACTGAGGAGGCGATTTTCATGAAATTTTCCAGAATGTTCTCCATGGCGAAGAAAGATGTCGTTATCATAACAAGAGAGACTTTTTTCCTGTACATGGTGGCGATGCCAATTGTCATGTCACTGGTACTTACTGCGGCTCTGGGATCCGTAGGCACTGCAAAACCCTCACTAGCCATATACGGCGAGGACGAGCTCGTGTCCATACTTGAAGAGGAACCCTCCTTAAATGTTACTATTTTTTCATCCGAAGAGAGCCTGAGAGAAGCGGTGCTGGAAGGAGAATACGACGGAGGATTACTTGTGTCTCCCACCCCAAAACTCCTGATTTCCGGGAAGAGTCTTTCGAATGAAAGAGTAACGATAGGAGCCACTCTGGCGAATGTGTTTCGGGAAGTTTCAGGTAAAGAAGAGACCGTACTCTTCGAAACCAAGGTAATTGGAACTGATAAAGACCCCTGGAAGGTAAGATTGGTTCCCTTCCTAACGATATTCGCAGTACTAGTAGCGGGCATGATCATCTCAGCATCTCTCATAGAAGAGAGAGAAAAGAAAACACTGAATGCAGTACTGGTGACTCCCATCACGCCGCTTGAGGTCATAATGGCCAAAGCGCTATTCGGATTATTTCTTGGATTGATACTGGGCACTATTATCCTGGTGCTGAATGGAGCCCTTACCAGTGGGTTTTTACTCATCACGTTGTTTTTAATCCTGGGGACAACTTTTATCGTGGCGTTAGGATTGATGGCAGGAGTGATGATGGACAACATCACAGATTTAATAACAAGAATAAAAATCTTTGGGGTGATTTTGTATTTTCCTGCACTCGTCATCATGTTTCCCCAGATACCGCAGTGGCTCGGTAAGTTCTTCCCAACGTACTACTTCATCGATCCAATTTTTTCCATAACGCAGAAAGGAGCAGGATGGTCAGATGTCTGGTGGAAAGCAGTAATTCTGCTGGCCTGCGACGTTGTCGTTCTGGCTCTCGCTGCGAAGGTTTTGAGGAAAAGAATGCTCGGGAAAAAGATAAAAGCTTAAAATATACAATTTTTTTTTATTTTTTTGGAATCTATTTTGATTCAATCAACGAACCTTATCATTTCCTTTGTCATCCTTCTCAGTGATGCTTCTGGTATTTTGGCAGGGTAACCCACGGGTGTCACAGTAGCAACATAGTGTTCTTTTGGAATTCCCAGTGCTTCTTTCACTTGGATTCTATCCATATCAGCAATCCAACAGGTACCGAGGCCATGAAGCCATGAGGTAAGAATGAAATGGTACGCTGCAATGCATCCATCCTGAACGTGGCTCATTGATAATTCTGGATCCGAGCATATTGCAACAGCTATTGGCGCCCGCGACAATGGTGCACTGCTTCCTCCTCGAAGAGAGGCGAGAAGTTCCAGCGTTTTTTTATCACGGATCACAACGAAGTAATACGACTGGGAGTTTTTGGCAGTTGGAGAAAGCCTACAGACCTCAAAGATCCTCCAGAGAACTTCATCAGGCACATCTCTGTTTTCAAAATATCGTATGCTTCTTCTCGTCTTTAGAAGCTCTTCTCCTTCCTCATAAGGTTTCACAGGATAAAGAAAGCACTGGAACTCTATGGTGCGATTCTCAGGGTCATTGGCAAAGAAGTGGTATATGTGATACTTTTCATTTTCTTTGGGCTCGTCCAATGCTATTTCTCTGAGTCCACGGTATGCAAGGTCAACTTCCTCTTTTGTTCGGTAGAAAAATGTTATCACGCCATTTTTTTCACAGGTTTCGCTCTTGCAGAATCCCAGTAACAAATTGCCGTGCTTTAAGATGACGCAGTTCCCCTGTTCCAGCCACACCGTTGCTCCAATCGAAAGGTAAAATTCCTTTATTTTCATTAGATCTTTCGTTTTAAAAAACACAATACCTGACATGTTCTCAACACTTTCTCCGGATATAAATAACTTCGGTTTCTTCGTCACTATCACACCATCAGCATTGTCAGGACTCCTATTAAAACACAAAATATTATACCTATCTTTACGGTGAACCTCATTATTTCTCCTTCTCTTCCCAATATGTTCGTTACCGAAGCTGCAAGCACCATGTCGGTAGGAGAGAATACCTTTCCTATCGCTCCTCCAGCAGTCTGCGATCCAAGTATTAGTAACGGGTCTATTCCAAGGTTTTTTGCCGTAGTATACTGGAAAGCTCCGAGTAGCATGTTTGAACTCGTATTACTCCCTGTGATGAATGTTCCCAGAGCTCCTATCATCGGGGAGAAAAATGGAAATAGAAAGAATGTAGCTTTTTGAGCCAAAATGGAGATCATCCCTGAGTCCGTCATTAAAGAAGATAACGATAAAATGGCTGCTATTGAAACAAAGCTTGGAACAGTTTTTGAAGTAGTTTCTCTCAATATTTTTTTTGCATCGATACTAAAACCTTTCTTTTTATAAAAGATATACGAGATAAAAGCAGAGAAAAGTATGAAACTTCCTGGATGTGCAAAAATCTTTATAGGATTGTAACTCATGATAGCTGGATTTGTCCATATTTTTGTAGAGGTCTCTGGGAATGAAAATCCTAAAACACAGTGTGTATTCGCAAAAGAGGATAATGGAGTAAGCATTACCAGAAGTACTACTGCTATGAGGATGTAATAAGGTAAAAATGCAGAGTGAAAACTCATGCCTTCCTTATTCTCTATTTTTTTACTTCTACGAGCTAAAAGAAATCCAAAGATTAATCCTATAATCCCCGAGGTGAATGACGCCATACATGGCTCTATCCTCACCACTAAATTCAGAGTAAGCCCCATTAGACCCCCCAAAATCAGGACATGAGGGAGCCCTTTTTTTACAGCTTTAAAACCTCCATAGATATAAGAGATCACAAATCCTGTTAGAATACAGATAATAGATAGAAAAAAAGCTCCAAAGGCTGCGAATATCAATGATTCTTCAGGACCTAACTGCGTCACAAGTCTTGCCACCAAGTACGAGGCACCCATGGAACCAAAAGTAACAGACCACGCACATCCTATGAGAGGTACTATCGCTGAAACAATTGGCGAGTAGCCCATCCCCATTAAAAGTGGAGCGGTAACTGCTATGGGCGTTCCAAAACCTGTAACTCCCTGCAGAAAGGAAGGAAATATCCATCCTACTATCAATAACTGTAAAAGCTTATCTGAAAAGCCTCTAAATTTTTTTTCTATGACTTCAAAGCCGCCTATATTTTTTATAAGTTTATAAACTAACAAAGCAGGCCAGATTATATATATTATCCAGAATGTCATCCACAATCCCTTACCAAAACTTACTGCAATAAGTTTCCCATCGGCTCCAAGATATATGCTTGCAAGAAGAGTGTAAAATAGAGATATGAATGCTGCCTTTTTGATACTCGTTTTAAATCCGAGAAGGAGAACTAAAAGAATTATTATCGGAATGATCGAGATTATAGAGTTCATACAGGTATTAACTAAAAGAATTTATTAAAGTTTTCTAATCCACTTTGTCCTGTTCCATTAAAGATTTATCATCACACCCGCTGAAAGTGTTTAACATTTACATCACCAAAAAGTCTACCACCCGCAAAGACGCAATGAGAAAGTATTTAAATAAAAAAAATCTTATAAAAGATGAGGGAGTTGGACTCATACTCAAAATAATTCAAACATGGGATTCACCCCAACTTCCTCATTATTTCTCAGGACTCGATTTGCATAAACACTTTCAAAATAACTCAGGTCTCGAAGAAGATGAGAACCACCCACCGTAAAGTTTTTATACCACGACAAATCCAGTTTTTTTGTAGGTATTGATCATGAAAAAATATAAGAAAAAAAAGCCTGATGAGAAGGATAAGATCATTAAAGAGAAAAATAAAATTATTGAGGATAACTTAAATCAGATGAAAAAAATGCAGGCTGACTTTATAAACTTCAAAAATAGAGTAGAAAAAGAAAAAGAGGAGTTTGTAAAGTATGCCAATAGAGAGCTTATACTTAAGTTTTTAGATGTTCTGGATAATCTCGAAAGAGCTTCACAAGCTGGAAACGAGGGAATAAAACTTATATACAAACAGTTTAAAGATATTTTAGAAAAAGAAGGCCTGGAAGAGATAGACACTACAGGAAAGTTCGATCCCTATTACCATGAGGTAATAGTTGTAGAAAACTCAGATTGTGAAGAAGGAAAGATTATTGAAGTGCTTCAAAAAGGATATATACTAAAAAATAAAATTTTGAGGCATTCAAAAGTTAAAATATGTAAGAGGTGATAAAATGGGAAAAATTTTAGGTATAGATTTAGGAACTACAAATTCATGCATGGCTGTAATTGAGGGTGGAACATCAAAAGTTATTCCAAACGCTGAAGGAAACAGAACAACGCCGTCCGTTGTCGCATTTACGAAAGAAGGACAGATGATAGTTGGAGAGCCGGCAAAGAGACAGAGTATAAGCAACCCTGAGGGTACTGTTGCATCAATAAAGAGAAAAATAGGAACAAAAGGGAAAATTAAGATAAACAACAAAGAATATACTCCAGAGGAAATATCTGCATTCATTCTTCAAAAAATGAAGAGGGATGCTGAGAATTATCTGGGCGAAAAGATAAAAGAAGCAGTAATTACAGTTCCCGCTTATTTCAATAACTCTCAGAGAGAGGCAACAAAGGCGGCAGGGGAAATAGCAGGATTGGAGGTAAAAAGAATAATAAACGAGCCTACAGCTTCATGTTTGGCTTACGGTCTTGACAAGATCAAAGAAGATCAGACTATTCTAGTTTATGATTTAGGAGGAGGAACGTTTGATGTTTCCATACTGGATGTAGGTGAAGGTGTCTTTGAGGTAGTCGCTACAAGCGGGGATACACATTTAGGTGGAGACGACTGGGATAAAAGAATAATGGGTTATCTGGTAGAAGAGTTCAAAAAAGAAACAGGAGTAGATATTTCCAAAGATAAAATGGCACTGCAGAGATTGAAGGACGCTTCTGAAAAAGCTAAGATCGAACTTTCTAGCGTGATGCAAACTGAAATTAATCTCCCCTACATAACAGCTGACTCTACAGGACCAAAGCACCTTGTAAAGACAATGACAAGAACAAAGTTTGAAGCATTGACAGAGGATCTTTTAAAGCGAACAGAAGAACCGATAACACAGGCTTTGAAAGATGCCAAATTTGAACCAGAAAATATCGATAAAATACTACTTGTTGGAGGATTAACAAGAATGCCTGCTGTACGGGAGTTAGTAAGACGATATTTTGCGAAAGACCCGAGAAAGGACATAAACCCTGATGAATGTGTGGCGGTGGGAGCTGCAATACAGGGAGGAGTTCTTGGAGGGGAGGTTAGAGATATACTCCTCCTGGATGTCACCCCATTATCTCTTGGCGTAGAGACTAAAGGGGCAATATTCACACGTGTAATTGATAGAAATACAACGATACCATGCGAAAAAGCTAAAATATTTACAACCGCAGATGATTACCAGACATCTGTTGACATCAACATACTTCAAGGAGAGAGACCACTGGCAAAGGATAATCATTCCCTCGGTAGATTTACTCTCTCGGGGATACCACCAGCACCTATGGGCATTCCGCAGATAGAGGTTACATTCAAGATAGATGCAAATGGAATAATGCACGTAACTGCAAAGGATTTGGCCACAAATAAAGATGCTTCGATAACTATAAGCGGTTCGGCTACGCTTAAAGATGAAGAGATAGAAAAGATGAAAAAAGAAGCCGAAAAGTTTGCTAAGGAAGATGAAAAGCTTAAAGAGTTGATAGAAACAAGAAACAAAGCTGATCATATAATCCATGTCACAGAGAGAACTATAAAAGACCTGGGAGATAAAGTTACAGAAGAAGAGAAAGAGAGTATAAATAAAGCAAAGGAAAAGCTAAAAGGCGTATTAAACAGCGAGAACATACAGGAGATCAACTCTGCCATAGAGGAACTCAATACCGAGGTTTACAAAGTTTCTTCAAGATTGTATCAGAGTGGCAGTGAAAAGAAAGAAGGAGAAGAAAAGAAAGACTAACTTTGTGGTTGAATGAAAAAAGACTATTATGAAGTCCTGGGGGTAGGCAGAAATGCATCCAAGGAAGAGATAAAAAAAGCATATAAAAAACTTGCAAGAAAGCACCACCCCGATGTAAGCTCTGATCCTAACGCAGAAGAAAAGTTTAAAGAAGTATCGGAGGCTTATGCTGTCCTTTCAGATGATGAGAAAAGAAACCTGTACAATACGTATGGGCATCAGGGCGTAGATGCAAGGTATAGTCGTGAGGATATATTTAGAAATGTGAATTTTGAAGATATATTCAGAGACCTTTTTGGAAACTCTGATAGTATTTTTAAAGATTTTTTTAAGTTTAATTTTGGAGGAGATTTTTTTAGAAGAGCAGAGAGAGGTAGAGACATAAATGTAGGAATAGAAATAGAGTTAGAAGATGTTGCCTTCGGAACTAAAAAAAATCTTACCTATACAAGAACTAAAAGATGCGATTACTGCAATGGTACGGGAGCAGAGTCCCCAGAAGATTTTAAAACGTGCGATCTCTGCAAAGGAAATGGCGAGGTAAAAGAAGTGAAGAGAATGGGATTTTCTCAGTTTGTGAGGATAACACCATGTCCTAAATGCAACGGCAAGGGAAAGATAATTACAAAAAAATGTAAATACTGCAATGGAAACGGAAAACTCAGAGAAAAAAGTTCTGTGGAGGTAGAAATTCCGAAGGGAATAAAAGACGGTGTAAGTCTCAGATATAAGGAAATGGGAGAGTATAGGGGAAGTTACGGTGATCTCTACGTTACGATCAGGGCAAAGCATCACAGGTTCTTCAAACGAGATGGAAACAATGTAATATACAGAGCAGAGATCAGTTTTCCGGAAGCGGTTCTAGGGACAAAGATAGACGTACCAACGCTTTATGGCAATGAAATGATCAAGATCCCATCAGGAATACAGTACAGCAGTGAAATAAAACTGAGAGGTAAAGGACTGCCCAGAATGGGATCTTTTGGAAAAGGAGATCAGATAGTCAAGATAGTTTTTAGAACACCGGAAAAATTGAGCAGAAGAGAAAAAGAACTTTATAGAGAGTTGCTGGAACTGGGTTCTTCATAAACTCAATCAAAAATCTATTTAAATGAATATAAAAATTTACATTCATGAGATTAATTTTACTGGCTCCTCCGGGAGCAGGAAAAGGAACGCAGGCAGAACTTATAGAACAGAAATTCAAGGTAGCCCATATATCTACAGGTGATCTTCTCAGAGAAGCTGTCAAGAAGGGAACAATACTTGGTTTAAAAGCAAAGAAATATATGGACAAAGGCGAATTGGTCTCTGACGAAATAGTTATAGGAATAATAAAGGATAAAATTAAGGATTCGAATGATTTTATCCTGGATGGTTTTCCGAGAACATTGGAACAGGCAAAAATTTTAGATAGGATACTCGATGAAGAAGGAAAAAAATTGGATACTGTCATAGAGATTCAGACTCCTGATGAAAGACTTGTTGAAAGAGCTGTCGGAAGATTATCATGTAAATGTGGCGAAGTTTATCATGAGATATACAATCCTCCTAGGACAGAAGGTATCTGTGACAGATGCGGGGGAAAACTCTATAAAAGGGAAGATGACACTGCAGAAACAATGTACAGTAGAATAAAAACATATAAAATGAAAACTATGCCTCTCATAAAATATTATTTCCAGAAAGGCATATTAAGAACAGTGAACGGCGATCAGGATATAGAGAAAGTTTTTTGGAAAATAGAAAAAAATCTAAACAAAATAAAAAAAGATTAGATTAAGAATTTTCCATTTTCGTAGAAAACTTCGCCGTCAGCATATATCTTTCCATTTTTCATGTTCTTTAAAATGTCCCAGTGGATACTGGAAAAGTTCTTTCCACCTGACTCAGGGATCGCTCTCCCAAGAGCCAGATGCATTGTTCCTCCCATTTTTTCATCAAAAAGCATGTTTTTTGTAAACCTCTGGACTCCATAGTTTGTCCCGATCGCTATCTCTCCTATCCTTTTAGCACCATCAATCTCAAGCAGTTTTTTAAGCAAATCTTCACCTTTAGCAGCTTTTGCGTCTATAACCTCGCCGTCTTTGAACGTTAGTTTTATATCTTCAATCTCTCTCCCCATGTATATCCCGGGGTACGTGAATCGTATCTTCCCGTTTGCAGAGTCCTCTATGGGTCCTGTAAATACCTCACCGTCCGGGAGATTCTTTTTACCGTCGCAGTTTATCCATTTTCTTCCCTTTGTAGAGAGTGTAAGGTCTGTATCCTCACCTACAAATCTCAGCTCACTCTTTTTGTTGAGATAATCCGCTATTTTTTCTTGTTTCTTGGAGATTTTTTTCCATTCTTCTATAGGATTATCTTTATCAAGAAACAATGTTCCGTATACGAAATCTCTGTACTCTATAAGAGACATTCCAGCCTCCTGAGCCATTGCCTGTGTGGGGTACGGTGCCAATGTCCACTGCAATTCTCCTTTCGCTTCTCTCTCCATAAATATCTTATTCAACTCTGCATTTGCAGCAACTCTCGTCGCCATCCTTCCAGGATCCACGTTGTTCATATTTTTTGTATTGTAATCTGCCCAGATGCTGATAAAAATATCTATTTTTCCAATAGAATATTTTCTTACAGGGGAAACATATTTCAACTGTTTTTCCGAAGCATATTTGAAGTATATGTCAGATATATTCTCGGGTTCCAGTTTTATCTCAACATTTGCGCCTTTCATTATTAAATTCTCATAAATCTTTTCGATCAAGGGAGCAGAAAGGATCGAGCTCTGCACCATGACCAAGTCTCCTTCTTTTATCTCAACAGAGTAGCCTGTTATTATATCCGCCAGTTTTGATAACATTTTAATCACTGATCGATTTTATCAGTAAGATATAAAAACTTTTACTTCGAGTATTAATTGCGTGAGCGATCTGCAGTTTCGGGCTTTAAGCCTGAGGAAGCTCTATCCATGCAACTGGAACTGGGTTCAGGAGAGATCCTTTGATAAGGGAACAGAAACGAAACCTGTGATACAGAAGGATAATGATTCTGAAAAAGATGAAGACTGTACCAGGAAGGATGAAACGGCCCTTTCCCCAGGCATGCAAGACCAAACTAAGTCGATGAGTTCCAGTTTGAGACAAAGGTAGGTCGCTTAGTCAAATACTGCAAGTACAGAAGATAGGCTATAGGTCGCTCACGCTTTACTTATACCCAGAAGTTCTCCATCTCTTTTTTTCCATCCTCAGGACCTTCGGCATAGATAATATCATTTTCTTTAAACTTAAAGTTGTCCAGCCTGTAGATATAATCGTTTCCTCTCTTTACCAGAAATATGTGCATGCCCGTATTTGTCTTAATCTTTAGTTCTCTTACAGTCTTGTCTATCATCTTGGAGTTTCTATTTACGGTTTCTTTTATTATTATCTCATCCGCTTCCTTCATAGCGTCTACAAAGATTGGATGTATCCTCTCTCTGAAGACATTTTCAGCTATCTTTAATGCAGCATCAGCTATTACCTCGGCAGCGTTTGCTATCTCCAAGATAGCTATAAGTTTTTCCGCTTCTTCCGTTCTTGCCGCTCTCAATGTTATGAGTTTCAATTTATAATTTAATTTGTCCATTTTTTTCTCTAAATCAAAGACCTCCCCAGCTATCTCCTCGTTACAGTAAAGAAGCGACGTGTAAGCGAGATCTATCATCAACTCAGATGTATCTTTTATATCAACCAAGATATCTTTTATACCCCAGAGATCAATTTCTCCATTCATCTATCTCCCCACTGCATATTTTTCTAAGAAGTTTCTCACCTTCCTCGGTACCTCTCACTAACAGTATGTCTCCTTCCTTCAATACGGCTTCTTTATCGGGATTATAAATTCTCTTTTTTCCTCTCTTTATACTTATTATATACTCCCCCGTAGCTGTAGCCAATTCGCTTTCCCTTATCTTTAATCCTGCAAGTTTTGAGTTATTTTTTATCACAACTCTCGCTATTTTTTCTTCCGCCTCCCTCAGCGCCTGAAGTATAACAGGATGAATCTTGAAGTCTCTTTTGATAATATTAGATATGTCTCCCGCAGCATTTGCTATATCCTCCGAGGCAGATGCGACTTCCAGGATTTCAGAGATATTTTCAGCGTCCTCTTTCGTTCTTGCGGCAAGCATGGCAATTGTTTTAATTTTATAGTTAAGTTCACCCATTCTTTCTTCAAGTTCATGAACTTCTTCGGCTATCTCATCATTATCAAAAAAAACTGAGGAGTAAGCTAAGTCTAAAACTAACTCCGATATATCTTTCATCTCAGTGAATATATCTTTTACATTCATTTCCTCGTCTTCCATCATCTAATAATCATTTTCCGAGTATATAAAACTTGTTCTTTTTCGTTCTGATGGTTTTTTGAGTGAGGAGAGTTTGTCCATTTTTCACATTTAAAATAGTTCGGACACAATTTGGCATACATCCTCGAGAAAACTTTTATCTTCACGGGTAAAAGATGAGAGAGAGTGGGAATCTATATCGAGTTCACCTGCAATCTCTCCATTTTTGAAAATGGGAACAACGATCTCAGATCGCACCTTCGGGCTGCACGAGAGATAGTTCATCTCCTTGGAAACATCCTGCACGATGAACGTTTCCTTTCTCTCTGCTGCCTGTCCGCATATTCCCTCTCCCACGGGTATTTTAACATGTTCCGTAGGGGCACCTGCAAAGGGGCCGAGAACAAGATATTTTTTTGATTCATCAATGATGTAAAAACCTACCCAGTTATAGCATGAAAAATTACCCTGCAATAGTTCACATATACTCTTAAGCTTTCTATTTCTGTCTGATGAGCCATTTACAACAGTTCTAACCCTATTAAGAATCATGGAGAATTCTTTTTTATCCTTCATGTCTTTCCTCCCGGCTTTTCACTCCGCAATTCATCCCATTTCTGGAGTGCTCTCCTGAGATGCGGGATGGTAATGGATCCTCCTACTACAAGACCAACGGCTAATGCTTCTTTCAACTCCTCATTTGTTACCTCTTCCTCACAGCATCGAATAATGTGGTATGTAATACAATCATCACATCTCAGTACAAAAGAAGCCACAAGGCCTAAAAGCTCTTTAATTTTTCCTGGAAGTGCACCCTCACGATACACCTGCGAATCAAGACTATAGAATCTCTTTATACTCTTGTCACTGTATTTCATCACAATTTGGTTCAATTTTTCCCTCTCCTCTTTGAATTTTTTAATTGTTTTTTCTGACATGTTTTTCATTAGAATATTTTAATAATTAAGGTTTCGGTTGTGATGAATTTTTATGGGTGGTTATTGGTGATTTACGTATTTATGAAGTGCCAAAGGTACGAAGCCAGCTATGCTCTGCTAGGTGAAGTTGGGGCAATTCTTATATTTATCATTGCAATTGAAAGACTAAAATACGATGTGCTTTTTTTGCGGCTGAAAATAATCCTGATAGTTTGAATAGAAATTTATATCTCGTGCCCAATTTGTTTATGTCTTCAGATTGTGTAAAATACCACTTTTCTATAAGATGAATTCCAGCATTCCATTTCTCAATTTCATGGGCGTCATCTATTCCCCAATAAATGCATGCACCAGTTTTTTTTATTGAAGGATGATGCTTTATATGTTTCGCAGTAAGAGCACTATAACTATCAAACACTACCTGACATCCAGAAAATTCCTTTTGGAGTTTTAGAATAAGAGCTTTTACTTCTTCTTCTTTTAGATACATAAACAGACCTTCAGCAAGAAATAGAAACGGTCCTTTTTTACTTAACAGATTATCAATCCACTTGAATTCCACTACTGATGAAGGAATTAAATGATATCTATCTGTTTCCCGATAGAATTTTTTTCGTAGTTCTATTACTTCCGGATAATCTAAATCATACCATTCCACCGTACCGTTATCAACTCTAACAAAGCGACTATCAAGTCCACAACCTAAATGGATCACTGTACTCTTCGGATATTTTTTCATGAATTCTATAACATAATTATCAAATTGTTTTGCTCGCATACATATTGTAACATACGTTTTCTTCGGGATTTTTAATTGAGAATAATCGTACTCAATTTCACTCACCATTTCGACCGCTTTATCGTCTGAGATGATCGGTGTCTTTTTCTTACTTTCTAATGCCTTGCAATAAAGAGGAACCAGTAATGTCTCCTTTTCTTTTTCCAGTTTAATTTTTTCTTTTCCCATTTCCTCTTCACTTCCTTTTTATAGAAATAAGTATTCCGATTTCGCGTAACTCGTTCATATATGTTATCATTTGAGTGAATTCTTTTGTTTCTTTATAGGATTGTGACTTTAAGTAGGGTGGGTAAGGTGTTTATTGGTGACATTAGATGGGGCGGCTGGATGGAGGGGTTCTAAGTGGATTGGAAAAATGATAAATCCGTTCAACAGTTTCACTGCGATCTATGTTCCTGACCTTTTCAATCTCTTCCCGGGCTACCAATCTGATATCCGTAATTCTCCTCTTTCTACTCCGTTTCATATTCATAGGTTTTTAATTGAGGATCCTTTATTTTCAATTGTTTCTCAGCCTCAAGATCATTTTTAAGGTATCTATCTAAAAATGCCAATCCATATTTTAGTATAACTTTTACTCTGGGATTTGAGTTCTGGCAGTTTTCGATTGTTTTATATATAAGGCATGTGGGGTTATCACCAAAAGTAATGTGACCTGCCCCCTTCACTATCGGAAGAAATTTAGGTGTTTTAGCATTGTCATAACCTAATCTTCTCGGGGTCTCCATATCAAAGCATACCAGATCAAATTCCCCAAGCAAATACATAACTGGCACATTCATCTTTTTGTAATCTTCAGGTTCGATGAATACAGTACTTGGTGCTAATAATAAAGTTGCTTTTACTCGATCATCCGTATACTCTTCATACCCCAAAGGAACAGCACCACTCACAACCTGGGTGGTCCATCCGCCGAGTGAGTGACCTGAAATACCAATTGCATTTTCGTCTACCGTTTGATAGAAATTTGCTCCGGGGTCATTGTTTAGTTCCAGCATCTTATCAATAATTGCTTTAATGTCTGCAGGCCTGTTTGGAAATTCCTCAAATGGTTTCTCCAGAACAACTTCTGGAAGATCTCCTTTCTCACCCTTTATTTTAGTACGGGCAGCATCCTCGTGATCCGGTGCTACGACAATATATCCATGGCTCGCTAAATATTGAGTAAAATATGTATATCCAATGCCGCCGCTCCTCAAACCATGAGAAAATACAACAAGAGGGTAAGGTGCTCCCGATTTATCAACTTCCCCGTTTACAGCTACATTTCCAGGTACCACATTTTCATTATAATAATATTCTTCCGGTACATCGCTCGTAGGATACCAAATGGCTACGGTTAAAGTTTTAATCGTATTATCTTTCAAGAAATAACTAAAATCATAGATTGTATATCCCACATTAAAAACTTCTGGAGTAGTAATACGTCTTTGTCCAACACATCCACAGAGGAAGATTATCACTAATGCAACTATCAACACAATTGAAATTTTATTTTTTTTCATTCTTTAACCCTAAGTTAGATTATTTATCTTATTTTTCTATAGGGTTTGTAGGTTTAAGTATTTTTTGTAAGCTAATTGGGTTGTGATGGATTCCTCAATGACAACCTTCGTATGGAAAATTTTTTATGTGCTGTGTCCGAAAATATGATAAAAAGGAGATGAAAAGATGAAGGGTAAGCTGAAGGGCGAAAATCGTATAGAACTGTTTAGAAAAGCTGCTGAAAATCTTGTTTCTAACATATCTTCTCTGGAAGGTGTGACGGGTATTATTGTAATCGGTGGCGTGGTGAGAGGGTTTGTCGACAGGATTTCCGACGTGGATATCACAGTCTTTCTAGACCATAGAGATAGGAATCTCAGGGTGCAGATTCGTAAGATAAGCCTGGAAGAAGAAAGACGTTCGAAAATCGAAACAGATCTCGAAATTCATTTTCTCGAAGATTTCGAAGAGCGGGAGTGGGACGAGGCACAGAAATGGGAGTTTTCCAGGGCTGAGATTCGTTATGATCCTGAAGGAAAGGTAAAAAAAGTTTTTGAGAAGAAGCTGCGACCTCCGGAGGAGTTCTGGGTGGAACGCATTGTGGTCTGGACCGAGTACCTCACGTGGTACTGCTGCCCTCCTCGAGAAGATGTCGGGACAGTCTCTGGGGCCTGGATTGAAAGAGGTGACATGACATCCGCGCACTACTGTGTGACTTATGCTGTTGATGTACTGATTAACATGCTGTACGCCCTGAACAGGGAGTTCCTTCCAGCACCTAAGTGGAGACTGTTCTACTCCCACGAGCTGAGATGGCTTCCCAAAGGTTACAGCAGGCTCATCGAGCAAGCAATGATCACCAGGAGTTTTTCCGTGAAGGAATTTAATCGAAGATTGACGGCTGTGCGGCAGTTGTGGCGGGAAGTTCTACCGAAAATCGAAGATGAAACAGGATTTACACTAGAACAGATTACACAATACTTTGTCGAGAAGGTTCTCCACCAACCTGATGTCTTTACGACCCCTGACTCCAGTGCCGGTGAGCGCGTGGACTGGAGTAGGTAAGGTATTTATAACGTAGCATCTGATCGATTGTCGTTTTATCTTATCCCCAGTTTTGCTTTTCGTTCCTTGATACGCTCGCGAAGTTCGTCTACGGATACGAGCTCGTAGTTGAGTTGTTTGAGCTGGTCCTCTTTCAAGAAGTTGTCGTGGTACATGCTGAAAGTAAACCTGCTCATAATCCTGCCTTGGACTACCCCAATCTCCTCCTTATCAAAGTTATACTCTTCCATATATTTAAAGGGGCCGAATGTTGGCTGAAACTCTGCCAACCCGATAAACCCCATATTGCCGCCAAACTGATTTTTTGGGAAGACGTTGATCTCGAACTGCGATCTGAAAGCCACGCTTCCATATCCAAGTGACCAGTATATCGATATTTTGTCTTCAACTTGACTAAGGACATCGAGCAGTACGTCAGGGGCAATGAGTCCTCCAAGTTTGCTGTGTGCCAGATTATAGTGTTCCCTGATTAATTTTTTAAAGGAGTTTATATCTTCAAAAACGACAGGAGGACGTTCAGCAACTTTTTCACGCTTTTTCTCCCTTGCAAAGCTTTCGGGGTCTATGTTCGTTTTTTCGCACCAGGTCTTGAATCGTTGCTCGAAGTAGTCAACTTTTTCTTTCAGTCGATAGAGAGAGATTAGATTTCTTGCAGATTCGAGATCGTCAGTGTATAGCAACTTGACGATCGGCAGTGCTCCACTCTGAAGATAACGCATGTTCAAAAAATTGCAGTAACCGTGCATGAGATCATCGAACCGAGAGTCTGCGAGGATGACCATAACGGGAACTTCAGGGAGTGTAGAGGAACCCAGGCCGCCCAATTCCTGATACGCCTTTCTGATATCGGCAACCTCTTCAGGAGATTCATCAGATTTCAGTGGAAAACTATACCCTTTAAATACTAATCCAGACTTTTGCGCTTCTTCTGCACGATAGTTTCCTGAGCTGGGGTCAGCCCGGTAATATCGAACCAAGACTTTAGCTTGCGGCACCGCCTTGCCGGCGGGAACGCTCGTGAATTCTCCGTTTTGACAAAGGTTTTGGTAAATTTGTCCAGCCATCGCGTGACCTACGTGTAGAAAATACCAGCGGAATGGGTATTCACTTGGAGTTTCGAATTTGTGTCCGCAATTCTCACAGAAAGCAGAATCTTCTTTATTTTGGAATCCGCACTGTGTACAGTATTTGATATTTTCTTTCTTCATTTATTTGCCTCTTTTTAACATTATACATAATCCAATACATTTCTTATTTTTTTATAGTTTTCTATGTTTAAGTATTTTTTGTGGGGTGGTTATTATCGGTGGCGTTAGGGTATCTTACACCCAACTTCACTCACTTTGGTAAGAAGTTTTGAACCACATTATCATCTCCCAGATGGCATCTCTATGTGTTTCGAACAAATGATCTTCACCCGGTTTTCCTAGATATTGCTGAAACCATGCCAGTGCCTCAGGGAAGCCTCCATAGTGCTCAGAGAGTCCGTGATCCTCCCCAGGATAAGTGATGAGTTCAACAGTTTTCTCAGCCTCTTTGAGTGCTTCTGTCAGTTTGCGGGATTGCTCTACCGATACAGAGTAATCAGCCTCACCGTGCTGGAGGAGGAGCGGCGCATTGATAATTTCCGGCCAATAGGTTGCAGAGCGAGCTTCATACAAGGCAGGATCATCTTCGGGCCGTGCCCCGACCATTGAGAGGCAATAAGTGTGACCCTCCTCGCACAACATGAACAGATCGGCCACGCTGCCAACGGTAGCTGCCGCCTTGATGTCGTGCGTGCCTGCGAGTGTTTCTTGTTTGAGTGCAAGGTAGGTCATCATTCCACCTCGAGAATGGCCCATCATACCGATCCGTTCTGGATCAACGTAAGATAACTGTTTGAGCAAGGGCACAAGGTTCAGCACGTCATTGACGTCTGCACCCCCGAATTCCGCCTAGCCCTCGCTGCCGGCATTGCCCCGATACTGGGAAGCGACTGCTACATAACCTGCTTCGACAAGGGGAACAATCTCCCAGCCTTGCAGGGCACCGTATTCCCGGCATCCGCCTCGGTTGTAGATGATCGCTGGATAGACTCCCTCACCTTTTGGACGACCAAAAAATCCAGTCACACGCAACCCATCGCTCCAGTAGGTGAGAGTATAATATTCTGAGTTTTCCGTAGCAGTGATCAAGGTCATAGACTCGATTGCACCATTGGCGCCATGGGGCAGCATAGTTGTGGAGGTAGTCTTTGATGTATCAGGCGAAGCACCAATACATCCGCCCAAAAACAGCATAATTATGATTAACAAGACCAGCCATCGTCGACCGATAATAGAACTCTTCATATTAACATACCTCTTTACCATCACGATATATAACTTGCTCACACATACTCGTTTGAGTGAATCTCTTTGTTTTCTTTATATGTTTTTATTTTTATAACTTTTTTATGTGGTCTGAACCTGCCGTCATCTCATTACCTATATATTCTTGATCTTTTGTTAATGTTTACTATAAGAACTACATTTTTGTCCAAATAAACTTCATACAAAATTCTATAATCTCCTGCTCTAACCCTGAATAATTTTTCTTTCCTACCTATAATTTTCTTTGTGTTTGTTAGAAAGGGGGTCATTGGCAAGTATCTCTATTTTTCTTATAATCTTCTCATATGTTTTCTTATCAAGCTTTTTGAGGAATTTATAACTCCCACCACTTAAGTGCACTTCAAAACTCACTCTAATTCCCTCTTTAAATCTTCAAGTTTTATTGTCTCCCCATCTCCAAATTCTTTCTCTGCCTCTATTAATAGTATTACTTCCCCGCCTGTTAAGATACTGTCTACATCTATCATATATTCTTTAATGTAAACCAGTTCTTTCTTTATCTCTTTTATCTCATCGAGTATTAGAGCAACATCATCTCTTGCCATAGAATATCACCGTTGTATTAACATAAATTACCTTTCCATTAATAAAGTTTATTGAGAATTTCATGGAAATCAATTTCGCTTAACTTATCCAGCATATCCGAAGTCCTGCGAAGCAGGATTTGGGTGAGTCCCGATAAAATCGGGACGAACCAGATACGCTGTGGTATACGCTGTCGGCTTCATTTCATTAAATTTATCTATTAGTCCATGATATTATCATCTTTCCAGGTTTCCACTCTGGATCACTTATGTTGGGGAATTTCTCGATTTGAATGTCTTTGCCCCCTATTTCTACAGCCAATGTTTTCCATTCCTCTAATGTGAGAAGTTTGGATTCTTTTTCTGCTTTCACTTCCTTTTTACGCATGAAGAATAGTTTGAATATTGGCATGATTATTTTTGCTGGTAGTGACCTCCATTTCTCTGGTGCATATAAGTCTACTATAACAACTTTTCCTCCTGATTTTAAAACTCTCATAAATTCACTTAAAGCACTTTTAATATCTGTATGTCGAATGGTAAAAACACATACTATCAAATCATAAATATCATTATTAATTGGAATATTTTCAGCTGAAGCCTTCCTCAGAGAAATAACATTTTCTAAAGATTCCTTTTTAATGTTGGTCTTAGCCTTTTCAAGCATTACATCGGTTATATCAATCCCCAATATTTTGCAATTCTCTGACAGTCTTTTAGCAATAGACATAGCGATTAGCCCGGTTCCAGTACCGACATCTAATATTTTTTGACCATCTTCCAGATGGCAATTATCCAATATGCGATCAACAAATTCTCCCAACTCAATGCCCGTGTCACTTCTTATGATTTCAACTTTATCTTTATCGTAAGTGGCTGCCCACGCTTCGTATTGCTCCTTTACGACTTTTTCTTTATTTTTCATCTTTCATTTTCTCCGAAGTCAATTGCATATAACTTATCCATATACACAACGTGTATAAGGTTCCATATTTAAGTATTTTTTTGTGGGGTGGTGATGGGTGGTTATTATTGGATTGGGAACTGTGAACAGCTGTTAAATGATTCTATAAAAGTCATGTATGAAGTACCGCAGAGTGTCTGACATTGTCAATCATCTTGTTCATGCTTCCAGTATATCTTCAACAAACATCTTATAGGCTCTATTTTTCATGCGTAAATAGCCTCTTTCAAGATTTTATCCTTTAACTGAGGTTTTAAAGCTTTAACTGTAACTAAGTCTACCTGTCTACCTAAGATCTCTTCAAGAAACTCCTTAAGATCGAAAAACTCCCAGCCTACGGGTTCATAGAACTCCACAAGAATATCCACATCACTCTTTTCAGATTCTTCGCCCCTCACAAAAGAACCGAAAATTCCTATCCTCCCTACCTTAAACTTTTTTCTCAGGAAAGGCTTATATTTTCGCAACGTTTCTTCTATCTCTTCCTGCATATTCACATTATCACAGCTTTCTTTAAAAATCTTTTCAAGACGCCGAGCATTTCGTCTAATATGGGTATAGCGCATCTCTCTGGAATTTTTTTCTATAAAAGGTTGTGGTTGGATGGGGATTGAGTAGTCAGCTGAAAATATATATGAATCTGTTAGATAAACATGAAAAATTTTGGATTCCTTCTTTAGTTTTTATGAATATTAACTTTCAAATACCTGTAAATAAAGATCTAAAAATTCACTAGGTATCTCAGTATTCATAACATCTTTCAAAGAGTTTAGAATTTTCTGAGGAGAGGTTCGAATACTAACAATTTCGCCTTCAAGTGATATTAAATTTCCGACCAATCTCTGAAGACTTAAAACTAGCGTTTTTAATTCTTGCTTAGTCATATCTCTGAGAATAGGACTGGTCATCCTTATAGAAGCAAGCTCTGGAGGTTCCTTATCTTCTTTCATTAGTTTGTAAATGGTTTCGAGTAACTCTCTTATTGGCTGTTTCTCAATTTTTCTTTCTTTTGCTTTCTTGATCCACTCTGAAGTCTCAATTACAGTATGACAATTTTCAAATAAATCTCTAAAATCTAAAAAATTCAATTTCTTTGGAGAAGCTATCAATAAAAGTGTCATTAGATCTTTGGCCCTTATTAGAGTTATTTTATGTTTTTTTGCTTCCAAAGAAATAGCAGAATTAGGATCTTCTGCACCCTCGAAATCGATCGCAACTACTACTGCATAGTTAGCTTTGTAACTGTCACGGTGACGGTCTATAGCAGAAATACGAGCATGTCCAGCTTTAATTTTCCCTTTAATTGTACTTTTTGCATCATAAACCAAGGAATAATCCTCTCTTATACCAGTAGTTGGATCTCTTACACCTAAAATGGCAACAGCTTTACCATCTGGTTTTCCTCTACCGCCAATTTTTGCAGTTTCAAATCCTAGATTAGAAAATGCGTGGAATACAGCATCCTCTAATCCGCCAGGATCAGATAAAGTTGCTTGAATCATTTGAGCGACCAATGGTGCGTTAGATTTGTCGCTAAATGCAAATTCTCTCAGAAGTTGATCTCTCCGCCATATCATTTTGCGTACTTGATCGGGATCTATACCAATTTCAATCATCGATGCTTCCATTAAAATTTCCATTATGGCAATTAATTGAAATGGCAATGGAGATTTGACTTCTTCTAAAAAATTTGCAAAGAAGGGGTGTAATAGATTGATTCTAGCTGTTCTACTTTTTAAATCAAATTTGGAAACAGGTTCTTCAGAACCTATCGCCTCCCATGAAATGTTCTGAATTATACCTTTTTCACTTGTCAGATCTTCTTCTAATTGTTCGATGATCTCAGCTTGTTCATTTTTTGTGAGATTATCAGGAATATAGGTTAAAATTAAATTATCAATTTCATTATCGAAAAATTTTCTTGCAACAGTTAACAAAGGTCTTCTCGATAAGCTTGCTGAGGTACGCCAAACTTTGTATGATGCACTCTTCTTTTCCTCTTCTTTTTGAATTAAATTAAAATAATAACTTCTTGCTTCGTCAAATTTTCTTTGGATATATCTATGTAAATCATGGAGAGAATCTGATTCTTTAATAGACTCTCTTGTAGATGGCAAATATTCATCAAGTTTATCTGCATGAATAATCATTCTAATTCTATTAAATACACCATGAGTCATTGCTGGCATACTGAGTAAGGGATCATCTAAATTAACTAACCTTTCTCTAACCTTTAAAAATATTCCATGACTTCTACCCAATTCTCTGGATTTACCTTTTAATAAAGAATCTCTATATAACTCAATCTTTCCATAAATATTTTTAAGGTGAGGCAAATTCACACATGGTTTACCTTTATAGAAATCTATTGAGTATTCCTCATATTTTTCTACAATTTTGTCATTTTGACCTATAATCCACACCCTTAATGGCTCAATATCGGCTTTACTCGGTAGAAGTTCTTGACCATTAAAATATAGCTTAAAATTTGGATTAAGGGGTAAGGCTGTTCTAAGTATCCATCTTAGTCTTCCATCTTGTATCTGTTGAGCTTTTTGTTTAAGATCAGACATAATCACGAATACCCAAGATTTTTCAGCATTTTCCCCCCAAAGATCGAAATTTAATAATTTTTTCCCATTAATTTTAATCAATGGATTAATTAGATCTATCACCTGTTCTTCAGTTAATTTTTTCTCATCCAATTCGAGACGTGTTGGTCTTATACCATCAGCTTGTTCTTTTATCTTACTAAAATCCATAGTTACAGCAAGATATTCATTTCTTGATTTACAGATATAAGTGAGTTTATTTGCCAAAACATATGTAGCCAATTTACCGATTCCAAATTTTCCTATGGGTGGTCTATCCCTTGGGTTGTAATTTTGATCCCGTTTATTAGTTTCTCCTATTTTCCAGAGAAGTTTCAGACCATCCCTGTCCATGCTTTCTCCATTATCACAAACCCACAATACTGCATCACTAGCTGTTTTCTCACTTGAAACATAAACAGTAACTTTTGTTGCGAACGCATCATAAGAATTGCAAACTAACTCTTCAAATGCTTTATTTGGGCTTGAATAAAGGCCTGCAGAAAATAATTCAATAATTCTATAACTTATACTAACAGGAATGCTTCCAATTTTTTCACCTATTTTTTCAATATTTTTGGTATTGACACTATTCATATTTATATCCCCCTTACTATGCATGGCATTATTAAAACAATTTTTTCATATCCCATGGTAATTCTCCAATCGGTTCATACACGTACATATTTTCAAAATTTCATATCCCTTTTTCTACAGACATTTTATCCCTTCTCAAACACTAATATATACTCCTCAGCATGTATTTTTATTTTACCAGGATCATTTTTGGAAGTAAATCTTCCAGTTTTTTTATTGCGATATGTGGGTAAATTTTTTCCTGATATTTTCCTTTTATACGTTTCTGTTAAAGTAAAACCATAACTATCTGCTATTTTAGATAAAATAAACGCATTTGGTATACTTATTGAACGCATTTTCGTATCTCCAACAATTAATATTAATTTTCCATGATTTTTTAGATTCTTATTTGCATTATAAATAAAACGTCTCATCTCTTCGTAATAATTAGAAATAGGAATATATAATCGATTCTCTGTTAAACGTTGGTATAGACCTCTATAATAATCATCAGACGTGAAAAATTTTTCGATTAATCTCCGATGGATATTCTTTCTCCGTTTTGTTCCAATAAAGTTAGTGTTTAATTGACCATAATTTTCTTGATAATATAGGAAATAAGAAGAAAGACGGAAAATATCACTGTATTCGTAAGAAACTAAATACGGAGGGCTTGTCATAACAGCATCAAATTTTCGTCGGTATGACCGAGGAAGATTATACTTAGCATCATGTTTTATTAAAATTACGCGAGTATCCAGTTCATTAGTTTCTTCATAAAATTTTTCGTTTGCCCTTTCCATTCTATCAAATTGCTTTATGAAATTTTCTATTGGAGATGTAGGTATTTTATTAGGATCTATTTGTGATTTGATACTTGTGTTCAACCAATAAGAAGTTTTTTTTAGGATCGATGAGAAACAACAAAGGGCAAAATCCCGATATTTTCTTTCAGAAGTATTATTTTTTATTATATATAACAGATTTGATAATTCTAAAAGGTTAGATTCAGGGAACCACTTTTGAAGTTCTTCACAATTTCCATTTAGCACTCCATAACGTAGATAATACTTAATATTCTTAATTTCACTTTTTCTGATTAGTTCGTAAAGTTTATTTTTATATTTGGTAAGTTTTTTTGGAGGTAATGGTGTGGTCTTTGCTCTCGAAATCAAAAGGGCTACAGGATTTATATCAGAACCCAAACTGTTACGTTCATTTCTAAAAGCTTCAACGTTCAATGTTCCCGACCCGCAGAATGGATCCCACACATAGTCATCTCCACCAGTAAACTCCTCTAATAAACACCTTATCAGTTGCGGAATAAATTTAGCAGGATAATGGTGATAACAATGACTTATTTCATTCCTTTGAGCTATCGAAAGATTTTTAAAAGATAAATCACTACGGAAAATCATATTGTTGTAGAAAGAGTCTATATTTTCTGGTGTATAACTCATTTTTCTATTCTCCCACTCTTTTCGCGTATCCATTCTACAATTTAACATAAACGTATATACTCCATTTCAATATATTAATTTTTTTTGTACACAAACGATAAAAATTTCATTCAACTTATTATGCTCAAATTCACTTCTTATATCTGACGCCATATCCAACCTAATCTTTTTATTCATCTTTTCACATCTCCTTCCAGCATTACTTAAACCCTTAATACCTATATAATTATATCTTCGTTATATTTAAACCTTTCTCCAATTTCCAATCTTCCCAATTATCCGTCCGACAATTTCTTAAAAAACAGAGATATTCCCTGTAGAATCTTATTCCATTTTTTACACAAATTCATGTTCAAAAAGCTTTTTATACTCAAAAGAATAGACATAAATATGAGAAAGATAGGTGAGGGCAAGACCAAGATCATCTATGAAAACGGGGATAAATACGTCATTGAGTTCAAAAATGACATGACTGCTTTTGATGGTATTAAGAAGACCAGTTTTGAAAACAAAGGATTTTACAACAAGGAAATTTCTGTGAAACTTTTCAGGGTTTTAGAAGAAAATGGGATAAAGACTCATTTTCTAAAAGATCTCGGGGAAGATAAAATAGCGGTAAAAAAGTTGAAAATGATCCCTGTGGAAGTTGTATGCAGAAATATAGCTGCAGGCAGTATACTGAAGAGAATTCCCATAGAAAAAGGAACGAAACTAAACGGAATAGTGGAGTTTTTTTACAAAAATGACGAGCTCCATGACCCGATGATCTCTGAAGATCACATAAGATTCTTTGGAGAAGATCCCGAGAAACTTAAGGAGATAACAAAAAAAGTAAACAAAATTCTTTTTGAATATTTGGAAAAAAAAGGGATAACTCTGGTAGATTTTAAGCTTGAGTTCGGGAAGTTTAAAGGAGAGTACATTCTCGGAGATGAGTTATCGCCAGACTCCTGCAGATTCTGGATTAAAGATAAATCTTATGATAAAGATGTATTTAGGTTTGACAAAGGTGACGTTT
>Ga0315545_1000655_pt1 | contig 36338 bp, 36 predicted proteins | sample SalMarSW160210MG_FD_203096 | JGI IMG/M metagenome (GOLD analysis project Ga0315545, IMG submission 203096) | Salt marsh sediment microbial communities from the Plum Island Ecosystem LTER, Massachusetts, United States - Salt Marsh Sediment SW1602-10 ...
GTAACCGGGTCATCCAACGCTGTGAAGCTCCCAGCGGCATCGTCGGAATAGCCTACTTTGCTATCGGTACCACCGACAAGGATATTGTCACCCAGCACAGCGATGCTGTGGCCAGTGGCGACCTTGCTATCTACTGCTGTAGACCAGTCGTGAACGCCCCCAAGATATTTGGAGACATCGCCGCCATCATCCAACACATATACGACGCCGTCATCGGCTAGAGCGAAGTCCTGGATGTCAAGTGTAGTATTCCTTGTGTTCCAGCAACCAAGGCCCTTGGCACTTGCCCAGTAGAGGTTCTCGGAGTCGGCGTCACCCCAGTAAACTACATCTCCATCCTCGTATTCTGGAGACAAGCGAAGAAGACCCATTTCGTCTGCGCCTTCAAGCACTTTGTGGTAAACCCTCTGCCACACGTCAGCGTAATAGTCAGCGTTGGCATCCTTCATCCAGACGCTATCGCAACCGCAAACTTGATCGTCATTGGTCGTATCCGTTGCGGTGTCAACTACGCTGTTGACGCTAGCGAGGTAATGGACGCTGCAATCGGGTGGAACGGCAACATCGGATAAGTAATCTATATCGGTGTCAATCAAGCCTAACTGGTTCCAGCTTACACCTTTGTCCAGGCTCACTGAGAAGGCGCTCTCATCTGTTAATCCTTCGCCTTGAGTAGTAGCATAACCCTTTTTGCCATCAGGGGTGAAACCCACGATGGCGTAAGCCTGTCCTGAAGGTGGCTTGCACGCGCTTTTCCACCCAACGCAACAAGGATCCAGACTGGTGCTGTGCCACACGTTGATACCCGAGCAGCATGCTGTCGCGGTAGGTGGCCAGTTAGGAGCATTATCAGAGAGTTGTCCTAACATAGCATCGCCTTCGTCAATAGTCCCATGGTAGGCAATGCTGGCAAGCCAGGGATTCCCTGTAGGCCCCATAGGGCCGGTCAGACTTGTATTATCTACGTGGAAGACATAACCACCATTTGGCGTTACATCATCGGTATCCACATAGACGTATACAGTCCGCATACCTGAATCATAGCCATTGTAGTCCGAGGGCAAAGCCATACCGGTAACACCAGGAAAGATAGCTATCGGCTCTATAGATGTAGTGCCTACCTTAAACTCCACCGCTCCGGCGCGCTCCACTACCGCGCCCCAGCCGGTATGGGTCCCCCACATGGATGCCTGCAGCCAGGTCTTTCCTGTAACACTATCGGTGCTGATAGCCAACACCGTCCTGTCAGCAGACCAGCTGGGAGAGAAAGCTACAGAGGGGACGGCGGTAGATGCTAACCATCCGGGATAGTCAACAGCATCGGTGGCATCTGCCCACGAACCACCCCAGTAAGTGCCTGCCACATAGCGGCAAACGAATCCATCATCGGTACCAATAGCCACGTTGTAAACCCCGTCTACCTCTCGAGAGACGTCCAGGGATAAAATCCTGGCTGTGCTGCTCACTACAGTAGGAAGAGCTCCAGTGTCATAGAACGTGGTGGTACCGTTGGTAGAGCCGACTACTGCTGGCACACCGGTGGTAAGGGTTCCAGCAATGACGATGAAGTCATCATCGTCAGGAGCCACAGCTACCTGGGTAAGTATCTGAAACTCGGCGGGAAGGCTGAGCTTCACATTCTCCTTCACCAGCTTGCTGGAGTTGTTTGCCCAGGTGGCGCCGCCATCGGTGGACTTCCACAAGTGGGGTAATATCTCAGCTACATCACTATCGTCATCCACGTCGTCCTTATCTACAGCTTCGCCAATGGCATAGATGGTCTCGCCATCAGGACCCACAGCGAAGTCATAGAGATTGGAGGCAGGGAAGATAGTCTTGTTCGTTTCGCTTGGCGTGGTTACCTTGGTCCACTTAGTGAGCCCAGGGTCGGCATTGGTCTTCGGGGCTATTACAAGAAGTCCCAAACTAATAACCAATGCCAAGGCGATAGCTATGTAAATCACCCTACTTGGCCAACTCATTGTTTTACTCATATTTTTCTCCTTTTTAGAATTATTCCAACCTTTACTTAAGGTCGACCTCCTCAATTTCAGGTTCTAAAGTTCGTTTCTTGTAAACTTATTTAAAGCCCGTACAGGCTGCCCATTTTGCTGGCACAAGATTTTAGCCTCGCACCACATTTCTTCGCCCTGGGCCAGGGCTTACGTTCCCCTCCGAGATTGTGTGTGCCGCCTCTTTGCTTCACGCAGAGCTCCGGCTCCCCGCACAATGGCCAATCCCTTGGGACTTTCCCATAGGCATCACCTCCTCTCCCTCGCCAGATAAAGGGATGGGTGGGCGAGGTCACCATTCTTTCATTTCCCTTATCCTCAAATATATCAAAGGTCATTTATCTCTCACATCTATTACTATCAGCCTATATCCACCAATCCAGCCAAGCCGTGAACGAAGGATACTCGCCTGGTGGTGCCTCTCCATTCACCGCTACGCTGGAATTAACCGTGGCAACGACGTTTTCCTCGTCGTCAATTACCGTGCCAGTGATGGTATAACTCCCGAGGGCGGTGCCGGTGAGGGTATAACTGACGGTTACCGTGCCCAAAGGATTTTGTCCTATATCGAGCCACAGGATTTCGCCCGTGCCAGCATTATAGGTTCCACCAGCGCTAGGTGTGACAGCACTCATTGCCAGGCCAGCGGGAACTGCCTCTGTCAATATCAGGCACCACTCATCAGTAGTGGTTATGCTTACGGTAACAGCGGTGCTCTGCCCCACTGTGAGGCTTGTGTCTCCAATGGTCCTGGTGGCAGTAGTGCCTGCCACTCCCCCACTCACCGCTACGCTGGAATCAACCGTGGCAACGACGTTTGCCCCGTCGTCCACTACGGTGCCAGCGATGGTATAATTCCCGCCAGCGGTGGCGGTTAGGGTATAGCTAACGGTTACCGTGCCCAAGGGATTCTGGCCTATATCGAGCCACAGGATTTCGCCCGTGCCAGCATTATAGGTTCCGCCAGCGCTAGGTGTGACAGCACTCATTGCCAGGCCAGCGGGAACTGCCTCTGTCAATACCAGGCACCACTCATCAGTAGTGGTTATGCTTACGGTAACTGTGGTGCTCTGTCCCACTGTGAGGGTTGTGTCTCCAATGGTCCTGGTAGCAGTGGTAGCACCTAGCACCGGTACCACTAGCAGGGACAGGAGAAACACTGCTGCGATTACTGAGAGCATTACTCTCCATTTATTCTTCATACTCCCTCCTTCCTCAAAATTTCCTTTCACTATTCATACTTTCTTCGGGGTGGGAGCTGGGGAAAACCCCAGCTCCGCCCCGATAATTATTTCTTAGCTCGCCCAGTCAACAATCAGTATGAGCAGTTCTGTTGTAGTCAATGCCGCCGTGAATCCCGACGGAATTATTCCATCTGCCCAGTCACCGATAGCTGTCAGAAGCTCGCTGGTGCACACGACATCATCCGCGCCTCGGTAGTAATCCAGGATGTCTTCTGATGGCTCTTCGCCGAAGTACAGTATCTGGTCGTCATCGAAGTCCTCGACCCACTCGCCATCAAAGATATCGTGTATCTTGATGACGATGTCCACCGGCTCTCCCAGACTGCTAATCACCTCTATGCCTGTTATGGCATAGTCCGCAGGATCCTCATCAGCGGCGAACAAGAGTGCGCCAGACACATCAAGTTCCCTGTGAAATCTGTCAAGGGGCAAACTTATGGTGGCGTCAGTAAACGTAACTATCTCGGAAGCAGTCATAACTCGTGTGGTTACATCCAATGCAGAACTGCCGTCGGGAGCAATGGTATCAGTGACGCCATCTAGTAGATCCACGATGGTTCCGTCGACGCCATCTCTGTTGAAGTCTACCAGGTCCTCAGTCGCTGGCTCGCCATCGTAGTCACGCACGAAGACGTAGAGCATATCGGTCATGTCGTCGATTCTCTCCCAGGCAACCTTGATATCCTTCTCATCTTCTGCAACCTTGATTACATCGTTGGAGATTACCGAGTTGAAGTCTCCCACGAGGAAGGGATAGCAGGCGATAGCATTGATGGTACTTTCGCCAATCCACTCCAGCGTGAACTCAACATAGGCCTCGCCGTGGTTATCGGTGTAGACTAACAAAAGCTGCTCATCGGCGGCAGTGATGCCATAGCCAAAGATGTCCTCAATAGCATCATAGTCGTAATCCCACAGTGGCAAGGGCTCGTAGTAGTCGTAAGGACCCTTGACGGCCAGAGGAGCGTTGACAGGATCGTTATCCCAGGAATCCCAGCGATAGCCGGCAGGTCCTTCTCCATAGTAGGGATTGAACAACTCACTGCTGGGTATCTCCTGCCTGTAGTACGGGAAGGTGAAGTATCTGTCACCCAGGTAGAGGCCATAGTAGATATCGCCTTTGTCTACCGTGCCCAGCGTGCCTGAATCGGCTACGAAGTAAGTCATCAGCGGGGGTATTACGGCGTCGAACAAGTCGCACCGATAGTCGGGAACCGCAGTGGTGCGCAGTTCACCCGTCACTGTAGCATCAGCCAGTACCGCGGCCGGATCGGTTATCCACTGGTCAGCATCGCAAGGTTGAGCCGTGCTGAAGGGACCGATAACCGGGTACGCAGCATTTCCATTAGGCGAATTGACGCAACTGGGAGTCCAGCCGTCATCATAGTCGCCCATCTCTTCATCATAGTCGTCATTGGCATCTGTGTCGCTCAACACAGGGCAGGTAGGGTCATCGAGGTCATCCATGATGTCCCAGTGCGGCTTCTGGAGTTCCCACAGGGCTCCACCAGCCAGCCTGTTCCAGTCGTCGGGAAGCACCCAGCGTCCTGCTGGCAGAAGGATATCGTACACTCCATCGCCGTCAAAATCCAGCACGTCTACAGGCCTGGTGCTCTGGAACTCGGGGTCGGGGTCAACAAAGTAGCCCCTCACCCTGACTCGCAGAGTGGTGCTATCGCCGATGTCCAGTGTCTCCTCAGTAAGCCCTACAGTATCCCAGGTGGGATTGGGCAAATCCGAGTCTTCTATGTTCGCCAGATCCACGCTCTCAATCGCAATCCAGTAGACGATGAATCCCTGCTGAATTATCTTTTCAGACACAACTTGTTTGGGAGCGCCTTGGATCAGGGTCTCAACCACAGCTGCCAGTATGTTGGTCTTGCCCGACTTGTCAGAGTGAACGATACATCGAGCTATGCCATCGCAGTCAACCTCAACATCGACGACATCTCCAATATCCGCAACATCGTAAGGATCCTCAAGCACACCTATGCTGTAGGGTCGCTCGCTGGCGAAAGTCACTATTTCTCCAGCATAGGCTGTCCCCAGATTCCATTCCACCACCGTTTTCTCGCCCACCCAGGCTATCAGGGGGAACTTCTCCACGGTGGGTGGTGGTGGAGGCGGTGGCCAGGTCTCATGCTGGACGCAGACCACATTTTCGCCATGCTTGTTTATGGGGTAGTCGGTCAGCGTTACCAGCATTACCCCAGTGGGTGATTCTATATGAACCCCAACGGTAGCTTCGCCATCCACATCGGTTTGGTTCTGTGTGTAGTCTGTGTTGGCAATGATAACGCCATTGGACTCGAAAATGTAGGACTCTAACAGGTCAACAAGATTATCAGCCTGAATAGCATCGAGAACCTCAAAGGGGTCCTTATAAACGATTGTGTCGTAAGTAAACATGGCGGGGTCATCTTCTGTGTAGGTACCGCAGCCACCGTCATCGTCACACGGGTCGTCTCCCAGGGCTGTCTCTAATGCCTGAACATCAGCCAGGGCATCGATCTCCATCAGCCACCAGTCGACCACGGCATCGTCGGCAGGAAGCTCAGTTTCTGTTACGCAGTCTTCCCACAGGAACGAAGCTTCGACAGATTCGGTGACCAGATACTCATCATCGACAAGCGAATCCTCGCTGTCGAGCTCGGTGCAGTAAATCTCGCCCCACTTCTTCTCAGCGTCGAGGCTAATGCTAGTATCATCATCGAAATCGACGGTAATATGGCAGTCACCCTTGGTGACCAGATTAACTACGATGTAGTTATTCTCAGTGTTAAGTCCGCCACCGTCAACAACTTCAACGGTACCTGGTCCGCATCCCTGGAAAACGCGCCAGTCCTTAAGGCCAGGACATGCATCACACATTGGGATTCCGGTTTCGCAATCGCCAAAGCCATACAGACGGTATTCCTCTTCGGCCGTTTTGACATTGTAAGCAATGTCAGGACACAGCGAAACCTCCAGACCAATATCAGTTCCGTTCAGGGACACATCATCCAGATATGTATCGCCGGTAGTGCCCCCAGACCACCATCCAAACTCAATCTGTATCCGGTCGATGACATGATCGGCAAAACCAGCATCCGCTTGGAACGTTGCCAGGGTGTTCAGGGTACCAGTCCCCTGAGCAATAGCAGTACCAGTTTCCGTGCCAAACCAGAAGAAATCGGGCGTAGCAGGCACTACGGTCATGGTGTTCCAGCCTGCTGCAGCCGGGCATGGCAGTGTCGATGGCTCAAGCGTTATTTCCGCTGTTTGCGAATCAACCGAGTCGTGGGTATAGAAGCAGACGTGAGGTCCGTAAGTTCCTGCAGCTACGAAGTAGTAGTTGTAGATAAACTCCGTGATCTCATCGAGGTCCATCGTTCCGTCCAGGTCCCAGACCACAGCCGCGTATTGCGCCCCGGCTTGAGTTCCTCCATTCATCAGTACCGAGTAGTCACCCAAACCTGCGTAGTCATCTGACCAGTGAATATCACCGTTAGTACTGGCATCAACAAAGCAGATAGAGGAAATTGCCGCACCGGCGGGCATCGCAGCCTTAACAACTGACGGCTGCATAACTGCTGCCGGAACCAACAACAGCCCTACGGTCATTGCCAAGGCAACAATTGCATAAATCGCCTTGGTATGCCATTTTCTTTTAGTCATAATTTTCCTCCTTATATTTAACCTTTCAGCCTTCAACTATCAGAATTCAGCCAGAATTCAGCTCATTTTTGTTTTCTTGACTGATTACTGACAACTGAATGCTCTTAAACTCTCGCCTGAAGTCGACCTCTCCCGGCTTAAGTTCAATACAGTAACAATCTCTTTCCTTTAAGCTTACCGGCAAAGGGTCCAGGGATAGGGCCGAGGTTTCCAGGGTAACAACACCGAGCCGGACACGGTCCATAAGTTCCAACTCCTGGGGAACAACAGTTAGCGTAGCACCGGTATCAGCTACAGCTTGCAACTCTGCCACCCTGGTCCTTTCCATACCGGAAATTTTCATTGTGCTATAAATTTGACCCCCTTCACTTTTCAGCTTTTCTACATGTTTCAGCAAACCTTATTTTAAGCCTGGTTCACTTCAGGCTGCCCCTTGACGATATTGTACCCCGGGCCAGGGCTTTCATCTTCTCCCTGAGATTGCCACGCTTCACTTGCAATGACAATCCCTTGGGAATTTCCCATAGGCATCACCTCCTTTCCTTCACTACACAAAAAAGTCCAGGGCATAAATCCCCTCCCTCGAAAAAGGGGGACAAAAGCCCTTCTGCTCTACACTACCTTACACTAATACCTTTATATCTGTCAATAGGTTAAACCAAAAAACCAGCAAAAAAGCTAAACTGACTTTGCTTGCATTTTATCAGCTAGCTCTAATTTGTCAATACCTTTTATTACTAGGTAGGGCAAAATCACCTTTGTGACAAAATTGGCTTGCCTTATTAGAACACAAGTGCTAAATTATGGACTATCTAGCAACTCAGTTTGTCATCCTGAGCGAATCGAGGAATCCAGAGACCCTTCCCCTTCACTTCGTTCAGGGTGGCAAATATAGAACCACAGTTGATATGGAAAGTCCTAAGCGCTAAATACGAAATGCTAAGAATATCAAAGCCCCAAGCTCCAATGACCAAAACATGAGGGTTTTGAATTTAGACATTGAAATTTTGAACTTGTTTAGAGCTTAGAAATTAGAATTTAGGATTTCCACGGATAGATATGGAAAGTGAGTTAGATGATTTATTGCCCGAGGAATTGCCCTATGAGGACAATGGCTGTGAGTTATGGCCACATTGTCTTACCTGCCCTTTCCCCTGTTGTATCAAGGAGGAGCCCTGGGGAAAGGAGAAGTGGCTGAAAAGAAGGAGAGCCGAGCGAATGAAGGACTTGCGCCAGGAAGGCAAGAGCATCAAGGAGATTGCCCGCATATTTGAGGTGAGCCCCAGGACAGTGCAGAGGGCATTGAACGCAGTGGCAGAGGCAAAGATGTAGTTGCCCAATTTATTGGGCTCAATTCACTAAGCCTGATGAATCAGGCAACTACAAAGCTTAAAGAGAGATGACCAGGAATCCCAAGCACGAAATCCTAATGGCTAGAAATACTAAATCCGAAATCCTAAACAATGTCAAAGCACTAATAACCAAAATTCAAAACAGATTTTGCCGAAGGGCAAAACTAATTGAAGTTAAGAATGAAATTCCAAAATCTTTGCCAAAGGCAATTTTGGTATTCGAACTTAGATTTTTGAATTTGTTTAGAACTTTTGCCAAAGGCAAAAAAGGGTGGAGAGGAGGAATTAAACAATTTCAGATGATTTTGCCCAAAGGGCAAATTAGAATTTAGAGTTGAGAGATGAATAATCCTTTACTTCGTTCAAGGACAAGCTTCAATCCATCCCAGCTAGCCCGCACAGATACTCAGAGGCTTAACACATACCGCACTAACCTGGACTTCTACAACGGCAGCCAGTGGCAGGCCGCTTCACGTCACCGCCAGTTGGTATTTAACTATGCCAAGGTCTCCATTGATAAAGTCACCAGCTATCTTATGCAGGGACTTAACTTCGCCTGTTATCCCGGCCCTGAGCCAGGCGAAGGAACTGAGGAATCGAAAGCCAGGGTCAACAGAGCCGAGCAGGTCCTCCGCCAGGTTTATGACCAAAACAATCTCCAGCAGCTAGATTGGGAGACCGAGATTGACGCCGCCGTCCTCGGGGACGGTTGCTACAAGGTATTCTGGGACCAGGGCGAGAAACGCATCAGGGTCACCGCGCCCGATGTCTCCGGTATATTCGCCTGGTGGCTGGGAGATGATTTGGCCAAGGTCTGGAGAGTGGCTTCACGATACACCCTTAGCCAGGACGAGATTAAATTACTTTACGACAGAGATATCACTAAGAAGTCAGCCGCCATAACCGAAGTATGGACGGACAAGACCCTGGACTTATTCCTGGACAGCGACCTTATGCAATCAAAGCCCAACCCTTACGGCTTTATCCCCTTCGTCATCTTCCCCAACCTCAGAGAGCCCAAGAAGTTTTGGGGCACCTCCGACATACCGTCACTAATTCAGCCCCAGAGGGAGCTAAACCGAGCCCTGTCGCAGCTATCCCGCATTCTTGAGCTGTCGGGCAATCCTATTGCCGTGCTGGAAAACATCGGTTCAGCCGAGGACATCAAAGTCCAGCCAGGAGCGGTATGGACCATCCCCGAGGACGCCAAGGCCTATTTGCTGGACCTGCTTCAGGGAGGGGGCATCAGACTGCATATAGACTACATAGACACCATTTATCGCACCCTGCATGATATCTCAGAGTGCCCCAGGGCAGCCTATGGCGGCATCGAGAAGGAGCTATCGGGAGCAGCCCTGCAAATCGAGCTAGGCAGCTTAATTCAGAAGGTAACCAGGAAGCGGACCATAAGAACTAACGCCTATCACCAGCGGGCAGCCGTGATATTGAGGCTGGCTGACAAGTATATGAGTGAGAGCTTTGAGGGCCTCACTCACCGAGTAGTATGGGGGCCGATACTGCCCCAGGATGCAGCCAGGCAGGCACAGAACGAACAGTTACTTGTCCAGGCGGGAGTCCATTCCAGGAGGACAGCTATGGACGAAATGGGTATCCAGGACCCCGACGAGGAGTTTAGCAGGTGGCTGGAGGAGAGGACAAGAATCCTGGAAATGAATCAGGAGTTTAGGGCACAGTCCACACGTGGCGGAGCGAGAGAGAGAGCGGTAGCCTCGGAGATGGAAGTGCCTGAATAAAAGCTCAATACAAGGAGTAACTTATGGAAGACGAAATCAAAGAAACCCAGGAAGACCAGGAAAACCAGAACAACGCACCCACAGCGGAGGACTTAGAGGCCATCAAGGCTCAGCTTGAGGGGGAGAAGACGGCCAGGGCAGCCCTGGAGAACACCCTGGTTGAGAAGGACGAACGCATCGCTGAGCTTGAGAAGCACTTCAGCGAAGCCGTCACCCTGGGAGCGGACAAAACGAAGGAGCTCGAAGCCTCGGTCGTTGAGCTGGCATCAGTCACGGAAGCCAGAGACCAGGCCGTGGCCAAATACCTCGGCGTGGCCAAAGCCCTTAACCCCAGCGTCCCCGAGAGCATCCTCACTGGAGCGACCATCGCCGAGATAGACGCTTCCATTGAGAAGGGCAAGGCCATCGTGGAGTCCGTCAAGAAGGCTATGGAGTCCGAGGCCTCGGCAACCAAAGTCCCCGCAGGTGCACCAACCAGAAGCGCTATCAGCACCGAAGGCTTATCGGCCCGAGAGAAGATCGCCGCTGGAATACAGCCAAAAGGAGGAAGCTAACTATGAGTCTATCATTAGTCGAAGCAAGTAAACTCTCCAATGATGTCCTGTTGCAGGGCATCATCGAGACCATTATCAAGGACTCTCCGATTTTACAGGAGATGCCCTTCATCCAAATCGTGGGCAATAGCTTAAAATATAATCGCGAGAGCGTTTTGCCCACCGTGAACTTCTACGATGTCGGAGACACCTGGGTCGAGTCCACTCCGGAGTTCGATAAAGTCACCGCTGCCCTGAAAATCCTGGGCGGAGACGCCGATGTGGACAACTTCCTCAAGGCCACCCGTTCCAACGTCAACGATCTTGAGACTGCCGTCATCGAGCAGAAGGCCAAGGCTTTGCGGCATGAGTTCGAGAAGCAGTTCATCCAGGGCGATTCCCTCGTCAACTCCAAGCAGTTCGATGGAATTCATAAAGTGGTGGGAGGCACAGCCTGGACAGCCAGCACAGCCTATGCCGTAGGCGATGTTGTCGTTCCTGAGGCAGGAGAGGAAAACGGATTCCGGTATGTCTGCACCGCAGCAGGCACTTCCCACAGCGCCAATCCTGTCTGGCCTACTGTGGAGGGAGGCACTGTGACCGAAACTGGCGGTGTAGCCTGGATTTGCCGCTATGGTGGTCATCTATCCGCTGGTACTGGAGCTGCCGGCACCGTCACTCCAGGCGCCCTTTCACTGACCAAGCTCGATAACCTTATTGACCTGGTCAGGGGAGGCAAGCCTGATATTCTCTTAATGAGCCGCGTGAGCCGTAGGAGAATTGCGGTTTTAGCCAGAACCGCCGGCCAGAACCTTGAGGTCGGTACAGGCAAGCTGGGTGAGACTGTCCAGCTCTATAATGGCATACCCATAGCCATATCGGATTGGGTTCGTGACAATCTCGGTCCAAGCAGCAATTGCACCACCATCTACGCCTTCCAGATGGGCGAGGGAGCCGTCTGCGGACTTTCCAGCCCTGAGATGATCCAGGTCGAGCGACTCGGAAGTCTGGAGACCAAGGACGCTGCCAGAACCAGGATTAAGTGGTATTGCTCACTTGCCCTCTTCTCCACCGTGAACGCAGCAATGCTCAACTGGATGAGCTCTTAAAAAAGGAGGGATTAAATTATGGCTTATGAAGATAGTGGATTACCAAAAACAATCAAGGAGTTTGCAGGTAAGGTGGAAATCAAGCTTGCTGCAGCTTGTGAGGCAGGCGATTTGCTCGGCTACAGCTCAGGCTGGGTGCTGGCTACTCAGGCATCTACCGCCGTTTTAGCCGAGCTTGTCGCTGGTCAGAACGGAGCTATCGGCGACGTCATCACCGCCTATAAGCTGGCAGTCGTGGGAGGAGCCATTTCGGGAGCTACCGCAGGCAATCCCGTTTACCTGGGCGATGCCGGCAAGGTCAGCGAGACCGCAGGTGCAAACGCCGTCCAGGCTGTGGGTAAGTCGCTTAAGGCTACGGAGCTATTGCTCTGCCCTGGCTTTCCCAGCTTCATCACCGTGGCGCAGCAGGCTCATATCGCCGATGCTCCGGCAGGAGGCACGGGAGCAGCGGAAGGTGCCTGGGATACCGCAGGGCACCGTGATACAGCCATCGCTTCCATCAACGCCATCCTTGATGTCTTGGAGGCTTACGGTATGGTAGCGACATCTTAGTATGCCTGTCAGGGAGGCTGGCAGGACATTTAGCCTCCTTATACATAGGGGAGGGAAGACAGGACGGGAGAGAGACCGACCCTTCCCTCCCCCCACAAAACAAGGAGTTTGATTATGAACCTAACCGAAATGAGAGCCAGAGTCCGGGAGGACTTACAGGACGAGGACGCCGCCAACTATCGCTTCACCAACGACCAGGTGGACGGGGCCATCGAGCGGGTAGTCAGGGAGTTTTCCCAGGCCTCTCCCATACAGGAGGAAGACGAAATCACCACCACGGCCGATGACAGGGAGCTCGACATCTCCAGCCTCTCGGACCTGTTAGCCATCGTCTCCGTGGAGTATCCCATGGACTTAACGCCGCCCTATTATCAGAGGTTCACGTCCTGGGGAGACAAGCTCTACATGACCGACGAGGGAGACGGCACCAAGAAAGCCCGTGTCAGGTGGCACAAGTGGCATACCCTGGACGCTGCATCTTCCACTATCCCGCAGCAGTTCGAGGAGCTCATCATCCTGGGAGCTACAGGATACCTGGCCAGCTCGGCATCCGTTTACACCGTGGACAGAGCCACCATCGCAGGCAGACATGCCACCATAAACTTTTCGAAGTGGGGACAGCAGAGGCTTGACCGCTACGAGAAGAAGCTCAGGCAGATTGGCACAGATAGCAGAGTAGTCTCAAAGGAACTCTATGCGGAGGAGTAGTCAGCACTTAACTGAAAGCTGATAACTATGATTGAAGTAGGCGTCTTAAAGACCTTCGACAGCGGCACATACAAGGCGGGCGTCCAGCTCGCAGGCAGCTTGACGACCTATTTCGATAACCTTAACGTCGCCCGAAACATCGCCTCGGGCGATATGACCCTCGGCCGCAGCGTAATCATCGCTATGCCAGAAGGCAATCCCAAAGATGCCTGCGTCATCGCAGTATTTACCGTGTAAGGAGGAAACCATGGCACAGAGTAAAATCAAAGAAGCCAGGGAAAAGGAAATCACCAAAGAGGGACTTCCCAAAGAAGCCTTCGCCATCGTCGGCGACCCTCATGTTCCCGAGACCTGGAAGCTCCCCCATCACACCAAATCAATCTTCAGAGCTCTCCAGGGCAGGCTCGATATCGAGAAAACGGTGGACTGGGACCGCATGCCCGCGGCCGTGGCAGCCCTCAGCCCTGGCGGTTACCGCGGGGAGAGGGTTAAGGCCACAGAGGAGGAAATTATTAAGGCAGCCAGGCATTTGGCCCGACATTACCAAAAGGCGGGCAAGCCCGTCCCCGATACCCTCGGAGTCCTCGCCTGACCGCTGAAATACTGACGCATAACAGACCAATGAGTGTTACAGGTCATAAAACCAAAAACAGGGGCAAATTAGAGCCTCTCAGAGCGAGGTTGTAGCTGACATAGGACAATGAATATTGGAGACACGTTCAGAGCAGCCACAAGGCCGGTGGTAACCGTCATCTTCGCCGCCACCATCGCCCAGGTCGTGGTGGAAAGAATCGACGCCCCGGAATGGTTCCTTGCCATGGCTGGCATCGTCATCCTGGAATGGTGGGGTGAGAGGACAGTCAGGCACATCAAGGAGAGGAAATGATGGAGCAGGTAGGACAAATGGTTAAGTCGCTAGCCCCATAAGCTAGAGGAGAAGGTTCGACTCCTTCACCTGCCACGCGAGACAAAGGAGAAGAAAGGAGCTAACAACAATGCCCAAACGTGACGGAACAGGTCCACCGATAGGAGCAACAGGCCCCCGAGACGGCCGGGGCGGTGGCTTTCCCCGGAGACCAGGTCCCGGCTCCGGAAGCCGCACCGGCGGACAAAAGGGGTCCTGTAAGTAAAATGAAAATCCCCTGGCGAGATTTTATGGACACCCCGGAGGAGCTCCACGCCTTTGTCACCGGCATATCCGAAGTCCTATGCCCCTTGCCACCTTGGTTTACACCTCCAACCCGAGTGCCAAAGAATGAGGATGACTACCCCGACAAGGTAATCTTAAAGGAGTATCACTACTACCTCTTCGGCCGTGCCATGGGCGTCATCGCTTGGCTAATCATCGCCAAGTTAATCCAGATAGCGTTCTGGTAAAAGGACTGAATAAGTAAAGAAAGGAGGATAACAATGGCAGAATTTTCAGACTACCTGGAAGACAAAATCATTGACCACCTGCTGCGCAACCAGGCCTACACGCCACCAGCAACTGTTTATGCAGCATTGTTCACGGCGGATAACGGGCTGGAGGCTGGCACAATCACCGGCGAGGTAAGTGGCGGCAGCTATGCCAGGCAACCCGCCGGCTTATCAGCAGCCTCAGGTGGGGCAAGCTCAAACGCATCGGACATCACCTTCCCAACTGCCACAGCGGATTGGGGCACCATAAGCCATATTGCCCTGATGGACGCCTTAACCGGGGGTAACGTCTTAATGCACAGTCCCCTCAATGCCAGTAAGACAGTTAATAGCGGTGATACTTTCAAGATCAATGCCGGCGATTTAGATGTGGCGGTGGCCTAAGAGGCACTGATTGGCTTAAAGGGGGATAATCTTGCCGGCTATCGCCTTTTGTTATAGGAAGGCTAAATGAAGGCTAAAATCCAGCAAGGAGCGAATCCTTTGAGGTGCAATTAAATGCAACGAGTTCTACACGAAACCTGCCAGCAATATGTAGCTAGACGCTTATCTGAAGGCTGGAGGATAACCGAGCAGAAGGGGTTTCTTGTCACTCTTGAATCTCCAGAAGGCATCACAAGACCTCTTGACCTGCGAAATGATGTGGAGACATTAAGACCGAATGCTCCTGGAGATGAGTGTAATATTCCAGGTCAATCTGGCTGTAGTGCCTGTAATAACCATTATACCTGTGTAGATGAAGAAAGTGCCGATGATGCTACAACTCGTATTGTATCTGCTACATCAGGTGCTTGGACAAGAGACCTCTACAATTTACCTGTCCATTCGGTAGGCTCAAACACAATCAATTTCATTAAAGTTTACGCTAGAGGTATGGCGGGCAATACTCCCCAACAAACTAACTATAAAATCTGTGTTAAAACTGAAGGTGCTGTTCACGAATCTTCCGAGATGACCATTCCTACAGGTTGGGCAACACACTCGAATACATGGACTACTAATCCTGAAGTTGGTGGTGCTTGGACTTGGGCTCAAGTAGACGCTCTGCAAATTGGTGTATCAATGCGAGCCTCCATAGAAACCCAAATACCTACTTATTGCACCCAGGTCTATGTTGAGGTTGATTATACATCGGGAGTAACTCACGAAGGTGCTGCTACATTATCTGGAACAGGCACTTTAGCTGGTATCGGTAGACTCATAGCAATTGGTAAAGCAGCCCTGAGCGGTAGCGGGACTTTAGCTGCTATCGGCGCTTTCATCAGGTATGGTCAGGCAGCACTTTCTGGAACAGGCACGCTTGCTGGTATCGGACTAGTCTTCAAACTCGGCGCAGCTTCCCTATCAGGCGTCGGTAATCTAACCGCCTCAGCAGTTGCAATATTTGCCGGTAAGGCTGCCCTGTCAGGGGCGGGCAGCCTGGCTGCCTCTGCAAGGTCCATCTTAGCATCTGCCGCAACCCTCTCTGGCGAAGGAAGTTTAGCCGTCTCAGCCATTATCGTGCTCTTCGGCAAAGCCACACTGTCCGGGCTTGGCACCCTATCCGCTCAAGGCATTCGGATTGCAAACGGCATAGCTACTCTAGCCGGGGCAGGTTTACTGAGCGCCGCAGCAAAAGTTTTCGGACTCCTGGCCACCCTTCAAGCCGCTCAGAAGAAGCCCGATAGGCTCCCCTACGTCGAGGCCAAAGTCTACGACTTCGAGCAGGGCATCAAACGCCTGTCCTGGACCAGGCTATACACCGGCAGCGAACCCGACAACCACCACGGCATCGCCTTTGATGGCCATGGATCCATGCACCGCATCAGGGCAGCAGCCAGCAATAAGCTATATCACCAGAAGATAACCAGCCCCGATGCCGAGTCGGATTATACTTCCTGGACGGAAATCGCCAGCGATTGCGCCGGTCCCTGTGCCATAGCAGCCTACGGAGCTAAGGTCTATATCTTCTACCGCAAGACGGATAACACTCTCAGGAAGTATTACAGCCACGACTACGGCGCCAACTGGACGCCCGCTCAGCTCGTAGCCTATGCCGACGTCCTCTCTATGGCCGCTTGCTGGTGGGGCACGGGAGACATAGTAGTCTGCTTCGCCCTCAAAGCCAGCGAGGTAAACGGCATTGTCCTGGACAGCTCCGACCAGTCAACCGGTCAGAACACCTGGAACGATGCCACCCACCCCTTATCCACCACCTATGGCATTGGAGCCACCTATAACTCATTCTGGCCCGGCTGCGAAATCGTCTTTGCCGGCAAGGAGACCGATACCCCATACAATCACTACAACCTTTTCAGGACCCTGTTCAGCGATACCTACAACTTCACCGCCCTGGAAAGCTTCCTTATGTCCCCGGAGGGGGAGGACATCACCTATGAATACCCCGACTGTCACTTGCCATCCTCACCTGAGAGCTGCGAGACCACCCGCATCACCGCGGTAGAGAAGTTTACCGGCACTACCGCTTATACCCTACCCCTTACCTCTCACCTGGTAAAAGGCACCTACTTCTCTGACACTACCTTCACCGAGCCCAAGCCCTTTTTAGACCTCACCAGCGACTACGGCTTGAGACTCCGGAGCACGGCCGACTATTGGTGGCTCGAGCGCCCCGACGGAGTCTGGCGGGCAGCCAGGCCGGCGGGAGACCCCTTAGACCTCACCGGTGACATCATCGCTGTTACCCAGCGCATCGCCCCCGGCAGAGGCGAGGATACTTCGCTTATCTTGACCCTGGACAACTCCGCAGGTAAATACGCCAGCCCAGGGACGGGAGGCTTAGCTTCGCTTCGCTTCCGCAGCGAAATAGTCCTCAAGCTCGGATACAAGACCACCGAAGGCAGCCTGGCAGTAGAAGCAGGCACTTACTGGGTGGATGGGTGGGAGTGGACTAGCGACCCTGGACTATCGACTCTCAGACTGCTTTGCCTCGACGCCTGGGGACTGGCCGACCGCTGGTCGGCCCGCTATCAAATGAGGTGGAACAAGGACGCAGTCGGCCCCAAGAACGTCTGGAATATCATTTACCTTGTCCTGGCCCGCTTCGGCATCAGGCTATGGAACAACCCAGCCGTAACCCGAAGCTCAGCCATTCTTAACCTCTACCCCGACTTCACCATCAACCCGGGCACCGCGGGGGATACCGCTATACGGCGTCTCCTCTCCCTGGTACCAGACGGCTTAATAGTCACCGGCCAGGAAGCCTTCACCAAGGACCTGAAAGACGACGAAGCCAGCTCCTATACCTACGGCACAGACCATACAATCCTATCCGGGGAATATAGCCAGCACGTCCCCACCAACCGGGCCCGAGCCATCGGACGCACCGCTGGCGGAGCCAGAATCCTTGAGGACGCCTTTGATTGGGACTTACTCGCAGAGGCCATCGATATCCTCCAGCAGGACTATGACCCCAACCTTGACGACGCCACCCGCACGCAGGAACGTGCGGACGCCATACTCCGAATGGCGTCGCTGCGGTCGCAGCGTGGCGTCATCACCATCCCCACCAACTGTGGGCAAGAACTCTATGACGTCATTACCCTTACAGATGTTCGAGTCGGAATCTCCAGCGAGAAGTATCGAGTGGCAGCCATCCAAACTGACTATAATCGTTCCAAGGCAATCTATAATCAGCGTCTCTCGCTTTGCGCACCTTAGGCAGTTTCCTGCTTTTATCCCGGGAAATCCCACCAATTCTAAGGTGGGTCTTTCTATTCCTCGTCGATGGAGACCAGACCTTTCCTTATGGCTACTACTACTGCCTGAGTACGAGCATTGACATTGAGCTTGCGTAGTATGGAGGTTACATGGTTCTTGATGGTCTGCTCACTGACATCTAAGACGTCAGCAATTTGCTTGTTGAGGTAGCCTTGAGCTATATAATTAAGAATCTCCGTTTCTCTGACGGTGAGCGGCGAAACGAAAGTCGCCGCTTCTTTTTCCCTAGAAAGCTCATGAAATTGCTGTAGTATCTGCTCAGCTACTTTGGGGCGGTTGATAAGGGTATCATTTATAGGGTGCTCGCCATTAGCACATCGCCTAATGGCACTTTCTAGCTCTTCAGGAGTGACCATCTTGCTCAGGTAAGCTGAGGCCTGTGCCTTGATTGCCTTAAAAAACTGGTCATCTTCAAGTTGTGAGCTAAGTACAATGACAGCCACGCTGGGCACATGTTGCTTTATCATATGACATAACTGTAAGCCATCGCTGGGAGCTGCATCCACACCCAAAAGCACCACATCAGGTGGCAAAGATTCAATGGTAGGAATCACCCGCTCACCAACATCAGCTTCCCCCAAAATCTCTATATCGGGTAGCTGAGAAAGAGAGGAGCATATCCCCTGGCGAAAGAAAGCTTGCTGGTCAATTACAAATAGCCTGATCATTTTACCTACTGCTTACTGAACTTTAGGTCACATTACTTTAGTATTAAGTTTAGCACATAGGCTCAAAAATGCAAATTAGCTCCTGTTTTAGGCTATCGAGCCTGGGCCGAAAAAGCTCAGCCAACCCCTGTTGGGCTGGTTGCCACTCAGATGTAGCTTCGAGGTTGATATCGCCCACTGCCGTTCCCGAGATTCTCAGTTGATGGAGAAGCTCTCTATAGTTGCTTTCCAATTCTTGCCTGGTCTTCCTTTCTGCCTGTTCATGTTCTTGGGCAAGCTTGGTTATTCGCTCTGTAATCGGCTGCGACTTGGGCTCTAAGCTGGCTATCCCCTGGATAGCTCTCTCCAACCTACTAACACCCGATTTTGAGCTTTGAAAGTCGATAGCCTCTACCAGATAATCCAGGGTAGCCCGTGCTATTAAGCTCTTTTCCTCCTCAGGATAACTGTTTACCTCCGCAACCAGGTTCTGCCCCTGAGAACTGCCAAGCCATCTTTGTGTCATCGCCTGGCCAATCTGCCGACACTTTTCCTCCTTTTGTCGCTGCTCTTCCTTAACTGACAGCTTACCCAGCTTATTAGCCTTCTCTTGGGCAATCTCCCAAGCGCTCTTTAGTTCACCCATGTATATCCCCTTTCCTTCACATTAGATTGCTGCGCCATCTTCCTTCCTTATGTTCAGGACATCTCACAACGACAGAGTAGCTACAAGATTGGCATTAACAACCTATTGTATTTTATAATATCAACTGAGGTCAAAGTCATGCTTTATCATAGCTCTATCAGATTAACAGAAAAACTTTATTGCTATATATGGGCAGGAAAAGGGAATAATTGTAATACTAGCCTTTTATGCCATGCCTTAAGGGGAGACCGACCTCATGCGCTGATTGACCCAGGACATATCAGAAACGAGATGGGAGAGCCTTGCCTGGACTCTCTGAACCAGGCTATGGAGAAAGATGGCTTCAAGATAGAGGATGTCGGCTTGGTGATTATCACTCATAGCCATCCTGACCATTTTGAGGCTGCTGAAGCTATAGTGAGACGGAATGGTGCTCTATTCACTTTATCTCGGGAGGAGAATGAATTTTATAGCAAGATAGGAAAGATGTTTTTCCAAAGCTTTGGCGCCAAGCCTCCAACCATCAAGCCCTTCTTCTACCTTAAAGAGGGCGATTTACGGCTGGGCAAGGATGGTTTGGCTATGAAAGTTTTGCTAACTCCGGGACATTCTCCAGGGTCGCTCTCCTTTTACTTTAAAGAGGAGAAAGTATTGGTCAGCGGCGACGTGGTCTTCTCTGACAGCATTGGCAGGACAGATTTCCCTGGTGGCAGTCCTTCTTTACTACAGAAAAGCATTGACAGGTTATCTCAGCTTGATCTGGAATATCTGGTTCCCGGTCATAGCACCGAAACTGGCAACATAATTGCCGGCAGTGATAAGGTGAGGCGCAATTTTTACATGGTCAAGATGCTTATTTAGGAGATGTAAGTCGGATGTCATTCTGAGGGAGGGAAGCGACCGAAGAGTCTCTTTATGAAAACGGGAAATGAGATTCTTCATGGAGTCTGTCCTGAGCATTAGATCCTTAGCTTCGCTCAGGATGGCAAGCAGAGTTAAGGAGATGGACGACAAGATTAAATATGCCCTGAAACATACGGAATTAATCCGGGCCCCACAGCAAGAGCTAGCTACTTTTGGCAGTTCTGTTGTTGATTATTGGGTGGTCACTGAGCTGGCAGGGAATATCACCGTGGTTAGAGACGGAAAGGTAGTTGCTGAAAGGCCCAAGATTATCACCCCGGCTTATCTGGTTAATGTCGAGGGCTTTAGCCAGCAGGCGAAAAGATACATAGATATGATGGCCAGAGAGCACCCCAACGAGTCTGGTGTTTTCTACAGATATAAGAACGAGCCCAAAGACATGAATGTGGTCTCCGAACCTATCAGGGGAGTGATAGATAAGCTCACTGCCAGGATAGATGAAGAACATAATCCCTTAAGCACCATAATTAAAGGATTAGAGGAATTGTGGGATGTATCCCTGCTTATGTTCGTCTATGAACTGACTAAAAGGTCAATCCATACCAACGTAGCCGAATTTCACCGCAGGGGTTTTCTTGACATTGATAGCAGCGGAGTGCCCAAGGGCGCTCGAAACCATATTGAGGAGCTCCTTAAGCAGGCAAGCCGCGACCTTTCTCGAGCTCCTGAATTGGTGCTTGAGCTAAACAGATGGGGTTTATTTACAGAATACCAGGATAGGTTTTTTGCTCTATTCAAAGGGAAATAACGGGGCGGGCCAAGAGCTTACTTCCTTATTTTCAATTCAGGGGCTAGGTCGCCTCACGATGTGTTGTTAAACAAGGCATAGTATAATACCTAAGAGAAATAGTGAAATAAAAATGACAATAAATTGCGCTATAAGCGGCTTTTTTAGACACAGTCTAGACCGACAAAGACATGTATCCAAATGCAAATTCTGTGACTCGAAAAATATCGTCAAATATGGACAATACCAAGGTCTTCAAAGATACTTTTGCAAGGACTGTGAAAGAAAGTTTGCCGATAACGACGCCCTGCCTCATATGAAGACACCTTCATTTCAGGTAGCTTCAGTTTTAGACATGTTTTACGAAAGAAAGTCTATTTGTGCTATTCGTGGGTGCATAGAACAACAATATGGAAACTATCCTTCTATTTCTAGCATTTACAGGTGGATAGTTCGTTTTACGGAAATGGCTATTGAAGAGACCGAAGCATACAGACCAAAGGTAGGAGACGTTTGGATCGCTGCTGAAACGTCTCTAAAGATAAACGGTGAAAAGTGGTGGATTTGGGACATAATAGACTCTGAGACTAGATTCTTGTTAGCTTCCCATATGTCGCGGTTACGCACCATGCAAAATGCGCAGGCACTTGTGGCTCAGGCAACTGAAAAAGCTGGCAAATTTCCACGTATAGTTATCACGAACACACTGCAAACATATCTGAACAACGTTGAGTTAGTGCCTAAAAACGATATAAGAAGCTCTCAGTACATGAGATTTATAATAAAACCCAGCAAAGATATGACAGAGGAGGTTAACAAACCTCTAAAGCGTCGCATTAAAGTAATACAGAAAACAAAGAAGGAAAAGAGGTCTAGGTTGGCACTAAACGGCTGCTCAGTTCATTACAACTTCTTTAAGCCTCATAAGGACTTGAACTATAGAACTCCGGCAGAAAAAGCTGGAGTTGGATTGTCTTTCGATGGCTGGCTGTCTATAGTCAAGGAAGATAGCTTTCCAAGGCATGGTCAGAATCATGTAGAAGTTCGAACACAAGGGTAGCAAGCTATCGGACCGCGTCCCGATGTTTGGGCAGAAACGGTTTCAGTGGTCTGGTAAGGTAGCATCCTACTTTGTTTCATAGCAACTAATGCTTTAAACCCATGTGGTGGGCAGTAATCCAGTTCGAGTCAAGCCTCTTTAGATCATAAATGCCTCGATAGAATGGTGAAGCCTACTCTGCCAGTTACTCCTAATCTAAACTATGTAGCTCCGGGGATCCACTCCAATACGCTAATTCACTTGTCACATATCCAGGATTATATAACAAGGTAAACGGCATCATAAGAAGCTCCATTCATGTTTGAAAAGCACCGCAGACATATTTGAACCAGGTAACGAATATCGCAATATGGCATTTTTAGGTTTTCCGCACTTAGGCGATGCCCCTATATATGACAAATCAACCAAAATGGAAAAGCTTTAGCCTTAACACTATCTTGTCTTCAGAGCTGGTAGCCCCATATAATATTCAGAGAAAACCGCTAGAGAGATGCCTCAGAAAACGGCTATCGTGCTTGGTTCTCGAAGTGCTAGCTATCAGGAGTTAGACGAAGCTTCTAATAGGGTGGCTAATGCCCTTATAAATTTAGGGATGAAGAAAGGCGACCATTCGCCTATTTTGATGCCCCATAGCGCCGAATGGCTGATTAACTATTTTGCAATTGTTAAGGCCGGAGGCATGAGAGTAATACTCAATTCTATGCTTAGACCACCTGAGCTTGCTTTCCTTCTTCAAGATTCTGATTCTGAAATATTGCTAACGGAAAGAAAGTTTTCTCAAGAGCTTGCCTCGCACTTGCCCGCAATTCCCTCACTAACGCACGTAATCGAACTTGATAGTGATTCTTATGCCGAAATAATAGCGAATAGCTCCTGCAGTTCGCCAATCGTTGGTATAAAGGAAGAGGATGAGACAGTTATCGTATATACCTCAGGGGTCTTAGGGAGACAAAAGGGTGTTGTTCACACCCATGCCTCCCTTACTGGAACTAAGTTGCCTCATAAAATTGAATTTCTAGATAACATACCCAAGACTGGTTGAGGCAAAATAGACAAGACGCGACTCAAGGAGATGAAAAGAGCTGAAGCAGGAGGCCAAGAATGACTGAGCAAGATATTTTTGGACGTCTAAAGAAGCTTATAGTGGGACTATGGAAAGTCGATGAAACAAAAGTAGTTCCAGAAGCCTCATCTAGGTACGCTCTCGATGCTGATAGTCTAGATTTCATAGAGTTTATTGCAGCAGTCCAAGATACCTTTGGAATTGAAATCTCAGATGAGGATGCCGAAAGAGTAGGGCCTGTCCAAGACGCAGTCAATTACATTGAATTAAAAAGGTAACAATGATTAAAAGAAGGGTAGTAGTTACTGGCGTTGGTGCCGTTACTCCTTTAGCCACTGGAGCTGAGCAGTCTTGGCAGGCGTTATGTCAAGGCAAATCAGGAGTGGCAAGAATTACCAAGTTCGATGCCTCGAATTTTAGGGTGCAGATTGCCGCTGAAGTAAAGGATTTCCCCCCTGAGGACTTTCTGGATAAGAAAAAGATAAGGAGAACAGACCCATTTATTCATTATGCCCTGGCAGCTAGTCGAATGGCATTAGATGACTCTGGATTGGCTATCAATGAAACTAATGCCAGTAGAGTAGGAATAGTGGTAGGCTCATGTGCTGGTGGCATGACCACTTATGAAAAAAAACTTACTGCCCTCCAAGAAGAAGTCCCTGCCAGCGTTTCTCCCTTCTTTATCACGGGGTTCATAGCCAACATGGCAGCAGGGGAAATCTCCATGGTTTTCGGCGCCAAGGGGCCGAGCAAGTGCGTAGTTACCGCTTGTGCTACTGGAAACCATGCTGTTGGTGATGCTTTCAGGCGCATCCAATATGGTCAAGCCGATGCCATAATTGCTGGAGGGAGCGATGCCTACATTCTCCCCGTAGGTATTGCTGGCCTTGATAAGATAACAGCTATATCCCGAAGGAATGACGAGCCGGAAAAAGCCAGCCGACCTTTTGGCAAGAATCGTGATGGCTTCGTGCTAGGAGAAGGTGCCGGGATTGTCATTTTAGAAGAAATGGAGTCAGCTATAAGAAGGGGAGCCAAGATTTATTGCTGAGATTGTGGGAATAATTGCATATTTTGAACAGCTTGGGGAGCTAACATCCGGAAGTGAATCAATTACTGTGTAGTGAAAACATAGCTGTGGAATCCGAGAGTCAGGTGCGCTAAGTGAAAGAGCAAAATGCGAAGCTGAAAGCGGAAGGAATCTATCTTGCCTTTGGCGGTGTCGGAGCACTCATCGATATGAATGTAGAAGTCAAAGGGCTTGAGATTTTAGCTATTATTGGACCAAATGGAGCAGGAAAGACATGCCTGATAAATTGTATAAGCGGGTTCTACCATCCTCAGAAGGGAAGAATCTACTTTGAGGGGCAAGACCTCACTCATCTCCCGTCTCATAAAATTGCCAAGCTTGGCATTTCTCGGACTTTCCAGAATATCCAACTCTACACAAGAATGAGCACTTTAGATAATTTGATGGCAGCCAGGCACATCCTTTTGAAGCAAAATCCTTTTTGGGGAGCTATCTACTTTGGTAAAGCCCTTCGAGAGGAAATTGAGCATCGCAGGAGAGTGGAAGAAGTCATCACTTTTTTGGAGATGCAGTCGATAAGGAAGAAAGTCGTTGGGACTTTGCCGTATGGACAGCGTAAGCGGGTGGACTTGGGTAGGGCATTAGCTCAGGAGCCTAAGATTCTACTTTTGGATGAGCCCATGGCTGGAATGAATGTGGAGGAGAAGGAGGACATGGCAAGGTTTATCATTGACATATATGAGCAAAGGCGTATTCCTATTGTCCTCGTGGAGCATGATATGGGCGTGGTTATGGATATAGCAGATAGGATAGTTGTCTTTGACTTCGGAAGGAAAATCGCTGAAGGCTCCCCGAACGAGATTAAAGTTAACCCTAATGTGATCAAGGCTTACTTAGGTGCAGAAGAAGCTGCTCGGTAAGCCGGAGAGGTTTTGGAGATAGGATGACTGAATCAGATACACTGCCCAAACTATTGAAACAGGCTTATGAAAAATATAAGGACAAGAAGGTTGCCATGCGCCGCAAGGATTTAGGGATATGGAACGAATATACATGGAAAGACTACTACGAGAATGTCAAATATTTCTCGCTGGGGTTGGTGAGCTTGGGGTTAAAGCCCGCAAAAAAGGTCGCTATCATCGGAGATAATGATGTGGAATATTATGTGGCCGAATATGCCGCTCAGGCTGCCGGCGGAGTTGTGGTGCCGTTATATAGTGATGCCGGGCACGCTGAGATAGAATTCACCGTGGGTCATTCCGAGTCAACATTCGTTCTGGCTCACGACCAAGAGCAAGTTGATAAACTCCTCAAGGTTCAAAATGCGCTCCCTAATTTAAGGAAGATAATCTATTGGGATCCTAAGGGGTTATGGAACTACGAGGAGCCTATTTTAATCAGTTGGGAGGAGGTTTTAAGGCAGGGGAGAAAGTATGAAGAAGAGCATGGTGAGGTTTTTGAGGAAAATATTGCTAAGGGCAAAGGTGATGACTTAGCCCTTATTTTGTATACCTCCGGCACCACAGGCGTGCCAAAAGGAGCAATGCTAACCCATGAAAACTTGCTCTTCAGCACCAAGTCTTATTTGGGTGCTCAGGGATTGACGGAGGAGGACGAGTACTTCAGTTATATGTCCCCAGCGTGGATGACGGAGCAGATTTATGGAATAGCTGGAGGACCTTATCTGGGCATGACGACGAATTTTGCCGAGGAGGCTGGAACTGTGAAGGAAGACGTTAGAGAAATAGGCCCTACCATTATTTTTTACGGTTCTAGATTGTGGGAGAGCACAGCCTCGACAATACAAGTGAAAATTGCCGATACGGCAGCCATCAAAAGGTTCATTTATAGACTTTGCTTACCCATAGGCCAAAAAATGTTCAAACTAAACATCGAGAGTAAAGAGGCAAGTTTTTTTTGGAAAGCCGTGTATAAACTTGCCTGGGTAGCGCTTTTTGAGCCGCTCTTGGATAAGTTAGGGCTTTCCAAGGTTAGGATTGCCTATACAGGAGGGACAGTGCTAAGCCCGGAAAGTTTTAGCTTCATAGGTGCTTTAGGATTGGGATTAAGGCAAGTCTATGGAAGCACTGAAGCTGGGGTAATTGCAGGACACAGGGATTATATTAAGCCGCATACATTAGGAGAACCCCCTCCCGGGGCTGATGTGAAGATAAAAAATGGGGAAATCGTAGTCAAAAGCCCAGGAGTCTTCCAGGGGTATTATAAGAATCCTGAAGAAACGGCCAAAGTATTAAAGGATGGGTGGTTTCATACCGGGGATGCTGGTTTCTTTGATGAAGATGTGCATCTTATTTTTATGGACAGGGTTTCCGAGCTTTTAAAACTTCCTGATGGTGAAAGGTTTGCTCCGCAATTCATCGAAAGCACTTTAAGATTTAGTCCTTATATAAAAGACGCCATGATTTTAGGCGGCAAAGATAAACCCTATATAAGTGCGGTAATAATTATAGACTATGAGAACATTGGTAAATGGGCTGAAGACCATAAAGTAGTTTACACTACCTTTACTGACCTCTCCCAGAAAGCTGAGGTCTGCGATTTAATTCAGAAAGAGGTAGAGAAAACGAATGAGTCACTTCCCAGCACAGCAAAGGTAAAGAAATTTGTTAATTTGCATAAGGAATTTGACCCTGATGAAGCCGAGCTGACTAGAACAAGAAAACTGCGAAGGGGATTTATGGAGGACAAGTATAGGGAATTGGTGGACGCCATATACAGCAACAAGAAAGACCTAACTGCGGAGGCCTATGTCAGATATCGAGATGGCAGGACCGGCAAGATAACCACTAGCGTAAACATAAAATCCCTGGACTAGGCTTGGAAGAGAAAGATAAATGAACACCTTTGTTCAGCTATTGTTAACCGGGTTGATGGTAGGGGGAATATATGGGCTAGTAGCGATTGGTTTTGTGCTGATCTATAAGGGAACCAGAATTTTCAATTTTGCTCAGGGCGAGCTTCTGATGTTAGGTGCCTTCTTTTGTTGGGCGATGTTAGTGCAAGCTCATATGCCACTGTGGGCCAGTGTTTTGCTCACTTTCGCATTCGCCATAGCCATTGGTTTCGCAATAGAGCGCACTGCCCTACGCCCCATGCTTGGTCAACCCATCCTGTCAGTTATCATGATGACCTTAGCTCTCTCTGTTTTCCTGAGTGGTCTCGTAACCCTGATATGGGGAGGAGCTTGGAAAGTTTACCCGTCTCTTATACCTATGGGTGGAATAAATTTCATGGGTTTCACCCTCTCCCAGCAACATCTTTTCGGCTTCGTCATAGCGTTGCTAACCTTTGCTGCCTTCACCCTCTTCTTCCGAAGGTCAAGGTACGGGTTGGCCATGAGAGCAACTGCTGAAGATCAGCAGGTGGCACGAAGTTCAGGAGTAAGGGTAACCTTGGTTTTTGGTCTTATTTGGGCCATTGCCACCTTGGTTTCTGCGGTAGGGGGGATCCTTCTAGGCACCATTAATGGCGTTAACTTCACTTTGGGGCAAATAGGCCTTAAGGCTATCCCAGCAGCACTGATTGGTGGTCTGGAATCCATCGGTGGTGCAATTGTCGGGGGCTTAATTATAGGCGTATTGGAGAGTCTGGCGGCTGGCTATATAGATCCCCTGGTGGGTGGAGGTGTTAGGGAAATCTTTCCCTATGTAGTTTTGGTTATCGCCCTATTATTCAGGCCTTACGGCATCTTTGGATTAAAGCGGATAGAAAGGGTATAGCGAGCGACGACAATGCGGCCTTGTGGAACCTTTGATGTTAAGTATGAGCAGGATTTGCGCATTGCTCGAACACCTGCCCAGCGAGCATGGGCTATAATTGGTCTCATTTTTCTCCTCTGCTTTCCCTTATTTGCCGGGGGTCATTGGCTAAGTGTACTTAGTATTATTGCCATTACAATTATCTGTGTTCAGGGTTTAAATTTCCTCACCGGGTATTGCGGACAAATATCCCTTGGTCAAGCTGCTTTCATGGCCGTAGGTGCTTATACCTCAGGCATTCTAACCACTAAGCTAGGACTCCCTTTCTTGGTTGCCTTACCTAGCGCTGGAATCATGGCAGGGTTAATCGGTCTCCTGTTTGGTCTTCCCGCTTTGAAGGTCAAGGGATTTTACTTAGCAATGAGCACTTTGGCGGCTCAGTTTATTATCTTATGGGGAATAAAGCACCTGAGCATAACCGGCGGAACAACTGGGATGACAGTAGTGCCAGCCAGCATAGGAGCTTTCACTTTTGAAAGTGCAAGGTCATACTATTACGTTATCCTGACTGTCATGATAATAATGCTTTATTTTGCTAAGAATCTAGTCAGGACAAAGGCAGGGAGAGCCTGGATTGCTATCAGAGACAATGACTTGGCAGCTGAAATAATGGGTGTTAATTTGTACCATTATAAGCTTCTGGCTTTCTTTATTTGCGCTTTCTATGCCGGCATCGCTGGTTCCCTATGGGCTCATTATCTCACCGTGATACATGCGGGGCACTTTGGGTTAATGGATTCCGTATGGTATCTGGGCATGATAATCGTTGGGGGTATGGGGAGTGTTACGGGCATGATCTTCGGTGTTGCCTTTATAAAACTTCTAGATGAATCAGTGGCCTCCCTTGGCCCTGCTCTCGCTACAACATTCCCCGGTATAAGTGAGACTATTTTCGCTTCCCTAAGCTTGATGTTTTTTGGATTGGTGATTATTCTCTTCCTCATCCTTGAGCCCAGGGGACTATATCATAGGTGGGAGATGTTTAAAACATGGTACCGACTCCATCCGTTCTCTTACTAGATTATGAAATTTCAAGGGGATAAATCATGTTGAGGTTAAACAATCTTGAGATTAAGTATCTAGGTGTTATTTTGGTTCTGAGGGGCATTTCCTTGGAAGTGGATAAAGGTAAGATTGTGGCTTTGCTCGGTGCTAATGGGGCAGGCAAGAGTACAACTCTTAAGGCAGTATCGGGGTTGCTTAAGACAGAACAGGGAGAGGTAACCGACGGAAACATCGAGTTTGAAGGGAAGAGGATTGATAAGCTCCCTCCGGAAGAGATAGTAAAGAGAGGGATAATTCAGGTTTTGGAAGGTCACAGAATATTAGAGCATCTCACTGTCGAGGAGAATCTAAAGGTAGGTGCTTACTCCAGCGGCTTTGGTTCCAGATTAAACAGACAGCTAGATATGGTCTATGATTATTTCCCAAGACTTAAAGACCTGCATAACCAAACGAGCGGTTATCTCTCCGGCGGGGAGCAGCAAATGCTGGTGCTCGGTCGTGCTCTCATGGCAAGACCTAAGCTTGTAATGCTTGATGAAGCATCTTTGGGGCTTGCTCCTGTACTGGTAAAAGAGATTTTTGAGATAGTGAGGAGAATAAACGCCGAGGAGGGCACTGCTTTTCTTCTTGTGGAGCAAAATGCCGTGGCTGCTCTTTCCCTTGCTGAGCATGGCTATGTAATGGAGAACGGAAGAATCGTCCTTGATGGCCCTGCTGCTAAGCTCAGGGGGAATGAAGATGTTCGGGAATTCTATATGGGCCTAAGTGAAATAGGAGGGAGAAAAAGTTATCACGAGGTAAAGCATTATAAGAGAAGGAAAAGATGGTTGGCTTAACCTAGAAGGGAGTGATACCAATGTTAGCGACTGACTAAATGCTGACACGGTATTTGAAATACTAAAAGGAGGATGAACCGTGACCAAAAATAAATTGGGATGAAGAAGAAAGAGGTTGACAAAAATTTGTATTATCTTTTTATAGGAGGAGAGAATGAGTAGAAGAGCTATTAGCAAGTTGGGTTTAATAATATCGGTAGTTTTGATATTATTGCTGCTTCCCTTGAGCAGTGCCTGCGCCCCGAAACCGGCAGAGGAAGAGATAGGAGAAGGAAGGACAATAAAGATAGGGATCTTTGCCGAGTTTACAGGTCCTATAGCATCCACAGTCATACCTGTCGGTAACGCATACATGGATTACATAGAGTATCTCAACGAAGAAGGGGGAATCAACGGAATAAGGATAGAGCCACTATGGGTAGATTGTGCCTATTCGCTGCCCAAAGCAATCACTGCTTATGAAAGGTTTAAAGAGGAAGGGGTAGTCCTGACGATCAATTCGGCCTCTCCATATAACGAGGGACTGAGACCCACCTGGGAGAAGGATAAGATACCCAGTATGTCTGTCGCAGTGAGTGTGCCTGCCGTCTATCCCGCGGGCCCTATATTTGTCGATAGGGTCGATTATACTTCCATGTTTGGCGGTTTCATAGATTGGTTGGTTGATGAATGGTGGCAGGAGCCACGTCCCCCTAGGGTGGCTCTGATGGCCTGGGATAATCCCTTCGGAAGAGGACCCCTCGCAGCTATACCTTATGCCGAATCAAAGGGTGTGGAGATTGTGGGCACGGAGTTCATACCGTTTATGCCTACGGATACAACCGTTGAGCTTCTTAGGCTTGGTGATGCTGATGCCGATTTCATATTCAGCAACATTATTGCCGCGCCTGTTTCAGTAATGCTGAAGGATGCTTACAGGCTGGGGCTCAGTACAGCGGCTGGTGGTAAAATGACTATAGTACCCGGCTTCCAAACTGGAATGGAGGAACTTATTCCAATGGCTGGGGAAGCTGCCGAGGGCACGCTAGGCTTGCAATGCACTGCTATGTGGCAGGACAAAGGCATGCCCGGGGTTAAGCTGGCGAAGGAGGTACAGGAGAAATCCCGCGGAGAAGTTGAGCCTTCCTCGACCTATTTGTGGGGATGGAACATAGCGAGAATAGGTTGCGAGGGAATACGGATAGCTCTAGATGATGTGGGCTACGACAAGCTGGATGGTGCTGCGGTATGGAAGGCGTTGGAAAGTATCAAAGGCCTGGATATGGGTGGGATTATACCTCCAGTAACATTTTCTCCAACTGAGCGGCGCGGCTCTATGTCCATAAGGATGCTGCAAATAACGAACGGCCAGCCGGTATGGGTATCCGATTGGGTTAAATGCCCGGACCTCTTAGCTGAGGCAGCTAAGTAGCTAGGGGTGAGCCAACCCGAAATAGTCTGCGCTTAAACATCTCTCGGAGCAGCAATTGAAAGACGTTATTGGGATAGCACAAATAATGAAGCTTATTGTCTGGCGTGCTATCGTAGGAAAAGAGGGTTAGCTTTACTTCCAGAGGAGGAAGGGTGGAGGATTTTATCGACTGAACCGAAGAGGCAACCCCTACTGAGAAGAGAAGGAAGTATGGGCTCACAGGACAAAGTGGATTGTCGGTCCTGCTTAGGGAAATGCCGCGCGGCTAAGTTTGAAGGGGGAGAGAATGGATATTAAACAAGTGCTAGAGAAAACTGCCGGTGAAGTTCCACAAAAGACGGCTGTCGTTCTTGGCTCACGAAGAGTTACTTATCACGAGTTAAATGAGGCCTCCAGTAGGGTAGCAAATGCTCTTATGGGGCTAGGCGTGAAGAAAGGAGACCATGTGGCTATCTTAATGTCTTATAGCCCCGAATGGCTGATTAACTATTTTGGAATTGTTAAGGCTGCAGGCATAACAGTAATCCTCAATTCTATGCTTACGGCACCTGAGCTTGCTTCCCTCCTTCAAGATTCTGATTTTGAGATATTGCTAACGGAAAAAAAATTTTCTCAACCGCTTGCCTCGTACTTGTCCACTATTCCATCGCTGAAACGTGTAATCGACGTTGATAGCGATTCCTACGTCGAAATAATGGCGAACGGCTCTTCCATTTTACCAGTTATTGATATAGATGAAGAGGACGAGACGGCTATCGTATATGCCTTGGGGGTTCTAGGGAAACAAAATGGAGTTGTCCATACTCATGCCTCTCTCACTGGAGCTATTGCTTTACTTTCATCGGGTATAGAGCAGGATAAGGCAGATGTTATAATAAACCCAATCCCCTTCTTCTATCTCTTGGGATTATGTGGTGCTGCACTTGGTTCGATTCTATGCGGGTCCACCATAGTAATCATTCCCCGTTTTACTCCTACAGCTATTCTGGAGGCTGTGAATGAGGAAAGAGGTACGATTATTTGTGGTGTACCCGCTATGTATGAGGCCTTGGCGAGTATAGATGATAATGTTCTCAAGAGTTATGCTCTCAGTTCGCTGCGAGTAGTATTCACAGGTGGGGCAAAGGCTTCTCCCTATCTCGCGAAAAGGCTTGAAGATAAGCTTGGTGTAACCTTTTGCGAAGCGTATGGCCTTACAGAACATCCAGTCGTTTCTTTGGGTACTACTCGTAACCGCAGACTGGGGACAGCAGGTAATCCAGCTTGCGAAATCAAGATACTAGATGACAATGGTGCGGAAGTTCCTCAGTGTGAGATAGGTGAGGCAGTTGTTAAGGCTCCTTGGACAATGAAGGGCTATTATAAGATGCCCGACCTTACGTCCCAAGTTCTCAAGAATGGCTGGTTTTATACTGGGGATTTAGTCAGGTTGGACAAAGATGGCTATCTGGAATATATAAAGAAGAAATCGTCTATTATCGTAACCTCGGCTGGAATTAAGATTCAACCCACGGAGGTTGAAAGTGTGCTTCTGAGACACCCAAGTGTAGCTGAAGCAGCATATGTCGGCGTCAATGATCAGCATGGAGGACAAATACCAACAGCTTTTATAGTACTCAAGGAAGGACAGAGTGTTACCAAGGGAGAAATACGCAATTTTTGTCTCCAGAGCTTAGCTGATTATAAGTTGCCTCGTAAAATTGAATTTGTAGATAACATACCTAAGACTGGCTCGGGAAAAAAATAGACAGGAGGCGCCTCAAGGAGATGAAAAGAGCTGAAGAAGGAAACTAAAAGTGAATGAGCAGGACATTTTTGAATTCTTAAAGAATCTTATAGTAGAATTACGGAAAGGCGATGAAACAAAAGTAGTTCCAGAAGCCTCATCTAGGTACGCTCTCGATGCTGATAGTCTAGATTTCATAGAGTTTATTGCAGCAGTGGAAGACACTTTTGGAATTGAAATCTCAGATGTGGATGTTGAAAAAATACAGACTGTTCAAGACGCAGTTAATTAGATTGAATCTGGGAGGTAACAATGATTGAAAGAAGAGTAGTGGTTACTGGCATTGGCGCCGTTACTCCTTTAGCCACTGGAGCTGAACAATCGTGGCAGGCGTTATGTCAAGGCAAATCAGGAGTGGCAAGAATTACCAGGTTCGATGCCTCGAATTTTAAGGTGCAGATTGCCGCTGAAGTAAAGGATTTCCACCCTGAGGACTTTATCGATACAAAAAAGATAAGGAGAACAGACCCATTTATCCATTATGCCCTGGCAGCCAGTCGAATGGCATTAGATGACTCTGGATTGGCTATCAATGGAACTAATGCCAGTAGAGTAGGAATAGTGGTAGGCTCATGCGCTGGTGGCATGACCACTTATGAAAAAAACCTTGCTGCCCTCCAGGAAAAAGGCCCTGCCAGCATTTCCCCCTTCTTCATCACGGGGTTCCTATCCAACATGGCAGTAGCGGAAATCTCCATGGTTTTCGGCGCCAAGGGGCCGAGCAAGTGCGTAGTTACCGCTTGTGCCACTGGAAACCATGCTGTTGGTGATGCTTTCAGGCTTATTCAGTATAGCGAGGCAGATGCTATAATTGCTGGAGGGAGCGACGCCTACATTATCCCCGTAGGCATCGCTGGTCTTGATAGAATAGGAGCCATATCCCGAAGAAATGATGAGCCAGAAAAGGCCAGCCGCCCCTTTGATAAAAACCGTGATGGCTTCGTGATTGGGGATGGTGCTGGAATTGTTATTTTAGAAGAAATGGAGTCAGCTATAAGAAGAGGGGCTAGAATCTATGCTGAGATTCTTGGCTATGGCTCCAACATTGATGCCCTTCACGTAACAGCGCCTGACTGGGAAAATCAGGCATTGTGTATCAAACTGGCTTTGAATGATGCCGGTATCTCCCCAGATGAGGTTGACTATGTCAATGCCCACGGCACATCCACTCCTCTCAACGATTCGTCTGAGACTAAGGCTATAAAGGCAGCCTTAGGGGAGCACAGCAGAAAGGTGCCTGTAAGTTCCAATAAATCTATGACAGGGCACTTGCTGGGGGCAGCAGGTGTAGTGGAAGCTATTTTCACTGTCCTTACCATAAGGAACGGCATAATCCCACCTACCATAAATTATGATACTCCAGACCCCGAATGCGACCTGGATTATGTTCCCAATGTAGCCAGGAAAGCAGAGGTGAACACAGCTATTTCCAACTCCTTCGGTTTTGGTGGATTTAATGCCACGCTTGCCTTCAGGAAATTTAAGGACTAGCGCCCGATAAGCCTCTCTGGCAGACTACAAGCTTAGCATTCGAGCAGGTTGTTGCTATAATTAGAGCGGGACTCTACAATATATCCATGCGGAATATTACAGGTATTCCTGGGGCTGTAGCTCAATTGGGAGAGCGCCTCCCTTGCACGGAGGAGGTCAGGGGTTCGAATCCCCTCAGCTCCACTTTCTGCTGATATTATTGGCAAGTTGGAGTTGCAGGTTTTGATTTTCTGTTATATTTATTCTATACTTGACTAGTGCAGGAAAACATGTCACAAAAAGGTACGTGGAAAGTTAAGACAGGATTGGCTCAGATGCTGAAGGGTGGGGTAATCATGGACGTGGTCAGCCCAGAGCAGGCTAAAATTGCCCAGGATGCTGGCGCCTGCGCTGTTATGGCATTGGAGCGAGTGCCTGCGGATATTCGTGCTACTGGTGGCGTGGCCCGTATGGCTGACCCAAGCATAATTACAGCCATAATGGAAGCAGTGGGCATACCAGTAATGGCGAAATGCCGCATCGGGCACTTTGTCGAAGCTCAAGTGCTGGAGGCATTGGGCGTTGATTTCATTGATGAATCCGAAGTGCTCACCCCGGCTGATGAAAGCCATCACGTTTGGAAGCATGATTTTAAGATTCCCTTCGTCTGTGGCTGTCGTGATTTAGGCGAAGCGCTGCGTCGTATTGCTGAGGGGGCAGCTATGATTCGAACCAAAGGTGAAGCTGGGACAGGCAATATCGTTGAAGCCGTGAGGCATATGCGGGCTGTCCAGGATGAAATTCATAAGCTTCAGGTCTTGCCTGAGGAAGAGCTAGTAGCTGAGGCAAAAGCCCTTGGTGCTCCTCTAGAATTAGTAATGGAGGTACATAACACAGGAAAGCTATCCGTGGTAAATTTTGCCGCTGGCGGTGTAGCTACTCCATCTGATGCCGCTTTAATGATGCAACTGGGTGCTGATGGGGTGTTTGTCGGCTCAGGCATTTTTAAGTCGAGTAACCCCGCAGCTATGGCTCAAGCTATTGTTAAAGCCACCACCCATTATCAAGACCCCACCATCATCGCCGAGGTATCCAAAGGTTTAGGGACTGCCATGCCTGGCCTGGATGTAAAGGCTATACCACAGCAGGAATTGCTAGCCTCCAGAGGATGGTAGGATGAAAATAGGTATTGCTACCGAATGCGAAAGGTAATTACTGACGAGCTAGACGCATTACTTGATATTTTACCACCCCCTATCCATGAGCCACTTTACCAGCAGCCTGACCGTAGTGAGCTACTGGAGGTAATCTTAGATTTAGGGCGCCTTCCTGAAGCTCGCTTTCCTCATCGAGAGCTAGTCCTTAATTCTAAAGAGGTAAACCAGTCCGATATTGACCATGTGCTGTCCCATGTTGGACAGTTCAGCGGGGATAACCGCGCTGGAATTGAACGCACCCTTCACCGTATTTCAGCCATACGCAATAGAAACGGGCAGATAATTGGCTTGACCTGCCGTGTGGGCAGAGCTGTATTCGGCACCGTAAAGATGATTCAAGACCTAATTGAACTGGGCAAGAACGTTTTGTTGTTAGGACGCCCAGGAGTGGGCAAAACAACCATGTTGAGGGAAGTAGCCCGAGTGCTAGCCGATGACTGCAAAAAACGTGTTATCGTTATTGACACTTCCAATGAAATTGCTGGCGATGGTGACATTCCCCATCCTGCCATTGGACATGCACGGCGCATGCAAGTAAGTGCTCCCGCCAGACAGCATGCGGTAATGATTGAAGCTGTAGAAAATCACATGCCCGAGGTTATTATCATCGATGAAATAGGCACCGAACTCGAAGCCCAAGCAGCTCGGACTATCGCTGAACGCGGAGTGCAGTTGGT
>Ga0315545_1000660_pt1 | contig 36032 bp, 32 predicted proteins | sample SalMarSW160210MG_FD_203096 | JGI IMG/M metagenome (GOLD analysis project Ga0315545, IMG submission 203096) | Salt marsh sediment microbial communities from the Plum Island Ecosystem LTER, Massachusetts, United States - Salt Marsh Sediment SW1602-10 ...
GCTAGCTGTGAGGAGCCGTTTGGATACGAGGCCAACAATGCAGCAGACTTTACTCACGCGCCTCCAGGGCCTTCGTGTGCGGCGCTCGGTGCTACGATTGCTGCGGTTACCTCTCGGGAAGATGGCTCTACGGGAATACTGTCGAATCTCATAGTATGCAATGCTGGCGCCACAAGAGAGACATTCTCGCTCGTACTCGGGAGTGAGATTGGGTTGCGAGTGATCCCGGAACCTTCTGAGGTGACTCTAAACTCGGGAGAGTCCGCGCGATTCCAGCTGGTTCCGGCTACCTACGAGTTCTACGCCATCGACTTGGAGACGTCGGGCTTCAGCGCAGCCAGTGATGAGATTATCGAAGTTGCGTGGGCTCACTTTCGGTGTGGTGAGCTTGTTCAGACGTACTCCTCCCTCGTTCAGCCACGAAGGCAGCTGGACCCAAGCATCACGGAGTTGACAGGGATTACCAACGAGATGCTGAAGGTGGCGCCCAATATGGCGGATGTGATCCCTTCAGTCCTTCAGAGACTGAAGGGACAGTCTGTGCTCTGTTACAGCCAGAACCGGTTCGACCAGCGATTCTTGGAAGCAGCGGCTGCATCTCTCCAGCTAGAGGCACCCGACATTCGATGGATCAATGTCCTCCCCTGGGCGGGAAGGTTGCTTCCTGAGCTGGAAGATCATGGATTGGAGGCAGTATGTAATGCACTTGCTGTTGAAGGACAGCACCATCGGGCGCTTTCAGATGCCCTGATGACAGGGCAGGTCTTCCTGAAAGCGCTCCGCGAGCTAGGCACCACCATGACTGTTACTGTGCTTCCGAAGGGGAAGACGCTCCCTGTAGCTGCTTTGGCCATGAGCATTGATGTTGCGTTTCTGGATTGCGACTAGCACCAGCTTCCTTAGTGGTGTCTCTGTCGTTGCCCGTTGAGCAGTGGTTCTCGCTATCCTTTGCGTACTCTGCGTCTCTGCGAGAGGCGGCTGTTCTAGAGTACTCGACAGGGTTCATACCGTGCGGTATACCTATCCCATCGTGAATCGGGTCACCATAACCACCGACGGCGCGTGCAGCGGCAACCCCGGCCCGGGCGGCTGGGGCGCCGTCCTCGTCTCCGGGGCGCTCCGGAAGGAGATCTCCGGCGGCGATCCGGAGACGACGAACAACCGGATGGAGCTGACCGCGGCGATCGAAGGACTCAAGGCGCTGACCGGGCCGGCGGAGGTCGACCTGTACACCGACTCGACCTACCTGAAGAAGGGGATCACCGAGTGGATCGGGTCGTGGAAGGCGAACGGCTGGAAACGACGGAGCGGAAAGCGATGGCTCCCGGTCAAGAACGAAGACCTCTGGCGGGCGCTCGACGAGCTGGTCGCGCGTCACCGGGTGGCGTTCCATTGGGTCGAGGGGCACGCCGGCCACGAGGAGAACGAGCGGGCCGATCGCCTCGCCCGCGATGCGATCCCGAACCGATGAGGTGATTCGATGGCGAGGATCGTCTGCACGTCGTACCTCTTCCCCGATCAGGTCGACCGCCTGAAGGACGCCGGGCACGAGGTCCGGCTTCACCAGGGAGACGGCCCGATCCCGCGCGAACGGCTGATCGCCGAGCTGGCCGACGCCGAAGCGGTGATCTGCCTGCTGACCGATCGGATCGACCGGGAGCTGCTCGGCGCCGCTCCGAGTCTACGTGTCGTGGCGAACGTCGCGGTCGGCTACGAGAACGTGGATATCGAGACGGCGAGCGAACGCGGGATCGTCGTGACGAACACGCCGGACGTCCTGACCGAGGCGACCGCCGACCTGACCTTCGCGTTGCTTCTCACGGCGGCGCGGCGGATCGCCGAGGCCGACGCGGTCGTCCGGGACGGGGAGTTTCCGGCGTGGGGGCTCGATCAGCCGCTGACCGGAACGGACGTGTACGGCAAGACGCTCGGGATCGTCGGGATGGGGCGGATCGGGACCGCGGTGGCGCGGCGTGGGCGGCTCGGGTTCGGGATGCGGATCCTCTACCACAGCCGATCGCGGGTCGAAGCGGCCGAGCGCGATCTCGACGCCGAGTTCGTGCCGTTCGATCGGCTGCTCACGGAGAGCGACTTCGTCTCCGTCCACGTCCCGCTGACCGACGAGACGCGCCACCTGTTCGACCGGGACGCGTTCGCCCGGATGAAGCCGACCGCGATCCTCGTCAACGTCGCCCGAGGCCCGGTCGTCGACGAGGACGCGCTCGTCCGTGCCCTCGAGGAGGGCACAATCGCCGGGGCCGGGATCGACGTGTTCGAGCACGAGCCGGACGTCCATCCCGGTCTGATCCGCCTGCGGGAGCGGGTCGTGCTCACCCCGCATCTGGGCAGCGCGACGCGCGAGACGCGCCGGGCCATGGCGCAATTGGCCGTCGACAACGTGCTCGCCGTCCTCACCGGCGAACGCCCGCTCACGCCCGTGAACTGAGAACCCTTAACCGCAGAGGTCGCGGAGGAACGCAGAGGGAAGACCGTGCAACTCCTCGCGAAGCCGCCAAGAACGCAGAGAGAACAGCTGTAGGGTAAGACCATCCGTGTCGAGGAGCCTGTCGTGTGTGACTCGCGGTCTTGGAGCGATTGGTGTCTGTTGCCGTTCCTTCGAATTCTCCTCCGCGCTCTCTGCGCCTTTGCGAGGGATTGTGGTTCGGCTCTGACGCCATCGCGCTTGGATTCCCCGACTGCCGATGGACGAGCTTCGTTTGAGGCCGGGTCTCACGCTCATGTCTCAGGCCGTCTCGCGGTGGACAACGTGCTCGCCGTCCTCGCCGGCGAGCCGCCGCTCACGCCCGTGAACTGAGAAGCCTTAACCGCAGACGTCGCAGGGAAGCGCAGAGGGAAGAGCCGAACTGCTTCCTCTCGCGAAGGCGCTAAGACCGCCAAGTGAACCCAGGAAACTACAAAACAATCAAGGGTCCAAAGAATGGGTATTCGACCCGGCTTGATCTCGATGTTGATGACTCTGGATTCTACCCCCCCGCCCTTGTTCTCTCTGCGCCCTCCGCGGTGGATGGGGTTCTGCTGTTCCCTGTGGCTTCTCTTGGCGCCTCGGCGAGAGACCGGGTTCGGAGATCTCCGGAATGCTCCCCTCCTGGCTTGTTCTCTCCGCGATTCTCTGCGCACTCTGCGGTTTATGCTATTGCCTTCGTGCAGTTTTTGCCCTTCATGAAATGGGTCTTACCTCTGTGTTTCCTCCGTGGTGTCTCTGCGCGCTCTGCGTTGATGTCTGTAGAATCTAGAAGCAGCCGAGCTGGCAGGGCGCGATCCGGACGCCCAGGGCGTCGGCCGCCGAGCCGACGACCGGTCTCGGCAACCCTTCGCGCTCCGCGATCTTCCACGCCGTCGCGCACGGCAACGCCTCGTGGACACATCCGGCGCGCAGCGCGTCCGCCAGTCGATCCGGCACCCGAGCGAGAGGCGCGACGAACCGCTTGTCGCCGAACGCCTGATAGCCGAACAGCCCGAGCTGGCAATGAGCGATGTGTACGCCCGCGCCGTTGATCGCGTCGACGACCTCGGTGAGCGGCAGGCCGAGCTCCTCCGCGATCGCGAAGGCCGCGGCGCACGGAAGGTGCCCTTCGATGGCTCGTCGCTCGATCTCCCGCCGAAGGTCGGACACCCGTCTCACCTCCGCTGCGATTGTGCCCGATTTCGGGGGTTCGGGAAAGAGGACCGATCCACGATCGGCGGCTCCCCTCGACCCGAAGATCTACCTCACCCCCACCTCGCCTCCCCCCTCACGAAGGGGGAGGCGGATGGATCGTTGTCCCTCTCCCTCAGGCGGGAGAGGGAGTGCCTTCCGTCAGCGCGCCGGAACGGAAGGCGAGGGTGAGGAGGGACGGCCGCTTCGGGTATCCTCTCGTGCATCACGGTGGCAAGGGGTGACGCGTGCGTCTCTGGATCGGATTCTCGCTCTCGATCGTCCTCCTTCTCTTCGTCTCCCGTCGAAACCTCGCCCTCGGGATGGCGGTCGCCGCCGCGGTCCTCGCCGGATTCACCTTGACGCCGGCGTCGTTCGGCGGCGCGCTTTGGCGGACGATCTCCGATCCGTCGGTCCTCCTCCTCGCGCTGATCGTCGGCTTGATCCCGCTGATCGGCGGGTCGATGGAGACGTCGGGGGAGATGGGACGGCTCGTGTCGAACCTGCGGATCGGGGTGCGCCCGTTCCTGGCGTTCGCCCCGGCCCTGCTCGGGATGCTTCCGATGCCCGGCGGCGCGCTGCTCTCGGCCCCGATGGTCGAGCGCGGCGCCGGGCACACGGCAGCGGACGTCAAGGCGGCGGCGAACGTCTGGTTCCGACACGCGCTGCTGCTCGTCTACCCGCTCGGCCCGTCGCTCATCGCGTCGGCGAAGATCGCCGGGCTCGACGTCTACGCGGTGATCCCGTACCTCGTGCCGGCGTTCCTCCTCACGATCGGGGTCGGCTACGTCTTCCTCCTTCGACGGGCGAGCGGCCGCCTCTCGCACTCCGGTCCCTTTTCCGTCGCCGGCCTTCTCGTCCCGCTGGGGATCATCCTCGCCGCACCGCTGCTCGATCTCGTTCTCAAGGGGACGATCGACCTTCCGGTGGCCGAGATCGGGACGAGCGTCGGCGTCGCGGTCAGCCTCGTCGCGGCGATCGTCGTCGGTCGATTGGGGTTCGGGCAGCTCGGGGCGATCGCCCGGAGGATGGCGCCGTGGAAGTACTCCCTGATCGTTCTGGCGATGTTCGCGTTCTTGAACGTGTTCACCGCGTCCGGCGTGCCGGAGCGGATCGCCGCGATGGCGCTCCCGCCGGTCGTCCTCTGCGTGGTGATCGGGGCGACGCTCGGTCTGATCACCGGGCGGATCCAGGCGCCGATGTCGATCGTCCTCCCGATCTACGCCTCGACCTACGGAACGATATCGGCCCCGGTCTTCGCGGTGACCTACTTCGCCGTCTTCCTCGGGTACATCCTGACCCCGATCCACCCGTGCATCTCGGTGTCGGTGGAGTACTTCGAAACCTCGATGGTTCCGTTCCTGAAGCGGATGATCGTGCCGGCGGCGATCGGGCTTGTCGCCTCGCTCGTTGTCGGTCTGTTTCTATTCTGAGGTATCGGAGCGCTCGATGAAGAGCGTCTGCGTCGGGTAGGCAAACTCGATCCCCCGCGCCTCGAACGCGCGGGCGATGCCCAGGTTGATCGCCTGCTGCCGGTCCATGTAGACGTTGTAGTCGGCGTCGAGCACGTAGTAGACCGTCTCGAAGTCGAGCGAGAAGTCGCCGAACGCCCGGAAGTGGCACCGCTCGAACCGGACGCCCGGCTGATCCCCGACGATCTTGCGGACCGTCTCCGGGATCGACTCCAACATGTCGGGCGGCGTCTGGTAGGTGACGCCGAACGGGAAGACGACCCGCCGCTCGTACATCCGCTTGTAGTTGCGGACGCGGCTCGCCAGCAGGTCGCTGTTCGAGAAGATGATCTGCTCGCCGGAGAGGGAGCGGACGCGCGTCGTCTTCAGTCCGATCCGCTCGACCGTCCCCATCAGCTCGCCGACGATGATGAAGTCGCCGATGACGAACGGCTTGTCGACGATGATCGAAAGCGACGCGAACAGGTCGCCGAGGATGTTCTGCACCGCCAGGGCGATGGCGATTCCGCCGATTCCGAGGCCGGCGACCAGAGCGGTGATGTCGATCCCGAAGTTGTCGAGCGCGAGGAGGGCGACGATCGCCCAGATGGCGACCTTCGTGACGAAGCCGAGCGCGGTGAGCGACGTCGCGGTCGCCGCGTCGTCCTCCAGCTTCCGCCTCGCGGTCCGTCGGATCCAGAACGTGGCGACGCCGTCTCCCCAGAAGCCGGCCTGGATCAGAAGGGCGAGAATGAACAACGTCCGCAGCGCCCGCTCCGCCGCGTCCGGGAGGACGAGGATCAGCGACCCGGCGTACAGCGCGACGACCAGAATGAACAGGAAACGCGTCTTGGCGAGGAGTTCGACGAGCATGTCGTCGAACCGGCCGGGGGTCTTCGCGGTGGCCCTTCGCAGCCGGCGGACGAGACGCCGCATCACGACCCGAAGGACGAACCAGGCGAACAGTACGATCGCAACGGCGAGGAGCCACATCCACAGAGGATTCGAGTAATAGACCGTCTTCAGGACTTCCATGCTGTTCCTCCCCGCCCAAGCGATCCGGCCCGCCGCGAGACGAGAAACGAGCGTATCCGATCGATCGGGAACCGATCAACCCGCCGATCGAACGCGCGGGAGGGCCCCGGTTCCGTCGGTAGGTTCCAGCGACGGCTTCGACGGGTGATTCGTGTCCGGGCCGCGAGTCGGGCAGTGGCTCGAAGCCCCGAACTGCCGGGATTACGATTGGTTCGATGGACAAGATCGAGGTTCTCGTTCGGGCTTCCGCGCTGCACGACGCGAAGCGGGTCGAGTCGATGAAGGCCGACCTGCTGAAGAGGATCTCCTCCGCTTCGGCGGCGTTCGAGCTCGAGGACGTCAAGCGTCCGACGGGCGATCGCCTCGCGGCGATCCTCGTCCTGACCGGAGGCGTCGAACGGGAGGCGCTGAGGGCGATCGCTCAGCTCCCGCCGCCGGCGCTGCTGATCGCGCATCCCGGGCACAACTCGCTTCCGGCGTCGCTCGAGATCCTCGCGCGGATCCGACAGGACGGCGGCGAGGGAAAGATCCTCTTCGGGACGCCGGAGGAGATCGCCGCCGGGCTCGAACGGGAGCTGGTCGTCTCGAAGGCGTGGGAGGGGCTGAGGTTCAGCCGCGTGGGCCTGATCGGCGAGCCGTCCGACTGGCTCGTCGCCAGCGACGTCGACCGCGCTTTCCTCAAGGGACGGCTCTCGGTCGAGCTGATTCCGATCGAGATGGAGGAGCTGTTGGCGCGGATCGAGGAGGCGTCGTCCCCGAAGAAGGAGGTCGACCGGTTCAAGCGAGCCGCCTGCTCGGTCGACGACCGCGCGGAGGAGAACGTGCCGAACTCGGTCGCGATCTACCAGGGGCTGCGGTCCGTCGTTGATGGCCACAACCTCGCCGCGTGCACGGTCCGTTGCTTCGATCTGGTCACCCGCCTCGGGCAGACCGGCTGTTACGCCCTGTCCCGGTTGAACGACGAGCACGTCCCCGCCGGATGCGAGGGGGACCTCCAGGCGCTCTTCTCGTTGTACGTCGCGTTCCTCCTCTTCGGCCAGGCGGCGTTCATGGGCAACATCACCTCGGTCGAGCCGGCGCGTCGGATCCTCGGGATGGCCCACTGCACCTGCCCGCTGTCGATGACGGCGCAGTACTCCATCGCGACCCACTTCGAGTCCGACCTCGGCGTGGGGATCGCGGGAAAGATCCCGGTCGGTCCGTGCACCGTCTTCCGCCTCGGCGGGGAGCGGCTCGATCGGCTGTTCGTCCGCGAGGGGGCGACGGAGGAGACCACGGTCCGCGACGATCTCTGTCGGACGCAGACCCGGATCTCCGTCGACGGTCCGATCGACGAGCTGCTCGAGGCGCCGCTCGGCAACCACCACGTCCTCCTCGAGGGGCATCATCGCAAGACGATCGAGACGTTCTTCGAGCGGTATCTCGGTTCCTGATCCGGATCTTGTTGCGTCGAGGGCGAACCGCTACCATGCGTTAAACGAGGGGTGATCGTCCATTGGCGGAACAACGGAAGATGCAGATCGCGGCCGACAACGAGGCCCGCCGCGGGCACTACTCGAACCTTGCGCTGATCTCCCACCGCAAGGAGGAGTTCATCATCGATTTCCTGTTCGTCGATCCGCAGACCCAGTCGCCGAAAGGGGATCAGGCGCTCCTGACCTCGCGGGTCATCCTCAACCCCGGCCACATGAAGCGGCTGTACCAGGCGATTGGGGAGAACGTCCAGCGGTACGAGAAGAACTTCGGGACGATCGTTCTTCCGCCGAAGCTGGTGTAGCGGCGGCCGATGACGCGTCAGGTTCTCGTTCGCGACGTCCCGATCGGCGGCGGCGCGCCGATCGTCGTCCAGTCGATGACGAACACCGACACCGCCGACGTCGAAGCGACGGTCGCGCAGATCGGCCGGCTCGAGCGGGCCGGCTGCGAGATCGCCCGCGTCGCGGTCCCGAGCATGGACGCCGCGAAGGCGCTCCCGAAGATCCTCGAGCGGATCTCGATCCCGCTCGTCGCCGACGTCCACTTCGACCATCGCCTCGCCCTCGCGGCGATCGAGGCCGGCGTCGATAAGCTCCGGCTCAACCCGGGGAACATCACCGACCCGGAGAAGATCGCGACGGTCGCCGACGCGGCGAACGAAGCGGGGATCCCGATCCGCGTCGGCGTCAACGCCGGCTCGCTCGACGAGCGGTTCCGCGACGCGAAGAACCACCCCACGGCTCGGGGAATGGTCGACAGCGCGTTCCACGAGATCCGGCTCCTCGAGGAGCGAGGGTTCGACCGGATCGTCGTCTCGCTCAAGGGGACCGACGTACGCATGACGATCGACGCGTACCGCGCGTTCGCACGCGCGTCGGACTATCCGCTTCACGTCGGGATCACCGAGGCGGGAACGGCGTGGGAGGGCTCGATCCGTTCTGCGGTCGGGCTCGGCGTCCTTCTCGCCGAGGGGTTCGGTGACACGCTCCGCGTTTCCCTGACCGGGGATCCGGTGGAGGAGGTCCGCGTCGCGTACGAGATCCTCCGTGCGCTCGGGCTCCGGTCCCGCGGGATCGATCTCCGCGTCTGCCCGACGTGCGCGCGGACGGGGATCGACCTCGAAGCGATCGCCAAGCAGGTCCGTCGCGAGCTGGGCGACGTCGCCGAGAGCCTGTCGATCGCGCTGATGGGCTGCGTCGTCAACGGGCCTGGCGAGGCGCGCGAGGCCGACGTCGGCCTCGTCGGGGCGCCGGGTCAAGGGACGATCTATGTCCGCGGCGAGCCGGTCGGCCCGGCCGTTCCCGAGGATCGCCTCGCGGCCGAGATCGTGCGCGTCGCGCGGGAGGTCCTCGCCTCCGGCGGAAGGCAGCAAGGCGCCGCTCCATAGACGCACGCCCTGTTTTGGCGAGGGCCACACGTCCGCTATCTCGAATATCGAGACTTGCTCTCGGTCTTTGTTGCATATCGCGGGACACGACGCTACAATGCCGCCGCTTCGAGCGAGGTGATCGATGTGGCGCAGACGATGACGGAGAAGATCCTCGCAACGCACGTCCGCGAGGGGACTCTGGAGCGCGGTCAGGAAGTCGGGATCCGGATCGATCATTGCCTGACGCAGGATTCGACCGGGACGATGGCGTGGCTCGAGTTCGAGGCGCTGGGGATCGACCGGGTGAAGGCCGACGTGGTGGTGTCGTACTGCGACCACACGTCGCTCGGCTTCAAGGGCGAGTCGACCGACGACCACGTCTTTCTTCAGTCGATCGCGTCCCACTACGGGGCCAAGTTCTCGAAGAACGGCAACGGCGTCTGCCATCAGCTGCATTACGAGCGGTTCGGCCAGCCGGGGAAGACGCTGCTCGGCTCGGATTCGCACACGCCGACCGGCGGCGGACTGGGGATGCTGGCGATCGGCGCCGGCGGCATGGACGTCGCCGTGGCGATGGGCGGCGGCCCGTTCTACCTGACCGTGCCGAAGATGATGCGGATCGTCCTCACCGGGAAGCTCCCGCCGAACGTGAGCGCGAAGGACGCGGCGTTGGAGCTGCTTCGGCGGATCTCGGTCAAGGGCGGCGTCGGGTCCTTCCTCGAGTTCAGCGGCCCGGGCGTGAAGACGCTGTCCGTGCCCGAGCGGGCGACGATCACCAACCTGGGAACGGAGACCGGCGCGACGTCGTCGATCTTCCCGTCCGACGGGATCACCCGCGAGTACCTGCGGATGCAGGGCCGCCAGTCCGACTGGGTCGAACTCGACGCCGACCCCGACGCGGTCTACGACGAGACGATCGAGATCGACCTGTCGACGGTGAAGCCGCTCGTGGCGATGCCCGGGATGCCGGACAACGTGTTCGACATCGAGGAGGTCGCGGGGACGAAGCTCGACCAGGTGTTCATCGGCTCGTGTACCAACGGGTCGTACCGCGATCTGAAGATCGTCGCCGAGATGCTCAAAGGGAAGAAGGTCTCGACCGACATCGACGTCATCGTCTCCCCCGGCTCGCGGCAGGCGTGGGAGATGCTGATGGAGGACGGATCGTTCCTCGAGCTCACGAAGGCCGGGGTGCGGATGATCGAGCCGGGCTGCAACGCGTGCATCGGAATCGGGTTCGTCCCGGGGACCGATCACCTGTCGCTGCGGACCGTCAACCGGAACTGGGAAGGGCGCGGGGGGAACAAGTACGGCAAGCTGGCGCTGTGCGGCCCCGAAGTGGCCGCCGCCTCGGCGCTGAAGGGAGCCATCGCCGACCCGCGGGAACTGCCGGCGCCGCAGGTGACGATCGATCACCTGACCGTCGACGACTACCTGATCCTCGAGCCCGAGGGGCCGAGCGTCGAGATCCGCCGCAGCCCGAACATCGTGCCATTGGGGCAGCAGCAACCGCTCGAGCCGGTGCTTGAAGGCGAGGTCCTCTTGAAGCTCGGCGACGGGGTCTCGACCGACGCGATCCTTCCGGCCGGTCCGCTGACCCAGCACCTCCGGTCGAACCTGCCGGAAATCGCGAAGTTCACCTTCTACTACGAGGACGAGACGTTCGCGCAGCGGGCACTCGACGCCGGAGGGGGATTCCTCGTCGGCGGCGACAACTACGGGCAGGGCTCGTCGCGCGAGCACGCCGCGCTGGCGCCTTGGCGCCTCGGCGTCTCGGCCGTCTTCGCCAAGAGCTTCGCCCGCATCCATCGGGCGAACCTGATCAACATGGGGATCCTCCCGTTGATCGCCGACACCGACCGGATCGACCGGGGCGACGTCCTCGAGCTCGACGTGTCGGACCTCGACGGCGATCTCGTCCTCAAGAACGAGACGAAGGGCACCGAGATCCCGGTTCGGCACGACCTGTCGAATCGGGAGAAGGAGATGGTCCGCGCCGGCGGCCTCCTTGCCTATACGGCGAAGGGCGGATAGAGGATCGAACAGGGGAAAGGGGCCTTCGCGCCCCTTCTTCCCGAAGTGAACGGAGTGGATCGATGGGACGACGGAGCGATGCGAACCCGCTGAACACGCTGGAGAAGTGCGTCCAGATCCTGACGCTGCTCTCGGAGTCCCCGCGGCTGCAGGTCGCGGAGATCGCGCGCGAGCTCGGCCTCCCTCGAAGCACGGCGTACCGGTACGTCGCCGCCCTCCGCTCCCATCACCTGGTCGACGAGGCGTCGGAGGGCCCGGGGTATCGCCTGGGGACGAAGATCCTCGAGCTCGCCGCGACGATGTCGCGGCGGCCGCTCCGCGACGTCGCCCGCCCGTACCTGGAGCGGATCGCGCGCGAGACGGGCGAGACGGTCATCCTGTGCGGGCTGCGCGAGCACGAGGGGATCTGCTTGGAGAAGGTCGACGGTCACCACGCGCTGCGCGTCTCGTACGAGCTCGGAGACACCTACCCGCTGCACGCCAGCGCGACCGGGAAGGCGATCTACGCGCACCTCAGTCCGAAGGAGTGGAAGGCGATCCTCGATGAGGTCGGCCTCGAGCGGTTCACCGACACGACGATCACCGATCCGGGGGCGTTGGAGCGGGAGTCGGCCAAGATCTGCAAGGACGGCTTCTCGGAGAGCGACGGCGAGGCGATCGTCGGGACGCGCGGGATCGCCGCGCCGATCTTCTCGTACTCGGGACGGGTCGTCGCGTCGATCGGGGCGTCGGTCCCGAGCCACCGCGGCGAGGGGGCGAACCGCCGGCTCCTGATCGATCGGCTCGTTCAGGCGGCAGGAGACATCACGCGAGAGATCGCGGCGTAGGAAGGCAGGCAGACAGGATCCGAAGGAGAGGATCATCATGGGCAACCGATACGTCCCCGAACCGAAGGAAGGCGAACCGATCACCAAAGGCCCGAAGGGACTGAACGTCCCGGACCGTCCGATCGTCCCCTACATCCGTGGGGACGGGACGGGCGTCGACATCACGCCGGTCATGATTAAGGTCGTCGACGCCGCGGTCGAGAAGGCCTACGGCGGCGAGAAGAAGATCGGATGGCTGAAGCTCCTCGCCGGCGACGAGGCGATCGAGGTCAACCATGCCGAGCTGACCGAGGAAGAGATCGTCGCGATCCCGCCGGACGAGCGGCAGAAGCTCTACCTCCCGCAGGAGACGGTCGACGCGGTGCACAAGTACCTCGTCGCGATCAAGGGGCCGCTGACCACGCCGGTCGGCGGCGGCATCCGCAGCCTGAACGTCACGCTGCGCAAGCTCCTCGACCTGTACGCCTGCGTCCGCCCGGTGCAGCACATCGGGACTCCGGCGCCGGTCAAGCGCCCGGAGGACGTGGACGTCGTCTTCTTCCGCGAGAACACCGAGGACGTCTACGCCGGGATCGAGTGGAAGGCCGGGACGCCGGAGGCGGACAAGGTGATCGCCTGGCTGGCCGACGAGATGAAGGTCGGCGACAAGATCCGGTTCACCACGATGTGCGGGATCGGCGTCAAGCCGATCTCCGAGGAGGGGACGAAGCGGCTCGTCCGGGCGGCGATCGACTACGCGATCGCCAACCAGCGAGATTCCGTCACCCTGGTGCACAAGGGGAACATCATGAAGTTCACCGAGGGGGCGTTCCGCGACTGGGGGTACGAGGTCGCCGAGGAGTACCCGCAGTGCATCACCGAGGACGAGGTCACGAAGGAGCACGACGGGAAGGTCCCGGCCGGGAAGATCGTGGTCAAGGATCGGATCGCCGATCAGTTCTTCCAGCAGATGCTCCTCCGCCCGACCGAGTACTCCGTGGTCGCGACGATGAACTTGAACGGCGACTACGTCAGCGACGCCGCCGCCGCGCAGGTCGGTGGGCTCGGGGTCGCGCCGGGAGCGAACATCAACTACGCGACCGGCACCGCCGTCTTCGAGGCGACGCACGGCACCGCGCCGAAGCACGCCGGGAAGAACGAGGTCAACCCCGGGAGCCTGATCCTCTCGGCGGTCGAGATGCTTCGCTACCTCGGCTGGACCGAGGCGGCCGACCGCGTGGTGAAGGGGATCACCGACGCGATCGCGTCGAAGCGCGTCACCTACGACCTCGAGCGGCAGATGGACGGCGCGACGCTCGTCTCCTGCTCGCAGTTCGGCGACGAGATCATCCGACACTTGTAAGGAAGGACCGAGATTCCCATGGCACAGAAAGGGATTCGCGAGTACGACGCGAAGCGTCTCCTCGCCCGTGCGCTGTCCGAACACGGCGCCGGCGGGGTGCGTATGGACGACCGGCTCGTCCTCGTGACGCCGGACACGGATCTGGCGGCACTGAAGAGCGAGCATCCGTGGCTCGTCGAGACGAAGCTGGTCTGCAAGCCGGACCAGCTGTTCGGAAAGCGCGGGAAGAACGACCTCTTGTTCGTCGACAAGACGTTCGACGAGGTGAAGGGCTGGATCGCCGAGCGGATGAACAAGCGGGTCACGATCCAGGGGGCCGGCGGCGAGACGACCGGCACGCTGACCCACTTCCTGATCGAGCCGTTCGTCCCGCACGACGTCGAGTACTACCTCGCGTTCACCGCCGGACACGAGGCCGACCGGATCCTCTTCTCGACCGAGGGCGGCGTCGACATCGAGTCGGTGTGGGACACGGTCGTGACGATCGAGGTCCCGGTCCTCGGCGAGTTGGATAAAGGGAAGCTAACGACGGCCCTGCCGGAAATCCCGAACAAGGAGCAGGTTGTCGCGGCGATCGCGGCGCTGTACCGGGTCTACGTCGAGGACCACTTCACGACGCTCGAGTTCAATCCCATCACCCTGGTCGACGGGGCGATCGCGCCGCTCGACACGGTGGCCAAGCTCGACGACACGGCGGCGTTCCAGTGCGCCGAGAAGTGGGGGAAGATCGAGTTTCCCAAGCCGTTCGGCTCGACCGCGACCCAGGAGGAGGCGTACATCGCGTCGCTCGACGAGAAGACCGGCGCCTCCCTCAAGCTGACCGTCCTCAATTCCGAAGGACGCGTCTGGCCGATGGTCGCCGGCGGCGGCGCGTCGGTCATCTACGCCGACACGGTGGTCGACCTCGGCTACGCCGACGAGCTCGCCTGCTACGGCGAGTACTCGGGGAACCCGTCGACCGAGCTGACCTACGAGTACGCGAAGACGCTCCTCGACCTGATGACCCGGAAGCCCGATCCGCAGGGCCGGCCGAAGTTCCTGCTGATCGGCGGCGGGATCGCCAACTTCACCGACGTCGCCAAGACGTTCACCGGGATCATCCAGGCGCTCCGGCAGTACAAGGAGAAGCTGAAGGAGAACAAGGTGGTGATCTACGTCCGCCGCGGCGGCCCCAATTATGTCGAAGGGCTGGAGAGCATGCGGCGGCTCGGCGAGGAGATCGGCGTGCCGATCGAGGTCTACGGGCCGGAGACCCACATGACGCGCATCGTCTCGATGGCCCTTTCGGGAGGTGCGAAGTGAACGATTACGACCTCTTCTCCAGGGAGACGAAGGCGTTCGTCTACGGGGCGCAGACCGCCGCGGTGCAGCGGATGCTCGACTTCGACTACCTCTGTCGGAAGGACGAGCCGTCCGTCGTGGCGATGATCACGCCGGAGCGCGGCGGGTTCGAGAAGTTCTTCTGGGGGACCCAGGAGATCACCGTCCCGCGGCTCCGGTCGATCGGCGAGGCCGTCGAGCGGTTCCCGCAGGCGGACGTGATGGTCAATTTCGCGTCGCAGCGGTCGGCGTTCGACACGACGATGGAGGCGCTCAATACGGAGACGATCCGGACGATCGCCGTCATCGCCGAGGGCGTCCCCGAGCGGCACGCTAGGATCCTCAGCCGGACCGCGAAGTCGAAGGGCAAGTGGATCATCGGCCCGGCCACCGTCGGCGGGATCAAGGCCGGCTGCTTCAAGATCGGGAACACCGCCGGGACGATGGACAACATCAAGATGGCGAAGCTGCACCGGCCCGGGTCGGTCGGCTTCGTCTCGGTCTCCGGCGGGATGTCGAACGAGGCGTACAACATCGTCGCGCGGACGACCGACGGGATCAACGAAGGGATCGCCATCGGCGGCGACGCCCATCCCGGGGCGAGCCTCCTCGACCATCTGCTTCGCTACGAGGAGAACCCCGAGATCAAGCTCCTCGTCTGCCTCGGCGAGGTCGGCGGGACCGCCGAGCACGAGATCGCGGCCGCGGTGAAGGACGGCCGGCTGACCAAGCCGCTCGTCATGTGGACCACCGGGACGTGCGCCAAGGTGCTTCCTGGCCAGGTCCAGTTCGGCCACGCCGGTGCCAAGGTCGGCGGCGAGTCCGAGACCGCCGACGCGAAGAACGAGGCGCTGCGCGAGGCCGGCGTCATCGTCCCGGAGTCGTTCGACGACTACGCCGAGGTGATCAAGGAGACCTACGACAAGCTCGTCGCCGACGGGACGATCGTCCCCGCCAAAGACGTCGAGCCGCCGCACGTCCCGATGGACTACAACCAGGCGAAGGCCGAGGGGCTCGTCCGCAAGCCGACGAACTTCATCTCGACCATCTGCGACGAGTCCGGCGAGGTCCACAACTACTGCGGCGTCCCGATCGACGAAGTCATCGAGAAGAAGTACGGGATCGGCGGCGTCATCGGCCTCCTGTGGTTCAAGAAGGAGATCCCGCAGTACGCGCGCGACTTCCTCGAGATGGTCATCCAGATCATCGCCGACCACGGAGCCGCCGTCTCCGGCGCGCACAACACCATCGTCACCGCGCGGGCCGGCAAGGACCTGATCTCCTCGCTCGTCAGCGGGATCCTGACGATCGGCCCGCGGTTCGGCGGGGCGGTCAACGGGGCCGCCGAGCACTTCCTCTACGGGCTGCGCAACGGCCTCGCCCCGCGCGAGTTCATCGCGGAGATGAAGGCGAAGAACGTGCGGATCCAGGGGATCGGGCACCGGCTGCACACGATCGAGAACCCCGACAAGCGCGTCGAGCTGATGAAGAACTTCGCCAAGACGCACTTCAAGGACACCCCGCTGCTCAACTACGCGCTGTCCGTCGAGGCCGTTACGACGCAGAAGAAGAACAACCTGATCTTAAACGTCGACGGATGCATCGGCGTGCTGCTCGTCGACCTGCTCAAGGAGCTCAAGTTCACCGACGACGAGATCGATCAGATGATCGAGATGGGCACCTTCAACGCCCTGTTCGTCCTCGGCCGCTCCATCGGCCTCATGGGCCACTACTTCGACCAGAACCGGTTGGAGCAGGGGCTGTACCGCCACCCGCTCGACGATATCCTGTATGACGTACCTGAGAGACCTGAGAAGGTCGGCTGAACACCGTCCAGCAAGTGAGAAGGGGCCAGCAGCGTTGGCCCCTTCTACAGAGCTGATGTCATCCAGAGGAGAACGGTATCTGAATCAGGCCGTTCTCCGACGCGATGCGGAGCATCGCGCAGACGACCATCCTGTATGACGTTCCCGAAAGACCAGAAGTCGTCGGCTAGTCCTTTCGAATGCTTGTGTGAATCGGAGAGGTCGGGCGGAAACGCCCGGCCTCTTGTCTTTGTTTGCCGAACAACGCAACAGCCACGCTACTCGTTGCTCTCGGACGCCCTCTTCACCCTCGCGAAGTCCTTCTTCCTCCTCCACGGGCGGCCGAGGAGGAAGCCGACGACGAGGCCGACGAGGAACGTGATCGCCAAGAGGACGATCCGCGACGCGGTCGCGGTCCAGAACAGGAACGTGATCGACGCGTCGCCGGTGTTCTGGGCGATCAGGACGATGAACAGCAGAACAAGCAGCAGGATGACCGTCAGTCGGAATCTCATGGTTCTCCCCTCCGTGCAGTGATCCAGGGCACCAGTATACGGTCAGCGACTGCCGCCGGCTGTCTGCGGTCAGCGCGTGCTCACCTTCTGCGCTTGGATCACGGCGCGATGGCCTCGATGGAACGGCCGCGCTATGATGTAGCCAAATCTGGCTATAGCCACTTCTGGCTACAGGGGCTGAGGGGCCCTCGATTACGGTTCTGCGACTCAGCGCCCCCGCCACCGAGGCGAAGGCTCCCCTCGGCAGCAGCTGATCAGCCTGCTCACCGACGCCACCCGCCGTATCACCCGCGAAATCACCGCCCAGGAGACAAGACGGGGGTAGGGTTGCTCTTTCTAGGTTAGAGTTCCGGCTCGACGGCATTCACTGGCGTTCGTGCAGTTCGAAAAGCTCGTCGCGGGTGAGTTCGCAATCACGCAAGATCTTGGAGAGCAATCCGGGACCGATCGTTTCGCCGCTGTGAATCGGCACGACCGTTACCCGGCCGTCCGGGTGCCGCAAGAAGTGGTGACTTCCACGGACTCGCACGTCGTTGAAGCCGACACCCTGAAGAACCTTGATCAGTTCGTCGCGAGCCAGGAGAAGAAACGAGATGTGAGTTCAACTGGAGAACTGCGGAAGCGGTTCTCCTCACGTGCCGCATTGCGGCACGCAGACTTTACTGGATTCCCACGAAGTCGAGAGTCTCGGCGTCTCCGCCTTGCTCCTCGATGCACAGCGCGATCGCCTCGCGGATCCTTTCCAACACCTGATCGAGCGACGTTCCCTGCGTGTGACATCCCCGCAACGCCGGCACCGATGCGACATAGATTCCATCTGCATCCTGCTCGATGATCACGCTGAAGTCGCTTCTCATCTTGTCGCTCCTCGTTCTGCGCGGCTCCATTATACGAAGTCGCCGGACAGTGTGGGATGTATCTCCAGAGGATCTTTGGTGGCAGGGAGGATGCGGTAGTCTGCGGTCAGTGCCTTCGAAAGGATAACCCCACCCGGGCCCGTGAAGGCAAGTCGGGTGGGGAGTAGATGCTGAGAGAAGTGTATGTACGGTGACCGCGGAAGTCAACTTGCCGAGATATCTTCGCCCTGCTCCTCGACGCAGAGCGTGGCCGCTTCGCGGATCCGCTCCATGACCTGATCGAGCGACGTTCCCTGCGTGTGACATCCTCGTAGGGCGGGAACCGTAGCGACGTAGACGCTGTCCGAGTCCCGTTCAATCACGACGCTGAATCGGTTCTTCACGGTTTCACTCCTTGCTGATTGTGGAGCTTCATGATGCGAAGTCGCGGGGTCGTGTGGCGTGTTCCTCCTCAGATCAGCAGCACGTCGCCGGCGATGTTGACGGCGTGGTCGCCGACGCGCTCGAGGTTGTGGAGGATCTCGGCGAACAGGATCCCGGCCTCCGGATCGCACGTCCCTTCTTCGAGCCGCTCGATGTGGTTCGCCTTGTACTCCCGCTCGAGGCGGTCGACGTCCGTCTCGACGTCGAGCGCCTCCTCGGCGGCCTCCCGGTCCTCGCCCTGGAGGGCACGGAGCGCGAGCCGGTACAGTTCGATTGCCCGATCGAACATGTGGGCGAGCTCGTCGGCGGCCGGGTCGGAGAACGGCGGTCCGTTCCGGCGGGCGCGGTCGGCCCGCTGGGCGATGTTGACGGCGTGGTCCCCGATTCGCTCGATGTCGCCGACGACGTGGCGGAAGACGTGCAGGCGACGCTCGTCTTCGTCGGCGAGCGAGCTGCCGTCGATCCGGTCGAGGTAGCCGTCGATCGCGTCCTGCAGCGTGTCGATCGCCTCCTCGGTCTCGAACACGGACGAGGTCCGGAGCTCTCCTTGCTCCAGCAGCGCCGTGCGCGAGGCGGCGAGCATCTCCAACGTGAGCTTCGCCATCCGCATCAGCTCGCGGCGCGCCTGCTGGAGGGCGACCGACGGAAGCCGGAGGAACTGGTCGCCGAGGTACTCGGGCTCGACCCGCCGGGCCCGCTCCGTCCCGGGGACAAGCCGCTTCGCGATCCAGACGAGGACGCCGACGCACGGGACGAGCGCGGCGGTGACCAACACGTTGAAGAACGTGTGTGCGTTGGCGATCTGTCGGGTCAGGGAGGGCGACGTGAGCGCGACGAGCCCGGCGTACCCGCCGACGATCGGCACGAACGCGGCGACGCCGAGGACGTTGACGAGGAGCTGGGTCACGGCGAGCCGGCGGGACGAGAGCGACGACCCGATCGAGGCGATCATCGCGGTGATCGTCGTGCCGATGTTCGCGCCGAGGATGAGCGCGATCGCCGCCGGCAGCGACAGGAGCCCGGCGCTTCCCATCCCGATCACCAGCGCGGTCATCGCCGACGAGCTCTGGATGATCGCGGTGACGCCGGCGCCGACGAGGACGCCGAGCAGCGGCCGGTCGGCGCACGTCCGCAGCAGGCGGAGCACCCCCTCGGTCTCCGCGAGCCCCTTCAGTCCGCCGGAGACCACGCTCATCCCGAGGAAGAGGAGGCCGAAGCCGAGGACGATCCGCCCGACGTCGCCGGCCCGTTGGCCGCGGAAGAGCTCGGCGACGAGGAACCCGAACGCGAGGATCGGCAGGTAGTAGTGGCCGATCTTGAAGGCGATGATCTGCGCCGTCAGGGTGGTGCCGATCTCCGCACCGAGCATCACGCCGATCCCCTGCGCGAGGGTGAGGGCGCCGGCGTTGATCAGCCCGATGAGCAGGACCATCGTCATGCTGCTCGACTGGAGGGTCCCGGAGGTGAGCGCCCCGACGATCGCGCCGCGGTACGCCTTCCCGGTGAGCCGCTCGAGAAGCGCGCGCATCCGGTCGCCGACCGCCCGTTTGAGGGCGTCGCTCAACACGCGAAGGCCGTAGAGGAAGAGGGCGAGCCCGCCGACCGTGCTAAACAGAACCCCCACCGCATCCATACTTACCGCCCGGAGTGTATAGTTGATTCAGAGTATATAGCCAACCGTCCGATCCGGCGAGCCGTTCACCGAATTCCCGCGCCGGACGGGGTACAATCCACGGCATGTGTGAGATCGTTCGACTCCAACGCGCGCAGCGGGCCCGGGCGGTCGAGTCGCTGACCCGGGCGTTTCACGACGACCCGATGTGGTCGTGCGTCCTGCCGGACCCGGAGACGCGGCCCGACGCGCTTCGGCCGATGTGGGACGCGTTGATCGGCTTCTCCCGCGTGTACGGCGCGGCGTACACGACGCGCAGCGGCGAGGGCGCGTGCTGCTGGATCGCGCCGGGCAACACGAAGACGACGGTGTGGCAGATGCTCCGGACCGGCATGGCCTTGCCCCGATCGATGATGCGGCTGCCGAAGGACGCGCGTGGGCGGTTCTTCACGTTGATGCGGTTCATCGACGCGCGCCACAAGCGGCTGATGACCGGGCCGCACTGGTACCTGTGGGTCCTCGGCGTCGACCCGGACGCGCGGGGGCAAGGGATCGGCGGCGCGCTCCTTCGACCGGTCCACGAGCGGGCCGACGCGGACGGCGTCCCCTGCTACCTCGAGACCCAGACCGAGGGAAACGTCGCCTTCTACCGGAAGCGCGGGTTCGAGACCGTCCTCGAGGAGCGCGAGCCGGTCGGCGACCTGCCGGTCTGGTTCATGGTACGCCCGCCCCGCCGCGGGTAGCGTTTACGGACCGGCGCCCTGAAGCCGCTTGGCGACGATCAGCTCCATCCGTTGCGGCCGGAGTCCCATCTTCCAGTAAAAATCGAGAAGCTCGAAGTTCGCCGCCGCCACGTTCCCCTCGACGTAGGTGCAACCTCGCTGTTCCGCCTCACGGAAGGCGGCCTCGAGCAGGCACGTCGCGATCCCCCGCTTTCGGTGACTCGGCTCGACCACGAGTCGTTTGATCACGCCGAACGGTCCTTCCGATTTGGCGTGGCCGATCTCGAGCTCGACCGTCCCGACAACGGCGCCCGCCGTCTCCGCGATCAGGACCGCGGTGGGGTCGAAGGAGTCATCGAAGTAGTGCGTGAGGATCGCCGCGTCGTCGAAGCAGAATGCGGCGGCGTGATGAAGCTCGGCGATTCGCTCGCAGTCGTCTCTGGTGGCCTTTCGCACTTTGATGTCATTCCCGGACATGGAGCCCTTCCTTCTCGGCCTTCGTCCGCGTCAGCTCCCCGTACAGCTCATACCAGTCCGACGCGGCGACCCCTCCGCCTCCGAAGACCGGAGCGTGAGCTGCCAGTTTGGGCTGCATGTCGGGCAGCTTTTCGAGGCGGATTCTGCACACCTGTCGGAAGAGGCGCTCGAGCGAGGCTTCGCGGATGTTGCCGATCGAGACGTAGTCCGGCTCCTCGAGGAGAAACCAAGCGCAGGGGAACCCGGAGCCTGCATCGATCACGCAATCGCCTCGGTTGTTGACGTGCGCTCCGACGATGACGGAAGGACACAACGGGCGCTGGTAGGGGTGCTTCAGAACCGATTCCACTTCACGCCTGAGGGCCAGAAGCTCGACACGGTCGAGCGCCAGCTCGTGATAGTGCTCCTTTGCTTTCCCGGCGGACTCGAGCTCGCCGATCACCGGAAAGAGCCTGTGGCGGACGCAGAATTCCACCAGATCCGGGATCCGGCGAGCGTTCAGACTCGTCGCGACGCACGATACGCCGAGGTTGGTCTCGCCTGGAGGCGAACCCCGCTGGTAGCCGGACTCGAGGAGGCGGCGAACGTTTCGGAGAATCCTGTCGGCGGTTCCGTCTCGTCCGATCATCCGGTCGAACGTCTCCGACTCGAGACTGTCGATCTTCAGGAGCAGGTTGGCGTCGCACTCCCTCAGGCGGGAGACGTTCTGCTCCGAAAGGAACACCCCGTTCGTGAAGAGGGAGACCATGATGTCGAGCTTCCTCGCTTCCGCCAGGATCTCGAACAGCTTCGGATCCTGGAGAGGCTCGCCCAATCCGCAGATGAAGAGGAGCCTCCCGCCGAGCGAGGAGAACTGTCGCAGGACATCGAGCGCCTCCTTCGCCGTGAGTTCGCCCTCGTCGGCCTCCCCCACTTGTGAGTCGCAGTAAACACAGCTACACGCGTTGCAGATCGCCGACGTCTCGAGGTAGAGGACCGGCCAAGCGCCTTCCCGGTAGTCTCGAAGCACGGCCTCGACGAGGAGCGGGTTCCAAGGCCTGTAGAGACCCGTGCTCGTATGCCAGGGAGAAAGCTCCGATCGCGGGTCAGCTCTGCTTGCGACCATTGGGTTCCACCAGAGTGAGGAGTATGGCCTTCCGCGCGTGCCGCAGGTTCTCCGCCTGATCGAAGATGACCGACCGCGGATCGTCGACGAGCTCCGGCTCGATCTCGAAGCCGGGGTGAATCGGCATGTCGTGCAGGATCAGCGCGTCGGATCCCTTCATCAGCTCGCGGGTCAGCTTGAACGGTATCATGACCCGCTCCCTGCGGGTCCGTTCTTCCTCGTAGGCGGGATCGGCGTAGAACTCCATGTCCACCCACGTGTCGACGTAGACCGCGTCGGTTTTTAGGATCTCGCCCCGGAGGTCGTCCGAGGAACGGTACAAACCGGTCGCGGACGCCTCGTCGAGCAGCGATTCGTCGAGGCTCGCTTCGTTCACGAGCGGCGTGACCAAGCAGACTTCCACACCCAGTTTGGGGCCGATCACGAGCAGCGAGTTCGCGACGTTGTTGTGGACGCCCACGTAGACGAGCTTCCGACCTTCGAGGATTCCCCACTTCTCTCGGAGGGTGAAGAAGTCGGAGAGAACCTGCGTCGGGTGATACATGTCGTCCAGGCCGTTGATGACGGGAACGGACGCGACCTCGGCCATCGCCCGCATGTCCGCGTGGTGAAGCAGCCGGGCCATGATGGCAGCGCAGTTTCGGCTGAGGTACCGCGTCTCGTACTGAAGGTCGGTGATGGGGATGTTGGTCGTCCGCCAGTCGAGGTACACCGCCGTGCCGCCCAGCTCGGCCATGCCGACCTCGAACGAGACGCGCGTTCGGGTCGACGTCTTCTGGAAGAGCATGATGAGCGTATCGCCGGCGAGCCGATGCGCGTCCGCTCGCGGCGCTTCCTTGACTCGGACGGACAGGTCGATGAGCTCTAGAAGCTCCGAGGGTTCCCATTCGCGGAACGTTACGACGTGCTTCACGTGTCTCCTCCTTCGAGTCGAGGCAGGGCATCGGCCGCGTAGAGCTGACCGGTGACGTACTTGCGGAAAGACTCGGTATACATCCGCTCCGGGAGAACTTGGGTGTACCACAGGGTTTGGAGTGCATCGCTGCTGACCCAGCGCGCGATGCTCCTTCTCCACGGCTCCCACTCCTCCCTCGGCAAGATTCGCTTCTTCCAGAGCCAGAACAGCATCTCGGCGAAGTTCAGTACGTAGAAGCCGAACACGGAGTCCTTCCTGGCCTCGTCCGTTGCTCCGGGAATCTCCGTCCCGAAGAACTTGGCGTAGCCGGGCTTCTCAACCAGGATTCTGTCGATCTGTTGGATCTCCTCCCAGACGGTATGAGTCAGCCTGAACTCGCGATCCCGCCGTTGATAGCGCAACTGGCAGAAGATTACGATGCCCGTCACGAGGAAAATCAACGACTGAACCATCAAGACGATCGTGCTTGGGGACAGCCAATCAGTGGGCATGACGAGGCTCTCCTAGCGGCCTTTCCCATTTGGGACGAGCGGCCGAGAGTGAGTGGGGTTTCATTCGATCCTCCCGTGTGACGCGTACTCGTTTCTTCTCGTCGATCATCGATACGGCTCGACGGCTTCCGGCGGCGCAGCATTATAACGATGCGAGTTTCGCCCACGCAGTCTCGTTTGTCATTCCATCCTTTATGCTATATATTCCGATATACGATATACGCGGGGCCGTCGCGCGCGGAGACATCGGAAGGGAGGCACGATGAAGAGGCGGCTGGTGTGGGCCGCGGGCTGTATGCTCATCCTGGCGGCGATCATCATCGGGTGCACGTGGTTCGGGCAGAAGAGCACGGTGGGCTCCCAGTCGGCGGGTGTGGGGGAGGACTACATCCTCACGTTCCGAAAGCTCCCGAAGGACGTCGAGGCGGCGATCGAGGCGTACGGCGGCGCGGTGCGGGCGGTGCTCGAGGAGGTCGACGCGGTCCTGGTGACGGGAGACGCGGACTTCCTCACGGCGGTCGAGGGTCTGTCCGGCTTCGACGCAGCGATCCCCGACGTCGCGGTGGACTGGCTGCCGGACATCGAGCGTGTGGCGCTGCGCGACGAGCACATCGGGGAGGACGAGCCGTTCTTCTCCGAGTACCAGTGGGACATGCTCGCGATCGACGCGCCGGCGGCCTGGAACGCCGGGTTCACCGGAGCGGGGGTGCGCGTGGCGGTGCTCGACACGGGCATCGACGTGCTGCACCCTGACTTGGCGCCGAACCTGAACACGGCGCTCTCCGTCTCGTTCGTTCCGTACGAGCCGTCCGTCGACGACCTGGACGGGCACGGCACGAACGTCGCGGGGATCGTTGCGGCCGCCGACAACGCGATCGGCGTGATCGGCGTCGCGCCGAACGCGGAGATCGTCGCGATCAAGGTGCTCGACGGCACGGGAAGCGGCGCCTTCGGCTGGCTGGTTCAAGGGATCCTCTACGCCGTGTCGATCGACGCCGACGTGATCAACATGAGCCTCGGCGCGTACATGTCGCACGACGGGTACGTTCGGACGAGCTCCGGCGACGTCTACGTCGGGGCGAACGAGATCGCCGGTTTCGTCAACTTGGTGAAGAGGACCCTCAACTACGCCGAGCAGCGGGGCGTCTTCGTCGTGGCGAGCGCGGGGAACGACGCGCAAGACGGCACCGGCGATCAGGGTTGGATGCACGTCCCGTCCGACGCCGGTTGCACGGCCGTCGCGTCGGCGACCGGTCCGATCGGCTGGGCGTACGACCACGGGGTCGACCTCGACCAGTTCGCGTTCTACTCCGACTACGGTCCGCAGATCGACTTCGCCGCGCCCGGCGGCAACGCGGACTTCAGCCTGCCCCTGTGGTTCTTCGACCTGGTGCTCAACTGCACGAACGGTCAGTGGTACGCGTGGTTCGGCGGCACCAGCCAGGCGGCTCCGCACGTGGCCGGGGTGGCGGCGCTGATCATCGAGAAGAACGGCGGCGGCATGGAGCCGTCGCACGTCCTTCGCGAGCTGCGCCAGTCGGCCGACGACCTCGGGGTGCCGGGGCAGGATCCGTACTACGGATACGGGCGGATCAACGCCGCGAGCGCGGTGGCCCCGTAGAGCGTCTCCAGAGGAACGCTGCGCCCGGCCGGGGTTCTCGCTCGGGCGCTCCGTTTTGAGTCCCGGGGAGAAGGTGCGCCGCTAGGTGTATCGAATCCGCGGGTCGAGAACCACCAGCAGCAGGTCGGCGACCAGGTTTCCGACGATGAGGAAGACGGAGTAGAAGAGCAGCGCGGCGGTGAGCACGTGTTGGTCCTGGCTCTCCACCGCGTTGAGGAAGAGCCGTCCGAACGTCGGGAGGCCGAGGACGGTCGTGGCGATGATCGATCCGGTCAGAAGCGTCGGAAGCATGATACCGAGCATGCTGACCAGCGGGTTGATCGCGTTGCGAAGGGCGTGCTTGAAGAGGATCCGATTCTCCTTCAGCCCCTTCGACCGGGCGGTCGTCAGGTACGGCTCCTGGAGCGTATCGAGGAAGCTCATCTTCAGGTAGCGGACGACGATGGCGAACATCGGCGCGCCGACGATCAGCCACGCCGGGAGGAGGTGATACGTATGGTTGAGCGCCTTCGCCCACGTCAGCGGCTGGCCGCGATAGGCGTAATGGCACAGCCCCCACAGCCACGACTTCCAGACCATCGTGTCGACGAACCGGAAGATGAACCAAAGGAAGATCCAACCGAGCACGTACCCCGGGATCGAGATCCCCAGGTACGTGATGCCGGTGACGAGCCAATCGATCCAGCGGTTGTGCCGAACGGCGGTCAGGATCCCGAGGGGAATCCCGAACAGCCAGGCGAGGAACATCGACGTGCCGACGATGACCAGGGTCCAGTAGAGGCCGCCGTCGGGATGGAAGATGAACCGCGCCACCGAGCCGTTCGTCTGGAAGGAGAACCCGAAGTCGCCCCGGGTGACCACCCCGCTGATCCAGATCCACCACTGCACGACGAGCGGCTTGTCGATCCCCGACATGGCGCGAAGGGCCTCGTGGAACTCGTGCGGATCGAGGCCGGCGAGCGCCGCGCCGAACATCGAAGGGGTGTAGAAATCGCCCGGGAAGAGGGAGACCAGGCCGAACGAGACGAACGAGACGATGAGGAAGACGGGAATCGTGCTGAGAACCCGCTTGACGATGTAGGAGAACAACCGGGTGCCTCCTCCCACCTTGAACGGACGAAGAATCTCGCTGGATCTGATGGGTCCTGCTACATCCCGATGCTACCTGACTGATCGGAACGCCGCAACCGGAGCCCCATCGAAGCGTGTGGCTGGCGGCGATGTCGGAGCCGTCAGTCGGAGGCGTCGCGGAGGACGCCCTCACCGGTCTCGGCGAACTGGAGGCTGTGGAGCGCGGCGTAGAGGCCGTCGAGGGCGAGAAGCTGTTCGTGCGTCCCCGACTCGACCAGCTCGCCCTTGTGGAGAACGATGATCCTGTCCGCCTCGCGGATCGTCGACAGCCGGTGGGCGATCACGATCGACGTCCTGCCCTCCATAATCTTGTGGAGCGACCGCTGGATCAGGGCCTCGGTGTGCGAGTCGATGCTCGCCGTCGCCTCGTCGAGGACGAGGACCGTCGGATCGAACGCGACCGCCCGCGCGAACGAGAGCAGCTGCCGCTCGCCGACCGACAGGGTGACGCCCCGCTCCTTGACCTCGGTGTGATAGCCGTCCGGCAACGCCTCGACGAAGTCGGCGTTGACGAACCGGGCCGACTCGATCGCCACCTCCTCCGGGATGTCCGAGCGCAGCCTGATGTTGTCCATGATGTCGCCGGAGAAGAGGAAGACGTCCTGGAGCACGACGGCCATCCTCGAGCGGAGGTACGCGAGGTCGAGCCGCTCGATCGGGACGCCGTCGAGGAGGATCTCCCCCTTCTGGATCGGGTACATCCGCAGCAGGATCCGGATGATCGTCGTCTTCCCCGAGCCGGTCGGGCCGACGATGGCGACGTGCCTTCCGGGCTCGGCGACGAACGACACGCCCTTCAGGACCCAATCCTCTTCGTTGTAGGCGAACCAGACGTCCCGGAACTCGATCCGCCCCTCGGGCGCGGGAAAGGCCTCCCCGGCTCCCGGGTCCTCGGCGTCCTCGTCGAGGAGGCGGAAGATCCGCTCCGACGACGCCATCGCCGCCTGAAGGACGTTGTACCCCTCGGAGAGGTTGAGGACGGGCTCGAACAGCATCCGGGCGTACTGGATGAACGCGGTCAGCGCGCCGAGCGACAGGCTTCCGCGAAGGACGTTGAACCCGCCGTACCAGATGACGAGCGCGATCGCGAACGAGCTGAGGAAGCTCATCATCGGGCGGAAGACCGCGAACGTCAGCATCTGGCGTATTTGGGCGGCGTACTTCGCCTGGTTGATCTCGGAGAATCGCTCGTTCGCCTTCAGCTCCTGAACGAACAACTGGATGATCCGCATCCCGGAGATCGACTCCTGGATGTAGGCGTTGAGGCGGGCGATCTGCCGGCGGACCTCCCGGTAGGCGACGCGGACCCGGTTTCGGAACTGCCACGCGGCGAAGACGATCACCGGGAACAGCGCGAAGATGACGAGGGCCAGCCTCCACTCGAGGCCGAACATCACGATCAGGATGCCGAGGATGAGGAAGGCGTCGCGGAACAGGTTCACCAGCATCGAGGTGAACATCTCGTTGATCGCGGCGACGTCGTTGGTCACCCGGGTGACGAGCCGTCCGACCGGGTTGCGGTCGAAGAACCGGAGCGGCAGCCGCAGGACGTGCGCGAACAGACCGCGGCGCATGTCGTACATCACGCGCTGGCCGGTGTACTGCAGCAGGTAGACCTGGAGGATGGTGAAGACGAACCGGACGAGCAGGACGACGGCGAAGAGCGCGGCCAGCCGAACGATGCCGGCGATCGCCGAGCCCCGGAGCCGCTCGAGGTCGCGGGTCGGCAGGGCCCGGAGGTCCTCCTCGGACGCGATCCACCCGCCCGGGACGGCGGTGAGCGCTTCGGGGTACCGCTCGACGACCTCGGCTTCGTCGGAGCCGGCTTCGATCAGCAGGTACCGCTCGGTCGACAGCGCCCCCGCGGTCTCCCAATCGCGGCGGAGCTCGGGGGGGACCGCCTGGATCTCCACGAGGTATCGCCCGTCGCCGAGATCGATCGGGTTCCCTTCGGACGGCGCCGCGTCGAGCGCCAGGATGCTTCGGGGAAGGGTCATGTAAGCGTCGATCGCCACCTTGCTGACGTAGGGGATGACGAGCTGGAGCCCGGCGATGAAGACCGTGAGGAGGACGCAGGCGGCGAACAGCGCGCGGTACGGCTTGAGGAAGCGGATCAGCCGCCGCATCAGGCGGGCGTCGAACGCCTTACCGAGGACTTCATCTTCGTGGAAGTGCCCGTTCACGGTTGGATCGCCCTCCTTTCCGCCTGCTGCAGCCGCCAGATCCTCTCGTAGATCCCGCCGCCGGCGATCAGCTCGTCGTGCGTTCCCCGCTCGACGATCCGCCCCTTGTCGATGACGATCGTCTGGTCGGCGTGCATCACGGCGGAGATTCGGTGGGCGATGAGGATGCTCGTCCTCCCGTGGAAGAACTTGCGCAGCTTGCCGAGGATGTACTCCTCCCGCTCGGCGTCGACGGCGGAGAGCGGGTCGTCGAAGATGACGATCCGCGGCTTGAGGAGGAGGGCGCGGGCGATCGCGACGCGCTGCTTCTGTCCGCCGGAGAGGGAGATCCCGCGCTCGCCGACGGTCGTCTCGTACCCCTCCGGAAACTCGAGGATCTCCTCGTGGAACCCGGCGAGGGTCGCCGCCTCCTCGATCTCCTCCCGCGACGCCTCCGGCGCGCCGAACGCGATGTTCTCCGCCAGCGTCGCCGAGAAGAGGAACGGGTCCTGCGGGACGAAGCCGATCGAGCGGCGAAGCTCGTCGAGTCCGACGTCGCGGATGTCGACCCCGCCGATGCAGATCGTCCCGACCGGGGGATCGAAGACCCGCGGGATCAGGTGCGCCAGGGTGCTCTTCCCCGCGCCGGTCAGGCCGACGACGCCGAGGGTCATCCCTTCATCGATTGTCAGTTGGATGTCGGAGAGCGCCGGGCTGGCGACCCGGCCGTTTCCGGAAGGGTAGGCGAACGTGAGGTCCCGGATCTCGATCCGGGTCCCGCGCAACGAGCGGGGCTTGGCCGGCTCGACGATCTCCGGCGTCTCGGCGAGGAGGCGGTTGATCCGGCCGAGCGACGCCCTCCCGCGCTGGATGAGGTTGACGGCCCAGCCCATGGCGATCATCGGCCAGATCAGCATCGACAGGTACTGCGTGAACGCGACGAAGTCGCCGAGGGAGATCGAGGCGCGGACGACGTCGATCCCGCCGATCCACAGGATGATCGCGAGCGACGCGCCGGAGAGCAGCTCGATCAGCGGGTGGAACAGCCCGTGGATCCGAACGAGCGCCATGTTCCGGTCGACCTGCAGCTGGTTGGTCGTCGAGAAGTCGATCTCGGTCCCCCGTTCCTGGACGAACGACTTCACCACCCGGATCCCGGAGACGGTCTCCCGGACCTTCTCCATCAGGGTCGAGAACGCCTCCTGTACGGCCTCGAATCGGCGGTGGATCACCGCGCCGAACCAGACCATGAACAACGCCAGGATCGGGAGGGGAAGGACCGCGTACAGCGTCAGGCGGGGGTCGATCGACGCCATGATCGCGACCGAGACGGGGATCATGAACAGCGGATCGGCGATCGTGATGATGCCGAAGCCGCACGCGCGGGCGACGGCCTCGATGTCGTTGGTCGCGTGGGCCATCAGGTCGCCGGTCTTCGTCTCGTTGTAGAACGAGGCGGAGAGGCCGAGCAGGTGCGAGTACAGCTTCGCCCGGATCGCGCGCTCGATCCGCCGCGCGGCGCCGATGAAGAAGTAGCGCCAGAGGAAGCGGAACGCCATCACGACGACGGCCAGGCCGGTGATCATCAGGCCGCTCTGGAGGAGGCCGCCCTCCCCCCGGGTCAGGCGGTCGATCGCCTCGCGGATGATCAACGGGACGAGGATCGTCGCCCCGTTGACGATCATCAGGGCGATGAATCCGGCGAGGACCCTCCCCCGATACCGCCACAACCACGTCTGCAGCCGATCCATGAGAACCGCGATGATACCCGATTCCCGCGCGGCTTTCCGTCCGCCGGGGGGGAGGAATCGGGGAGGGGATAAGAGCTACGGCCGATTGGTCGGCGGAACGGCGGAGGGTATAATCGCGGGCGAGATCCCAATCTGTGAGGGGGAACGGCGGTGGTCTGGATTCGACGAGCAGTCTTTTTCTCTTTTCTCGTCGCGGTCTCCATCGCGACCACCGGAGCGCCGATCCCGTCTCTCCGATTCAGTCTTCCTCCGGTTCTCGAGGCGCTTCCGATCGCGTTCGCGCAGGAGTGGGGCCTGTTCGAGGCACACGGCGTATCGGTCGAGCTGATCGGCATCACCGACAACCAGCAGCGAAGCGCCGCCCTGATGACCGGGAACCTCGACGGGATGATGGAGGACGTCACGCACGCCGTTCTCGACGCGTCGGTCGGGGTGAACTTGGTCGTGACTGCGGCGGCGCGATCGCGGCCGCAAACGGGAAGCGTCGCGCTGGCGCTGTTGTCGCCGGCGTCGTTTCGAATCGCCTCGCTCGACCAGCTTCTCGTGTCGAACCAGTTGATCGGTGTGCTCTACCGGAGCGACTACGAGTTCATGCTCGACCGGCTGATCGACGATGCCTCCGACGGGATCGTCCCGACGGTGCGCTACAGGTCGTTCGGAGACATGCTGCAGCTCGCGACGATGTTCGCTGCGCAATGGCTCGGCTCGGCGGTGCTGCCGGAGCCGTACGTGTCGTACATCGCGACGTACTACCCGCCGGGCGGAAGCCCGCTGAAGATGGAGGTTCTATCGGGATTCGACGAATGGTCGATCCCGCCGACGGTCGTCGCGTTCCGCCGGTCGTACGTCGATGCCCATTGTGACGCGGTCTTGGCGTTTCACGCCGCGGTGGCCGAGGCGATCGATCGACTGAACGCGACGCCGCGCGACGAGCTGGTCGACACGGGTCTCGACGTTGCCGTCTCGCTGTTCTTCCAGGCGGCGAACACCGAGCTGATCGGGCAGGACGTCCTCGACGCGCTCCCCATCCCGACGTACTTGCCGCTGGAAACGCTGGCGCGTGAGACCTACGACGAGATCACCGCTTGGATGAGGAAGAAGGGATACGTGATGGCCGCTCCGGACTATGACGGGCTCATCGACGCGCAGTTCCTTCCATGATTCGTGTCCGCGACGTTGCGATCCAGTACGGGCGGGGCGAGGACGCCGTCCATGCCGTGGACGGGATCTCGTTTGCGCTGGAGCCCGGCGACAGTCTGGCGCTGATCGGCACGTCGGGCTGCGGCAAGTCGACGCTGCTGTTCGCCATCGCCGGACTGCTGGCGCCGCAGGCCGGAACGATCGAGATCGGGAAAGAGCCGATCGCCGGGCCTCGGCGTGACGTCGCGCTCATCCTGCAGAACGCTGGGCTGCTTCCGTGGAAGACCGTTTGGCAGAACGCGAACCTGAGCCTGCTGCTCGGCAAGGAGTACCCCCGCCGGACGGCGGCCGCGGTCCTCGACGAGCTCGGGTTGACGGACGTGAGGGAACGGTTCCCGGCCGAGCTGTCGGAGGGGATGAAACGGCGCGTCGGGATCGCCCGCGCGCTGTCGACGTCGCCGTCGGTGATGCTGATGGACGAGCCGCTCGCCTCCCTCGACACGCTGACCAAGGAGCGGATCCAGGACCTCTTTCTCGAGCTCTGGCTGCAGCGGCGCTTCTCCCTCCTCCTCGTGACCCACGACATCGAGGAGGCGGCGTTCCTGGGGCAGCGGATCGCCGTGCTGACGCAGCGGCCGGCGCGGATCAAGCGGACGGTGGAGAACCCCGGGATGGGCGCGGTCGACTACCGCGGTAGCATGGAGTTCCAGCGGGTGGTGGCGACGCTGCGGGAGGCGCTGGAGGCATGAACGGCAACGGTCGACGTCCACGAGCCCGCCGCTCGAGGCGGTGGCTGAAGCCTTCGACGCTGCGGCAGATCGGGATGTACGCGCTGAGCGCCCTGATCCTCGTCGCGCTGTGGGAGATCGCCAGCGTGGTGATCGAAGCGGTAAAGGATCGGGCGCTGCTGCCCGATCCGGTTCGCGCGCTGTCCGAGGTCCGCCGTCTGGGGCCGACGCTCGGCCGCAACTTCCTGATCAGCGGTTGGCGACTCGTCCTCGCCATTCTGATCGCGCTATCCGCTGGCTACCCGCTCGGGCTGATGATCGGACACGAGCGCCGGCTCGATCAGCTCATCTCGCCGATGATCTACATCGTCTACCCGATTCCGCAGGTGGCGTTCATCCTCATGTTGTTCCTCGTATTCGGGATTGGCAATCCGGTGAAGGTGGCGATCGTCGCCTCGGCGCTGTTCTTCCAACTGCTCGTGTCGGCCCGTGGTGCCGCCAAGCACATCGAGCCCGAGCACATCACCAGCGTGCTGTCGGCGGGAGCATCTCGCTGGCAGGTCTACTGGCACGTCATCCTGCCGGCGACGCTTCCGTCGATCTTGACGAGCCTGCGAGTGAGCGTCGGGCTCGGCATGGCGTTCCTCTACATCGCCGAGAAATGGGGTTCGGTCGATCCGTTGCGCGGGGGCCTCGGTGCGTTCATCGAGACGAACATGATCTACAGCCCGCCGCAGGCGTTCACCGGGATCCTGGCGATGGCGCTTCTCGGCCTCTTGCTCTACGTAGTGATCGAGATCATCGAGCGGATCGTCTGCCGCTGGAAGCACGTGTCGCAGCGCTCCTCTTGATGCCGGTTTTCCTGCCCGCTACCATCCCCGCGTGAAGCTCGATCGGATCTACTTCGTGGTCAACGTGTCGAAGCCGGACACCCTCCCCGTGTTGGAGCGGATGAAGGCTTGGTGTCGCAGCCACGGAATCGAGGCGATCCCGGTGAGCGAGGCCGCCCCCGAGGAGGACGCGGCGGCGATCGTCGTCGCGCTCGGCGGGGACGGGACGGTCCTTCGCGCCGCCGGCCTCTTCGCCGAGTCCGGGGTCCCGATCCTCGGGATCAACACCGGCAGCCTCGGCTTTCTCGCCCAGGTGGGGCTCGACGGTTGGGAGGCGGCCCTGGAACACGTCTACGACGGTCACGTCTCGATCGAGGAGCGGATGCGCCTCGCCTACGAGGCCGGAGCGGCCCGGGGCTCCGTGCTGAACGACCTCGTCGTGACCGGGACGACCGACTCGCGGTTCTGCGAGCTGGAGCTGTCGTGGGGGGACGGCATCGTCTCGGCGTATCCGGGGGACGGGTTGATCCTCGCCACGGCGACCGGTTCGACGGCGTACAGCCTCTCCGCCGGCGGCCCGGTCGTCGTCCCGCCGGCGGCGTGCATCCTCGCGACGCCGCACGCGGCGCATCGGCTCGGCCTCCGTCCGGTGATCTTCCCGCCGGACGAGGTCCTCCGTCTTCGGGCACGGACCGACGTCCAGCTGATCGCGGACGGGGACTTCGTGACCGCCCTCCCGCCCGATTCGGAGATCACGGTCCGCCGAAGCGACCGACCGACGCGGCTCGTCCGCCTCGCCGAAGCGCCGTCGTTCTTCCGCGTTCTCGACGCGAAGCTGAACTGGGCCGACCCGGACGGCCTACGTCGAAGCGACTGACCCGAGAATCCTTTTCGGAAACGGATCCTTGCACCTGTTGACAGGCTCGGTGCGGCGGTATAATTGGGCCGCACGTCGCATGGGAAGGTGAGTACGATGATGGAAAAGGGAACCTACCGAGTGAAGAGCGGCCTGGCCGAGATGCTCAAGGGCGGCGTGATCATGGACGTGACGACCGCCGAGCAGGCACGGATCGCCGAAGCCGCCGGGGCCGTCGCGGTGATGGCCTTGGAGCGGGTTCCAGCGGACATCCGTGCCCAGGGCGGGGTCGCGCGAATGGCCGATCCGACGAAGGTGAAGGAGATCCTCGAGACCGTCTCGATTCCGGTCATGGCGAAGGTGCGCATCGGGCATTTCGCCGAGGCGCAGGTCCTTCAGGAGCTCGGGGTCGACTACATCGACGAATCGGAAGTCCTCACCCCCGCCGACCCCGACTACCACGTCAACAAGTGGGAGTTCACCGTTCCGTTCGTCTGCGGCGCCCGGGATCTGGGCGAGGCGTGTCGACGAATGGCGGAAGGCGCGGCGATGATCCGCACCAAGGGCGAGCCGGGGACCGGAAACGTCATCGAAGCGGTTCGCCACATGCGGCGGATGAACGAACAGATTCGCGACGTGCTCGCCTCTCCGCCGGAAGAGCTGATGACGCTCGCCAAGGAGCTCGGGGCGCCGCACCAGATGCTGCTGGCGATCCGCGACGCGGGGCGTCTGCCGGTCGTCAACTTCGCCGCCGGCGGGATCGCGACCCCGGCCGACGCGGCGATGATGATGCAGCTCGGCTGCGACGGGATCTTCGTCGGCAGCGGCGTCTTCAAGTCCTCCGATCCCGAGAAGCGCGCCGGGGCGATCGTCCGCGCGACGACCCATTACGACGACCCGAAGGTCGTCGCCGAGGTCTCCGCCGGACTGGGCGAAGCGATGACCGGCATCCCGATCGAGGAGATCCCCGAGCACGAGCTGATGCAGACGCGCGGGAAATGAGGATCGGGATCCTCGGTCTTCAGGGGGCCGTTCGCGAGCACGCGGGGAGCCTGTCCCGGCTGGGGATCGCCGCCCGCGTCGTCAAGCGGGCCGACGACTTGGCGGAGATCGACGGGCTGATCCTCCCCGGGGGGGAGTCGACGGCGATGTCGCTCCTCGCGGACGGCGGCCTGCTCGAGCGGCTCCGCGTGCTCGCGGCCGACGGCTTCCCGATGTTCGGGACGTGCGCCGGGATGATCCTCCTGGCGAAGGAGGTCGACGGGCGTCCGTCGGAGGCGATCGGGGCGATCGATATCGGGGTGAAGCGGAACGCGTCCGGGCGCCAGGTCGACAGCTTCGAGGCGGCGCTCGAGGTCGAGGACATCGGGACGGTGCCGGCGGTGTTCATCCGCGCGCCGTACATCGTCCACAGCGGACCGGACGTCAGGATCATGGCCCGCCACGACGGGACCGCCGTGATGGCGCGGGAGGGGAACGTGCTCGCCTGCAGCTTTCATCCGGAGTTGACCGACGACGTGCGGATCCACCGCCACTTCGTCGAGATGATCGAGGAAAAGACGCAGGGAAGGAGGCTTTAAAGGATGAAGAAGGTGGCGATCAACGGCTTCGGGCGGATCGGGAGGGCGTTCTTCCGCGTCGCGTTCGGAGACCCGGACCTGGAGATCGTGGCGATCAACGATCCGTTCTTCACGTCGGAGATGGCCCGCTACTTGTTGACGCGGGATTCCATCTACGGCCGGTACGACCGCGAGGTTCGCGAGGCGGACGGGGGGCTGGACGTCGACGGGAAGGCGGTCAAGCTGTTGGCCGAGCGGGAGCCGGACAAGCTTCCGTGGGGGGAGATGGGGATCGAGCTCGTCGTCGAGTCGACCGGCGTGTTCCTCTCGCCCGAGAAGGCGAGGCTTCACCTGCAGGCCGGCGCCCAACGGGTCTTGCTCTCCGCACCGCCGAAGGGGGAAGGCATCCCCCAGATCATCTACGGGGTGAACCACGACGCGATCGAGGCGAGCATGGAGATCGTGTCCGCCGCGTCGTGCACGACGAACTCGTTCGTCCCGGTGATGTACGTCCTGGAGAAGGAGATCGGCGTCGCCCACGCGCTGCTCGCGACGATCCACGGGTACACCGGCGACCAACGGCTCGTCGATGCTCCGCACTCGAAGCCGTCCCGCGCCCGGGCCGCGGCGATCAACGTCGTCCCGACGACGACCGGCGCGGCGAAGGCGACGACGAAGATTCTCCCCTCGCTCGCGGGGAAGATGGACGGGGTCGCGTACCGCGTTCCGGTCGCGACCGGATCGGTCAGCGACGTCACCGTCGAGCTGGCGAAGGGCGCGACGGCCGACGAGGTCAACGACCTGTTCCGCCGCTACGCCGAA
>Ga0315545_1000663_pt1 | contig 35967 bp, 30 predicted proteins | sample SalMarSW160210MG_FD_203096 | JGI IMG/M metagenome (GOLD analysis project Ga0315545, IMG submission 203096) | Salt marsh sediment microbial communities from the Plum Island Ecosystem LTER, Massachusetts, United States - Salt Marsh Sediment SW1602-10 ...
AATCTGCAACACATGCTTCGGGTATCTTCGGGTTTCATATCAGAATGAATAAAATTAGCGAAATAATTTACCCCATATTTAGCGGTTGCCTCCCATAAAGGATCTAGAGTTTTGTTTTCCCAATCAAAGTCATCGGTAATATTGACCGTTGGGATAGGAAAAGTAAAAGGCCTTCCCTTAGCATCACCTTCCATTAAGCATTCGTAAAAAGCTTGATTGATCATATCCATTTCTTCCTGGAATTCACCGTAGGTTTCTTTTTGGGGCTTCCCACCAATAATTACCGGCTGTTTGGCCAGAGCTGGGGAAGGTTTAATGTCAATAGTAATATTAGTGAAAGGAGTTTGGAAACCAACCCGAGTTGGTATCGCGCAATTAAATAAGAACTCCTGAATGTCCTGTTTGACCTGAAGATAATTTAAATGGTCGTATCTGACAAAAGGGGCGAGTAAAGTATCAAAAGAGGAAACGGCTTGGGCTCCGGCTGATTCCCCTTGTAATGTATAAAAGAAATTTACCAGTTGTCCTAAGGCGGTTTGAAAATGTTTAGCTGGTTTTGATTCGATTTTTCCTGGAACTCCCCTAAAACCTTTTAATAACAAATCGTAAAGATCCCAGCCACAGCAATAAGTGCTGAGGCTATCTAAATTGTGTAAATGAAAATCGCCACTTTCTACTGCCTCTCTTATTTCTTTTGGATAAACCCGATTTAACCAGTATTTTTTAGTAATAACTGAAACCCCGTAATGATTCAGCCCCTGCATCGAATAAGCCATATTGGCATTTTCATAAACTTGCCAATCTAACTCTTGAATATACTTATCAATCATTTCGATTGATTCATCAATTCCCCCGACTGCTTCTCTGATTCTTCTTCTTTGCTCTCGATATAAAATATAAGCCCGGGCAGTTTCGACCAGGCCTTCTAAAATTAGAATCTCTTCAACGATATCTTGAATTTGCTCAACCTGAGGAATCTCTTCTTTCTTAAATCTTCTATTTAAGATTTGAATTACTCGGTCAGAAAGTTTTTTAGACCGACTGCCATCGCCTTGGATGGTAGCGGTTAAAGCCTTAAAAATAGCATCTTTAATTCTGGCTTGGTCAAATTCAATTATTGTCCCGTCTCGCTTTTTTACTTTTGTAATTTTATTTTCGACCATGCAAGGAAAAAAATTAGTGATTATTTCATTTTAGACCAATAAAAAACCCCGTCAATCCGGGATTAAAGCTACAACCTGTGGAAAACTCGCTTTTTTAGACTCCGGTGGCAATTACCGTCACCTTTATCTCTCCTTTTTTCAATTTTTCATCCTGAACTGCCCCAAAAATTACTTTAGCTTCAGGATTAACCTCCTGACAGATAACTTTGGAGATCTCATCAATCTCGGAAAGAGAAATATCTTTGCCTCCGGAGACATTAAATAAAATCCCTTTTGCTCCTCTTGAAGATATGTCAAGTAAAGGAGAGTTAATAGCCGACATCGCCGCCTCCTCAGCTCGCTTATCGCCTCGGGCTCTTCCTGTCCCAAAGAGAGCGGTTCCGGAATTTTTCATAATGGATTTAACATCAGCAAAATCAACATTAACGATACCGGGAAGCATTATTAAATCAGAAATTCCTTTAACTGCCTGACGTAAAATATCGTCACAAATCCAAAAAGCATTTAAAAGGCTGACTTTGGGGTCCAAAACTGAAAGAAGTTTATCATTAGAGATTAAAATTAAAGTATCAACTTTTTCCTTTAGATTTCTAATACCTCTTTCAGCAATTCTCATTCGGGCTAAACCTTCAAAAGAAAAAGGTTTAGTCACTATGGCTATAGTTAGGGCGCCTAAATCTTTTGCTATTTGAGCAACAACTGGGGCAGCTCCGGTACAAGTCCCGCCACCCATCCCACCAGCAATAAAAACCATATCTGTGTCTTTTAAAATTTCTTGAATTTCAGCTCGATTTTCCAAAGCTGATCGCTTTCCGATCTCAGGATTCATCCCGGTGCCTAAACCCTGAGTTAATTTTCTGCCAATCCGGAGTTTTAAATCAGCTTTTGTTTTTCTTAAGTCCTGGATGTCGGTATTAATAACAATCAACTCTACTCCTTTAATTTTACATTTTTTCATCCTGGAAACAGCATTTAAACCCGACCCGCCGACTCCTACCACTTTAATTTTTGTATTTATGTTTTTCATGGTCTTCTGAAATCCTTAAGATTTCATCGACCTTGAGTAAATCTTTAAAGATTTACTCAAGGAATAAAGATTTTAAATATTCTTTTTAATTTTGAAAAAAGATTTGTCCTCCTAAGAATCGAAGGTGATTTCTCAGCTTCCAGGTCAGCCCCTTCTAAAACTAAGCCGCAAACCGTAGCCAAGCTTGGGTCTTTTTCAAAGTCCAGGAAACCCTGAGGTTTTCCTAATCGACAAGGTAATTTCAATTCTTTTTTGGCCAGTTCAACTATTTTTGGTAATTTAGACCCTCCCCCGGTTAAAACCACACCAGCTGGTAAAAGTTTTTCCCGAGAAATTTTTTTTAATTCTTTGTTGACCTGGTCAAAAATTTCTGAAACTCTGGACTCAATAATATTCACCAACTGTTTTTGGGAAAAGACTAAGGGTTCAAGTTCGCCAATTTCAATTTTCTCCCTCCGGGCCGTATGGCCCGACGGGCCAGAGGCTTTTTCCCCTCCTAAAAGGCAGGAGCCATATTCAATTTTTATTTTTTCAGCCACATCAATATCGGTTTTTAAACCAATAGCAATGTCATTGGTAATGTTGGCAGAGCCAATCGGGAAAATAGCTAAATGGATTAAATCTCCTTCTTCAAACACAGCCAGCCCTGAGGTTCCTGCCCCGACATCTAAAATAGCTACTCCCAATTCTTTTTGCCGGGAGCTGAGACAAGCCCTGGCACTAGATATCGGGGAAGGAATCATATCTAAAATTTGAAGGCCAGAGTTTAAAACAGCCTGAGTCAAGTTTTTTAAATAAGGAGAAAAACCACCCAAAACCAGAACCTCGGCTTCCAGCCTTACCCCCTGCATTCCCAAAACTTCCTTTATTCCTTTTTCTCCATCAACAATAAATTCTTTGGGGAAAACATCAAAAATTTCTTTGTTTGAAGGCAGAGAAAAAGTCTGGGCCGCCTGCAAAACTCGGTTTACATCCTCTTCGGAAATTTTTTGATCAGCCCGAGAAACAGAAACTAAACCATGGGAAGAGGTTGAAAATATATGGCTTCCGCCAACATTAAGGTAAACTGAATTAATTCTTGCTCCAGTTTCGGTCTTAACCCTTTCTAAAATATTTTCTAAAATATTAGAAACCTCTTCAGTGTCAATCACCACCCCCTTTCTGGTTCCAGCAGCCGGTTCCTGAGTCTGAGATATGACTTCCAGTTCGGTATTGGAGCCCTTTTGAGCAACCAGGGTCTTTATAGTACTGGTGCCAATATCCAGGCCGGTTATAAGATGAGCTCTAGCCATTATTTAAAAAATAATTTAAGATAATAGTTTTGTTTTTCTTCCACTTTTTTAGCTTGGGCATCTGACTTTTCGTGGTCATATCCTAAAAGATGTAAAATTCCATGGATTAAAACTCGAACTAATTCCTTTTCAAAAACGGAGCTAAATCTTTTGGCATTCTTCTTAACCTCTCTAAGACAAATAACTATTTCCCCTAATCCCAATTCTCGGGTAGGAAAGGCGAGAACGTCCGTTACCCTGTTCTTCCCTCTATACCTTTTATTTAACTCTCTTATTCTACCTTGTTCAATTAAGGCAATGGATAAATTTTTATTCTCTTTCTTTTCCCTTTCTAAAACTTTCTGGGCAATTTTTTTAAGAAATTCTTCATCAATTTTAATAGTAGTCAAATTGTTAACTTCAATCATATCTGTAATAACTCTTTGACAATTTTACTCACTAAACTGCCGTCGGCTTCACCTTTAACTTGGGGCATTAATTCTGCCATTACTTTACCCATATCTTTTAGCTCCTTGGCTCCAACTTTTTCAATTGCTTCTTCGGCTAATTTCTTTATATCCTCTTCTGAAAGTTGCTCTGGTAAATATTTATTTAAAACCTCGATTTCCTTTTTTTCTTTTTCAGCCAGGTCTTGCCTCTCGCCTTTTTCAAATTCCAAAATCGACTCTTTTCTTTTTTTAACTTCCGAGGAGATTGCTTCAATTACTTCTTCATCGGTTAATTGGCTTTTCTCAATGAGTTTTTTCTCGACTAACTCTGGCTCGGCTTTAACAATTTTATATCTTTTTTCTTTTTCTTTATTTAAAATAGCGGATAAAAGCATCCGTAAAACCGAAATTGGTAATGTCTCTTTTTTCTTTGCTGCTTGGGTTAAATCTTTTTGAATTTTCTCCTTTAATATCATATCTAGATTGGGCTGTAGTCTAAACTTTTCCTAATTTTCTCAATTTTTCATATTCTTCTTTTAATTGCTCCCTTCTTAAAGCTGCCTTTTTTTTCATCTGACGACTTTTTTGGCGTTGGCGAAATCGGGTTTTTCTGGCCCTAATCAAAATCCCGCTTCGTTGAACACTTTTTGAAAAGCGGTAAATTAAAGCCTGATTAGTTTCCCTTTCCTGTTTTTTAATTTCAATTGCCATATTAGAGTAATTGCACGGGTTACCTGCTCAGCAAATGTAAATGGAGATGATCAATTAGTTGACCAGCCGGACGACCAACATTAATTATTAATTTGTAGCCTTTTATTTTTTTTCCCCTGGCTATCTTTTTAGCAACTAAAAATAATTCTCCCATTAATTTCTGGTCTTTCGATTCTAAATGAGCTACCGATTGGATATGTTTTTTTGGAATAATTAAAAGATGGAGGGGAGCTCTGGGATGGATATCTTTGAAAACAATAACTCTCTCGTCTTCGTAAACAATTTCCGCTGGCGCTTCTTTATTGGCAATTTTACAAAATAAACAATTCATCGACTATTAAGTTTTTTCTTTATTTCTCTTACTACTTTTTCTGTTTTTATTGTTTCTTGCCTTCCGGTTTTCATATCTCTGATAATAATTGTTCCTTCCAAGGCTTCTCTCTGCCCTAAAATTAGGGTATATTTTACCTCAATTTTATCTGCTCTAGCCAATTGGGCTTTTAAAGAATCCCGACCAAAAGATTCCGAAACCTGAATTTTAGCTTTTCGGAAATCTTCCAAAAGTCTTAAACTTTTTCTTTTAGCTAAAGTTCCAAGTTGGGCTAAATAAATTTTTGGTCGGGACTCTTGGGGAAGTCTTATGGCTTTAGTTTTCATCGCCGCTATCGTCCTTTCTATTCCAGTTGATGCCCCTACTGCTGGGGTATCCTTACCGCCCAAAAGTTTAACTAAAGCATCGTATCTTCCTCCTCCGGTTAAAGCTCCCTGGGCCCGACCTTCCTCTGAATCTTCATAAATCTCAAAAACAGTTTTAGTATAATAATCCAAACCTCTGACTAAATAGGGATTTAAGCGGTAAGGCAGCTCTATTTCATCTAAAAATTCCAAAACTTCTTTAAAATGGGAATGACAACTTTCACAAAGATGGTCAATCATCTGAGGAGCTTGGCTAATTATCCTCTGACACTTTTCTTCCTGGCAATCCAAAATTCTTAAAGGATTTTCCCTAAGACGCCTGCGACAATCAGCACAGAGAGAGGACTCCCTTGACCTAAAATAACTCATCAAAAGTTTTTTATAATAGGGACGACATTGACTGTCTCCAATACTATTTATCTCAATAATTAAATTCTTTAATTTAAGCTCTCTTAAAATATTGTAAAAAATTTGAATAATTTGGGCGTCAATCACCGGACTTTCCTCGCCAAAAACCTCAAAGCCGAATTGCCAAAACTGACGATACCTACCAGCTTGGGGTTTTTCGTATCGAAAACAGGGGCCGAAATACCAGAGTTTAACCGGCTGAGACAAATTAAACATTCCATGCTTAATGTAAGCTCTGACTACCGGAGCCGTTCCTTCGGGTCTTAAAGTTAAACAATCTCCTCCTTTGGTTCTTAAGGTAAACATTTGTTTTCCAACAATATCAGTAGCCAGCCCAATTCCTTTTGAAAAAAGTTCTGTTTCCTCCAGAATGGGAGTTTCAATTTTTTTAAACTGATAAAAATTGGCAATATTCTCAGAAACCTCATAAATCTTTTGGAAATATTTCTGCTCTGGGGGCAGAATGTCATGCATTCCGGTTGGAGTTTGAAATTTTGGTTTCTTTGCCATAGTTTAGTAGGCTGGCGCTTCAAATTTGGCTAAAGCAGTAAAAGGCCAGGCTCGAAAAAGAACTCGGCCAATAATATTTTCCTTAGGTAAGGGTCCCCAACTTCGGGAATCAGCCGAAGAGACCCGGTTATCTCCCAAGACAAAATATTCATCTTCATTTAAAGAAACTCGAACATCACCAGGAGTTTGGCAAGAGGCCGGAAGATAATCTGACTCATCTAAAATTTGGCTTCCTACCTGGTTAAAAATTATTACCTTACCATCTTCAATCTCTACTGTTTCTCCAGGAAGACCGACAATTCTTTTAATATAACGCTGGGAAGGATTTTGAGGATATTTAAAAACTACTACTTCCCCCCTCTGAGGACTCCCAATTCGATAGGAGATTTCATCAATAATCAAATAATCACTATTTTCAAAATTTGGCTCCATCGACTGGCCCTTAACAAAAAAAGGTTGAAACAAAAAATAACGAATAGGGACAACTATCAATAAGGCAATAATGACAATTTTTAAAATTTCCCAAATAAAATTAAAGAAACCTCGCATACTTTAATCATTATACTACCGAGCCCCCACAGGGGCGAGGTAAAAGATGAGAACGAAGTTCTCATCGCCTACCATGCTTTAATCATTATACTACCGAGCCCCCACAGGGGCGAGGTAAAAGATGAGAACGAAGTTCTCATCGCCTACCATGCTTTAATCATTATACCTTATTTTCTTTTTTAAAATCAATAGATATAATATATTAATGATTCTCATTGTTGGCCTGGGCAACCCCGGGAAGAAATATCAAGATACTCGGCACAATATTGGTTTTAGAGCACTCGACGAACTCCAATCTTTAAATTTGAAAAAGGTTATTTTGGAAAAACCAAAAACTTTTATGAATCTTTCTGGAAAAGCAGTTAAATCCCTAATTACTAAATATAAAATACCAACTACTAACCTCTGGGTAATTCATGACGACATCGATCTGCCTTTGGGTAAAATCAGAATTGTTAAAAATCGGGGAGCGGCCGGCCACAAAGGAGTAGAATCAATAATTAAAGCGATAAATTCAAAAAATTTTATTAGATTAAGAATTGGGATTCAGCCCAGAACCGGGAAACCAAAAAATGTTGAAACTTTTGTTCTTCAAAAATTTAATAAAGATGAGGAAAAGATTGTTAAAGAAGTTATTAAAAAGTCAGTTAAGGAAATTGAAATACTTTTAAGAGAGGGTTTAGAAAAAGCAATGAATAAGCTCAACGAATAAAAAACCCCTAATCTGCCTGCGAGTGGTAGGATTTAAAGAAAATTCTCTAGAATCCTACGCTTTAGTTCGGCTAAGAAATAAGGAGGGATTATCTTAGCTTTTAACTCCCAGACAGATTAGGAGTGTCAAAATCTTTGACAATGCCTGCTAAATAATATATTATACTAAACTAGATGGATTTGTCAAGGCGAAGTTCTATTGATAAGGTTTTAATCTGCGCTATCACCCCCTACTTTTTGGAAAAGGGGAGTTTTTGGTTTGAAAACAATCTTCAAAAGATTATAAAAGCTAGGACAACTCAATCTTTTTTTGAGGACAATATTCTATATTTAGAAAAAAAACAAAATTATAATTTTTATCAATTTTTAAGAAAATTAGATGAAATGGGTTATGAAAAAGTGCTCAGAGTTTCTGAAGTGGGAGAATTCTCTCGGCGGGGAGAAATAATTGATGTTTTCCCAATAAATTTAAATCAGGCCATCCGTTTTGATTTTTTTGGAAATAAAATTGAAGAAATTCTCCGGCTTCCTATAAAAATTGATGATGAAAAAGCGGCTAAAGAAATTTTAAAAAAGAAATTAAAATCTCAAAGGATATTCTCTGACCTGAAAGGGTTGAAGACCGGGGATTATCTAGTTCATTTGGACCACGGAATCGGAATTTATGGTCAACGATTAACAATGGACCATGAACAATATTATCAATTAGAATATGCAGCTGGTGATAAGCTTTTTGTGCCGGTTGGACTTGAAAGAAAACTATCAAGATATATTGGTTTTATTGAGCCGAAAATTTCCAGACTTGGTTCTTCTCTTTGGCAAAAGACGAAGAAAAAAATTAAAGAAGGGGCAGAAAAATTAGCCAGAGAGCTTTTGGAAATTTATGCCAAAAGAGACATTACTACTCGACCACCCTATTTACCGGAAGATGAAATAGATGCAAAAATAACTTCCAGTTTTCAATATCAAGAAACTCCAGATCAAATTCAGACCATTGAAGATATTAAAAATGACTTGGAAGGCCAGAGACCAATGGACAGAATTGTCTGCGGTGATGTTGGTTTTGGCAAAACTGAAGTGGCCTTACGGGCAATGATAAAAGCAGTAAAATCAGGTTTTCAAGTAACAATGATTTGCCCAACTACTATTTTAGCTAATCAGCATTTTCAAAATTTTAAAGAAAGGTTGAATCATCTGCCAATTAAAGTCGGGGTGTTGTCTCGACTTCAATCGAAGAAAGAACAGATGGAGATAGTTGAGGGTTTAAAAGCAGGTTTAATCGATGTAGCGGTGGGAACCCATCGAGTTTTATCAAAAGATGTAGAATTTAAAAACCTGGGATTATTAATTGTTGATGATGAACAGAGATTTGGGGTTGGGCAAAAAGAAAAATTAAAGAAAATCAGAGCTTCTCTTGATGTCTTATCTCTTTCAGCCACCCCTATTCCCAGAACTCTTTATTTGGCCTTATCTTCTTTGAAAAATATTAGTTTAATTCAAACTCCTCCAGCCGGCAGACTCTCAGTTAAAACTTTTATTTTGACTTGGAATGAGAAAACTATTAAAGAAGCAATTAAAAATGAATTGAAAAGGAAAGGCCAAATATATTATTTACATAATCGGGTAGAAACAATTGAGGCAGCGAGAAAATTTTTAGAAAATTTAAGCGCCAAAGCATCCGCCAGTTGGCGGATTGGCATCGCCCACGGAAGGTTAAAAGAAAAGGAGTTAGTTAAAGTAATGGCTGATTTTCAGAATAGAAAAATTGATGTTTTGATAACTACTACGATTATTGAAAATGGTTTGGATTTACCAAATGTTAATACTTTAATTGTAGCTGACGCCACCAGACTGGGTTTGGCTGAAGCTTACCAAATTAGAGGCAGAATTGGTCGTTCACGTATTCAAGCTTTTGCCTACTTTTTCTACGGGGGCCATCTTTCCGAAAAAGCCGAAATGAGATTAGAGGCTTTGAAAGAAGCTGAGGAATTGGGTTCGGGTTACAAAATTGCCTTGAAAGATTTAGAAATCCGCGGCGCCGGCAACATTTTAGGCAAAGAACAATCGGGAAATATAAACTCAGTCGGACTTAATCTGTATTGTCAGATGCTTTCAGAAAGTATAGAGAAATTAAGAATTGCCAAACCTGCCCCGAAGCTATAGAAAAAATAAAAACGGGGTGTTAAAGTTAAAAAACGTGATTAAAACAATTTCTATTAAAGATAAGAATTATCCGAAACTTTTGAAAGAAATTAAGGACCCGCCAGAAATTCTTTATCTAAGAGGGGAAATTTTGGCTGAGGAAAATTGCTTTGCCGTTGTCGGAACCAGAAGGTGTTCTGCCTATGGAAAGGAAATCGCTTTGGAAATTGCTGGGGATTTGGCTGAAGCCGGATTAACAATTGTCAGTGGTTTAGCGCCCGGGATTGATAGTTTAGCTCATCAAGCCACGCTCGAGCGTGGAAAAAGAACAATTGCTGTTTTGGGAACCGGAATTGATGAAAAAAGTATATATCCTCAAGAAAATTTAAAATTAGCTAGGAAAATTTTAGAATTAGGTGGGGGCCTGATCTCCGAATATCCTCCAGGAACTCATGGCTCTGAATTCACTTTTCCCAAAAGAAATCGGATAATCTCCGGATTATCTCTGGGGGTTTTAATAATTGAGGCTAAACAAAAATCGGGGGCTTTAATTACGGCTAATTGGGCTAAAAAACAAGGAAGAAAAATCTTCGCTATCCCCGGACCAATCCATTCTTTAAATTCAAAAGGTTGTCATTATTTAATTAAACAGGGAGCGAAGCTAGTTGAAAATGCTAATGATATTTTAAAGGAATTAAATCTAAATCTATCGATTTCCGAAATTAATAGAGTTGTAAAAGGTGAAAATGATGAAGAAAATCTAATTTTAGGAGTTTTAAAAGAGGAGGCTTTGGATGTCGATAAAATTATTGAGAAAACAAAGCTTTCAGTAACTAAGGTAGCTGGCACCTTAGCTGTTTTAGAAATAAAGGATAAAGTAAAAAATTTAGGAGGAAACATATATGCGATTAGTCATCGTTGAAAGTCCAACAAAATCAATAACTCTAAAACGATTTCTTGGTAAAGAATACCAAGTGCTTGCAACCATGGGTCATATTCGAGACTTGCCAAAGAGTGAATTTGGAGTAGAAACGGAAAATGATTTTAAGCCAAAATATATTATTCCTAAAAAATCAAAAAAAATAATTCAGCTTTTAAAAGAAGTGGTAAAAAAAGCTGGTTTGGCTGTCATTGCCACTGATGAGGATAGAGAGGGAGAAGCAATCGCCTGGCACTTAACTCAGATTTTAAATTTAAACAGTCAGAAACCTTATCAGAGAATTGTCTTTCATGAAATCACTAAGCCGGCAATTGAAGAAGCCCTAAAAAATCCGAGAAAAATCGATATGAATTTAGTTGATGCTCAGCAGGCAAGAAGAATCTTAGATAGAATTGTTGGTTACAAACTCTCTCCTTTTTTATGGAAAAAAGTTGCCAGAGGTCTTTCGGCCGGAAGAGTCCAATCGGTAACAGTGAGATTGGTGGTTGAACGGGAGAGAGAAATTAAAAATTTTGTCCCTCAAGAATACTGGAGCATCGTCGCTCTCCTTAAAAAACCAATAGAGGCCGGACCTCTATCAGCTGAATTTGAAGCTTTATTAATTAAAAAGAATGGAAAAGTCATTCCAAAATTGGGAATTAAAACAAAGAAAGAAGCTGATAAAATTGTCAAAGATTTAAAAGGAGCTTCGCTTCCTTCGGAAGCTTGCGTATACAAGGTTATAAACGTTGAAAAAAAAGAAGTAAAAAGAAATCCTTTACCTCCATTTACCACTTCCACCCTACAGCAGGAATCCTGGAAAAGATTTCATTTCCCGGCAAAGTTTACAATGCAAATTGCTCAGCAACTTTATGAAAGAGGTTTTATCACCTATCACCGGACCGATTCTTTAAATCTTTCTGACCAATCCTTATTTTCGGCTAAAAAATTCATTAGTAAGCATTATGGTAAAGAATATTGGGCAGGGTTTTTGAGAAGATATAAAGCCAAAGGTAGAGCCCAGGAAGCCCACGAGGCAATCAGGCCTACTTATCTGGAGAGAACACCAGAATCAGTAAAACTAGACCAGAATCAATTAAAGCTTTACGACCTTATCTGGCAAAGATTCATTGCTTGTCAAATGAGCCAAGCTATTTTTGACTCGACAACTATTGATATTTCGGCAAAGAATTATATATTTCGGGCAACGGGCCAAATTTTAAAGTTTGACGGATTTTTAAAAGTATATCCGATTAAATTCGCGGAAACTGAATTACCACCTTTGAAAAAAGAAGAAATCTTAGAGCTAATAAAATTAATACCTTCTCAACATTTTACCCAGCCTAAGCCTCGATATACTGAAGCCACTTTAATTAAAGTCCTTGAAGAAAATGGAATTGGTCGGCCTTCAACTTATGCTCCTATTTTATCTACAATTCAAGAAAGAAATTATATTGAGAAAAATGCCGAAAGAAGATTCCAGCCAACCGAAATCGGAGTAGTGGTTAACGATCTTTTAGTCAGTCACTTTCCAAAAAATGTTGATATTAAATTTACCGCTGAAATGGAAGAGGATTTAGATAAAATTGCCGAAGGTCGAAGAAAATGGATAGAGGTTTTAGAGGAATTTTATGAACCTTTTGAAGAAAATTTAAAACAGAAATATCAGGAAGTTTCAAAAAAAGAATTCACTGAAAAACCAACCGAAAAAATTTGTCCCAAATGTGGCGCTCCTCTTTTAATCAGATTGGGGAAATTTGGGAAATTCTACGCCTGTTCTAAGTTTCCCAAATGTAAACATACTGAATCTTTAGAGGAAAATATTTTAGGAATTAAATGCCCAAAATGTAAAAATGGAAAAATAGTTGAAAAAAGAACTAAAAAAAGAAAAATTTTTTATGGCTGTTCCAATTGGCCAAAATGTAATTTTGCCTTGTGGGATAAACCTACCGGAGAAAAATGTCCAAAATGCGGAGCACTTTTGGTAGAAACAAAACGCAAACAAATAAAATGTTCTAATAAAGAATGCGATTATAAAAAATAAAAGCTAATTTTTAATTGACGATTAGCTTAAAAATTGATAAATTTTAATAAAATAGGCCGCGGTGCTGGAATTGGTTTACAGAGGCGACTCAAAATCGTCTGGGAGTAATCCCATGTGGGTTCGAGTCCCACCCGCGGCATAATTTAAGAAATTTTAAAAAAACCTGCAGAAATGCAGGGTTTTATTTTTTGAAAAAAATTATCTTTATCTTTTGTGAAGCCGTATTAAATTCTCAAGCAAGCAAGCGACGGTCATTGGGCCGACGCCGCCAGGAACCGGGGTAATATAGCTTGCTTTTTGGCCAATACTTTTAAAATCAACATCGCCCACTAATTTTCCTTTTTTCATAGCCGACCCTGCATCAATAATAACTACCCCCCTTTTCACCATCTTACTTTTTATTAAATCCGGCCTGCCCACTCCAGAAATTACAATGTCGGCTTTTTTAGTAAAAGAAAGGGCGTCTTTGGTAAATTCATTTAAAACTGAAAGGGTGGCTTTTTCTTTCAAAAGTTGAATAGCTAAAGGAAAGCCAACTAATCTTCCTGCCCCTATCACTACAACATCTTTTCCCTTTAGTTCAATTTTGTAATTTTTCAAGAGACGTAAAATTCCATTAACCGTCGGCGGCAGAATTTTCAAGGTTCCTTGATAAAACTTTCCTAAACTTTCCTCTGAGAGAACGTCAATATCCCTTTCTTCAAGAATTAAATTTAGAAATTCTTCAGGAAGAAATTTTTTAGGCAAAGGCAACTGAATAATTATTCCTGAATTAGCCGGATTTCTAACAATTTTTTTAATTTCTTTCTTTAATCTTGGGGCGCTGACTTTTACTGGAAATTTAAACAACCTAAAATTAATACCAACCTTCTCACAGGCTTTTTTCTTTTGATTAATAAAGATTTGAGAAACTGGATTCTCGCCAATCTGAACCACGGCTAAAGTTAATTTTAATTTTCTCTTTTTGATCTCTCCTTTAATGTCTCCTAAAATTTTCTCTGATAACTTTTTTCCATCAAGAAGTTTCATGGTATAGGAAATTTAAGACAGAATTTTTTGACTTCTTTTCGGATTTTTTGAACTGATTTCGGGTTAGAAACAACTTCATTAATCCAGAATGCAATCTTTTTCATCTCTTTTTCTTTCATCCCTCTGGTAGTTATCGCTGGTGTTCCTAACCGAATTCCTGAGGGATAATAAGGTGGATTAGGATCGTAAGGGATGGTGCTTCTGCTAACAACTATCCCGGCTTTTTCCAGCAGCTCTTGAGCGAGTTTGCCAGCGATATTTTTATTTCTTAAATCAATTAAAACTGAGTGATTATCAGTCCCGCCAGAAACTAAATTAAAGTTGTATTTTTTAAGTTCAGCTGCTAGAACTTTGGAATTTTTAATAATCTGAACAGCGTATTTTTTGAATTTTGGGCTCATCGCTTCTTTTAAAGCCACCCCAATGGCGCAAATAGTATGCTCATGAGGACCACCCTGCATTCCAGGAAAAACTTTGGGAAAGATTTTCTTTTCTAATTCTTTTCTACAAATAATCATTGCTCCTCGCGGACCTCTTAGGGTTTTGTGGGTAGTTGTCATTAAAACATCAGCCCAAGGAAAGGGATTTGGATGCACTCCGCCAATAATCAAACCAGTAATATGAGATGTATCTGCTAAAAGATAAGCTCCAACTTTTTTAGCAATTTTTCCAAATTTTCTGAAATCGACTTTCCTTGGATAAGCGGTATAACCTGCCATAATTAACTTTGGTTTCTCTTTGATGGCCAATTTTTCAATCTCCTTATAATCCAAGAAACCGTTCTTATCTAAATAATAATAAATAGGCTTAAAATCATGACCAGTCAAAGAAGCTTTGTCTCCTTGACTTAGGTGGCCGCCGTGGGGAAGATGTAAACATAGAATTTTTTCATGTAATGTTACTAGGCTCCGCAAAATCTCATAATTGGCTGGTGCCCCAGAAAGAGGTTGAACATTAACTACCCATTTTTTAGGATTTAATTTAAAAACTTTTTTTGCTCTTTCTTCAACTAAGGTCTCTAATTTATCAACATTTTCCATCCCGGCATAATATCTTTTATAAGGGCGACCTTCAGAATACTTAGCCACAAAAATTGAACTTAGGGCTTCCCGAACCGCTTTGGAAGGATAATTTTCTGAAGCAATTAAATCGAGGGTCTCTGCCTGGCGTCTTTCTTCTTTTTTAATTAATTTTGCAATTTGGGTATCGACTCTCTTTAGATTTTGCATATTCATATTTTAAGATTAGCATTAACTTTTATCTCTTGCCAATTCTTTGTTGCTTCTTTTTGATGAAAATAAGCAGTTACCCCTATCATTGCCGCATTATCGGTACAGAATTTAGGACGAGGTATTAAGTATTTAGTATTTGGGAAATTTTTTTTAATGATTTCTCTGAATTGTTTTCTTAATTCCTCGTTGGCGGCAACTCCCCCACCAAGAATTACTGCTTTGGCTCTAAATTCCCTGGCTGCTCTGATTGTTTTTTTAATTAAAACATCAATTATTGCCTGCTGGGTTTCAGAACACATTTCTTGAATATATTTTTTTGACGTTCTGATTTTCGGAGATTGGGCGCGAAAATCATATAAAACTGCCGTTTTTAATCCAGAAAAGCTAAAATCATAATTCTTCTGATACATCATCGGCCTCGGCAAAATAATGGAAGTCCGACTTCCATTATTTATTTTTTTAGCTAATTTTGAAATAATGGGGCCACCGGGATAACCTAAACCCAAAATTCTGGCCGCTTTATCAAAGCATTCTCCAGCGGCATCATCACGGGTTTCCCCAAGGATTTTGTATTTCCCAACCTCTCTTATCAAAATCAGTTGAGTATGACCCCCACTAACAACCAGACAAATCGCCGGAAAAATATTTTTGAAATTTTCGCCAATCGGCCTAAGCCAGTTGGCGAGGATATGGGCTTCAATATGATTTATCGGAATGATTTTTAAATTCAACTTCTTTGCTAAGTCTTTGGCAAAATTTACTCCCATCCATAAACAGGGTTCCAACCCCGGACCTATAGTTACGGCAACTAAATCAATTTTTGTCCGCCGGCTAGCGGATTTAGCCTTATTTAAAGTTTTTTTAAATACTAGGGGTAGGTTTTTCTGATGCTCTCTTTTGGCTAAGGTTGGTACTACCCCTCCCCATTTTTTATGGATTTTAATCTGGGAAGAGATAATATTGGATAAAATTTTGAAATGGGTTTTCTCAGCTTTGATTAAGGCGATAGAAGTATCATCGCAAGAGGTATCAATAGCAAGAATTTTCATAGTCTCAAAATTTTTGGTGGCCAGATTGTCAGATCTAAGACTATCGATGGCTTACCAGGTTTTAAATTTCCGGCATCAACAATTAAATCTGATTGAAATTTTTGATTTTTGAACTGAGAAATGACTTCTTTAATATTGTTTGAAGCTGGTTTGCCAAAAATATTTGCCGAAGTTTCAGCTAAGGGAAAATTCAATTTTTTAAGTAAAACATTCAGTAATTTGTAATCTGGGATTCGAAGACCAATTGTTTTTTTAGCAATTCCATATAGACTTGTTTTTATCTTTTTCCTCTTTAAAACTACTGTCACTTTTCCTGGCCAGACTTTTTTTAAAAATTTTTCCTTGTTTTTATTAATTAAAGCGAACTTTTTGGCTGTTTTTAGGTCCTTGACAAAAATCGGAATGGGTTTTTGAGCGTTACGCTTTTTTATTTTTAGAAGTTTTTTTACTGATTTTTCATTAGTAGCGTCAGCTATCAGCCCATAAACTGTATCAGTTGGACAGACCATGACTTCCCCCTGTTTAATTGATTTTACCATCATTTTAACTATTGTTTGTAAGTTTCTTTGGTCTACTCTCAGGATTGACATTGTTTTAGTATATCACAAAAAAAGCCCTGCCGAGAAAACAGGGACATGAAGCCAAGGGGAAAATTTATTGTTTAACGCCCTTAAATTCGGTATAAAAAGTGGCATTGTCTTCAATGTTTCCAAAGACAACCGAATTTGGACCAAGGACGCAATTTGAACCAATCAAAATACCAGGCATTAAAGAGCAATTAATTCCAGTTTTGGTATTTTCTCCCATAATGCAGCCCAAAGAATCTAAACCAGTTTTAATCTTTTCTCCCTTAACAGTCGCTGAACATTCGTTCATCTCCATCCTTCGCTGCGCTCGGATAACTGATTTTATCTCTTCCCTATCAATTTTAACATTGGCAGTAATTGTTCCTGCCCCTAATCGGCAACCTCTGCCAAAAATTGAATCGCCAAAATAACCGGAATGAATATGAACATCTTCTTGAAAAACACACCTCGTCACTTCGGCAAAAGCGCCGATTAGAACGTTGTTTTCTAAATTAGTATATTCTCGAATTAAGGAATTGTTTCCGATAACACAATTATCTCCAATATAACAAGGTCCTTTAATTACTGCTCCTTCAAAAACTTTTGTATTTTCGCCAATATAAACATTCCCTTCAATTACAACGTTTTTTGAAATTTTGGCTGATTTTTTAATTTCTGTTCTTAAAAATTTATCCATTAATAATTTATTCGTTCTAAATAAGTCCCAAATATATTTTAAAGAAGGGACTTCCATCTGTGTGGTAACTAGACGAACATCATTTTCTTTCATATATAAACTTAGGGTATCTTCAAAAGCATATTGGTGTTTGGAAACTCGTTTATAATAATCTAAAAAGTTTTTAGGTAAAAGATAAGTTCCAATTACTCTAATATCCGATGGTTCTTTTCCTTTTTCTGGTTTTTCAATAATATTTTTTACTTTATCACCATCCAAATCAGCAATTCCAAAAAGCCAAGGTTTATCTGTTTGGATTCCGAACAAAACAAGGTTAATACCAGATGGTTTTTGTTTTCCAAACAAAAATTCTGCGTATCTTCCACCGTCAATTCTTTCAGCGTTTGAAACAAAAAATTGTTCTTTTAAAAAATCTCTGGCCTGAAAAATGGCGTCTCCCATTCCTTTTGGCGTTTCCTGGATAACATAATGAGTATTCAATCCTAAATTATAATTTTTAAGTTCCTCTTCTACATCCTTTTTTGGACCTTGAATAATTACTAAATCATTTGTCCCTACCCGCTTTAAACCTTCAATTGTATGCCAAATCAAAGGCCGACCCATTATTTTCAGGAGGCTTTTATGTCTTTGATTAAGTGGCCAAAATCTCGAGCTTTCGCCGGCTGCTAAAATTACCGCTTGCATAGATTTAATAATATTTTTGCTAATTTTTGAGAGTTGTGGAGAACCATTGTTCTTTGATTTGCTCCCCTGACAAAAATGTCGGCTGGATTTAATTTTTTAATATTTTTATCTAAAAGATCGGCTCCGATAAAATTTTTCTTTTTTAACAAGCCCTTGTCGTACCTTATAAAATCTGCTCTGGGAAAAACTTTTTTAACTTCTTTCAATTTTTGGAAAGATAATTTTCCTGTATTAAAAATCACATAATTAATAACATCCTTGCCTAAATATTTTTCCAAAATTGTTAGAAAATCTATAACGCTGAAGTTATCTGTATTTCCTACTTGGGTCATTAAATTGCAAACAAAAACTTTCTTAGCTCGTGATTTACGAATAGCTGCTGAAATGCCTTTAACTAAAAAAATGGGCATGATGCTAGTATAAAATTTTCCCGGAGTAACAATGATTAAATCTGCGTTTTGTATTACTGAAATTGCTTTAGGATTAGCTTTAACTTCAGGTTTTAAAAATAGTTTTTTAATGCCTACTTTAGACAGACAGGGATAATTGATAATTTTTTCTTCTTCCTTTATTTTCTTATTGTTTTTTAATATGGCTATTATATCTGCCCTATCTAAAGTTACTGGAACTACTTTACCTTTAATATTTAAAATTTTACTTATTTTATCAATGGCTTTATCTAGGCCCCCCGTAGATTCTGTCGCTGCGGCAATTAAAAGATTGCCAAAATTATGCCCCTTTAGTGTGCCTTTTCCAAATCGATAATGAAAAAGATCATTGAAATTGGTCTCATTAGATAAAGCGACCAAACATTGCCTTACGTCTCCCGAAGGCAAAATACCAAGTTCTTTTCTCAATTTACCGCTCGAGCCTCCGCTATCAAACACGGTGACTATAGCAGTTAAATCTAAAGGATATTTTTTAAACCCAGATAAAACCACCGAGACACCTGTCCCACCTCCGAGACAGACAATTTTTTTTATCGGCTTTGACATATTCTAATTTTTATCGTAAACTAAAATTAACTCAAGGTCAAAATCTATGGCTGATAAATTTCTCATAAAAGGTGGCATTCCTCTTTCTGGTGAAGTGGAAATTTCGGGCTATAAGAATGCAGCCGGAGCAATACTGGCTGCTACTTTATTAACTGAAGAAGAATCGATTATTGATAATTTACCTTTAGTTTCTGACGTTTTAGACCATATTGAAATTTTAAAACAAATGGGGGCTGAAATCGAATGGCTGGGAGAAAAAACAATAAAAATCAATCCTGAAAATATTAATCCAGAGAAAATTCCAGCTGATTTATTTGAAAAAATGAGGGTCTCGGTTTTACTGATTGGGCCTCTTTTGGCCAGATTTAAAAAGTTCAAGGTTCCTCATCCGGGTGGAGATAAAATTGGTCTTCGGCCAATCGGAACTCACCTTGAAGCTCTAAAGGATTTTGGGGTTAAGATTGAGGAAAAAGGTGGTTTTTATCGTTTTGAAGCACCAGAAAATTTAATAGGAAAAAGAATTGTTTTAAAAGAGTTTTCCGTTACGGCTACCGAAAATTTAATGATGCTAGCTGCTTTAACTAAAGGAAAAACAAAAATTGAAATTGCTGCCGCTGAGCCGCAAGTACAAGATTTAGGAAAATTTTTAGAAAAATGTGGATTAAAAATTGAAGGGATAGGAACGCACATTATTGAGATGGAAGGAAAAGAAAAACTTTCGGGAGCTAACTTTTCGATTTGCCCTGATCTTTTAGAAATCGGAACTTTTTTAATTGCTCTCTCCATAACTGGCGGAGCGGGAAAAATAAAAAATATCAATCCTGATCATTTAACAATGTTTTTAGAAAAAATGAAGGAAATCGGAGTAAATTTTGAAATTGGCAAAAATGAAATCTTAGTCAGAAAATCTACTGAATTTAAACCGACGAAAATTCAGGTTTTACCTTATCCTGGTTTTCCAACCGATTTACAGCCCCAAACTTCGGTTTTATTAACCCAGGCTCAAGGCAAAAGTTTAATTCACGACCCTTTATACGAAAATCGGTTCCAGCACTTACACGAATTAAGAAAAATGGGGGCCGATATAGAAATTACTGATCCTCACCGGGCTCTAATCTTTGGAAGGCAAGAGTTAATTGGAAATAAAATAAGCGCCACCGATATTAGGTCGGGTGCTGCTCTAATTTTAGCCGGTTTAATTTCGAAAGAAAAAACTCTGATTGAAAATATTTCTCAAATTGAAAGGGGCCACGAAAAAATTGAAGAGAAATTAAAAAAACTTGGGGCCCAGATTGAAAAAATTTAGCTTTTAGCCAGCTCAATGAACTAAAGTTCATTTCACCGCTTCGCTGTCGCTCGCGAGTTCAAAAGTTTTAAGATTTAATTCCAGATATTTTTCTGGAATTATTTTTTTGATAGCTTTCAAAATTGAGACGGGTTTAATTGGAATCAGTTTCTTAAATGAAGCTAAACTTATTAAATAAACTCCGGCAACAACACCCGTTCCCAATTCTTTCTGACAAATATCGTCTGCCGGAATTAAAAAGACGTTCTTGCTGATTTTTTTAAGATTATCCAAAATTTCTTTTTCGGTTAGGTTTTTTACTAAAGGAATTGGAACAATATATTTATTAACCAAGAAATTGGTTTTGGAATTGGCGTAACAACAAGCTTTTAAAGATTCTTGCATTTCCAAGCCCAAAATTAAATCTGCCTTCCCTTGAGAAACTAAAGGAGAAAAAATCTTTTTCCCAAACCTAAAATGGACCTCAACTGAACCACCTCGTTGAGATAAACCATGGAGTTCCGAAGTTTTTACATCGTAACCTTCCAATAGGACAGCTTCAGATAAAATCTGTAAAAGAGTAATTTGCCCCTGGCCACCAGTGCCAACAACTAAGGTATTAAATTGATTTATTTTTTTATCTGGATACATGGTCTTCGAGCGACAATGACCGAAACTTCTTTTTTTTCTAAAAATTCTTTAATTGCGGTGACGAATTCTTTTTGATTTATGGGATCAATTACTCTTAGATTTTTTACCCCGCAGGCCTTAACAATATCTTCTATTTTTATTGGGTTTTTGTCTTGGGGGGCTCCGGGGTGGGGTTGGTGGCCGGTCATTGCCGTCGTTTGGTTATCCAAAATTATTATTAAAGGATTTGATTTGTTAAAAACAGCATTAATCACGGCGGGAATGCCAGCATGAAAAAAAGTAGAGTCACCAATAAAGGTAATCAGCTTCTGACCAGTAGCTTTTTTAATTCCGTGAGCAATTCCGACTGAAGAACCCATACAAAAAAGGTAATCTTGGATATTTATTGGGGGTAAACCAAATAGCATATAACAACCAATGTCACCGCCAAAAATTACTTTTTTTGTATCTACTGCTTTTTTGACTGCAGCAAAAACAAACCAATAAGGACAACCGGGGCAGAGCTGAGGAAAACGTTTGGGAATTGGAATATTTAAGGGTAAATGTTGAATATTGAATTTTTTATTTGTAAATTTGGCGATGGCTGCGGTAACAATTTCTGGTTTTAGTTCGCCAACTTCGGGAATTAAATTTTTACCAAAAATTTGGAGCTCGGGATTAACATCTCTAGTTAATCTTTCAATTTCCCTTTCAAGGTAAGAGTCGAGTTCTTCTACCACTAAAACTTTTTTGAAACTCTTAATGAAATTCTTAATTTTCTTTTCTGGTAGAGGATAAAAAAAGCCCAGTTTAAAAACCGGCAGATTAATATTTAATTCCTTTAAGGCTTCCATTACATATAAGTAAGAAATCCCAGATGCGATAATCCCTATCCCCTTTCTTCGGGAAGCCATCCCGTAGAAGGGGTTTATTTTGCTTTTTTCGGAGAATTCTTTTATCCGCTCAATTTTTCTTAATAATTCTTTTTTCATCTCTAAAACTCTTGGCGGTAAGGTAACAAATCTCTTTGGTTCTTTAATAAATTTACCTTTGGGAAGAGTGCCTCTCCTAAATTTTCCTAATTTAACTGGCATTCTCTGGTGAGCCACCCTGGTAGTGATTCTTAGCATTACTGGAATTTTAAATTTTTCTGAGATTTGAAAACCTACCTTTAGAAAATCTTTACATTCTTGAGGGTCAGAAGGTTCTAGGGTTGGAATACGGGCTACCAGAGATAAACCCCGCGTATTTTCTTCGGATTGAGCCGAACTATGACAAGAAGGGTCATCGGCAACAATAATCACAATAGGCCCCTTGCTGCCCGTGTAAACGAAAGGAAGTAAGGCGTCTAAGCAAACATTTAATCCAAAATCTTTCATTACCGCCAGAGTTCTCAACCCGGAAAAACTAGCTCCAATTCCGGCTTCCAAAGCTACTTTTTCATTTGTTGAATACTCAAAGTAAACTCCGGCTTTTTTGGCAATTCTAAAAAAAGTATCGCCAATTTCTGAAGCTGGTGTCCCGGGATAAGTCGAAACAAAATTAACGCCTTCTTCCAAGGCGCCTCGGACAATGGCTTCGTTTCCTAATAAAATAACTTTTTTACCAGATTTTTTTAAAAGAAGTCTTTCCATTTTATTCAACGGTTACTGATTTGGCTAAATTTCTGGGTTTATCAACGTTGCATCCTCGTAGTGCCCCTGAATAGTAGGCAAATAACTGTAAAGGGATGAGAGCTAAAATCGGCGTCAGCATTTCTAACGTTTTTGGAATATAAATTACGTCGTCAGCTAATTTTTTAATGTCTTCATTTCCTTCAGTAGCTACCGCAATAACTAATCCATTTCTGACCTTTATTTCTTCGATATTAGAAATCATCTTTTCATAAACACTATTTGAAGGACAAATTGCCACAGTAGGAAAATCCTCATTAATCAAAGCCAATTCGCAATGTTTTAACTCTCCTCCCCGACAGCCCTCGGCATGAACATAAGCCACCTCTTTGATTTTATGAGCTCCTTCCCTGGCAGTAGGATAATCATATTTTCTGCCAATATACATAAAATTATTAAAGGTTTTATATTTTTCAGCTAATTTTTTAATCTGGGGGGCTTGCTCTAAAATTTTCTTTACTAATTTTGGGGTCTTTTCCAATTCTCTAGCAATTCGTTGTCCCATCACTAAAGCCATTTCTTTTTGTCTTCCTAAAAATAAAGTTAGTAAAGCTAAAGTGGCTATTTGTGAAGTGGTAGCTTTGGTTGAGGCTACGGCAATTTCTGGACCAGAACGAATATAAACTCCGGCATCGGTCTCTCTGGCTACCGAAGAACCAATCACATTAACAATCCCTAAAGTTATTAATCCTCTTTGTTTTATATCCTTTAACGCAGCTAAGGTATCAGCGGTTTCTCCAGATTGGGAAATGAAAACGAAAGCGGCGTCTTTATCTAAAACTGGTTTTCTATAACGAAACTCTGAGCCTGAATCAACCTCGGTGGGAATGTTAGCGTACTCTTCTAACATATACTCTCCCACCAAAGCAGCGTGGCGGGCTGTTCCGCAAGCAATAATGTTTAATCTCTTAATTTTTCTTAATTTATCTCGAATGACCTCTAATCCTCCCAATTTTGCCATCCCTTCACTGATTAATAGCCTCCCTTTCAAAGTGTTCTCAAGACTTTCTGGCTGTTCCATTATTTCTTTCAACATAAAGTGGGGGTAGCCTTTCTTTTCTGCCTCTTCTATTTTCCATTCAATTGTTTCTAAGGGTTTTTCTTTCAAAATAAAAAAGTTGTCGGGCTTTAAAACGGCAATTTCATTATCATCTAAATTAATTACTTGGCGAGTGCGAGTGATTACGGCTGATGGATCAGAAGCAACCAATAGTTCGTCATTTCCTATTCCCAAAAGCAGAGGAGATGATAATCGAGCGACGACAATTTTTTCTGGATCTTTCTTTGAAATAACGGCTATCCCATAAGCTCCTTTTACTTCTCTTAAAGCTTTTCTAACCCCCTCTTCTAAATTCCCTTCAAAATATTTTTCGATTAAATGACACAAAACTTCGGTATCGCATTCGGAAGTAAATTTATGACCTTCTTGTATTAGTTTTGCTTTAAGGTCTTGATAATTTTCAATAATGCCGTTGTGGACTAAAAAAATCTCTTTGTGGCAATCGAGATGAGGGTGAGTATTGGCTTCGGTAACCTCGCCGGTAGTGGCCCAGCGAGTGTGGGCAATTCCAATTTCTCCACTGGGGTTAGGAAAATTTTGCTCAAACTGGGAAATTTTTCCCACCTTTTTAAATAAAAAAGGCTTCTCTTCGTCAAAAACAAAAAAGCCAAAGCTGTCATAACCTCGATATTCCAATCTTTTTAATCCAGATAACAAAATTGGAAAGGCTGGTTTTTTGCCAATGTAGCCAACGATACCGCACATATTTCAATTATATTACTATATTTATAAGTTTACCTGGTACGAATATTACTTTCTTGATTTCTTTGCCCTCTATCCAATTTTTAACCTTTTTTTGAGAAATTGCAAGCTCCTTAGCTTTTTCTTCTGAAATATCAACTTCAACTTCAATTTTATCTCGAACTTTACTGTTAACCTGAATAACCAGAGTTACATTTTCTTCTCTGATTAATTTGGAATCATATTCTGGCCATTTTTCCAAAAAGATACTTTTTTTATTCCCTAACTTCTGCCAGAGTTCTTCAGCGAGATGAGGAGCCAGCGGCGCCAACAGCTTCAACAATAACTGATAACTGATAACTGATAACTGATTTTCCTTTTCTAACTCATTAGTTAAAATCATTAAGGCAGAAACTGCCGTATTAAACCTAAAACTTTCGATATCTTCAGTCACTTTTTTAATAGTTTTGTGAATCAATCTTTCTAGCTCTCGATTTTCTGTTCTTTGTTTTTTGTCCACTGTTTTTTGTCTTAAACCCCAAATCTTATTTAAGAACCTGTAGCACCCAATTACTCCTTTATCCGACCACTCAGTAGCCTGGTCAGCCGGGCCCATAAAAAGCTCATAGAGCCGCATCGTATCTGCTCCAAATTTTTTAATTATATGGTCGGGAGCAACCACATTACCCTTTGATTTAGACATTTTTGCCCCCTGGCGATAGACTATGCCTTGATTAAATAATTTTAAAAAGGGCTCCGGGTAGTCTATGAGTTTTTGGTCAAAGAGAAATTTGGTAAAAAAACGAGCATACAAAAGATGCAAAGTGGCGTGCTCGGCTCCCCCAATATATAAATCAACCGGCAACCAATTTTTAATTTTTTCTTTTGAAGCAAATTCTTTTTTATTTTTAGAATCAACGTATCTTAAAAAATACCAAGAAGAACAAACAAAAGTATCCAGGGTATCAGTTTCTCTTCTGGCAAGGGCCCCACATTTTGGGCACTTAACCTTAACAAATTTTTTAGATTTAGCTAAAGGGCTCTCTCCTTTTCCGGTAGGTTTAAAATCTTTAATCTCGGGTAACTTCACTGGCAAATCTTTTTCTGGAACCGGCACTACCCCACATTTTAGACAATGAATAATTGGAATGGGGACTCCCCAATAACGCTGTCTAGAAATTAACCAATCTCTCAATTTATAATAAATAGTTTTCTTTCCTAAATTTCTTTTTTCTAAATATTTTGTAATTTCTTCTCTAGCCTTTTCTGATTTTAATTCTGAGAAAGGCCCGGAATTAATTAAGACTCCATCTTCTTCAAAAACCGAGCGTTTAGGCGAAGGTGAAGAAGAAGATTTATCTTCTTCGACAGCTCTTTCTGGGAGAGGAGAAGTTCCGGTTTTTGGTTTGATTACTTCGACTATTGGTAAATTATGTTTTTTGGCAAAAATGAAGTCTCTCTGGTCGTGAGCAGGAACAGCCATTATGGCTCCCGTACCATACTCCATCAGGACATAATCGGCTACAAAAACTGGCACTTCTTGATTGTTAATTGGATTGATTACCTTTACCCCTTTTAATTCTATTCCGGTTTTTTCCTTATCTTCAGCTAGCCTCTCAATTTCAGTCTTCTTTTTTGCTTTTTCAACATATTTTTCAATCTCTTTCCAATTCCCAATTTTCAATTTTAAATTTTCAATAATAGGATGTTCTGGAGCGATGACTATATAAGTACAACCAAATAAGGTATCTACTCGAGTAGTAAAAACCTCTATTAGAAATTGGAAATTAGAAATTAGAAATTTTATATTTGTTCCTTCTGAATTGCCAATCCAATTTCTCTGCATTATTTTAATTTTTTCTGGCCAATCGATTCTATTTAAATCGTTTAATAATCTCTCAGTATAATCGGTAATTTTAAAAAACCACTGCTCAAAATATTTTTTTTCAACCAGACTTGAGCAGCGCTCACATTTCCCCTCAATTACTTGCTCATTAGCTAAAACTGTTTTACAAGAAGGACAAAAATTTACTGCCGCCTCTTTTTTATAACATAGACCGGCTTGGTAAAGCTGTAAAAACATCCATTGAGTCCATTTATAATAATCTGGCTGGCAAGAGCAAATTTCTCTTTGCCAATCATAGCCAAAACCGGCTGAAAGAAGTTGTTTTTTAATGTTAGTAATTGATTCTTTGGTTAATTTAGCCGGATGAACTCCGGTTTTAATAGCGAAGTTTTCCGCTGGTAATCCAAAAGCGTCCCAGCCCATAGGATGGAGACAATTAAAGCCTTCCATTGTTTTCTTTTTGGCAATCAAATCAGAAAAAGTATAACCCCGAAGATGACCGACATGGACTCCTTCAGCAGAAGGATAAGGAAACATATCTAAAACATAAAATTTTGGTTTTTTTGATTTGTCTGGAGTTTTAAATAATTTCCATTTCTCCCATTGTCTCTGCCACTTTTTCTCGATTTTTTGCGGATTATAGTTAGTCATGCTCTTAGAAGTCAAAGAGAGATTTGCTCTCTTTTTCACCTTCGTCCCTGCGAGGGGCTCGGTTTTTAAATAAATTTTTAGCGTTTTCAGTGGTAATTTTAGCTATTTCTTCAAAACTTAAATTGTCGATTTTGGCAATTTTTTCAGCTACATATTTTATATAAACAGGTTCATTTCTTCCTTCAGCTTGAGGTGGAGTTAAGTAGGGACAATCGGTTTCAATTAAAATTTTATCTAAAGGAGTGTTTTTAATATTTTCTTCAAAATTTATTCCTTCAATTGTTTTAAAAATTATTCCGTTAAATCCAATATAAAATCCCATTTTTAAATAATCTTGGAGTTGTTCGGTAGTTCCAACAAAACCATGAGCTACTGCTTTTTGAGGTCTAATCTCCGAATTTTCTGAAAGAATTTCAATTAAATCCTGGTGGGCCATCCGGCAGTGAAAAATTACTGGCAAATTTAATTCTTTAGCTAAATTTAATTGTTTCAAAAGGACTTCTCTTTGTTTTTCTTTAAAAAGCTCTAATCTTCTTCTTGTTTTTGGCTTGTAATAATAATCCAGGCCAATTTCACCAATGGCTACTACTTTTTCTGATTGGGTTAATTTTTTATATTTCTCATAATCAAAATCTTCTTCGCGCGAATTAAAGGCAATCTCCTCCTGGTCTAATTTCATTTTCACCAATCCGGTGTCCAAATGAATAGGATGTAAACCAATGGCAGCATAAACCCCCTTTTCATGCTTTTCGGCAATCTCTACTGCTTTTTTACTGGTGTTGTATTGGGTGCCGACGTTAATCGCCCAAACGTCATTTTCCAAAGTTCTTTTTATAACTTCTTCGAAATCTTCCTTGTAAGCGCTGAAGTTTAGATGGGCATGAGTATCAATGAGCATGGACTAAATCCTTGGAAATAATGGTTTGGCTTTTTTAGTTTTTTCCGCCAGCTGGCGGATGTTTTTAAATATTTTCTCTGAGGTTTCAGGTAAAAATGGCTGAAGCATCTCAGCGATATTATTGATAGCAAACAATAAATTGTCAATAACTTCTTTTTGTTTTTTACTTTCTTCCCAGGGTCGTTCTTTTTCGATGTATTTATCGCAAAAACTAATCAATTCCCAAATTGAAATTAGGGCTTCATTGAATTTAAACTCATTTAAAGCCTTACGATAGTTTTTCCATGTTTTGTTTGTTATCGTTTTGAATTTAGGATTTGAGATTTGTTTAGGACTCCAACCTTCCCGCCGTCCTGCCGCCCTGACGGGCTCCTTTAGGATTTGGAATTTAGAATTTGATTTGGCGGCCATAGTGATTACTCTTGAAACAAGATTTCCGATTCCGGACGCCAAATCACTATTATATCTTCCCTCAAATTTCTGATAAGTAAAATCTCCATCTTCGGTTGGCGGAATTTCCCTCAAAAGAAAATACCTTACCGCATCAGTGCCATATTTTTTAACCAACCCAAAAGGGTCAATAACATTTCCCAAACTTTTTGACATTTTCTTCCCCCCTGAAGTTATAAAACCGTGAACTAAAATGTTTTTTGGCCTCTCTAACCCCACCGCAATAAGTATTGCCGGCCACAACAAAGCATGAAAACGAAATATGTCTTTTCCAACAAAATGAACATCTGCCGGCCAGTATTTTTTAGGGAAAAGATAGTTTATTAATGCCTCAAACCAAATATAGATAACTTGACTTTGGTCGCCGGGAACAGGTATTCCCCATTTTAAATTCTCCTTTGACCGGGAACAGCTAATATCTTCTACGCCTTGCTTGATAAAACTTAAAATTTCATTTTTTCTCACTTCTGGCACAATCTTTATTTTGTCGGTTTCTATTTCTTTTTTAACTTGGTCTCCATATTTTGAGAGTTTAAAGAAATAGTTTTCCTCTTCGATTAACTCTGGCTCCGTTTGATGAGCAGGACATTTCCCGTCGACTAAGTCTTTTCCCTTTATGAAAGCCTCGCATCCCACACAATATAATCCTCTATATTTTTTCTTATAAATATCCTTTTTTTCTTTCAGTTCTTCCCAGATTTTTTCTACATTAGGCCAGTGCCTTTTTTTATCTGTTGTTCGGATAAAATCATTATTTGAAAGATTAAGAATGTTTCTTAGCTCCTTAAATTTAGACGAAAGTTCATTTGTAAATTCCTCGGGTGCCTTACCGGCTTTTTCAGCCGCTCTGGCAATTTTTAATCCGTGTTCATCTGTTCCGGTTAAAAAGAAAACTTCCTCGCCTAAAATCTGGTGATATCTTGCGATAACATCGGCCTGAATCAACTCTAAAGCAAAACCTAGATGAGGCAGTGCATTAGTATAAGCTATGCTGGTAGTAACATAAAATTTTTTCATATAAACAAAAAGGAGGTATAAACTCCTTTATTTTAACAAATTTTTTACTAAATTTAAACCTTAATTCTTACCTTCAACAATTACTACAAATTCTCCTTTAATTTTGTCTTTTTCTATCTCTTTTATAACTTCCTCAATTTCCCCTCGATAAACTGTTTCGAATTTTTTGGTTAACTCCCGGCAAACTACTATCTCTCGCTCATTAATAAATGAGATTAGTTCCTTTAAGGTTTTTAAAATTCGATAAGGAGATTCATAAAATATTACCGGGTATTTCGAATCCGCCAGCTGGCGGATTTCTTCAAAGAACTTTTTTCTTTTTCTTTTAGTCGGAGGAAAGCCCAGAAAAATAAATTTATCCATGGGAAACCCAGAAATGCTGGCAGCTGCAGTTGCTGCCGAAGGGCCAGGGACAGGAACAATTTTTACTACGAGACCCGGACTTGTAATAATAGCTGAAATTAATTTATTTCCAGGGTCAGAAACTCCCGGAGTGCCAGCGTCAGATACTAAAACTAAGTTTTTATTTTGTTTTAACAAATCCAAGATATACTCCACTTTCTTTAATTGGCTGTGCTGATGATAACTTAGAGTGGGAGTTTTTATCTGATAATGGTCTAATAATTTCTTGGTCACCCTGGTATCCTCGCACAGAATTAAATCAACCTCCGATAATATCCGGAGGGCACGCTTTGAAACATCCCCTAAATTACCGATGGGAGTTGCGACAATATAAAAAGTAGGCATTTTACAAAACCATTGCTTTCTCCGAGGGGCCCTTTGGGAGGGTGGAGGGAGGGTTGGAGTCTTTTCTTCTTTTCAAAAAGTCTCTTAGAAATTCAAATAAAATCCCGGCCAAAGGAATAGCTAAAATTGCTCCTAAAATTCCTAAAAGTTTTGCTCCGATGGCTAAAGAAATTAAAACTAAAACTGGAGGAAGACCAACGAATTTTTTAGTTAAAGCCGGAGTTAAAATATTTCCTTCAATTTGTTGAATCAGAATAAAAACAATTAAAATAAAGAGGGCTTTTAACCAAGAGTCTAAAGCAACAAATATAAAAGCTATTGCCCCAGCTATAATTGGACCTAAAATTGGAATAAAATCTAAAATCCCAGCTAAAAAAGCTAAGGTAAAGGCATATTTTACATTAAATAATTGAAGGGTAATAAAAACGGCTATTCCAACAAAAAGACAAGTTAGAACTCTGGCTCCAAACCAGCTGGAAACTTTAGTTTGAGACCTCTCCCAAAGAGATAATATAGAAGCTTCATATTTCTTAGGAGAGAAAAGCCCTAAAACTTTTTCCATTCCTTTTTCCTCTAGGGAAAGAAAGAGGGCAATGGCTAAAATAAAAATAGTCGAACCAATCCCCCCAAAAACAATAGCTAGAGCGCTTAGAATATCTGCGGAAGCCCTTTGAAGCATTACTCCCAAGGTCTGAGTAAAACTTTCCATGCTTTCAAAAGCCTCAATCCCTAATCCTTTTAAAGGAGGAGCAATTCTTTCGAAATATTGAGGAAAAAGTTGAGAGAATTGTTGAATTTCAGAAATAAACATTGGGGCCGTCCCGTAAATGACGAGCCCTAGAATGCCAAAAATGGCAAGATAAACAAAAATTACAGCCAGAACTTTGGGTAGACGGCGGTGTAAAAAATTAATTGCTGGATTAAATAAAACTGAAATTATTAAGGCGAAAATAACCAAAACCAAAATATCTCTTATTAAATAAAGAATGTAAAAACAAAGAAAGGCAATAGCGATTTTCAGGATTGTCCCCCAAGATATATCTAAAACCTTTTCACCGTTCATAATTTTAGCAATTTTTGAAACTTTCTTTTGTCTTTAAATGGACCAATTAGGGCTAAGTTTAATTTTTGGGGCTGGAAAATATCTTTAGCTACTTTTAAAATATCCGATTGACTAATTTTATCAATTTTTTTAAAGATTTCCTCCGGAGTTAAAATTTTCTTTTCTAAAAGTTCTTGGCCGGCGTAGAAAGAGGCCTGAGCGTCAGAAAGTTCCAAAAGCAGGGCCGTCTTTCCTTTAATACAGTCTTTGACTTTTTTAATTTCATTTTGAGGAACTCTTTTCTGAGAAATTTTTTTGTACTCTTTTAAAATTGTTAAAATAGCTTTCTTAACATTTTTATTGTCTACCCCAACCTGGGTAACTAAATATCCAGTATCAGGATTAATCTCAGAATTTGTTTTAATATAATAAGCTATTCCTAATTTTTCTCTTATTTCCATAAACAAACGGGAGCTCATCATTCCCCCAAGAATAACTTCCAAAAGCTCCAAAGTATATTTTTGAGGATGAAAAAGATTATAGGCCCTTACCCCGAGAGCTAAGTGGGCTTGGTCAGTCTTTTTGGGATACAAAAGAGACTGAGGTTTGTTTTGTTTTTCTATTACTGGAGATTTAGGTCTGGATTTGATGGTTTTCATTTCAGAGAAATATCCCTTAACTTTTTCTACCGCTTTAGAGCCTATTTTCCCTGTTAGACAAATGACGGTATTAGAAGCCACATATTGGTTTTTCATATAATTTAGAATTCGTTCCCTTTTAATTCTGGATATGTTCTCTTTGGTCCCAAGCACTTCCCAGCCAGCTGGTTGGTCTCCGTAAAGTAATCTTTCCCAGAGCTCCCCAACATATATCATCGGCATATCTAAATAGGTATTAATTTCTTCAATAATTACTCTCCTCTCTTTTTCTATTTCTTTTTTGGGCAACAAACTGTTTAAATAAATGTCAGAGACCCAATCTAAAGCTAAATCTAAATGGGAAGCCTCAACTTTGGCAAAATATCCAGTATATTCTTTCCCGGTAAAGGCATTGTAAATTCCTCCCACTCTATCTAGGGTTTCAGTAATAGCCATAGGGGTCGGTCTCTTTTTTGTTCCTTTAAATAATAAGTGTTCGAGGAAATGGGAAATGCCATTTATTTCTTTGGTTTCATACTTAGAGCCAGTTCCCACTAGCACTAAAACCGTTGCTGCCTGGGTTCCTTTTTGAGGAACAGTAATAATCCTCAAACCATTTTTAAGAGTTGTTTTTTGATACATTTATTTTTTCTTTTAAAATTTCAACTAAATTTTTAATCTTTACTCTTTTTTGTTTCATGGTATCGCGGTCCCTGATGGTAAGGTCTTCTTGTTTTAAGCTTTCGAAATCAACAGTTAAACAAAAAATTGTACCTATTTCATCTTGCCTTCTGTATCTTCGGCCGATTGAACCTAATTCATCATATTGGCAAATAAAATGAGGTTTTAATAATTGGTAAACTTCTTTGGCCTTTTTGACTAATTCTGGTTTATTTCTGACCAAAGGTAAAACTGCAACTTTAATCGGAGCAATTCTTTTATCTAATTTAAGCAGGATTTCAACTTCTTTAACGGCTTCGGTGGTTTTGGTTCGACCTCCCTTTATTTCTTGATAGGCGTCGCAAATAAAGGCCAAAAAGCTTCTATCGGCACCGCCAGAAGTTTCAATAATATAAGGAAAATATTTTTCCTTAGTTTCTTCGTCAAAGTATCTTAAATCTTTTTCTGAATATTTTGAATGATTAGATAAATCAAAATCTCCCCGATTATGAACCCCCTCAATTTCTTTCCAGCCAAAAGGAAATTTATATTCAATATCTATTTGTTGTTTGGCATAATGGGCTCTTTCTTTAACCGGAACTTCTTTAATCCTCAAATTTTCTTTTTTAATCCCTAAACTTAAATACCATTTTACTCTTTCTTTTTTCCAGAAATCGAAATATTTAATAGCTTCTTTGGGACGACAAAACCACTGCATCTCCATTTGCTCAAACTCTCGGGTTCGAAAAATAAAATCTTTAGGGGTAATTTCATTTCGAAAGGATTTGCCAATCTGGGCTACTCCAAAGGGAATTTTTAATCTCATCGAGTTTAAAATATTTTCAAAATTAACATAAATCCCCTGACAGGTCTCGGCTCTCAAATAGGCAGTGGTGGCCTCCTCCTCTACTGGTCCAACTGATGTTTTCATCATCAGATTAAAGTTTCGGGGCTCGGTTAACTTTCCACCGCATTCCGGACAAACTTTCTGTTTTAGTTCATCTTTTTTAAATCTTTTATGACACCCTTTGCATTCCACTAATTCATCAGCAAAGCCAGCCGTTAAGTGACCGGAAGCCTGCCAGACTCGAGGACTCATTAAAATTGCCGCATCCAGACCAACCATATTCTGATGATTTTTTATAATTTCGTCCCACCAAACTTTTTTAATATTATTTTTCATTTCCGCCCCCAAAGGACCAAAATCATAGCCGGAACCAAAACCGCCATAAATTTCCGAGGAGGGAAAAATAAATCCCCGCCTTTTAGCTAAAGATATAATTTTTGACATTAGGTTTTCCATATACTACTGCACTCGGCCCATTTCTTCAGTTACGGTTGGGTCATCTGGTAAGGTCGTATTTATATTAGAAGCGACCTCTCTTAAGGTTTCTTTAGTCCAGCTATCCTCACCCTCTGTTTTAGCCTGGCCGATAATTTCTGCGCCCTTCCCCGTTTGGGCGCTATCAGGAGTTAAAGCAACCTGAAAGGTAATATTTGAAACCGGGCTTAAAATTCCCTGAGCTACTTTTAGTTCCCCAACATTCCAGACAATTTCTCCCGATTGGGAATCAAAAGTAAACTTTTCAGTTTCTTCCTCAGGGAAAATTTTACCGGTCAATTTCACATTTTTAGGCAGGGTTGCTTTCACTTTTACATTTTCAACATCATTATAATAATTTTTTACTTGCCACATTATAGTATAAGTTGTAGTTTCTCCCGCTTTCGGAGGAATTGGCCCAGAGTTTCCAAAAACTTCATCTTCAAAATAACCTTTTTGGGAAATAACTAATTTTGAATTGACTTTATTGGTAAATTCTTCTTTGACCTGGCTTAAATAAATTTTATTTTTTATCACCTCTTTCCCTTCCGAAGAGGGAATTTCCCAATCCTCTTTTAATTTCACCCAAAATTCAACTTTCCCTTCCTCCTGAACGTTTAAAAATTGAAGGTCTCCTGCTTTTCTCCACTCCCATAAGATGGAGTTGTCTCCGGGTTCATATTCTCCGTCAGGAGCTTTCAAAGTTTCCAAATCAAAAGCATCTCCAGTTAGAGTAGTCACTAAAGACAAATCGATTAAAGTTTCCTCTCCAATGTTCTTAAAGAAAATTTCGTAATGGAGTGAGTCTCCGGGATTGGCAATATATTCTGGATTGCCATTAATTTGCTGGGTGATATATAAAGCCGGCTTTATAATCTCCACTCCTTTAACTGCTTTTTTAAATAGGATGAATTCTCCTTCCTGCCAGGTACCTAATTCAGCTTGAAAAATTTTTTGCTCTCCGATTTCTCCTCTAAGTCTGCCTACTATTTCTATTCTCCCGCCTTCGGCTTTATTTAAGGGCGGGACTTCCCACTCAATTTTTTCTAAAGATGGAGGGGCAGATTCAATGAATTCAAAACCTGGGGGGTATTCGATTTTGCATCTCAAACCTGAAAGAGGATAGTCAATATTAGAAAAATAATTTAATCTAAATTTAAACTCTTTTCCCGACTCAATCTTAGAGGGTAAATCGAATTCAAAATTTAGAGGAACAGACTTAATTAAAGTAGTAAAAGTAGTGGTTGATTCATAGCGGGCTTTTAAATTCTTGGGTTGATAACTTAAAATGGCTTTAGCTTGAAAAGCTTGACCTTCTTTTCCGAGAAGCCTGGCTTTAAAAGGATAAGTTCTTTCTTCACCGGGGTAAATATCTTCCAGGGGGATTTCTTTTCTCAAAACGCCTCCCTCAACAATTGAGTGTTCGGGATATTCAAAAACAAGCTTTGGCTCTTCTAAACGAACCTGGCCATTATTTTTATATTTGACGATGTATTCAAAATCTTCGGCAATTTCAACCTCTTCCGGAGCCAAAATTTCCAATTTTAAGACTTCTTTTGAATAAAGATTTTTTTGCCAGTAATAGAAACCGGCTATGCCGGCCAGGGTAGCCAAAAGAATTAAGAATGTGATAAATTTTCTTCGCATAGCAAGATTTTAATAAATTAAAATCGCAGCTGGGTTCGAAGAAGCAAGCTTCTTCTCTCGCCCTCATTAACATTCAGGCAGCTTAAGCTTAAGCTTCAGCTTCATCGACCATCAATGAAAGATAATCTTTAGAAACGGAGACTAATTCTTTTAAATATTTTTCCTCAACTTTTAATTTTGAAAGAAGCGGCCAGTTTTTTTCAAGAATAATTCTTAAAATTTTCACTGTTTCAGGGCTTAGCTCTTTACCTACCCGAGCCGCAGCGAAGTCAAAGAAGGTTCTTTCTTTTCCACCTTCGCTTCGCTTCGCTCGCTCGGTGGGTGAAGAAGAGGATTTATCCTCTTCGATTAATTTTAGTTTTTTAAAACAGCTTTGGCAAATTATTCCTCCCTCTTTTGGGTTAAAATAAAGTTTTTCAGGCAACAGTTTTTTTTGACACAAAGAACAATTATAAAGTCCGGGCCGATAACCAGAAATGGAAAGGAAATTCCAGAGAAAATAATAATATAGTAGTTGGTAGTTGGCAGTTAGTAGTTGGGAATTATTTAATTTATTAAATGTTTCGTTTAGTAAATGCCAGATTTTTTCATCTGCTTCTTGGCCCTTTATTAAACTATCTAAAACTTCCGAAATTCTGTAAGCGATGGATAGTTTTTCCAGGTCTTTTCTCAAATTTGGAAAACTTTCAATCAACATAACATCAGTTAAAGTTTTATGAGTTTTTCCTTGAATAAACTCAACTTCGGATAAATAAAAAAGTTCAAGACCTCCCTTTAATTTTGACCTAATCTTTCTCTCGGCTTTGGCTAAAATTTCGAGCTTTCCAAAATCTTTGGTGTAGATAGTAAAAATTCGATCAGCTTCTCCC
>Ga0315545_1000664_pt1 | contig 35905 bp, 37 predicted proteins | sample SalMarSW160210MG_FD_203096 | JGI IMG/M metagenome (GOLD analysis project Ga0315545, IMG submission 203096) | Salt marsh sediment microbial communities from the Plum Island Ecosystem LTER, Massachusetts, United States - Salt Marsh Sediment SW1602-10 ...
ATGAATATCATTGCGACCATTAACGGGCAGGTGATCTTTGCGAATGGAAAAGTCAATGTGGAGCCCATTTACGAAATCAAAGGTGACGTGGACATGCATACAGGAAACATCCTGTTTCTTGGAACGGTGATTGTTCGTGGAAGTGTGGAGGATGGGTTTTCCATAAAGGCAGCAGGAGACATAGAGATCAAGGGAAGTGTGGGAAAGTGTCTCCTTGATGCGGAAGGAGACGTGAACATCAAGCAGGGAGTGATGGGAAAGCTTGGAGGAACAATAAAAGCAGGCGGTTCGATCTGGTCAAAGTTTCTGGAGCAGGTGAATGTGTTTGCCGATAAGAACGTGTTCGTCCAGGACGGAATCATGCACTGCCAGGTGGACGCGACGGAGAAGGTCGTCTGCTTCGGAAAGCGGGCAACAATCGTGGGGGGGAGGATAAGAGCAGGGGAAATTGTCAATACAAAGACCCTGGGGTCCGTATCCTTTACGGAAACTATTGTGGAAGTCGGGGTGGACCCGAAATCCCGCCAGCGACTTCACGATCTGGACAAGGAGAAGACAAGCAGTGAAGAGATCCTGGAGAAACATAATGCGAATATCTCCACACTTCAAAATCAGAAAAAAATCAGAAGAGGCCTCCCGGAGGAAAAGCAGGAACTGCTCGAAAAGATGCTCGCGGCCCGCGAGGAGTTGACGATCCGCCTCAGTGAAATCAAGGAGGAGATGGAAGAACTCAAATCCTATCTGAGACTGCTCAAAACAATAGGAAACGTTTCTGTGTCGAAAAATGTATATCCAGGGGTAAAAATCGGCATCAAGGACATCTATTACGACGTGGCCAATGAGTTCAAGTACGTGACGTTTGTGCTTGATAGCGGAAGAATCAGAATAAAGAAGTATGAAGATATCAATATCGAAGAAATCTTAGGAAAGAGGTTGCGGTAAAGTGGCTATTCTCCCGATTGACCTGCAGGCAATCATACTGCGTATGGACAACCTGACACGGCTGCATCAGCAGGAGGGCGTGGTTGCCGCGCAGATGGTAAAGGCAGAGGAGCTCAGTGAACTCGCGCAACTCGAATCACACCGCGTGAATGAGGTGCGGCCCCATCCCGACGATAGCTCGAAGATCGAGGAGAGGGAGGCAAAATCGTCTTCCGGAAAACGGCGGCAGAAAAAAAGGGCCGGAAAAAATCCACAGAAACAGGATGAATTCGAAGAACCCTATAAAGGGACCATAATCGATACAAAGCGATGAATTACCTCTATATAACACTCATCAATCTGATCATAGTGTTTATCGTGTATGTCATCCTCAACAGCAAGATCAACAAAAACAGCACCTCCACGCTCCTGGAGCGGTATGCCCGGGACGTGGAGAGTCTCATCATTGAACTTAATCATGCGGTTGAAGAAGTGCTGAGCCTCTCAGAAGAGAGAACCGAAGAGCTGAAAAAGGTGATAAAGCAGGCGGAAAGGATACTCAAGAAGCCTGAAATAAGAAAGGCACTGGCGGATGGGGGCAAGAACGAACCGCCCGCTGCAGCGCCCAAAGAGGAGAGGCCGGTCAGAGTGGAGGAGAAGGTGAATCTTATTGAAAAGACACGCCACCTCCTTTCCATGGGTCATACAAAAGAGGAGATCGCAAAAATACTCAACATGAACCGTGCGGAAGTGGATTTTCTGCAATCTTTGCATAAAAAATAGGTTTGGAAAATATTGACTAAATCATTTATTGTGTTATTTTTATAACTAAGAAATCGCCCGGGTGGTGGAATTGGTAGACACGCTAGCTTGAGGGGCTAGTGGCCGTATGGCTGTGCGAGTTCAAGTCTCGCCTCGGGCACTATTTTTTCCTTAATTTCGTAGAGTGTGCATTATTTTACAGGCACACACGACATTCGACAATCTTAACACACAAAACTTCTCAAATACCCCCGGTTTTCCTCCTTTCTCCGGGGGTATTTCTCTATTTATTGCCTTATTTATTCCCTTGACATGAATTGATATCAAATATAAGCTTAACAAGATATTATTTGAGGAGGAGGTATGTATTATGCTAAAAGGTGGTAAGGTTTCATTAATTGTAGTCATTGCAATTGTTGTGATTGCTATTGTATTGATTTTTACGGTTGTGCTGCCAAAAAAGCCCATTGTAGAAGAAGTGGCAGAAATCCCTACCATTGTCATCGCGACAGACGCGACATGGCCACCGATGGAGTACGTGGACGAAAGTACCAAGGAAATCGTCGGTTTTGACGTGGATTTGATGAAGGAGATCGCAAAGGCTGCGAACTTCACGGCAGAGTTCAAGAACACTGCGTGGGACGGAATCTTTGCGGGGCTTGCTGCAGACAAGTATGATGCAGTCATGTCGTCCGTGACCATTACAGAAGAACGAAAAAAGCAAATGGATTTTTCGAAACCCTACATCAACGCAGGTCAGATCCTGGTGGTCCCAAAATCAACCAAAGGTGTTTCTACACTCGAGGACATGAAGGGAAAAACGGTGGCTGCGCAGATCGGCACAACAGGATCTTTCGAAATCGAAAAGGTTGAAGGGGTCAAGATGAAGACCTACGACGAGATCGGGCTCGCATTCGAGGATCTCATCAACGGGAGGGTTGACGGTGTCGTAGCTGATACACCGGTTGCCGCCGATTTCGCTCTTCAGAATGAAAACTACAAGGAAAAATTGCAGATCGTGGGTGAGCCGTTCACAGAAGAGTACTACGGAATCGCGGTGAACAAGGGAAACACCGAAGTGCTCGAACTCATCAACAAGGGGCTTGATGAAGTGCTCGATACAGCCATATACGAAAAAATCGAAATAAAATGGCTCAGATAAGGGTTTTTGGAGAGAGAAAACCCCATCTGAGTCAATATGCGTGTTTATCACCGTGGGGAGCGGCCCGGATAGGGGCCGCTCTCGCACTTACGGGATTGAAAAATGGCTGATAGAATTCCTACATCCGATGGAACGCTGATTCCTGAGAAGAAGGCGAGGGACATATTCTCAGCATGGAAGATCGCTTTTTTCGGTGCTATCGGATTGCTGATTTTTCTGCCGATCTACTCACCCGACCCATTTGCCCGGATTCTCCTCTTTCTTCCCGATGGTATACTGAGGACGTTTCAGGTTACCGTCTTCTCAATACTCCTTGCCCTTGTCATCGGTCTCGTCGCAGGGCTCGGGAGAATTTCTCGCGTACGTATAGTGAACCGCATTGCAACGGTATATGTTGAGGTGATTCGCGGGATCCCGCTCCTCGTGCAGATCTTTTATATTTATTATGCGCTTGGAAGAATCGTGAAGATTCCTGATATCGCATCCGCAATCATTGCAATGGCCGTGTGCTACGGTGCCTATCTTGCCGAGATCATCCGCGCGGGGATTCAGTCGGTTCCGAAGGGGCAGATGGAAGCTGCACTGGCACTCGGGTTTTCCCGTAGAAAGGCGATGCAGCATATCATTCTTCCTCAGACGATAAAGATTACCCTTCCTCCGATCGGAAACGAGTTCATTGCGCTGCTCAAGGATTCATCGCTCGTGTCGATTCTCGCTGTCTCCGATCTGCTGCGAAGGGGGAGGGAGTTTGCCTCGAGGACGTTCGAATATTTCGAGACGCTCACGATTGTTGCGCTCGTGTACCTCGTGCTTACGCTCTTTTTCTCATGGATCGTAGGAAAAATGGAGGAACGTTTAAGTAGAGATGTCAGATAACGCCAAGATACGAATCGAGAACGCAACGAAGGTTTTCGACGTGTATATCCGTGAGGATGAAGAAAACGCAGGAAACAAGGGAAAAGTCCGCCATGTGAAAAAAACAAAGCTTTCCGCAGTGAAGGGTGTCACCCTCACGGTCCAGAAGGGCGAAGTGGTGCTCGTGATTGGACCTTCGGGAAGTGGCAAATCAACTCTCCTGCGCTGTATCAACAGGCTCGAGAACCTGACAAGCGGAACAATCTGGGTCGACGACATGTGCGTCACAGATCCAAAAGTAGATATCCGGAGGGTGAGAGAAGAGGTGGGCATGGTATTTCAGTCGTTCAACCTGTTTCCCCATGTAAATGCGCTCAGGAATATCGCACTCGCCCCTGTCGTGGTCAAGGGAGCGGAAAAAAAACTCGCAAATGAAAAGGCGCGAGAGCTTTTAAAGAGAGTCGGGCTCGCGGACAAGGAGAATTCCTACCCTGCACAGCTTTCCGGAGGGCAGCAGCAGCGTGTCGCGATTGCACGCGCGCTTGCGATGGACCCGCACGTGATGCTCTTCGACGAGCCCACATCCGCTCTCGATCCTGAAATGATTAAAGAGGTCCTTGATGTCATGCTGTCTTTAGCGGATGAAGGAATGACGATGTTTGTCGTGTCACACGAGATGGGTTTTGCAAAGGCTGCGGCAAAGCGGGTGATATTTATGGATGACGGGGAAATCGTTGAGGAGGGGACTCCTGATAGTATCTTCAACAACCCCGCCAAGGAGAGGACCCAGAGATTCTTGAAGCATATATTGTGACGCAAAAAAAAGACGGTCTCATCGATATTACCTCTGCACACGACGATGACCTGGTTTCCTGGGACCCGTACAATGAAACCGACGATGAGCAGAGCCGGAGTGAAACCTACGAAACCCTTTCCACGATAAAGGTGAAGCTCGAGAAGGCCGGACTCGGGTTCAAAATGATTACCTGCGGGCTTCACGGGGACCCGGTGTTTCGAATCGGAGAGCTCGACATGCGGGTGAATAAAAAGCTTCTCGGACTGTAAAAACTATCCATTTACACGAAGGAGTTACTCATGCACAAGATCAATCTTGATGAAATACCGCAAAGCGGTATCAACACGGTATACATGCAGGGAGTGTCGATTCGTTATCTCGTGGTCGAGGAGTTCGGGGCTCCCAATTTCGAGATGCGATATTTCGAGCTCGGGAAAGGAGCAAAAACTTCACATGATCAGCACCCCTATGAACATGAGGTTTTTGTGCTCAAAGGAAAGGGCAGGATGCTCATCGGGGACAAGGAATATCCCCTCCGTCCACACGATGCCATTCTGGTTGAACCGAATGAAGTGCACAGGTTCTTTCAGGAAGGCGAGGAACCTTTCGGATTTCTCTGCATTGTTCCAAACGGGGTGAGCCAGAGCAAGAAAAAAGTCGACCTTTCCTACTGATGAACCATCACCGGCGGTTTACGGGAGTAAACGCAGGAAATAATCACAAGCGGTCATATTCTGACCGCCTGTGTGTGCTGTACATCTTTGCAGATGCAGCGATGTCTACATGAGACCGTGTTGAACCTTTGCCGCCTTCACGGTGTTTTTCATGAGGGCCATGTTGGTGATCGCTCCCACTCCACCCGGAACCGGTGTTATTTTCCCCGCCTTTTCCTTTACTGTATCAAAGTTCACGTCGCCCACCGTCCTGGTTTTTGGTTTTCCCTTATCATTGAGCACGGGGTTCCCATTTTCATCGAGCACTTTCATCCTGTTGATTCCGACATCGATCACAAACGCGCCCTCTTTGATTAGCTCCGGCGTGATGAGGCCCGCCTTTCCTGCAGCGACAATGAGAATGTCCGCGCCTGTGGTGTGCTTAGCCAGGTTCCCCGCCATCGATGTGAAGATGTGGGTCGTTGAGGTCGTCGCGTTCCGGTTGAGGCAGAGAATGGAAATCGGTTTCCCGACGATATTGGAATGTCCTACAACAACGATTTCTGCCCCTTCGAAGTTAACATTTTCCCTGTCCATGATTTCTATACATGCAGACGGCGTTGCCGGGGCAAAGGTGATTTCACCGAGCGTGAGCTTTCCCATGTTATAGGGATGAAAGCAGTCCACGTCTTTGTTTACGTCAATGCTGTTGATGATTGCGTAGTCTGAAATATGCTCCGGAAACGGGCGAAGCGGAAGTATACCGCTTACTTTCTCGTTTTCATTCAAGTCCTTCACAACGCGCACCACACTTTCTTCGGTCGAATCGGCGGGAGGGTTTACGTTCACATATTCGACTCCCATCTCTTCACAGAACTTTTCCACCTGGTTTCTGTACATCTTTGCGCCAAAGTCATCTCCAACGAGAACGGTTGCGATTCCAACCACAATGCCCTTGCTCTTGAGCGCTTCGATTTCTTTTTTAAGCTCTTCCTTCATTTCATTTGCAATTGCCGTGCAGTCTATCACTTTTGCACTCACAGTGTACCTCCCTCTTGTGTAATTTTGTCTTTGGTACTGTACCATAGATATCTAAATTGTCTATTACTTTTGCAGCGTTTCGAGGGTGTATCGCACCGCCTCCTCCTTTATTGCTCTGACCTCATCGAGTATTTCACCCAGCTGGCGTTCAACTTTCCGAATGTAGTCCTGGTCCTTCATCCAGCTGAAATTGATACGCACATTGATCATTGCGCCGATGGCGGCAGCTTCAGCGAAGAGTGCGGATATTGCCCCGTCGGTGATGGCCATGGTGTTTCCCTTTTTCAAAACCTTTGCGGCGAGCCGTGAGACATCTCTGCTTTTTTGCATGATAGAAAGCGGAACCTCGGTTGCTTTTTTTAATCCATCTTCTATTGCCTGAGTCCTCTTTTCTTTCTGTTCGCGGGTCTCTTTGGGCATTTTGAACGCTTTCGAGGCATCGTCGAAGGCTTCGGTGTCTTTTTGCAGCAGTTCGAGAAGGTCTTCCTTGAGTGCGGATGCTTCAGAAAGAATCTCTTTCATCTCGTTTTGCACATCTTCATAGCCTTTTTTGTCGATCGTGAGAGAGGCGAGCATCCCTGAAAGACTGGCAGCTATCGCACCGGTCAGTGCGGATGCGCTTCCTCCTCCCGGCTCAGGACTCTTGGAACAGAGTTTGTCAAGAAAGTTACGAAGCGGTTGGTCTCTGTACATGGGCACTCCTTTCATAAGAGAATTGGTGTTTCAGGGAAATACGGTACGTTTTCCCCGGCAGATCAGTGTGTTTCAGATCTCTGGGTCGCTTTCTTTTTTGTGTACCCGGACTTTCTGAAGGCTTCGATCGGGTCCGGATCGATTCCCATTTCCTGTCTCAGCTCTCTGAGAAGAGGACGAACATCCGTGTAAAAGGCATCCTTCAGGCACTCTTCTGCGTCAATCACTTTTCCTTCTTTGCGGGCTTTACCGAGGGCCCTGCGGTCGACGAGCAGTGCTTTTGCATACATTTCCTGCACATTTAATACAGACTGCATCATCGCCTCAATCTTGTTTTTTATATTGTGGCTTTGGTCGATCATGTATGCAACCTGATGAGCGGCCCGTTCGGTCTTTTTCTCCAGGGATGCATCGACAAGTTCGCAGTAAATCAGGAAAAGCTCATACGGGTTGATAGATCCCACTACAAGATCGTCGTCTGCGTACTTCTTGTTGTTGAAATGGAACCCTCCGAGCTTTTGCTCGTCGAGGAGCAGAGCAACGATCTGTTCGATGTTTGTACCCAGCGGATGATGGCCGAGATCAACGAGAACCTGAGCGCGTTCGCCGAGGTGTGTGCAGAGCATGTAAGCGGTTCCCCAGTCGAATACGTCGGTATGATAAAATGCAGGTTCAAAGAATTTGTATTCGATGAGAAGGCGCATATTTCGGGGAAGTTTTTCATAAATTTCCCGAAGGGCCGACTCGAGGCGCGTCTTTCTGTCCCTGAAGCTGCCCTGTCCCGGATAGTTTGTTCCGTCCGGTATCCACAGACTGATGATTGTGGAATCGACCTCTTCCGCAATGGCTATGCACTCCACGACGTGGTCAACCGCTTTTTGACGAACCGACGCATCGGGATGGCAGAGGCTTCCGAGCTTATACTCGTTTTCCTGAAAAAGATTGGGGTTTACTGCACCGATTCGTAAACCGAGGTCGGACGTGAGCGCACACGTCTCTTCCCAGTTGTCGACGCGGTCCCATGGGATGTGTATCGCCACGGTCGGGCAGATTCCCGTGTACTTGTGCACCTGCGCCGCATCATCAAGCTTCTGCGCGAGAGTGTGAGCTGAAGACGCCTGCTCGAAGATATTGAATCTGGTTCCGGAATCTGAGTACCCCCAGGAAGGTGTTTCGATTTTTTGATTTCTCAACTGCTCCTTCACATACGAAAGATCCTGTCTCATTTTCTGCTCCTTCAATAGGGTGTACCTGTATTGTACGATGTGGCGAAAAAATGTAAAGCAACAAAGTCGAAAGAACGGCGCAGTTAGACTCACATCGGCGGATACTGCCGTTTTTTATTTATTAAAATTCTTTATAGCTCTGTGTGAACTATAAGGAGAAATTATCTTCTCCACTCCAATCAATCTTTGCAATATCACCCCTCCCTCGTTACTATTAAATAACTCATAAACAAGGGAATAAAAAGTGCGAGAAGTGGAGTAGAGTTTCAGAGAGGGATCTTACCGAATAGAAAGAGAATAACTTAATAAAGGGGGTGAAATATGAGAAAGGTATTTTTTATTTTCACATTCGTCGTGCTTTGCTTTTCTTTTACGATGATTTATGCAGACGATACAATGGAAAAAATTCAGAAAACCGGGAGATTTGTTGTAGGTGCGAGGGATGCAGCTATACCGTTTGCGTATTACGATGAAAACAACGAGCGTGTGGGATTCAGCATTGATATTGCCAAGGAGTTTCACAGGGCCTTGGAACAGGAGCTCGGAGAGAGCATAAAGCTTATATTCAAAACCTCGACACCAAAAACACGGATTCCTCTTGTTGCAAACGGGACGTTTGACATCGAATGCGGGTCCACCACACATACGGTTGCCCGAGAAGATACCGTTGACTTCAGCATCACCATCTTTCTCACAGGGACGCAACTCCTTGTGAAGAAGGGAAGCAATATTTGGAATGTGAGGGATCTTGCGGACAAGAAGGTGGGAGCAGCCCAGGGATCGACCAATGAAAAAGCGATTCGGGATCTGAATGATAGGGGTGTGATAAATCCGCCCGCACGGCTCATAGTGTTTCAGGAGCACTCGCGTGGATTTCTCGCACTTCAGCAAGGAATGCTCGACGCCTACTGTACGGATGGCATTCTTCTTTCAGGGATGCAGGCAAAAGCGGCAAGGCCCGACGATTTTGTGCTCATCGGTGATCTCCTTACATACGATCCGTATGCGTACATCGTCCGGGAAAACGATTCGAATTTTTGCGATTTTATCAATGCGCAGATAATACTAATGGTGAAAGACGGCAGGTTTTTCAGATTCTATGAGAAATGGTTCGGACCGAATGGAGTGGTTCCCTATCCGGTGACGAAAGAGTTTCAGATTCTCATGGATCTGCAGGCCTGGCCGTGAGAACCGTATATGGGTAGGATTCCGTGACGTATGATTTTCAGTGGTCGATTCTGTGGCAGCAGCCCTATGGGCAGTGGATGCTCGAGGGTATCTGGACCACCGTCCGATTGGGATTGCTGTGCTGGGCGTTCGCCCTCACACTGGGGATTTTTGTGGGCACTCTACGGATGTCGAGACTGAAACCTGTACGGATGCTTGCCACTGCGTATACGGAGCTCTTTCGAAATATTCCACTTCTCGTACAGCTTTTTTTCTGGTATTTTGCCGCACCGCGAATACTTCCAAAGGGCCTTGTGCAGTTTTTGTATTATGATGTAAACAATGTCGAATTCTGGGTTGTGGTGATCGGCTTGTCAATCTATACCTCCTCACGGGTGGCTGAACAGATGCGCGCCGGACTCGGTTCGATTCCGCTCGAACAGTACCACGCCGCGCTCAGTACAGGTCTCAGCAACTTTCAGACGTACAGGCACGTGATTGTGCCGATTGCGATGCGGATCATTGTTCCGCCGCTTACGACAGAGTTTCTCACTACCTTCAAAAACACCGCGCTTGCAATGACCGTGGGGGTACTGGAAACCACATTCATGAGCCAGCAGATCGAAGCATATACCTTTCACGGGCTGGAAGCGACTACAGGCGCTTCACTTGTGTATTTTTCCATCTCCATGATGGTGACACTTTTAATGAACATTGTCGAAAAGAAGATTGCGATTCCAGGTTTTATCAAACGAAAGGCGTGAGCCGGATGGCACCCTTTGATTTCAGTGTTATAGGAAACAATTTATCCTTTCTCATGAGGGGTTTTATTACCACCTTTCAGCTCGCGCTCATTTCAATAGGAGGTGGAGTGCTTCTCGGAATTGTGATTGGATTTGCGCGTCTGAGTTCGAGAAAAATTATTTACTATCCTGCGTCCGCATTCGTGTTCTTGTTGCGCAGCATTCCCCTCATACTTGTGATTTTCTGGTTTTATTTTATCATCCCTCTGCTTGTTGGACGACCTCTCATGGATTTTGCGTCTGCTGCCATTGCCCTTATTGTATTTGAGGCGGCACATTTTGCGGAAATCATTCGCGCGGGCATACAGGCGATACCCGAGGGACAGGTGAAGGCTGCGTATTCAACAGGATTGAACTACATGCAGATGATGCTCAGTGTTATTCTCCCCCAGGCTCTGAGAAATATGGCGCCTGCACTACTGACTCAGTCGATAGTTATTTTTCAGGACACTTCCCTCGCATACGTAATAGGAGTAAAAGAGTTGCTTCGTTCAGCGGCTATTGTCGATGCGCGAGAAGTTCGCAGCTTTGAGCTCTACACTTTCGTTGGGATCGTGTACTTTATTTTCTGTTATTCAATGAGTCTGCTTGTGAAGAGATGGGAGGTAAAGAGGAGGACGAGTCTATGATAAAAATACAAAATCTTTCAAAGTGGTATGGAAAGTTCAAGGTGCTCGATAATATCAATGAAGTGATACAACGTAATCAGGTGGTTGTGATTTGCGGGCCGTCAGGATCGGGGAAGAGCACACTGTTGCAGTGTCTTAATGGGCTTGAAAAATTCCAGGAGGGAGACGTTCTCGTCTGCGGAGTTTCAGTCAGGGATCCGAAGACGGATCTCAGAAAGCTGAGACAGAACATAGGAAAAGTGTTCCAGCGGTTTGAGCTCTATCCTCACTTGACTGCAATACGAAATATTACGCTTGCCCCGATGAAGGTGAAAAAACTCCGTAAGAAAGAAGCAGAAGAGAAAGCGATGATCCTTCTCAGGAGAGTGGGTATGGAAGAGCACGCGTACAAGCACCCTGGCAACCTTTCAGGCGGGCAACAGCAGCGGGTTGCAATTGCGCGGGCCCTTGCAATGGAACCCGAAATTCTTCTCTTTGACGAGCCCACGAGTGCGCTCGATCCGGAGATGATTCAGGAAGTTCTGGATGTGATGATTGATCTGGCCAACTCTGGCTTGACGATGGTGGTCATATCCCATGAAATGGGTTTTGCAAAAGAGGTTGCTGATGAAATTATCTTCATGGACGAAGGGAGGATCATCGAGCGGGCCACGGACAAGGCGTTTTTTGAGAATCCGAAGACAGAGAGGGCGCGGGACTTCATCAGCAAGATAACGAATCAGGAGGGCAGGAGATCGCGTACCTACGCGATGTGCTGAATCCGATCTAAGGATCATTCGTACTCCGCGTTTATCGAATCGCACACGCCCTTTATAACCTTTTCCATTCGTTTTGGCAATGATTCCCATGTTGTCCAGTCGAATGTCCTTGTTTTTCCGCATATTACGGCCTCACACGTGATAGTGTTGAATGTTGAGCCAGTGTGGAAACTGGCGGCAGTAACGACTGCCGGAAGAAGGGGGTTCATCTTTCTGCTCATGAGACGCTGGAGTGCACTTATTACCTGGGTGCCGACTTCCAGTGCATCGACACACAGGTGAGGCATCGTCCCATGTCCACCCCTACAGATGATCTGCAGGCATAAGCGGCCAATTGCCCCGCTTCTGTCATAGGTTTTGACCTAACTGGCTATTTTTCGGCTGGTTGAAAAACGAACGTGATGGTTGTTTTCAAAGATGAAAATTACGATGTTATTGGCGCATCCTTGAATATTCGTCCCCCGGCAGTTTTCTGTTGACACGAATATGCGCTTTCTTTAGTATGTATGGAAAATAGGATAAGGAGGGAGAAGATATGGCGTACGATGCCACGAAAATGGCGGACTGGCAGATTGCGGAGGAAGCGGAAAAGAATATGCCGACTCCTGAGGAGTGGCGCGAAAAGCTGGGGCTGGAAAAAGATGAAATCGCCCAATACGGAAGGATCAGCAAACTTGATTTCATGAAGATCATGAAGAGAATGGGACAGAAGCCCGACGGAAAGTACATAGAGGTTACTGCAATTACTCCCACACCCCTCGGTGAAGGGAAAACGACAACGGCAATGGGGTTGATCGAAGGATTCGGAAAGAGGAACAAAAGCATAGGTGGGGCGATACGTCAGCCCTCCGGAGGTCCCACGATGAATATAAAAGGGACTGCTGCCGGCGGTGGAAATGCACTCCTCATCCCAATGACCGAGTTCTCGATGGGGCTTACCGGTGATATCAACGATATCACCAATGCCCACAATCTTGCGCTGGTTGCCCTCACTTCGCGTATGCAGCACGAGTTCAACTATGATGACGGGCAGCTCGCGAAGAGAAATCTCAAACGCCTCGACATCAATCCCCGTCAGATAGAAATGAGGTGGTCGATTGATTTCTGCGCACAGGCACTGAGAAACATCATCATCGGTATCGGCGGGAAGATGGACGGCTTCATGATGGCGTCTGGATTTCAGATTACTGTGAGCTCGGAGCTCATGGCGATTCTCTCAATCGCACGTGACCTGAAGGATCTCAGGGAGAGAATCGGGCAGGTCACCATCGCCTACGACAAGAAGGGAAACCCCGTCACTGCGGACGATCTCGAGGTGGGAGGCGCAATGACCGCATGGATGAGAAACGCGATCAATCCGACCCTCGCGTGCACGGTTGAGTATCAGCCATGCATGGTGCATGCGGGCCCCTTCGCGAATATTGCGGTCGGGCAGTCCTCGATCATTGCGGACAGGGTCGGCCTCAAGCTGTTTGACTATCACGTAACGGAAAGCGGGTTTGCTGCAGACATCGGTTTTGAAAAATTCTGGAATGTCAAATGCAGGCTGAGCGGGCTCAAACCGAATGTTTCAGTCCTCACCGCGACAATTCGGGCATTGAAAATGCACGGAGGAGGCCCGAAGGTTATTCCGGGCCACCCGCTTGCTGATGAGTATACAAAGGAAAATCTCGGGCTTCTGGAAAAGGGAATTGAAAACCTCTTCCACCTCATAAGGGTGGTTCAAAAGTCCGGCATCAAACCTGTGGTATGTATAAATGCATTTCATACAGACACAAAAAATGAGATCGCGCTTGTGAGGCGGAGTGTGGAAGAAACGGGTGCTCGGTGCGCGCTGAGTGAGCACTGGGCCAAAGGCGGTGATGGCGCACTGGAGCTCACAGATGCGGTCATCGACGCATGTGAGGAAGAAGTCGACTTCACATTCCTCTATTCACTGGAATTGCCGCTCAGAGAAAGGGTCGATCGGATTGCAAAGGAAGTGTACGGTGCCGATGGTGCCGCATGGGCGCCTGTTGCTGAGGAAAAGGCAAAGAGGTTCGAGAACGATCCGAAATTCAAAGAGTACAACACAATGATGGTTAAAACCCATCTCAGCCTTACTCATGACCCCTCAATGAAGGGTGTTCCAAAGGGGTGGACACTCCCGATCAGGGACATTCTGCTCTTCTCAGGGGCGAAATTTCTGTGCCCCATGGCGGGGGGAATCAGTCTGATGCCCGGCACCTCATCAGACCCCGCTTACAGAAAGGTGGATGTTGATGTGAATACCGGTGCAGTGCAGGGACTCTTCTAGGTCTGAAAGAGGTATAGTTCTGCGGCCGGAGGCCCGAGTGTAAAGGGGCGCACGGCCGCTTTTTTATTCCATGATGGGTGGTTTTTGCATGATCTGCATTATCGCAGCTCTCAAACGGGAAATAGACAGTGTGCTCGACATGGCGCAAAAAGTTGTGAAAGAAAAGACAGCGGGGTGCGTACGCTACCGGTGCAGCATTCATGGGCTGGAGTGCTGTGTGGCGAGAACAGGGATGGGAGAAAAAAAAATCGATCCCTTAGTGGTGCGGGGATGTTCAACGGCCGTGTCTACGGGGTTTTGCGGAGCGCTTATCCCGCGGATGAAGGCCGGGGATATCGTGATCTCCCAAAAAATCCTGCACGCGGATAAAAAAGTCCTTGACGGGATGTTTGCTCAAATCCGTTTTCGGGAGGCACCGCGTAAAACCGGTGCATGTGCATCGCACGAAATAGTGCACCCGCGGTGGTTTCTTGAGGCGGAAGGCGTGTGGGAGCACGAGTTCTTGAAAAAGAGTATCGCTCTCTGCAAAGGAACCACGATCACGGTTGCGCGTGCCATAAGAACCAGTGAACAGAAGACCTTTCTCGAAAAAGCGACGGGGGCCATCTCAGTGGAAATGGAAGACGTTCGGCGGATGAAACTCTGCTCCGAGCTTGGGGTTCCGTTTTTCAGTGTCCGTGCGGTTCTGGATGGTGCTGAGGATGAAATTTCTGGACTTCACAGCGGGTTGAGGCTGTATTCCGATTTCCGTATCCTACTTGATCACCTTTCCGCAGCGCAGAGGAGCATCGCGCTCTTTTTCGATGCATTTTTCAGGCGTTTCCCGAGGGGGCCCAATTTTTCTTGACTCTTTATTTTATCTGAATTAAATATATGGAGGTGACATGGCGGCGTAGCTCAGCTGGTTAGAGCATGCGGCTCATATCCGCAGTGTCCGGGGTTCAAGTCCCTGCGCCGCTAAAGAATTGTAGAGGCAATACTTTCGTTGCCTCTATTTTTTTACAAGCTCAGGGATAATTGGTGTACTTGTAGTCCTGCTCTCAAATGTAGATTGTCAGTCTTTCCAAAAAAATATGTATGTAAAGAAGGGGCCTGTATGGATAAACAAACAGAAAAAATCTTGAAAGAACGCCTCGAAGGCGAGCAGTATAAAAAGCTCAGGGCGCTGGAAAATGAAAAGATGCATGCGTTTGTAGCCGCATACATCGAGCTCTGTAACCCGTCTTCTGTGTTCGTGGGCACGGATTCTGCTGAAGACCTGGAATATATACGGGAAGCGGCCATCAGAAACAGTGAGGAGATCAGGCTCGCAATGAGAGGACATACGGTCCATTACGACGGATACTACGACCAGGCGCGCGACAAGAAGAACACAAAAATTCTGCTTCCGAAGGGGGCGAAGATTGGAAAGGCCATAAACACGATAGATAGAGAGGCGGGCTATAGAGAGGTTCATGAGGTTCTGAAGGATATCATGAAAGGACATGAGCTCTATGTCCGGTTTTTCTGTCTTGGTCCACTGAACTCGGAGTTTTCCATCCCGTGCCTGCAGCTCACCGATTCTTCATACGTCGCGCACAGCGAAGACCTCCTCTACCGTCAGGGATATGAGCAGTTCGGGAGAATCGGCAACTTACCCGATTTCTTCAAATTCGTCCATTCGGAGGGGGCGATGGAAAACAGCGTGTCTGTGAACATAGCGGAGAGAAGGGTGTACATTGATATTCAGGAAGACGCAGTCTACAGCACGAACACTCAGTACGGCGGAAACACCATCGGGTTGAAGAAACTCGCAATGCGGCTCGCGGTTCAGAAGGCATCGCGCGAGGGGTGGCTCACTGAGCACATGTTCGTCATGGGTGTGAACGGTCCCGGTAAAAGGGAGAGTTATTTTACCGGTGCGTTTCCTTCCATGTGTGGCAAAACATCGACGTCCATGGTTGAGGGCGAAAAAATTGTGGGAGACGATATTGCATACCTCAGGAGGAAAAACGGAAGCGTGTATGGCGTCAATGTCGAAAAAGGAATATTCGGAATAATTCAGGGAATAAACACAAAGGATGACTCCATTCTCTGGGATGTGCTCCACTCAGAGGGAGAGATCATCTTTTCCAATGTGCTCAAGACGGAAGACGGGTCTGTATACTGGATAGGGAAGGACAGCACTCCGCCGGAGAGGGGCGTGAACCATTCCGGAGAATGGCACACAGGGAAAAAGGACAAAGATGGGCTTGCCGTCGACATTTCTCACAAGAATGCCCGCTTTACCCTTGACATTAACCTTCTGCCGAACAGAGACCCGGAAATGGAAAACCCGGAAGGGCTGAAAATCAGCGGGATCATCTACGGGGGAAGAGATTCGGACACATGTGTTCCGGTTGAAGAATCTTTCAACTGGGAGCACGGAATCATCACGAAAGGCGCTTCCCTGGAGTCGGAGACAACCGCTGCGACGCTCGGCAAGGAAGGGGTGAGGGTGTTCAATCCGATGTCGAACATCGATTTTCTCTCCATAACGATCGGCAGATATATAGCGGACAACCTCGCGTTCGGTAGAGATCTGGCAGACCCTCCGAAGATCTTTTCGGTAAATTATTTTTTAAAGGACAGGGACGGAAACTGGCTCAACGATCGTGAAGACAAAAGAGTGTGGCTGAAATGGATGGAACTCAGAACCTACGAAGATGTCGAAGCGATAGCGACTCCCACGGGCTTTATCCCTGAGTACGATGATCTGAAAAAGCTCTTCCGGGAGGTACTCGGCAAAGAATATTTAAAAGGTGATTATGTGCATCAGTTTCAAATGCGTATTCCGGAAAGCATCGCAAAGGTGGACAGAATTCTCGCGATATACAGAAATGATGTGCTCGATACCCCGGAACTCGTGTTTGAGGTGCTCGAGCGGCAGAAAGAGCGTCTCTTGTCTGTGCACGAGGAAAAAGGGGATTACATCTCACCCTTTGATCTCTCATGACACCCTCAGGGCCGAAGTGTTCCGAGCGAACTCCGTCGTCAGGTTCTTCCTTGCCTGAAATTTGCTCCTGAAAGGAAGCCGGCATGGACTTCTTTTTTCTTGACCGGGCGGTAAAATCCGCACTCTGTGAGGACTTCGGCATTCAAACTGAACATGATCTCGCCCTCATATCAGAGAAGTCTCCTCAATTCTTCGACATTACCTCTGATGCGGTTTTCGCAGATGAAGAGGTGGACGCCTCTGTCTTCGCCAAGTCTGTGGGAATTCTCTCCGGAACAAAGCCGTTCACGCGGGTATATGAGCTTATTGATCCAGATGTAAAGATCTCGTTTTTCAAGAAGGACGGGGAGCCGTTCGTGAAAAAAGAGAGGATCGTTTCTATCAAGGGACGGGCGGGTTCTGTTTTCAAAGCAGAGAGGACTGGGCTCAACTTCCTGGGGCATTTGTCGGGAATCGCCACCGAGGTGGGAAGGCTCGTGCGTATACTGAAGAAGAGCGGTATAAGGCTGCTTGATACCCGCAAGACCCTGCCAGGGCTCAGGGCGCTCGAGAAAGAGGCGGTCGTGCACGGTGGAGGAATGAATCACCGTATGGGGCTTTTTGATATGATTCTACTGAAAGACAACCATATCGACGCAGTAGGGTCGATCGCTGAGGCGGTCAGAAAGGTACGTGCTGCACACCGGGATGCGTACGCAGTTGAAGTCGAGACGAGGAGCCTTGAAGAAGTGGCAGAAGCGCTGGAAGCGGGGGTCGACAGAATTATGCTCGATAACATGGACATGCGTATGATGAAAAAGGCAGTGAAACTCGTCGGCGGCAGAACAGAGATCGAGGTGTCAGGAAACATGAATAGAAAAACAATCAGGCGGCTGAGAAAAATCCCCGTTCAGTTTATCTCAGCAGGGTACATCACATACGCTGCAGGGCACTCTGATTTCTCGCTCAGAGTAGAATAGGGCGAGCGTTTCCACGGCCGGGCTGTCTTTCCCTCCCTTTGGCCTTCTTTTCGGAGGAGTGGGAAATGCTTTTTTCAGAAAGGTTTCGATATTACTTTGGTATGCATGTCACAAATGAAAAGAGGCGGTCATGGCTGAACTGAACAGGCTCTCGGATGCGGAAATAGACGGGTGTATACGCGAAATCAAGGCCACTCTTGGAGAGGCTCTCTTTATTCCAGTGCATCACTATCAGCGTGACGAAATCGTTCAGTTTGCGGATTACACTGGTGATTCCCTCGAGCTGTCCAGAGTGTCGGCTGCGACTTCTGCGCGGTACATCGTTTTCTGCGGTGTGTACTTCATGGCTGAGATTGCCCGGATACTCTCCACCAAGGAAAAGCATGTGTTCATTCCCAACAGAAGTGCGGGATGTCCCTTAGCTGATTTTGCATTTCAGAAAGACGTCCAGTTTGTGTGGGAGATGATTCAGGAGCATCATCCTGACGAGTACATCCCGGTGAGCTATGTAAACTCCCACGCCGATGTCAAGGCCTTTTGCGGGAGAAACGGAGGGTTTGTATGCACGTCGAGCAATGCACGGAAAGTGTTCGCGCGGGTGCTTGAAGAGGGAAAGCGTGTGTTTTTCATGCCCGACAGAAATCTCGGCATCAATACGGCGATTTCCATTGGGCTGGAGAATGAAAGCAGCGTGGTCGACCGTTTCGATCACGGGCAGATGAACGCGAGAGAATCCAGGATTATCGTATGGAACGGATTCTGCAGCGTGCATACCGTCTTTCGCGTTAATCAGGTGCTTGACTGGAAAAAGAGGATCGAAAACGTACGGGTGATCGTACATCCCGAGTGTGATCCGGATGTCGTAAAGGTGTCGGACGACAGTGGATCGACATCGAAAATCAAGCATGCGGTCGAGGATTCTCCCGAAGGGGCCGCGTGGGTGATCGGCACGGAGTTCAACTTTGTCAGCAGGATCAAGCGTGAAAATCCGAATAAGGTCGTCGAACCGCTTGAAGAGTCGGTGTGTGAGGACATGTCAAAAATTCGGAGGCGCGACCTCCTCGCCACCCTGTTGGAGGTTGCAGACAACAGGCTCGGGCAGCAGGTGACGCTCCCTGATGATGTAATGCGTGATGCCCGAAAAGCGATAGACCGTATGCTTCACATAAGCTGACGGTGATGCAAACCAGGATACTTCATATCCAAGAACACAACACAGCGGCCGTTGTTGAGGCTGTCGGTGCCTCTCTGAGAGGAGGGGGTGTGTGCATCATTCCCACGGACACGCTGTACGGAATTGTCGCCGTCGATCGGTTCCCAGATGCGGTCAAACGAATATACAAAATAAAGCGCAGACCCGAACACATGCCATTCATCCGTCTCATCGGATGCCTCGATGCGGTTGGCTGCTACTCCTCCCAGAAGGTTCCGGAGCAGCTGAACAGGTTCTGGCCGGGGCCTCTTACGATCGTTTTTACGTCGAAAAGCGGTGGTACGGTTTCCCTACGCTATCCCGACGATTCTTTTCTCCAGTCCATTTTTCACGCCGTGAACTTCGAGGTTCTTGTCGCACCGAGTGCAAATATCAGCGGGCATGAAAATATCTTTCAATGTGAAGACCTTGTATCGACCTTTTTTGGGAAAGTGGATACGATCGTATGCGGAAAAGAGGGCTCTGTACGAAGCAGAGCATCAACGATCATCGACATTTCAGCTTCAAAGTGGAAAATCCTCAGAAAGGGCGACATCGAAGTGGATCTCCCTTCTCAAGAATGACCAGTGCACCATGCAGATATCTAGCACACTCAGTGCTCAGAGGGCAGGCCATGACCCATGCGGTGTATTATGTATGAGTATTTCCCCTGCTGTTCAATCAGCACATCGTATCCTGTCGATCGATCACACACTTCTCTGATGTTTCTCGAATCTGTGCACCGGTAGTGGGTTCGTGCTTTGTTTCTTGTAAATCCTCCTCTTCGTTTTCGCGCAATGAGGCGGCTTTTCAGAAGCCTGAGTTTTGGAAGGATGAATATTCTGAGGAGAAAATGCTTCGCAATGAGGTTCCAGGGATGATGATCAATAAAGAGATAGTTGCCTTCAACGATGTAGACAGTGTCACGGCGGGAAACGTAAATGCCACGCTTCACCGGTTCGTGAATGGTTCTGAGATACACGGGCCAGTAAAACGGCTGTTTTGCCTCAAGCTTTTCGAGACATCTCAATAAAGAGTGAACGTCGTAGGTTTCTTTTGCCCCTTTTATCTCATGCAGGGAGATGCGCCGGTCGTTGATCAGGACGGTTTTTTTCTTCAGGTCCTCGTTTTCAAGATGAAATCCGTCCATGGGGAGAACCGTGCATGATACTCCATTCGACTGAAGCATCTGTGCAAAAAGACGTGAAAGAGCGCTCTTCCCGCTCCCCGGCGGACCCGCCATACCGATGACAAAGGGCTTGTTGGCACCTCGTTTGATCGTCTCTGCAAGGTCTTCGATGAACGGCACAAAAACCTTTTTAACAGTGTTCTTTGTATAGCGGACAGGCTGGTCGTACCCGGCGTCACTTACCGTAAAACGCATGAGCATTTGCATTCTTGACTTTTTCTGTATCTTTGCTACACTACAGATGAATAGTATTCAGAAACGGAGGTGGTTTCAATAAAAAAGGGGAACGGGAAAGGATGGTTACTGAAAAACTGGCAATCGGAGTACAGGAAGTCTCTGAAGCCGAGGGAAACGGAAGAAATCATCAATCAGCTCATCAATCGTCCCCTCGCGTTTGTTACTGCCAAGGCCTTCCAGCGACTGAACAGAAGTCCCAACTTTGTGACGGTCTTCTCCCTGCTTTTCGGGGTGGCGTCTGGATTTTTATTCGCGCGTGGTGAATACCCGTACGTATTGTATGCCGCAGTGCTCCTCGAGATGATGATCATCTTTGACTGTGCCGACGGCCAGCTTGCCAGAATGACCGGAAAGAGCTCACCCTTTGGAAAGACCCTTGACGGTCTTGCAGATATATGTACCCACATGGCGATTTTCTATGGAGTCGCCTACGCGTGTTACGTGCACACAGGTTCGATCTTTGTGTTTTTTTACGGTCTTGCAGCGCAGCTCTCGATGTATCTGCACATCATTTTGTACGATAATTTCAAGAATGTATTCATCAGTGTCTCTTATCCGCACTATGTAGATAAGCTTGAGTCTCTGGACCAAATGAGGGGCCACACTGGAGGGGATGAAGCAGATACCGTTTCGGGAAATATGAAAAAGGTGTTCCATCGGCTCTACTACCTGTTTTACAGGCTGGAATCATTGATCGTCTCAATCGGGTATCTCCCCACCGCACGCAGTATTTATGACATTTTTCCGGATCTGGAACGTATCGATTCTCACACGAGGAAGATCTATTACAGAGAAATGCGGGTATCGGTGAAGGCGTGGTCGTTTATCGGCGACACGACTCACCTCACTCTGTTCATTGTCTTCGGTCTTGTGAACAGAATTTCGTTGATTTTTCCCGCAATCGTTCTTTTCATGAATCTCTACATGGGAGCGGTACTTGTGTATCAGCGCGTGAAGTTCAGGAGCCTCGGACTTGAAAAGGAAGTTTTCTGGCAGGAGCGGCTGGACTAGGCATTCTTTTTTTTGAGCTCCCGCAGCTCTTTTACAAGCCCGTCGATTTTCTTATTGAGTTCATCGATCTTTTTGGTGTTCGGAGAAACGGTGTCTTTGATTTTTTCCGTGACCTCTTTCCCGGTTTCCTCAAGTCGATCGAGTGTGCGTTTTATGAACATGTCCCTGTCTTTCTCGAAGACTTCACCCTTTTTCTTGAGTTCTTCGAATATTTTTTCGATGTTTTCTTTGGTGAGCTGTGTCAATCCGATCCCCGCATGCATAAGGTCCTCAAGGATTTTGTACATAGTCTCCTCCTTACTTGATCAACTGGGGACGTCTCGCTGTCGAAGCCTCCCCTCTTTTCAGTATAACAATAAATCATGAATGCATTAAGAATTTTTTATGATGTGATCTGTTCGGCGACGAGGTCCCCCACTTGGGAAGTGGTATATCCCATCTTCCCGGCAGACATGCTTTTTAGCTTTTTTACCGTTTCGATAATCGATTTTTCGAGCGCTTCCGCTGCTGAGGTTTCACCGAGGCACTCAAGCATCATCTGTGCCGCTGCAATTGCTGCGATCGGATTGATGAGGTTTTTCCCAGTATATTTTGGTGCGGACCCGCCGATCGGCTCGAACATGGAGACTCCTTCGGGGTTGATGTTCCCTCCGGCCGCAACTCCCATTCCGCCCTGAATCATGGCCCCAAGATCCGTGATTATGTCACCGAACATATTGGTCGTAACGATCACGTCAAACCACTCCGGATTTTTCACCATCCACATGGTGATGGCATCGACATGCGCATAATCCGAGGTTATGTCCGGATGCTCGGCAGCAACTTCACGGAATGTTCTGTCCCAAAGATCGTGGGCGTAAGTGAGAACGTTTGTCTTTGCACAGAGTGTTAATTTTTTTGCCCTGTTTCTTTTCCGTGTATACTCGAATGCATATCTGATACACCGCTCAACGCCTTTTCGGGTGTTTATCATATCCTGTATCGCAACTTCATCTTTCGTTCCCTTTTTTAAAAATCCCCCTGTACCGCAGTACAGACCTTCGGTATTTTCCCTCACCACAACAAAGTCGATATCCTCAGGCTTTTTACCTGCGAGGGGCGTTTCAACATTCGGATAGAGCTTAACAGGCCTGAGATTGATGTACTGATCGAGGGCGAAGCGGATCGTGAGGAGAATGCCCTTTTCGAGGATACCGGGTTTGACCTCGGGGTGCCCAATAGCACCGAGATAGATCGCGTCAAAAGTCTTCAGTGCTTCGATGTCTTCCTCACCGATCGTTTTTCCGGTTTTCAAATACCGGTCTCCTCCGAAATCGAACTCACTGAAATCGAAATCAATGGAAAACACTTTTCCGATTTTGTGCAAGGCCTTCATTCCCTCTTTTACCACCTCAGGTCCAGTTCCATCTCCCGGTATGACTGCAATCCTGTACATTATTCATTGCCCTCCAGTTTTTGCTTTGTTCTGTTCACGAGACCTCCCATGTTGATGATCTCCTGCATGAACTCGGGAAAGGATTCGGAAACAAAGGATTCCCCAGAGGTCATATTTGTAATCGTGCCCTTCTTAAAATCCACTTCGAGGAGATCACCACTTCGGGTATGCTCGGATGCAGTCCGAGATTCGAGAATGGGAAGCCCGATATTGATTGCGTTTCTGTAAAAGATCCGCGCAAAGGAAGATGCAATCACGCAGGACACCCCCGATGATTTTATCGCAAGAGGGGCGTGCTCTCGGGAGGATCCGCATCCGAAATTTTCCCCTCCCACGATGATGTCGCCCCGTTTCACCTGAGTGGAAAAATTTTTATCGATATCCTCCATGCAGTGCGACGCAAGCTCGTCCGGATCGAGCGTGTTGAGATAACGGGCCGGAATGATCACGTCGGTGTCGATGTTGTCCCCCAGCTTGTGTGCTGTGCCTTTGAAGACGAGTTTCCCTTTTTGTTGCATAAGAAGATTTTTTCCCCCGTTTCACAGAAAAATGATGTTTACTTCACGACCGCATCAGGTGAGGAGATTACTCCCGTGACCGCGGAAGCTGCCGCGACCGCAGGTGATGCAAGGTATACCTCACTCTCCCTGTGACCCATACGCCCGACGAAATTTCTGTTCGTAGTCGAAACCGCCTTTTCTCCGCGCGCGAGTATTCCCAGATGGCCGCCGAGGCAGGGGCCGCACGTTGGCGTTGAAACCACAGCACCTGCCTCCACGAACGTTTCGATCAGACCTTCGCGAAGTGCCTGGAGGTAAATATTCTGCGTTGCAGGAAATATGAGGCACCTCACGTGTGAGGCCACGGTATTCCCCTTTAATACGGCAGCCGCCGTTCTAAGGTCTTCGAGACGTCCGTTCGTGCATGAGCCTATGACGACCTGGTCGATTCTGATCTCATTAATATCAGATATGTTTTTCGTGTTTTCAGGAAGGTGCGGGAAGGCAACCTGGGGCTCAATAGTCCCGAGATCATACTCGATCGTTTTTTCATACTCTGCGTCAGCGTCGCTTTCGAATATCCTGTAACGGTCACTTCTCCTTCCGGATTTCATGCTCTCCTGCACGTACGCCTCGGTACGCGTGTCGACCGGAAAGATGCCGTTCTTGGCGCCTGCTTCTATCGCCATGTTCGCAATCGTGAACCTGCTGTCCATGGAGAGAGACGCGATTCCGTCGCCGGCAAACTCCATGGCCATATATCGTGCACCGTCAACTCCGATGTCTCCGATGATCTTGAGGATGATATCTTTCCCGCCGACCCATTTCCTGCACCTGTTCTTCAGCACGATTTTCAGGGATCCGGGAACCTTGAACCACGATTTTCCTGTCGCCATCGCGCATGCAAGGTCGGTGCTCCCCACTCCGGTGGAAAATGCCCCCAGTGCGCCGTAGGTGCACGTGTGTGAATCTGCCCCGATCATCAGGTCTCCGGGTAAAACGAGCCCCTGTTCCGGGAGAAGTGCGTGTTCGATTCCCATTTTTCCCACTTCGAAGTAGTTGATGATCTGCATTTCTCCGGCAAAATCACGGAGGTATTTGGCCTGTTCTGCAGATTTGATGTCCTTGTTCGGGGTGAAGTGATCGGGAACAAGGGCAATACGACTGTTGTCCCATACTGAATTTACACCGAGTTTTCGGAACTCCTGAATTGCTATAGGAGCGGTGATGTCGTTTGCGAGCGTCATATCAAGGTGCGCCTCGATGAGCTGGCCGGGAGAAACTGTGTCCCTCCCTGCATGGACTGCAAGGATTTTTTCGCTCATCGTCATTCCCATTGAGTGCACCTCGTATAAAAAAGCTTGCACTATATTAACACAGAGCACGGTGAAAAGACAAGCCCTTTCAGCGCGGAGGCATTCATACTGGAATCTCTTGACTATATGACCGAATCTCACTACTCTCAGTGCACCAAAGACAGTGCGCATCATGTATAGAGTGTGCCTGCAGGTGTAAAAAACAGATGAGAGGAGTATGTCCCATCGCGCTATTGAACTTCGATTACGATGGGGTGCTGGCCGACTCCTGCGAAAGGCTGCTGCAAAAGGTCAGGAAAGCCCAGCAGTTGCTGGGAGCAGGCCGAGCGCCGACAAAGGGGGACTTTCAGCAGAGCGCCGACCTCACCTCGGAAAACATTGCTAAAACCATCGGCATGCCCGGGCACATGCATTCCCGTTTTACCTTCGCAGTGTTCACGCTGTTGAAACATGATTCCGGGTTGGATACCCTCTTCCCTGGAATTGCGGCTGCGATACTGGCACTGGCACGGAAGCACACTATTACGGTTATCACGGCAAACCTCGGTGACAATGTGAAGAGGGTACTGGATCAGAACGGACTGGGGAGCAGCATCTCAATCATATTCGATGGGGCTCAACCCGGCTCGAAGAGTGAAAAAATCCGATCTGCTCTGCAGACATTCCACACGGATCCTTCCGATTCGTACATAATTGGTGATACCATCGGCGATATCAGACAGGGAAAGATCGCACAGGTGAAAACGATAGCAGTGACCTGGGGATTTCAGCCGAAAGAACTGCTGCTGAGGGAGTCACCCGATTACATAGTTGACTCATCAGAAGAGCTCCTCGATATACTGCTGTAAAGCGTCGGAACCTTTACCATGTCTTTGCAAGCTCTGTATCCATCTGCATGCGTGTCCGTGTGGTATAGATGAACTGTGGTTTTCATCGGCTACGCCTGATGATGTCTGAAACGATGTTTTATATTGACATTATTGCGGGCCATAGTACACTATAAAAAATTTTTTTCAGGAGGGATATCAATGAGAAAATGGAGTATATGCATCATTCTACTTCTCTTCCTGTTTTCAAGCGCACTTTTTGTTCCGGCGCAGGAAAAGAGGATTTATAACGACGGTATCATAGATTATGTTCCCCTTACCGCTCAGTTCGTTCTCAGTGCCGAAGACTTCGAGTCCACGGTAAAGGAGATCCAATACAGCGTCGACGGCTCAGCAGTCACTGTCTATGAGGGCCCCATACGGTTTACCTCAGAGGGGAGGCATTTCATTGCGTATCGGGCGATTGACATGACAGGCAATATCAGCAACGAAAGGATCTACTCCGTGATTGTTGACGGCTCTCCCCCCGAAGGGATTGCTTCAGTGGAGGGCACAGTGTATATGGATGGAGAGTACGTGTATTTGAGCAGAGAGAGTGCGATTGTCCTCTGGGCGGAAGACAATCTTTCAGGTGTCGACAGGATCTATGTGAAGCTCGATGATATGGATTTCATGCCCTATGAAGAGCCCCTGGTGATTTCAGAGGAGGGATATCATTCGGCGGAGACCTATGCAGTCGACAACGTAGGGAACGCGACACCCAGGCTCGTGGTTCAAGGCTATGTGGACAGTACGCCCCCTGCTGTCAGCATCGTGCCGGACGAGGATTTCGTAAACGTGAAAAACGAACTGTACACGAACCGGACGAACGAGTACGCGGTGACGGCGTACGACGAGCTCGCAGGTGTGAAAGAGATACTGGTGTCCTTCGATGGAAGCGCGTACGTGACCTATGTGACTCCATTCAGGGTGCAGATTCCCGGTTTTCATACTGTTCGTGCGAGAGCGGTCGACAATCTCGGAAACGCGTCAGATACGGTTGAGCTGTCTTTTTACGTGGATGTACAACCGCCGGAGTCAAAGATCGGTGCTTCTGTGGACTGAGAGAATCACGTAAACAGCTGAAGGGGAGACCTTTTTCGGCGCACATTCTTGTTTTTTCAGGAAAAATACGATATTATTGAGAGGTTAACCCCTGCCGGTGCAGGGGTGTTTTATATTCATTGATCCAGACGGGGAAACGATGTTAGAAAAACACGTGAGGGCGATCTACGAAATCGTTCGCCGTCAGAACGAATGGCGGCGGAACACAATTAACCTGATCGCAAGCGAAAACGTTGTGTCGAATACCGTGAGAAAGTTATCCGGATCCGACTTTGCGCACCGCTATGCAGAAGGGCATCCGGGTGAGCGCTACTACCAGGGTACCGAGTATATCGATAAGATAGAGAGCGATCTGCGCAACGACTTCAAAACCTTGTTCAGATCCGCACACGCAGACGTCCGCCCTGTGAGCGGAACAAATGCGAATGAAGCCGTATTTTCGAGCTTCATTAAACCAGGCGATATCGTAATGGTCAACTCAACACCGGGAGGTGGACACATAAGTCACCACCTTACAGGGTCGGTGGGCAAGATTACAAAGAACGTCATCGATTTTCCTCTCTCAAAAGACGGCTTCCATATCGATCTGCAGAAGTCCAGGGAGCTTATTCATGTATGCAGGCCGAGGGTGCTTGTTTTCGGGAAGAGCCTCTTTCTTTTTCCAGAGCCTGTTAAGGAACTCGCAGACATCTGCGCCGAGTACAAAATATTGATAATCTACGATGCGGCGCACGTTCTCGGGCTTATCGCGGGCGGAAGGTTTCAGGACCCCCTTGGAGAAGGTTCATTTATTGTGACGGGAAGCACGCACAAGACGTATTTCGGAACTCAGAGAGGCGTGATTCTCAGCAATATGGGCAGTACGGAATGGCAGAAGGTGGACAGGGGAGCATTCCCCGGCTCATCGAGCAATCATCATCTCGATACACTGGTGGGGCTCGCCGTCGCCACTCAGGAGATGATCACATTCGGAAAAGAGTACAGCGCCCAGGTTATTGCGAATGCAAAGGCGCTCGGACGCTCGATGAAAAAGGTCGGATTTGAAGTGCTTGCCGAGGAATTCGGATTCACCGAGTCTCATCAGATCGCAGTGAATATGCGCAAGCATGGTGGCGGAAAAATGGCCGCCAATCTCCTGAAAGAAAATGACATCATTCTCAACATGAACATACTGCCTTACGAGCCGTTACGCAACGTCACGAATCCCGACGGTGTTCGTATCGGTGTGCAGGAAATGACGAGGGTCGGAATGAAGGAAGACGAGATGGATCATGTTGCGCATCTCATCAAGGAATGTATCGTGCACGGGCAAGAAGTGCGGAGTGAGGCAAACAGCCTTCGTGGAGAATTCCCCTCAGTCAACTATTCCTTTGATGAATTGCTTGCGGACCTCTCCTCTCCAAATGACTATTGAAAATGCTTTGCGTCATACGCACTCATGATCACGGGACGGCATAGATTGAATGAAAACGATTCTTTTATCCAATGATGACGGAATTCACAGCAAGGGAATCTGGGCACTGAAAAAGTATTTCGAAGACAAATTCCGCGTTTTTGTTGTTGCTCCGGACAGGGAGAGAAGCGCCACAGGGCATTCAATCTCGTTGCACGATCCGATCAGAATGAAGGAAATCGAGAAGGGGAGCGTGTTTTCCGTGGATGGAACTCCGGTTGACGCCGTGCACATTGCGCTTCTGGGACTGATTAAAATGAAAATCGATGTCGTGATCAGCGGCATCAACAACGGGCTAAATCTCGGATCAGATGTGTTTTATTCGGGGACGGTATCATCCGCCTTCCAGGCGGCAGCGTTCGAAATCCCGGGTATTGCAGTCTCCATCGAAAGCAGAGGCCACAGGATACACTATGAAACAGCCGCTTATTACGTGAGCAGGATTATTGGAAAGATCGATCTGTTTCCCCACAACAGGAGAATCATACTCAATGTGAATGTTCCGAATCTGCCGATTGATGAAGTGAGGGGTGTTGAAATCACCAGACTCGGACAGAGATACTACGATGACAACATCATAGAAAGAGAAGATCCGAAAAAGAACAAGTACTACTGGATCGAAGGTATCCTCACACACGATGTACTCGAGGATGGGACAGATGTGAAAGCTCTCAATGAGAAAAAGGTATCGATCACTCCACTGCGTCTTGACATAACCGCCTATGATTACATCGAAAAGTTGAAAAACTGGAGATTCAATGATTTGACATAAGGTCGGGGGGCGCGATGGACATACAGGGCGAAATCGATAGGCTCCTGCGTAAGGGACAGGATAGCTTGAACGCGCTCGATCTGCGTGCTGCATTGGAAGTTTTTCTCCAGGCGCTGGAGCTTGATTCGAAAAACTCAGAGGTCCATTACTTCCTTGGCATTACCTATGCGCGTCTGGAGAACTACGAAAAAAGCATAATGCATCTTCAGTCGGTGCTCGACTCAGAGCTTGCCTACATCAACAAAGTACACACACAGATGGTGCTCGGGTATATCTATACCCTCCGGGAAGAGTATGAAAAAGCCCTCAACCTGTTTCAGTCAATCGTTGAAGCAGGCTTCCAGAATGCGCAGGCGTATGCGGCAATCGGCTATATCATGGACCGGCGTGGAAACTTCAAGGAAGCAGTCATGAACCTCTACAGGGCACTCGATCTCGATTCGGAAAACGCGAATGCACATAATTCGCTCGGCTATTTGTACGCAGAAGCCAATCTCAATCTCGAGGAAGCGCTCAGTGAGTGTGAGAAAGCGGTTGCCCTTGACCAGAATAACCCCGCCTATCTCGACAGCATGGGATGGGTTTATTACAAGCTCGGAAAAATCGGTATGGCGAAAAGTTATCTGAGGAAAGCCCTCAAGATGGCACCTGAGAACGAAGAGATCAAAATTCATCTCAAGAGGGTCAGCGAAGGCGGTTGAGTATTCATCTCAAGGAGGTGTAGCGAGGAATTCCTGATCACAGGTCACGTTGCCTTGCGTTTAATAATTGAAGAAGGCTTCACAAAGTAGATAAGAGCGGGGAGGACGAGGAGCACACCGATGAGACACCCGATCATTGTCACGGCGATGAGGAGTCCGAAGTAAAGAATCGGTTTAAAGCTTGAAAGCAGAAGCACGGAAAATCCGGAGATCAGGGTGAAAGAGGTAAAAAAGATCGGGATACCTGAATTAACGAGTGCCTCCCTGATTCTTTCTGTAAGAGGAAGGCTGTGTTTTGTTCTGGAAAAACGTATGAGGTAATGGATGCTGTTGTCCACCCCGAGTCCCACTGCGATGCTGGATATCATCGATGTAATGAAATCCAGAGGAATATTGAAATAGCTCATCGCCCCGAAATTCAAAAAGAGCCCGAATATTATGGGGATGAGACCGAAGAAGCCGAACACAAAGCTTCGAAACGTATAGGAGATGATGAAAAACACAATGATGATGCTGATCGCGATGCTCAGGAGCTGGGACCTTACAAGGTAATCGATAAGTGAGAGGTATATGAGGTCCACACCGGTCATTTCCACATCGATTCCCTGAAAGCGATTTTCGTTGATAAACTGACGGAAATCGTCGAGAAATTCCTTGAACTGGGTGGCCGACAGTACCGGGCCGTTGACTTTGCCGGTTCGCACAACGATATTTGCATATTTGAAATCCTCAGTTATCACGTTTCCCAGGCTTTCCGTCACATCCGACATCTTGAACATGAGGAGGATCTTCAGAAGCCCCACATCGGTTTCTGGCAGTCGGTACTGCTCCGGGTTGTTCTTGTTCATCAGCTGGTTGGCACGTTTGATGTAATCGACATAGGAGATTGTGGGTCCAAGTATGTCTCTGTCGCGGATCCACCCTTCGATCAAATTGACGTACCGTAGAGCTTCAAGATCCTTGAATGTGAGGTCCAATCTCTCTTCGATTTCGAGCGATACGTTCATCGTCGATACACCGCCGAAATGCGAACGAATAAACCGCTGACTCTGGATGATCGCGGCGTTATTCTTGAAAAACCGCTGCCATCCCGTATCCACCTCGATTTTCCTGATTCCAATAACCGACCATATACCGATGAGTACCGCGATGATGAGTATCACCCGCCATCGGTTGGTAACGAGAGTGCCGAGCTTGAAGAAGAGGTGGTTCATTCGGCTCCCCTCTGATGAGGCGTGACGACTTTTTTTCGGTTTTTTTATCATCGCGAGATAAGCCGGAAGAAAACTCAGGCTCAGTGCCATGGAAAAGAACACACCGATGAGGACGAATATTCCGAGATCCCGCATGGGTGCAATTTTGTTTATGGTCAATGCAGCGAAACCCGCAATGGTAGTGACCGCGGCAAGAAGTATGGTCTTTCCTATATTGACGATGGATTTTTGCACATTTCTCTGCTTGTGAGAGTCGATAAATATATCCTTGTAATACTGGTTGAGAAAGTGAATGCTGTACGAGCTGGAGATCACAAGAATGAGTGTGGGGAGCATGATGCCGACCATGGTAATCTGCTTTCGAAAGATCCCCATCAGGCCGAGTGTCCATAGAATGCTTCCCAGCATTATCGAAATCGGGAGAACGATTCCTCGTCCTGATTTGAAATTGATGAAGAGAACGAATATCACCAGGAGAATGATCGGCAGAGCGAGTTTGACCGAGTCACGCTGGATGTACTCTTTTACCCAGCTTTCTATAATAACGCTCCCTGCAAGATAAAACTCCTCCGGCCCGCGGTATGGCTCGATGATATGAAGGATTTTTTCTCTGATGTCCCCGTTTTGCCGGTTTTCAGAAAGCCGTATGTAGATGGCAAGCGCATCGCCGTTTTCGGACACGACGACATTCTTGAGTATAGGCTCAGAGAGCATCTCCTCCTTGAATTCTTTAATTTTTTCTTCCGAACGCGGAATCTCTCCTCCGGGAAAACTCTTCTTTACCACGATCATTCCGAATATGTACTTGAAGATCGTAGCATTCAGGGGATCGATGACCTCCTCGACCTCCGGGAGCTTCTTTAATTCGGAAGATATTTGTTGTATCTTGGTCAGGGTCGAAAGCGAATAGGGATCTTCGGATTTCACACTGATCATGATCATAGTGGACGACCCGAATCGTTCCAGATTTTTTTTCAGGGCGATTAATTCTTTGCTGTTTTCCGGAGCGAGGCTCATGAGATCTGAGGATATTTTCACGTATCGTGTGAAATACCCAAAAATGAGGGTGAGAACAATTACTGAGATGATAACGGGGATTCTATGACGAACGATGAAGTGTGCAAAGCCTTTGAGCATTCAATGGAACCAATATTTTTCTTGTAATATATAGCACTGCGGTGGGTTCGTCAACAATAAGGGGGGATGCCGAGAGCCTGCGCGTTTATAATACTGGGGGCCGCCGCAAGTGTAAGGGCGACTGCGTGCTTCAGTGCCTCGAACACTGATTCGTTTCAGTCTTCGGTGAGCTGTCCGATTGCCTCATCGCAGCATTCTCCGATGGCGGCGATGATCTCATCCGGTGAGAGTATGGCCTCTGAGGTGCAGATCTCAACCCTGCTATCCACGGAATAGAGCAGGTGAAGAGATTGTTCGCCTGGGAGCTGTTTCGTGACGATTATGCGTTTTTTGCCTCCCCTGTTGCGGGTTTCCCATAATGTTTTTTTCAAAAGGCTCTCTCCCTGCGAGATGACGTCATTTATTGTTCAATGCGGATTTTCGTGCTCCCGATGACGATGTACGAGTATTCCTCGTGAAGATCTGCACCCGTTCGAATCAGAAGCCTGCGGTTGTTTGTCTGTACTCCTTCGATTATCCCGATTGCCCTGTCACTGTTCCGACTGTCTCTGAATGAGACGGGTACGCCTTTGAGGCACGAAAGTGTGTTTTCACGTGCATGCCCGCTGAAGCGAACGGCACAGGAGTCAAGTGAGATGTCCACAATTTTTCCGCCGGAAAGATAGCGTTGGAACTGTGCGTTTCTGAACTTCGTTCGTGATTCGCTCCCTTTCCGTCCGACCTTTTCAGGCACTTTCAATCTGATCACGGAGAGGCCTTCCCTTCCTTCGAAAGGAGCAAGAATCGGGTGCAGCTCTTCTGCGCGTTCGAGAGCGAGGACAACCGAAGGATCCAGCAGATCGATTTTGTACTGTTTCAGAAGCCTCCCCTCAGGTTCTTCGATCATTCCGGTGGTATCGACGACCGCCTTTTCACACCGGCTGAGCGCTTGTTCCGTCATCTTTTTTGAACCGACGAGGACGGGGAAAATGTTCCCGGAAGGAGACAGTGTACCGGTAAAGTAGATGTCTTCGGCATTCATCTCCGTCCAGTCAGTGAAACTGTTCTTGAACATTCCCCACGCAACGGTGGTGGGCGGTCCGATATGCGACTGACCGATGTCTGCATCGATTATGCCAGTGACAAAGGCGCGGGCGAGATAGTGTGAAAGCCTCCATACGAGAGTGGATTTTCCGGTATCGCATCCCCCGATGACCATGATCACACGGGAGCATCGGTCATTGACTGCATCGAAGATCGCCTGGTCAGTAATAAACTCCTCAAGGTCTGTAACCGGCATTGTGTGATCCTGTTAGTGAAAAATGTAGCATCGTTTCACAAAAACGAAAAGCGCAATCGAGGGCGGTGCCGCAGGGATATTCATTTCACAGCATGAGCCTTTTGAAAGCCGCTCCATTTTGCGCTTTCCGATTGTGGCGGAATTTGCTACATTAGCAATACTTTTTGTGCCGAGAGTTATGTCGATGAATAACGAGACCATCATCCGATGCAGAAGCTGCGGAGGAAAGAACAGAGTTTTTCTCGATAAAGTGCAGGCAATACCCAGGTGCGGTAGATGTAAGGCTCCTCTTACGATCCCGCAGGAGGCGATCAGCATCAATGGGAACCAGTTCGGAGTTGAAGTGCTTGATGAAACCATACCGACAGTGGTCGATTTCTGGGCTCCGTGGTGCGGACCGTGTAGAATTGTCAGCCCGGTTCTTGACGAGATCGCCCGCAGATTTCCGGGAAAAATTAAAGTCGTGAAGGTAAACACAGATGAAAACCCGCATCTTTCCTCAAGATACGGTATACAGGGTATACCAACGGTCATTCTTTTCAGGGAAGGAAAAGAAGTCGACCGACTCGTCGGCGCAGCACCAAAAGAGAGTATCCTCCGGTTTCTCAGGCTCTAAAAAATCATGTCTCCGGGCTCGAGACCATTTTCCCTGCAGTAGTCGCGGTAGACTTCAAAATAATTTTTTGTGATTTTTTTCTCAAAATCGAGGTCTAAAAGCTTTGCCGTCTGTTCTATATCGCCTCCTTCTCCCTCGATTTCTATATAGTTTCCAATGGGTGTGTCATCGAGGAACACTTTTGTGCGCTGGAAACTGAAAATCTCTCTCATCTTCTGGTATCTGAATACTTTCCGGTAGCCGAGAATGTTGAAAATGCTGAGCGCCTGATCGAAATCCGACACCTGTATTTCATATTCCTGCATTACCTTATACCGCCCTTTCTGCATGGGGGTTTTTACGGTAACGGTGATGTGATCACTCTTCCTGAGGCGCAGAAGGTATTTTTTCTTAAAGAGGGTGCCATGTTCGTCGTCAAAAACGATGTTGTCCTCAAAAAAACTCGATTCGTATATCCCGCCTTTCTGTTTTATTCTCCGTTTTACACTATGAAGGTCCATGACTTTAATTTTTACTTCAGTTTCGATCATTGCGACTGCAGCAGCCCATCGGCACCCAAGTCGATACGCTCAAAGACACTTCCCCATCCTAGACCCGCTGGAGCGCAGTCGATATTATGAAGGCTGCCTTCCTCCTGGAAGAGAACGCTCTATTTACCACTGTGTTCATTATCAGGAACCGGTTCGAAAGACGATGATGAGATGTGCGAGTCACCATCCCACACGTTTGCAAAAACCAGATGATGGATTGGTGTTGTCATAATTGTGTTCCGGATCCGGTCCGAAATGCCCGGCACCGAAGCTTCCGTTGCGTGAAGAAATATCACTCGAGTTGATGATCTGAAAGTCGATAAAACACGTGCAAGTATGAGCGTTGAATATGTTGTTGAAGATGCATGGAGACACCTGTGCACTTCCGCTGCTTGCCTTCCCAGAGATACCATGTGTCCGTTCTGAGCTCATATGAAATAACTGTATTTGGTCTTTAACTATAATATACATGGAATATTTTTGGAATAATTTTATTAACAAAGGAGGCAGGTCAGTAAAAAGGGATTATCAAAATGGAAGAAAAAGACGCATTACATCAAATACAATAACTGATATGATGTGACCGATATCAACACATTTTTTCACTCTTAAAGACTCATTAAATTCAGCTTCCAGGTAAAGGGCAGTGTAGAGGAATCGTTTCGCGACGATCGATCAGACTGATATTCGCGGATTGGCTACCGCATGACAATTGGTTCATCGGGAGCTGCCTTTGTCAAAAAGCAAGGATCAACCTTTCGGCTGCCTTATGGTTTTTTCGCGGATTCTCCTTTACCGACTTCGTTTCTCTTCCCATCTCTTTACCTGAAGAGTCTCCTGCAGAATATAGTCAATCTGTTACACCGTTTATCCAACCGTCAGTCACCAGACGAAACCAGCCAACTCCCGCGCCACAGCTGTCACGGCAGCCTGCGGTGTCTTCCCCTTCAGGATAAGTCGAAAAAACTTCCCCTGAAGCCTCCCCATCGCCTTATCCGCATAGGCAATGATCTCAGCAGACTGGCCTTCCCGCCTCTCAGTGAGCCTCTTGCTGGGTGCCGACTTGTACCGATAGTGCCAGCTCGACTCTATCAACAGATTCCTCAAACGAGTGTTCCCAGTCTTCGTAATACCTCCCTGCCTCCGCTTGTGCCCACTGGAAAACTCCCGGGGTACCACCCTTAGATACGCCATGAATGCCTCAGCATTCCAAAAGCGCCTGAAATCCCCTACCTCACTCACAATCGACACTGCAGTCAGATAATCAATCCCCTTCAAACAGCGAAGCCTCTGTACTCTCTCAGCATACGCTTCACTCAAAGCTATCTCCTCTATCCGCTTTTCCATCAAGCGAAGTTTCTCGGTGAGCCCCTTCATCATAAAGTAATATTCATCAAAGGTCTCTTTCAGCATGAGTCGGTCAAACCCAAGACTCCGAAGCCATCGGTCATGTCGTAGTGTCCAGTAACGCGTGCTATCATATACATACCCATGACGAAGGAGAAACCTGTGTAATCTCTGCTTCGTCTTCTTCAGCTCGAGCCTCACATCCTCCCGGGCCCGAAGATAATCCCGTGCCGCCTCATCTTCCCTGCTCGGGATATGTATCGCCTCCAGCGTCTCTGCCCGTAACTGCTGCGCAAGATCCCTCGCATCACGGCGGTACGTCTTACCCGATCCCCCGATCGCTTCGGCAC
>Ga0315545_1000666_pt1 | contig 35867 bp, 41 predicted proteins | sample SalMarSW160210MG_FD_203096 | JGI IMG/M metagenome (GOLD analysis project Ga0315545, IMG submission 203096) | Salt marsh sediment microbial communities from the Plum Island Ecosystem LTER, Massachusetts, United States - Salt Marsh Sediment SW1602-10 ...
TTGCCTTCCCGATGCCAATCTACAATGCCGCCTGATTTCAAAACAGACAGATGTTGGGAAATATTCGGCTGTCTGACCTTCAATAATTCCTTTATATCGCTGACACACTTTTCCCCTTTTAATAGTTCTACAACTATCTCAACGCGGACCGGATGGGAAAGGGCATTAAAAAAATCGGAAATTTTCCTGCCTTCTACATTATTCATTTAAATCCTATCTATATTCAAATATTAGAATATGTTTATACAAAAGAGAAAAAAAATCAACCGCCTTTCTTTTTAAAAATTCTTCTTCCGTTTCTTGATTCAAGACCGTACTCGTATTATCGAAAATCATTATAATTTTAATTTTCGTTTTCGTTTTTTACTTATTATATAATACGGCAAAAGCATTTTCAGCAGCCAACGCTATTGGTTCCCTGCCTGGATCAGAAGATATCTCCGGCTGACCGGCACATCTCAAAGTAGTCAAATCCAAAACCTTCAGGCCGCATCTTATTGCCAAGGCAATTACATCGATTTGTTTTACCGGGCATTCAGCGTCACTGACTATCTGCCCGCCTATTAACCTTTGGCTCTTTTTGTCGAATATCAGCTTCACGACATAAGGCTTTCGCTCTCGCATCATGGAATGTTTACTGATAGACTTCTCCTTTCCTATGGCTACCTCAATGCCTTCCTTTTTAGCCTCCAGTTCAGTGACACCGGCTCCTGCGATAGACTTGTCGAAGAATTTGGTACAGAAACTATTGATCAAAGGCGGGAATTTTATGTTGAAACCTAAAATATTCTTGGCTATAACTCTACCGGCAATCACCGCATTCGGGCGTAACTGGCCGAGTACCGGCTTACCCGTAACGTGACTTTGGTATTCTATAAGATCTCCGCCAGCGTATATATCACTGTCTGAGGTCTGTAAATTCTGATCAACCTTTAAGCCAAACTCACCCAGTTCTAACCCGGCATCTTTGGCTAATTCAACGTTACAGCGTGCGCCTATAGAGATAATAACCATACTTGAGTTTATCTGTTCGCCCGAAGCCAAAGTCACGCTTTCCACGCTGTCTTTTCCATTGACCGCGGTCACTTTCTGATTTAACCCAAGCTGCACTCCCCTTTTCTCCATATAGGCCTGTACGTCCTCGGCCATATCCGGATCTAGAACATTCGGCATGACATTCCTGAGCATTTCCACAAGCGTAACTTTCAGCCCTTGGCGGGAAAGCAGATAGGCCTCTTCAATGCCTATCGCGCCTGCACCCAAAAGAACGACATCTCTTACTCGCCTTGAATTTATCCAATTGAGAATATCGACCGCGTCATCGCTTGTGCGAAGAGTAAACACCCCTGGTAAGTCAACCCCTGGGATGGAAGGTATGAAAGGTTTTGCACCAGACGCTAAAACCAGCTTGTCGTATGAATAGGTATTCCCGTCAGCCGTCGTAACTATTCTTTTTTTTCTATTTATCCCCACAGCTCTTACATTTACCAATTTTATTTCTTTCTCAATAAATATGCTGTCGTCCTTATAGGAAGCATCCACCATTACATCGCCACAACAGATATAAGGTGTCGCGCATCTTGTCAATAAGCCCCTTTCCTGTGGTTCCCGAATTATAGTTACCTCAAGAGAGGGTTCTAATTTTTTTAGCATGAGAGCGGCTAATGCACCACATCCGGAACATCCAATAGAGACCACTCTTTTTGTCTGGGTCATTTCGTTTTCTTACTTAATTCTATTATCTTTTGCAAACACCGTCGTCGAACAGGGCGGTTTGTCGCAACGTTCCGTTTTTCTGCTGATAAAGTTACCTGATATACCGAAGGCGTATCCCCCGGCAACAGCCGGTTTGCTCAAGAACAGGACCCACGCGTTACCCTTTCATCGCGTTTTCCTTGCTGAAATTATCACAAATCCGCCTTTGCCGAAGCCTCTCCTGGGCTTCTCGACGGAGATCATCCGGTCGGGTAAAACAGAGATGGTCTGAAAATAAGAAAAGGAAGCAAAGCCCGCTTCCTTAAGCAAGTCCGTCACTTCCTTCACGCTTAAGAATCTTGCCTGTTTATAAAATACGCTTTTCTTCTTACGGTAAAATTTACCCAGAAAGCTTTCTTTGTCTACTATTCCGATTATTATTCTGCCGTCTTTTCTTAAGACGCGGCGCGCCTCTTCCAAAACTTTTTTTGGTTTTTTTACGAAACACAAGGTAATGATAATCGCCACGTAATCAAAGGCTTCCTCCAAAAAGGGGAGATTTTCACCAAGCCCCACCCGGACATTCACGCCCCTGCCTTGAGCAACCTCAAGCATGTTGCGCGAAGGGTCTATCCCCGTGGCAATGCCCAAGCTGACGGCGAACCTGCCTGTGCCCACGCCGATTTCAAGCCCCCTTTTATTCTTCGGCAAAACCTTTCTTATCGTCTCCAGTTCTGACAAAAATGCGACTTTATGCTTGTCATACCAACCGTCATATTTCTTATAATATTTATCGAAAACATCACTCATCCTTCGACCCCCTTCGGTCGCTCAGGATGACCCTCAAGCGCAGTCAAAGAAATCATAAATCCAAATCCCCCAACCAACCATCATAAAATCTTTTAAGATGCTCGTATTCTTCCTTTGACATGGTGTTTTTCCTGACCTCTTTCTCTTTAAAGGAATAGCGGTAATTTGCGCAATAACTTCCGATAATGTCCTTCGCGTGATTTATCTTTTTAAACATCTCTTCACAGCGCTTCTTATCTTTTCCCTTGCATCTATCAGGATGGTATTTAAGGACCAGATTCCTGAAGGCTTTTGCAATCTCTTCCGCACTCGCCTCTTCATCCAGCCCTAATATCTTTCTTGCTTCTTCAATCTGCTTAAAATCCATAATACGGACTCCCCGAGGCTTCTCTGAAGTCCAAATGATTATCAAATGTGAGGCTTGATCGCAGCTTCAAGTTCTGCCCTAGGCAGCGCGCCTACAATTTTATCCACGACCTTTCCGTTTTTAAAAATCGCCAATGTCGGTATGCTCATGATATCGTAGCTGGAAGCGGTCTTAGGTGCGTCATCCACGTTTAACTTGCAAACTTTTAATTTCCCTTTATACGCCCTAGCGATTTCTTCGACCGCCGGCGCAACGATGTGGCAAGGAGCGCACCACTCGGCCCAAAAGTCGACCAGGACTGGCAACTCGGATTTCAATACCTCTTTTTTAAAATTACCATCAATTGCCTTGATTTCCATTTTCCGACCCCCTGCTTATCGCGTGATAAACCGCGCCTTTACCGATTTTGCCTTGAAAAACTCTTTGGTAAATCTTTTCGCAACTGCCGGATCAAACGATTTACAGGAAAATATATTAATATAAGAAATGCGCCAGTGGTCACTGAAGTGGCCGGTAACCGAACTCGTTTCGATGAACTGCAAGAGCGAATAACCCTTCGTATGAGGTTTTCTGGTCCCGAAATGCTCGATCAGGGTTTTGCCGTATTTTTCCATGTCGATAAGGAGGCAGAGTTTGTCGATATATTCAGCCAATTTCTTTTTAGAACGCATCACTCCAAGATCGCAATCGTAAAGGTCCATGATCAGCTCATAACCAAAAACCCTTTTGCTCATCGCCCCTCCTTTTGTTCATTTGTTACGAACAATAACGGGAAGACTATATCGCTCACGCAGCAAGGCAACCAAACCGCCAAAAAAAGGAAGATAAAGATCGTCGCGCTGGAAAACCAACTGAGGACCCCCACCTTCGCCATGACGATATGAAAGAGAGACGCCCATGTGCTCAATAACACATGAAGGCTATGGGGAAATTTTGTTGCCGGCTTGTAACACGCTACGGCGACCCCTATGAGCGCCAAGGGATTGACCAGCCACCATTTTTCAATAAAACCTATGTGCATGCCTCGATTGGGTAAACCCAGCATGGATTCAGCCATGTAGGGGACCAATGAATCACTTGCCGTAGCGATGCCGATAGATCCAACGTAACCTATTACCATCAAAGCCCAAAAGTTACATCGCCCTTTAATGCAATTGCTTCCTATGCGGGAACACGTATGGAGTCTATACATCGCCGCGGTAACCAACGCGCTCAAAAATACGTGCAAAGGGTGAAGTACATAAAATATATTGTATGAAATCCTGTAGGGCAACTTTAAGAAAAATATCATGATGACTATTGCCGTGATTGCCCCGAACAGCGTGAAAGGCGCGTGGGCCTTTAATTCCTTTAAAATATTCCCCGCCATTCTTTAAACCTCCATTTCCTGCCCAACCTTCACCGACAGGAAATCCCTTTCATAGAACCTTTTAAAAATATTTTCCGCTGCCTCCCCTGAGCAATGCGTCGGTCCGGCCTTTCTGACGCCCATTTTCTTGAAATTTTCGGCCACGATCTCAATGGCCCGCTCATCTGATTCCAGGAGGTGAAACCCGCCCAACACAAGATAAAAGGGTTCATGGGGGAATTTCGTCTTCACCTTCTCCACCATCTTTAAAATTCCGGGATGAGCGCATCCCGTGATCACGCTGAGGCCATTTTTCGTTTTTAATACCATCGCCTGTTCCGGCATGTATTTGCCGTGATAGGCGCCTGCCATTTCTCCGGTAAGGAAGATATTCGGGGAAATTTCCGTCAACCGGGCGGCCTCTATTATTTCGGCCCGCGCTTCCCGCGCCTTGTCCTTGAATTCCCTGCTGAAGCCGGGGCAGGCGTACACCTTAAGCCCCCCTCTTTGCCTTAGCACTTCCCACAGGCCTCCCGTGTGATCCCAATGGTCATGGGAAATGACGACCGCATCTATCTGTTTTACGTCAACCCCCAAAACGGACATGTTATGAAGCAGCGGCTCCCCCTTTTCGCCGGTATCGAATAATATCTTACGATCGACTAAAAACGAAACACCCCAGCCGGTGCGCAGGTCCCGGCTCAAGGCATCTTTATCGAAAAGAACTTTTATCCGCATTCTTAAAACCCTCTCTTCTTAGAAAATTTTGAACCTCGCCGATGTTCTTTTTTACAAAAAAGAGGTGGCTTTTGCATCGGCAATCAGAACTGCCAAAACGATCAACGGAATCATGCTTGCGCTCCTGAAGCTTTCTTGCCGTTCGACACTCCATCGCTTTGTCATTGATCCAAACATTTTTAATTTTAGCTTGGCCCAAAGATAAAAGGTAATCGATATGCCAAAAAATATTCTTCTTTCTTGACAAATGCCTCCTTATCCGTGCCTCTAAGCCCGCCTGGGCGGAGCCGACATAAAAATAGACGCCCTTCTTAAGGTGTAATTCTCCCAGCCCGCCTATACGCGCCGCCTCGTCTTTTTCAAATATTATATGCAATACATAAGTCATCTTTTACATATGCCGTCGCTTGAGCAAGGCGGCGTATCGCATCTCTCTGTCCTGCCGCAACAAGTTTTACCATCCTGCGGGCCGATGATACGGCCGCCTGTAGATACAAAACACTGGGAGAATATTTTGTCTAAATTCTTGCCATTACAAAAACTACACTTGATTTCAAAGGCATCCTTTGTAAAGCCAACTAAGAACTCGCTCACTTTACCGCAATCCCTGCATTTATATTCATAGATTGGCATATTTATCCTTTCCACTTTTTGCTTTCTTAAATAAGTATATAAAAAGACCGGCTGATACCATACAAAAACACAAGATTTGCCCCATCGTAAAAGGGCCTAAAATGAATCCCAATTGGGGATCGGGTTCCCTAAAGAATTCAAGAAAGAATCTAAAAAATCCATAACATATAATATATAAAGAGAAAAGAAATCCGTCAAAGAATCTTTTTTTCCTTAAGCTCCAAAGAATAAAGAATAGAACTACTCCTTCAAAAAATGCCTCATAAAGCTGAGAGGGATGCCTGAGCCTGTGGGTTAAATCTAAAGGAAAATACATCCCCCAAGAAACATTGGTTACGCGGCCATAAAGTTCACCATTGATAAAGTTACCCAATCTTCCAAAGGTATACCCTAAGGGAATAGCGGGGATAAAAAGATCCGAAAATAGCCAGAAATTTATTTTATTTTTGCGGCAAAAAAGAAAAGCGGCAAATACTACGCCAAGTAAACCACCGTGATAAGACATTCCATAGATACCGGTAAAGTAGAACTTACCATTTAAAAGTTCAAAAGGAGAAATAATCTTGAGCGGATGAGTTAAGAAATAATTAAAGTCATAAAATAAAATATAACCTAACCTGCCTCCAATTAAAACGCCAAAAATTACCCAAAAGACAAAATCAGCCATAGTCTTTTTTGAAAAACTAAATTTTTCTGTTTTGACCCTATAAAACGCTAAAAGGAAAACAATAAAAAATGCAACTACATACATTATCCCATACCAACGGATTTCTAAGGGCCCTATATGAAACGCAACGGGATTTATATGTTCTGGAATATGCGACCAAAGAGAAAATCTACTCATAGATTAAACCTACCGCTTATTCTTTTATGTAATCTCAATTTAAATTTCTTCAATAGACTCAAATAATCTATGATTAATCTTCCCTTCAAATGGTCTATTTCATGCTGAAAAACCCTTGCCAAAAGCCCTTTGGCTTTTATTTCGATAAGCAGATTATTTTCATTTAATCCGTTTATTATAATTTCATTTGGCCTTTCTATGTTAACCGCTACGCCGGGGATACTTAGACATCCTTCCTCTAATTTATCCGACCCTCCTGTCTTTAAAATCTTGGGATTGGCTAATTTAATCGCTCCTTCTCCAATATCTGCAACGATTAAATTTTTGGCAATTCCAATTTGTGGGGCCGCTAAACCAATCCCCGCAAAATGCCGCATAGTAAAAAGCATCTCTTCAAAGAGCTTTATCTCGCTATCAGTAATTCGCTCTATTGAAACGCACTTTTCCCTTAAGATACTATTTGGATACTCACTAATTTTTAATGGTTCCATTATTCTCCAAATTATAAAACAATACGATGTCTCCCATCTTGCAGCTGGTCTCCTCTGCCACAACCGGGCATTTCACCATAAACAAAAAGAAAATGGGCCTTTTTTCCTGTGATAAAGACTCAAAATTTCCTTGGCCCTTGCTGATTATCATATCGGCACTATTATAAATCTTTCTGAACCCTTTCGAGCACAAGGTCAGTATGGTCCCCGGAGCGTCCGTGCCGTTGGAAATCACCCGCGCCACGCTATCCATTCCACAGGCCTTTGCATCTTCAAGCAATGCATCGTTTATGATGGGTTTTGTTTTGACCGCATAAATGATGCCTTTACCGGGATCCCTTTTTCGTATTTCTTAGACCAAGATACGGTCAAACACGACCTCGCCGGCATTATCGGCTAGATATAAAATATTTTTTGCGCGTTTCAACGCCCGTTTGAACTCTGAATAATGAAATATTGATTTTTTATGGATGACCTTGTTTTCTTCGGTAAGTATCCTCTTTAGTTCCTCCTCTATATTCAAGTTATTCTTGACGCCAAAATCGATGATATTGCCGGCTATGGCCAATTCTAACGCTTTCAAAAGTCTATCCTGAGAACGGTTCACGCTATGCTTCAGCTTCTTAAGCTGCCGTAAAGCGATACGGTTGCTTTTTTGCTTTATTCTTCGATACGGGTCTCCGCTGGGGCTTATCTTTTTTAGAAGGGCGTATCCGATCCTGGCAATTTCAGGAGGACTGGAACGAAGAGAAATTTTAGGGATCCTTTCGGCGAATCCATCGATAATCTGTTTTTGCCGCTTCGGGCTGGCGTTGACGATCCGCGCTCCTTCAAGCGCCTGGCGGAAAAAACAGGGGATGCAATCCAAATACGTTTTCATCGATGCCGATGCTCCCTTCGTAATAAAGCTCTTTCTTTGTGACCGTGGCATTATGGATATTGGACTTCGGGATCTCTCGTAACATTTCTATGATTTGACCTTTCCCCTTCTCTTTAACGTGTCTTCGTCGCTTAGGGACGCGATATCCTTAAACACCCGCTCGTCATAAACGGAAACTACAGAAATGGCCCTGCAAGCGGAAATAAAATTGTCTTTTATGTTCAATATCTCCTCCTTTGTCAAGGGGTTAACAGGACCAGGCCTCAACGGCGTATTGACCTGAATTTCATCGGGCCTGATATAATTTGACAGATAAATGAACTTACCAACGTCATTTTTATTACTGTCGATGAACATTATCTGCAAGGCCAATTTCCCCTTGTAATCTTTCCTAAAGTTTTTTATGCCGTCCAGAATACCGTTGAATTCCGTTCCCGTAGCGGGTCTATTAATCTCCCGCAAGGATGCCGGTGAGCAGGCATCTAACTTGGCAACGACAAGGTCCGCCAAGGCAAACTCATTCCTTACTTCCTCCAACGCCATTAAAGAGCCGTTGGTCAAAACCGCGACCGGCTCTTTGCGAATCAACTTCACGGCTTTTATCACCGCACCCAGATTGGCCGCCAGGCCGGGCTCTCCCCTGCCGGAAAAAGTAATATAATCTATATTTGCGTCGGGCAACGCTCCTAATTCTTCTATGACTTCTTCAACCGGGACATAAATTTTTCTCTCGGACGTATATTTCTTAGTTACGCCAAGCTGGCAATAAACACAATCAAAATTGCAAATTTTTTCTTCCTGCGAAAGTAAATCTATGCCCAAGGAACTGCCCAATCTCCAAGAAGGCACCGGTCCGTAAATATATTTAAACGCGCTCGTCATCGCCCATCACCGATAAACCCTTTTATCTTCTCCACTATGCCCATAAAGGCTTCGGCAGATTTGGATTTCTCCCCGAGAGTCGCATAGGGAGTGCCCCCTGTCGGCATATTCAACGAATTCCGGCTGAAAAGGCACTCGGCCCAGGAACGGAATGTTTAACTCTTTCGCCGCTGTCTTGCCGCCTCCGCCGCCTCGTTTAAAAATGTCTGTTTCATGTCCGCACCGCGGGCATGTAAAACCGCTCATATTCTCGATTATTCCGACAACCGGGATCTTCAACTCTTTGGCAAATTGAACACTTTTACGCGCATCTAAAACCGCTACATCCTGAGGAGTAGTAACGATAATCGCACCGGTGACATGAGGGATGAGCTGACAGACGCTTAACGGCTCATCGCCTGTTCCCGGGGGCGAATCTATAATGAGATAATCGAGCCCTCCCCAATTTACGTCTGCCAAGAATTGCCTGATGACCGCCGCCTTCATGGGGCCCCGTCAGATAATGGGCCGATCCGGATCATGCCCGATCAAAGCAATACTGACCGCCCTAAGCCTATCTGATACCTCAACCGGCTGGATCCCAGAATCAAAACCATAAAGTGAACGTTTTTCTATACCGAGCATCTTGGCAATATTGGGCCCGTGGATATCGGCATCCAAGATCCCGACAGTTTTTCCAGCCAAAGACAGAACATACGCAAGATTTACCGCGACTGTTGTCTTGCCCACGCCGCCTTTCCCGCTCATGACGATCAATGCATGTTTCACCTTGGCCATTTTTTCCTTAAGGCGCTTTCCCTGCCCTAAATACTCCGCTTCTTTGGTTCCCATGCCCGGATCCGCTTTACCATGAACCTTGGGTCGATGATGATCATGCCCTCAATAAATAATCCGCTACCGCCCTATAAAGAGTGCTTACGGAAAGTATGGAACAATGCAGGTGGTCTTCCGGCAGGCCTTTCAATCGTTCGATGATATCGCCGGCTGAAATATTCAACAATTCGCGGATCGTTTTACCAAGAGCCAGATGCGCCACCATCGCCGCACAGGCCCTGGTGGCATCGCACCCATCGGTGTAATATTTGATGTCCGTAATCCTCGCATTTTCTATCACCAGATAAAACTCAAGAGAGTCACCGCAGGGACCCTTTAGATACGCCGAGCTCGTCGGGTCGTTCATCCTTCCAAAGAGCCTGAGGTCATTCAAAAGAGCGACCACCTCATCGGGATAGTCGATGGCTTCTTCTTTATTCTCCATATTTTTCATATGCATATCCTTCCCGCAAAATTTTATCTCTCTCACGGAAAAGAAACGGCTTATCTTCAAAGCGGGGCAGGCGCCGCGCATGAACGGGAAGCGCCGCCTCCGTGATATACGCCTTAAAACCACCCATGTGAACGCATCGTCCGCACGTCCCGCTCGAAAAAAGGTATTGTTTTCCTACATCCAAGTTTTTAATGAGTTCGCTTTCGTCCGCGTAAGCAGAAACAAAATCAACGCCTTTTTTCGTCAAGACAAAAACGGGTATTTGCCTGGAGAGCTGGCATTTGGCCCAAGGCCCGATCATCCGGCGGACGTCAGAAGAAGCGCAACTCCACACCAGATCAGCATGATCACGGACAAGGGCGATCTTATCCTCGGTTATTCCCGTGGTGCATACCACAAGCATGATAAGCTTAATGCCGCCTTCTTTTTCTAATAACCGCGCGGTCTTCAACACATCGGCCGAATGCCCGCTTACCGTGACGGCGATGGTCTTGTGCCCCGCCCCTATCGCTTCCTTCACTCCCCGCGATTGGTCAATGAGCGCGTTTTCAGATATAACCCGGCATCCGGCCTGCTTGAGTTTTTCAACAATCCCTTTGATGGGCGATGTCAGCAACACATTGTTCATGCGGCCGCCGATGCCTTGCACGACTTCCGGACTGGCGGTGACGACCGTCCCCGCCCCTTCGCAAACCACGACCGCCGCGTCGATCGCTTTTTTTCGTAAAGCGAACATGAGCATCTCCGAGGCCCCATACGGGATCGAGATATCGCCGCATAAAAACTTCCTTTTATGGGTGAAAAAACCGTAATCCTTTATCTTTGATTCCACCGCGGACTTTATGGCCTCCTTGATGCGGCCCTTGTCGTTTCCGGGCAGGCCCTTAAAGCAGTCATATAAATGTTGCGCCAAGGGGCAAAAGACGAGCCTCGGCTCCGTGACATAGATCACCCGTCCGTCAGAAACGCTCACGAACGAAGAAAAATATTTCACCACATGGATATCCCGTTTATCCTTGGGATCCATCTTTCAATCCACCAATTTTCTTGCCCATAGACGTGCTCAATCCGCTTCTAAGCGACCGCTGGCGACTGAAATGATCATGATTTTTCTTGATCTCTAACACTTCCTTGCTCGATTCAAGACTTGCACTTTACTCTCTCACCATCCTTATCCCGCACTTGGGACAATCCACGGAAGAACAGGGCGCTCCTGCCTGATGGGATACTTTTGTTCCGCACGAAGGACACACGCAATTTCCTTCGGGGCCCGCTCCGCCTCTTCTGCCTCTGCCCATTCCCATACCTCTTCCCATGCCCCTGCCCGTTCCGGGGCCTTGACCTAAGGGGCCTGTCCCGTCTCCTCTTGGCATATCCATCGCCTCCTAATCGTGTTCTTTGAACATCTCGTCTTGCGTCGGATCATGCCTTCTGATCCATTCCATAAGCATGGCGGCATGTTCTTTTTCCTCATTCATATTGTGCGCAAGGAGCTTTTTTAGCGATCCGTCTTCCGTAGCGTCGATCCGTTCCTGATAAAAATCAACCGCCTCCAGTTCTTCTCTCAACGATTTTCTTGCTCTTTCTAGATCAACGTGCTTCGGGTCCAACTTCTCCAGCGGTTCAAAAAACGGCATCCCAACACCTCCTTTTTATAAACTTCCTGTTTATATATGCGGCTCATTCCTATAACCTCGCCGCCTGTTTCTTGAGCGCCGCCGCCTTATCGGTCAATTCCCAGCTAAATCCGGATTCATCGCGTCCGAAGTGCCCATAACAAGCGGTTTTTCTATAAACGGGACGCAATAATTTAAGAGAATCGATTATCCCTCTCGGAGTAAGTTTGAAATTTTCACGGATAAGTTTGACCAATTTTTCATCGGGTATCTTACCCGTGCCATACGTATCTACATAAACAGAGAGCGGTTCAGCGTGGCCTATAACATAAGCCAATTGAACCAGGAATTTATCGGCGAGCCCCGCGTCAACCATATTCTTGGCGATGTAACGACCCATATACGCCGCGGAACGGTCGACCTTTGTCGGATCCTTGCCGGAAAATGCCCCGCCGCCGTGAGAAACAGTACCGCCGTAAGTATCTACGATTATTTTTCTGCCGGTCATCCCGGTATCGGACTGCGGGCCGCCGATCAAAAACTTGCCCGTTTGATTAACGTAATATTTTGTCTTTTTGTCTACAAATCGCTTTAAGATCGGCTTTGCTATGATATCGATAAGTTCTCGTCGCGCTTTGGGAGTGATATGCGTACCTGTTTTATCCAAAATCCTATCCGTATGCTGGCAGGCAAGCACAACGGAATCGATGCGCTTGGGCCGACCCTCCTGATATTCAACGGTAACTTGAGATTTGCAATCCGGTCCTAAATATCGTAGGATACCGGCCCTACGCACTTCGGCCGTCCGCTTAACTAACTTATGTGCAAGCGTAATCGGCAACGGCATATATTCCTTGGTTTCATTGCAGGCATAGCCGAACATGATTCCCTGATCCCCCGCTCCGCCTGTATTCACGCCTTGCGCAATATCGGGAGACTGGCTGTTAATGGAATTCACAATCGCGCAGGTCTCGTAATCAAAACCATACTGGGGATGAGTATAGCCTATATCCTTGATGATTTCCCGGGCAAGTTTTTGGATGTTGATATGGGCAGAGGTCGTAATCTCTCCTCCGACGATCAAAAGTCCCATCGTTACATAGGTCTCGCAGGCGACGCGGCTTTTTTGATTATCGGGGTCTAGCCTGAGAACCTCGTCGAGCACCCCGTCTGATATTTGATCGCATAGTTTATCCGGATGCCCTTCTCCCACTGATTCTGAACTAAAAAAATGCTTGCGCACGCTCATTAAAGCTCCTAAATTGAAATTGCCTCATTCGGGCACTGATTTACGCAAGCGCCGCACTCCACGCAATCATCACTGATCACAGCCTTTTCTTTTTTTATTTTTATCGCGTTTACAGGACAGATATCTTTACATGTCCGCAACCATTACATTTTTTCTTATCTACTTTCGCCGCCATCGCTACCCTCTCTTATTTCTTCTTGCCCGGCATGCCGAAGTGTGAGCCGACGTTTGAGCCGGAAACTGACTTAAATTCTCCTTTTTTATATCTCTCAATTGTCTCCTTTACCGTGCCTGATGCGCCGGTAAAAATTTCTACCCCTGCCGCCTGTAATGTCTGAAAGGCATTAGGGCCTACGTTTCCCGTAACCAAGGCCTTGATGCGCTTGGAAGCGACCAACTGCGCTGATTGAATCCCTGCGCCCCCCATAGATTCGATATTCGAGTTTCCAATAGCCTCGAAATCTAAAGTTTCGGTGTCAGCAATAATAAAATACTGACACCTGCCGAATCGCGGATCCACCTTAGAATCTAATGTGCCGCCTTCTGAAGTAACGCATATTTTCATAACCTAAAACCTCCTCAATGATCTCAATCCTCTTTATGCGGATGATCACATTCTTCTTTTTCCAAACCATAGCCTTTGCCCGCTCCAGGCCTGCAAAGGCTCTCGCCGCCCTCTAAGGTATTTTTTTTAAGCTGCTCTACCACATCATCAATCTTTCCGCTTACCCCCACAATCGCCTTGATACTATATTCCTCAAAAAATGACGTTGCCCGCATTCCCATGCCTCCGGCAATGATATAATTGACGCCTTTCCGATGCAAAAACTGCGGGATAGCGCCTGGCTGGTGCCCTGGGTTCACCACTTCCGTCCTCTTGGTTACCTTGCCGTTCTCAATATCAACAAGGGTAAAAGAAGGACATCTGCCAAAATGGGCAGACACAAAATCTCCGTCTGTAGATATAGCTACACGCATAATCACTCCTCTTTAATAAACTGGGATGAGGGTGTAGATTTTAATCTCTACCCCCTCATCCCAGAGCGGCTACTCACCCTTTTCTGCTTGGGCTTTTTCCAACGTCTCAATGCGGCCCCGGATATCTTCAAGCTGCTTTTTTAAAAAATCAGCTTCGTTTCTTAAGATATCCACTTCCTGCTCGGGGGCCATTTCGGGCGCATAAGGATACGCCCCGCCGAAAGCAGGCATCCCCGTTGAGGCCCCTTGCCAGCCGGTAAGGCCGGTAGCGTAATACCAATTTCTCCAACCTCTGCCTCCGCCCCGGCCAAAGAATCCTCTCCCCCTACCGAAATAACCTCTGCCGGGGACCGAATTCATATAACCAGGCACAGAATAGCCGGCGCAGAAACCCGCAGCTCTTCCTGTCATAGGGCCAAATCCCATCGGCCCGGTTCCATCTCCTCTTGGCATATCAAACACCTCCCTTCCTTTATCGATTTTGTCTTCTGTTTCCAGAGGATCTAAGCTAACAATGCAATACCCCATTCCTCTTCCGGTAAACGAGCCCTTCCCCATAGGGCCTGTCCCATCAAATCCCGGCATATCCCCCACCTCCCCCATTACTAATGAAAGCCATTTCCATTTATTGAGAAAAAAAATATATACTACTTTCCGGCGCAGCTCCCGCATAAACCATAAAACTGAATCAAGTGGTTGGTGATCCTAAAATCATATTTTTTGCTCAGCCCCTTCTCGGTTTCTTTCAACAACTCCACTTCTTCATCGACAAAATCCGTATAATCAACTACCCTGTTGCAGCTTGTGCAGACCAAATGGTGATGATGGTTGATTCCTTTGGGCCCTTTAGTCAGTTCGTAGCGCGCCCGGCCGTCCCCAAAATCAAATTTATAAACCAGGCCGATATCCGACAAGACGTCGAGCGTCCTGTAAACAGTCGTCAAGCCAATGCGAGGATACCGGGAATAAACTTTCATGTAAATGTCCTCGGCGCTCAAATGCCCTTTGCACTTGGATAAGATATCAAGGATGGCTTCCCTTCCGACAGTCAGCCGATATCCGTATCCTCTGAATTTCCCGTGCCACCATCCCTGTCCATGACAATAACCGTTTGGCATTGACAACCCACTGTCCGCCGATATAAATGGAAATGGTTTCCATTAACAATTATACCCTTCTTTTGCCTATTGTCAAACATTCTTTATTGATATTTCCGTGCAGCGTTCTTCGTGCCCAAAATGTGAAACCAATAAAGTCCTAACTCTTTGTCCTATGAAGAGATAAAAACAGCCCTGACTGGCGGCGCCGATCAGGGCTGTTTTCATCTCTCGGTGTGGATTTCGAGAGAATGAAGTGGTTGGCCACCTGCGGGTTTCACCCTCCGGCGGCACTCACGGGATGTCCCTTCGGGACACAATTATGTTGTCACGGGGGTCAGTTCACTATAGGACTGAATTTCTTAATTTGGATCGCCTAGTTATATAGCAAATAGGCCGAAAACGCCGAAATTTGGTGCTTCAGAGATAGATTTTTTGTCCAAAATGTCCATTCCTTTTGGGCCTTAATCTCTCTAACTTATTACCTTATAGTAAGTAGAGATATGTCCACTCTCAATAAGTGGACAACTATATCGCTAGGCCTTGCGCTGAAGATCTATAAAGACAGACACCGGAGATTTTGTGCGAAAACGCCTTCGGTCGTATTGAGCGAGTAACAGATTAACCACCCCCGACAGAACAAATCCGCCGGCTGGAATCTGCCAAGTCATGCCTCAGTATAGTAGCAGAAGGCCACCAAGAAGACCGCCTACCATCAGCTCTCTTAGGGGCTATATTCCAATTTCTCGCCTATTATCCAATCAAAATTATCGATATGTCGCCGAATCAGTGCGACACTAAACCTGAGAAACTAAACGTCGATTCAGAGATAATGGGGCCTTTTAGCGAGACTTATTCGGCTGGATTTTAAGAACCTGCGGCGGGATCAAACATTGAGATTACTAAAAAAACAGAAACAAGTGAATGTCCTTGTTCGTCGATTCCTCCCCTTTGGTAATCGTAGACGATCTCTTTATCTTTGCCAAAGGTTTTTTCGCGGGAGATTTGGATGGAAACCATATTCTTAATCTCATCATCCTGGGAAGAAGGCAGGCGCAAGAAACGCGATAATGTAGCATATCGCGGCAAAGACAAAATCACATTCTTCGGCTCCACCTTATGGGCCTTCAGCTGGCCGGCAATGAGGGACTCGGCAGCTTTGTCGAAATTCTTCACCTCGAAGCAAAAACAGTGCGTTAGGAGACGCCCGGATTTTGTCGAGATTGAACGTCAGATACGGATGGTCGTTCCATTGAATTCAAAAACCGTTACGGGGGTTTGATTGGTCATTTGGCTGCTTCGTTTAACATTTCAAAAGGACACAACTCCATTTCCATATTGGAAAATGGTTAACCGGAAACGGCCTCAGGGTCTTTATCATCCAAGTAATTTTCTAAATTATTGATCTTTACGACTCCGATGCCGTTCCGGGTGGACTCTGTATCGCTGTATCCGAAAAATAAGTACAAATTGCCCGAATCATTGAAAAAGCCAGGCGACCAGACTTGAGCATGTTTTATTCCTATGTGCTCGCCGCCCAAAAAAACCTCCTTGAATTTCTTAAAGTGAATTCCGTCTTTTGAATAAGCCAGACAGACGTGGATAAAAGGCACGCGGTTCGGGATCTCCGGCGTGGCGCTCTGGGCTTCGTAGGCGTCCAGATAGTAATCTTTGTATTTGGTAACGGAACAGTTCGCCGGGGCGCTTAGGGCATCTATGCTATCCCCTTTGACCAATAGGGGGTTATTCTCATATTCAACCCAATGTTCTCCATCTTTCGAATATGCCAAACCATGGCCAAGAGTCTGCATTCTGCTATCCGCACCCATGAAATACATGACGAAACGATCCCCGTCTTTGAAAACAGAAGGAAAACCTTCCGCAAAACCATCCCAGCCATCAGGATCTTCTTTATTGAGGTAAACAGGATTTGGGGAGGCCTCCTCCCAATGAATTAAATCTTTTGATTTTATCAAGCCGATGTGCGTATAGATAGACGATGTCTTTTCTTCTGTTTTTCCGCTCCCTGTATAATAAAGGAACCACTCATCGTCAACTTTTACGATCGCGGTTGTTGAACAGATCGCATCATCCCAGCCCCCTTTTTTCTTAAAAACAGGGTTGTTTTCATATTTAGTCCAGTTAATTCCGTCAGACGAAGTCGCCAATCCAAAAGACATCTCGCCCCGATCAATACCTGTATCAGAACCTGTATGGATCATGTACCATGTGCCGTTGTCCTTGAAAACAACCGGCCCATAGACCCCTTGGTGGTCCCACTCCCCCGGCTCTCCGCAGGAAAGAACGTGTTTAAATTCGGACACCGGCGATTCCGAAAAACCATAAAAAGGCATCGACAACACCCACCATAACGCGCAGATAAATGTCAAAATGGCATTTTTCATCGAATGTTTTCCTCCGTGCAATTAGTTTCTAAGGTCGAGGTCCTTTTTTTCTTCCGGACAATGGGGACACCGTAGATTCAAGTTCTTCGAGTGAACCTCCACCGACTTCGTCGGTGGGTTCTTGACTCCTTAAAACCTCAAAAGCACCACCAGCTTCGTTGGTGGACTTTACGGGGTGGGAGGCCTTCGCCCTCACGCCTCCCCACCGATTGAAGTCGGTGGTTTAGCTCTATCCCGGACCAGAACCCGCTCTTGCTCGTTCGGTCCGGGATTCACTTCGCGCATATGATTTACGTCGCTTCGCTGTATAAATCATGCGTTCAGTGAATTAACGCATAAGCCATTTTCTTATTCTCTTTTTTGTTAAGTAAATAAACAAAAACCTTCGCTAGGGCGTTACCGACCAATAGCGAAGGTTTCTATTGTATTAAAGTGGCGGATTTACCCCTTCGAACAGCACCACTGTTTCCCGTCCCGAATTGCCAGGTGAATTATATTCCCTAACTGTTTTATTGTCAAACAGTTTTGTGTTGCCTTAGGATTCCCTTCTTTTCCTCAAATAACGGTCAAAGCAAGCCTTTAAAACCTACATTAAGGTGGTTGTCCCCCCTGCCATTTCGCCTGTGGAAACGGCGAAATGAAACGCAGGGGGGACACATTCAAAAGGCCGCCTTTTCAGGCGGCCTTTTGAATATGGTTGCGGGGGTCAGATTTGAACTGACGACCTCAAGGTTATGAGCCTTGCGAGCTACCAGGCTGCTCCACCCCGCGATATCTTAAAGAACAGAAAAACTACTCCAGTGCCGGCGCCTCGGCCGTCTCGTTGCCATCCGCGCGGATGATCTTGATGATGGTCTCGCCCTTCTTGACAACGCCCAGGCGCTCGCGCGCCACCATCTCCAGGGAATCGCCGTCGTTCCTCAGTTGGGCGATGCGCTCTTCGAGCGCGGCGTTCTGCCGCTGCGTCTCTTCGAGCTTCGCCTGCGCTTCCCGGAGACGCCCCTTGAGCTCCTGGACCTTGGAAAAACCGGGCAGGAAGATCAAGAGAAGTATTCCTATGATAATATAAAGCCGCAGGCTTTTCAACATGTTTCACGCCAGGCGGGCCGCCAGGCGGGCGCCGGGGCCGGCCGCCGTTCTTACGTCCTGCCGAAGACCTTCGGCCAGAGCGTGCCGGCATACACCGCCGCCGCAGCCAGCTCCTCTTCGATACGCAGGAGCTCGTTGTACTTGGCGACGCGGTCCGTTCGGGAGAGCGAGCCCGTCTTGATCTGGCCCACGCCCGTGGCCACGGCCAGGTGCGCGATGGTCGTGTCTTCCGTCTCGCCGCTGCGGTGGGAGATAACCGCCGAATAGCCGTTGTCGCCGGCCAGCTCGATAGCATCCAAGGTCTCGCTCATCGAGCCAATCTGGTTTACCTTGATAAGGATGGAGTTGGCGACCTTCTCGTCGATCCCGCGCTGGAGGCGCGTGACGTTGGTGACGAAGATGTCGTCGCCGACGAGTTGGACCCGCTCCCCCAACATCTCGGTGAGCTTCTTCCAGCCCTCCCAGTCGTCCTCGGCCAGGCCGTCCTCGATGGAGACGATCGGACACTCCTCCATCATCTTGGCATAGACGGCGACCATCTCCTCGGCGCTCGCGGCCTTGCCTTCCATCAGGTACGCGCCGTCTTTATAGAACGAGCTGGAGGCCACGTCCAGGGCCAGGGCGATGTCTTTGCCGGGCTCGTAGCCTGCCGCGGCGATGGCGTCCAGGATGAGCCTCAGCGCCTCGGCGTTCGACTGGAGGTTCGGCGCAAAGCCGCCTTCATCCCCGACGGACGTGGAGAGCTTCTTCGACTTGAGGATGGACTTGAGGTGATGGAAGGTCTCGACCGCCGCCCGGAGCGCCTCCTTGAAAGAAGGCAGCCCGATCGGCATGATCATAAACTCTTGAAAATCCAGGTTGTTATCGGCATGGAGCCCGCCGTTGAGGATATTCATCATGGGGATAGGCAGGATCGTTGCGGCCTTGCCGCCCAGGTACTTGTATAAGGGCTTGTGCTCGACTTGTGCCTGGGCCCTGGCCGCAGCCATGGAGACCGCGAGGATCGCGTTGGCGCCCAGCTTCGCCTTGTTCGGGGTGCCGTCGAGCTCGAACATCACCTTGTCGAGCTCCATGAAGACCGGCTCTTTGCCCACGACCTTCTGGGCGATAGGGCCGGTGATATTGGCGACCGCCTTGGTCACGCCCTTGCCCAGGTAGCGCGCCTTATCGCCATCGCGCAGCTCCAACGCCTCGTGCTCTCCGGTGGATGCGCCCGACGGGACGATCGCCCTGCCGACGATACCGTTGTCCAACACGACATCCGCCTCCACCGTCGGATTCCCCCTCGAATCCAACACCTCGCGCGCCCGTAATTCCTTGATAACCGCCATAATGCCTCCATTCGGATAATAAGATGAGTTCTTTTAGGCAGGCCCAAAGATTATCACAAACCCCCAGGGGCGTCAAGGGGTAAGGGGCTGGGGCGGGCTCCTGCGGCCCGGCGGCCAAGGCGCCCCCCAGGGGAGCGTGGCGGCGTGCCCCCGCGCGTGGCCCCCGGACGTAACGGCACCATCCCCCGGCCGCGGCGGCCGTGCGTCCGGGCGCGTCGGGGTGCCCCTAGGCGCGACGGTGTGCGTCCTGGCGCGACCCCCGGCCGCGGCGGTGACCCCCGGCCGCGGCGGTGTACCCTCACGCGGCCCGCGCGACGGTGTGCGTCCGGGTGCGCGCCCCGGCAGCGGCGGCTTACCCCCGGCCGCGGCGGCTTACCCCAGGGCGCGGCGGCTTACCCCCGGCCGCGGCGGCGTTGACACCCTCCCCCATTTATGCTATCTTCTATCTACTGTGTTCAACCCGATGTTCAATCCCAACAGGTTCAACAGACTCGACAAAAAGATCCTCGCCTTCCTCAAGGACCACTGGATCGCCGTGACGGTCGTCTGCGCCGTGACGATCCTCACCGTCCTATCCATCATCGGCTTCATGGGCTTAGAGTCCTTCTACCGCAAGATGCAGCTGGCCCAGCTGCCGATCCAGATCATGATGTGGATCCTGGCCTCGGCGATCTCGGCCATCATCTACGTCTCCCTGCTCTTCGGCCGCTTCGGCTCCATCGACAAGAAGTCCGTCAAGAGCTCCAACGTCAACGTCAAGTTTTCCGAGGTCCTGGGCATCGAAGAGGCCAAGGAAGAGGCCCTGGAAGTCGTCCATCTCCTCAAAGACCATACGGCGGTGGACCGCGTCGGCGGCAAGATCATCAAGGGGCTTCTCATGGTCGGGCCGCCGGGGTGCGGCAAGACATACCTGGCCAAGGCCATCGCCACCGAGGCGGGGCTGCCGTTCTTATCCCTGTCGGCCAGCGAATTCACGGAGATCTTCGTGGGCGTCGGCGCCCGGCGCGTGCGCAAACTCTTCAAGCAGGCACGGCGCCTGGCCTATGCGCACGGCGGGGCCATCGTCTTCATCGACGAGGTGGACGCCATCGGCCGCACGCGCACCTTCAGCTTCATGAGCGGCCAGGAGACGAACACGACCTTAAACCAGCTCCTCGTGGAGATGGACGGCCTCCAGAACGAAAAAGAGAACGTCGTCGTCATCAGCGCCACCAACTCCCCGGAAGAGGTGCTCGATCCCGCCCTCCTGCGGCCGGGGCGCTTCGACAGGAAGATCTACGTGGAACGACCCAACCTGCAGGGACGCGAGGAGATCTTCAAGTTTTACCTCGACAAGATCAAGTACGACCCCAAGATCGACATCGGCAAGCTGGCCCGCCAGGCCGTCTATAAGACGCCGGCGGAGATCGAGAATATCGTCAAAGAGGCCTCCATCATCTGCCTGCGCAACAAACGCGAGATCATCGAGCACAAGGACCTATCGGAGGCGATGGAACGCATCGAGCTGGGCATCAAGCACCGCAAGCACATGACGAAGGAAGAAAAGCGTCTCGTCGCCTACCATGAGGCCGGTCACCTCATCGTCCTGTACCTCCTGCACCCGACGGACGACGTCTTCAAGGCCTCCATCATCGCCCGGCGCGGCTCGCTGGGCATGGTGGCCCACCAGCCCCGCGAGGAGCTCTTCACCTCCAACCGCGAACGCTACCTCGGCAACATCAAGGTTGCCCTCTCCGGCTACGCCGCGGAAAAGATCAAGTTCAACACCACGTCGGACGGCGTGGCCGCGGACTTCCAGACCGCCATGAAGATGGCCCACACGATGATCTGGCGCCTGGGGATGGACGACAAGCACTTCGGCGACTTCAGCGTCATCCCGCCGGAGCAAATCTCGGAGCAGATCAAGCAGGAACTGAACGCCGAGACGCAGAAGATCTTTCAGAAGTGCTTCGCCGAAGTGGAAAATCTCCTGCGCCAGGAGATGACGCTCCTGGACCGCTTTGCCAACGAGCTTCTCAAGCGCGAAGAACTCGAATACGACGAGATCGATGAGATCTTCAAGGAATTCAACAAATCCAAGGCCAACCTCCCCCCGCCTCCTGCGACGCCGTAACGGCCCCTACGGCCCTCTTCTCATTTTCTCTTTCGTCCTGATGGCCGTCGCGGCCCTGGGCGGCTGCGACGCCACCTATCCCGCCGCCACCCTCACCCGGCAGATCCCGGAAGTGGTCCGCGAAGAGCATGGCATCGATGTCACCGCCACGATCGTCGGCAAGACCCTCTGGATCTACATGCCGACGCAGGACCTCATCGACGAAGAAAACATGACGTGGCAGATACCAACCCTCGAACGCTTCAGCAAGATGATCTCGGTCGTGCACCGGATGGCCCTGAGCACCGATGCGCACCTGGACTTTCTCGTCTTTGTCGCCGCCGACACCAAATACATGGGCCTGGAATTCATCGCGATGGAATACCTGCCGGACCTGAAGGAGGCGATGCTCGAGCGGTTCTCGCGGGGGGAGTATTTCATGCGCAGCATCCGCGACGTGGGCATCAACCCGGAAGGACACAACGACACGACGGGCGCCTCGCGGCGCTTCTACGACGTGACCTTCGATGAATTCATCTGCCTGCAGATCATCCACCGCATCAAGAGCCGCTTCGCCCGGGACGAGGACCTCGCGGACCACTACGAGATCCGCTCGACGACCTGGTCGCAAAAGTTCGGCATCCTCAAGGTCAACGTCGAATTCGTGAAGAAACGCTATGACCCGGGGCCGGAGGGCGAGGGGCGGCCGCCGATCGAGTGGATGAAGATGATCGCGGCGCAGGTCATGAAGACATACGACTATTACGACAAGTTCCAGGCCCTCGAACTCAACGACAGCTTCGCCGCAGACAAGGTCCGGCTCTCCCCTGACGACCTCAAAAAAATCAAAATAGACCTTCCGGAATTTCTCGATTTATAACCGACCTAACGGGACAGGACGCGCCGGCCCTTGGCCTTCAGGGTCCCGGATAACAGGCGCGCGATCGCCTGGGGGTAGAGCCGGTGCTCGACCCGGTGGATCCGGGCCTCGAGCTCGGCGACGGATCCGGTCTGTGAGACCGGCACGGGCTCCTGGAGAATGATGGGGCCGTGGTCCATCTTGTCGTCGACAAGGTGCACGGTCACGCCGGTCACCTTGACGCCGTAACGGTAGGCCCGCTGGATGGCATCCACCCCCTTGAAGGCGGGCAGGAGCGCGGGGTGGATGTTGAGGATCTTGTCCTTATACGCGCGTATGAAACAAGGGCCGAGGATCCGCATGAAACCCGCGAGGATGACGTAGTCCACGCGCGCCTTTTTTAGTGCCCTGATGAGATATCTGTCATAGGCCGCGCGGCCGGCGAACCTCTTGGGGTCGACGTAGAGGGTCGGGATGCCGGCCCTCTGGGCCCTCTTCAGGGCAAAGGCCCTTTTCTGGTCGCTGATCACGAGGACGAGGTCCGCCTTGAGGAACCCCTTTTTGACGCTATGGATGATCGCCTGCAGGTTGGTCCCGCGACCCGATGCCAAAACGGCTAAGTTTTTCACGTGCCCTCCTCCCGCACCTTGATCACCTTGGTCGGGCATACCTTGACGCATTCCAGGCACCCCGTGCACTTCGAATAATCGATACGCGCCAGCATGTCCACGACCTTGATCGCGTCGTGCGGGCAGGCCTTCTCGCACTTGCGGCAGGCGATGCACCCGACCCCGCAGGCATGCATGACGGTCTTGCCCACGTCCCGGGATGAGCAGGCGACGTAGATCCGCGCCAGGGTCTTTTCGCTCGGGATGAGGGTATAGAGGTGCTTGGGGCAGACGTTGACGCACACCCCGCAGGCCGTGCACTTCTCCTCGATGACGCGCGGATACCCGTCGCCGGTCATCTCGATCGCGCCGAACGGGCACGCCCGCACGCACGTGCCGTACGTCAGGCACCCGAAGGCGCACTCTTTTTGCCCGCCCAGGAGCAGGCTTGCCGCGAGGCAATCCTTCATCCCGTCATAGAGATACTTGTCCTTGGCCTTGTTGCCGCCGTTGCAATGGAGGCACGCGACCTTCTTTTCCTGCTGCTCCAGGCTCAGGCCCAGGTATTCGGCCAGGCCCTGCTTGTTCTCCCGGGCCATCACGGAGCACGAGGCCACGTTCAATTCCCCGCTCAGGAGCGCCTGCGCAAACCCGGCGCAGCCCGCCTTGCCGCACGCCCCGCAATTCGCCCCCGGGAGGCTCTTGATGATGTGCTCGAGCCTGGGGTCCATGGGCACGTGGAACTTGCGCGCCGCATACGCGAGGCTAAACCCGAACAGCACCCCCAGCCCCCCCAGCGCCGCCATCGGAATAAGTATATTTGACATAGCTTCCCCAAAGCGAGACTAAAGGTGAGACTAAAGGTCTGGCCTTTTGTCTCATTCTGACCTTTTGTCTCATTATATCTTCAGGCCTAAAAAACCCATGAAGGCCAGGCCCATCAGCGACGCCGTGATGAACGCGACGGGCAGGCCCTCCATGGACTCGGGCACCTCGGCGAGCTCCAGGCGCTCGCGGATGCCGGACATCAAGAGGAGCACGAACAAAAAGCCCACGCCGGCGCAAAAGGCCTGCAAGAGCGACAGCGGCAGGCTCCCGACGACCGGCCCCTTGCCGGGGGTGAAAAAGTCCTGCACGTTCAATACCGTCACGCCCAGGATCGCGCAGTTGGTCGTGATCAAGGGCAGATAGATCCCCAGGGCACGATAGAGCGGCGGCGACAGCTTCAGGATGACCATCTCGATGAACTGCACGGACGTGGCGATGACGAGGATGAAGGTCACCGTGCGCATGTACTCGATATGGAAAGGCAACAGGAGAAAACGATACGCGAGCCACGTGATGAGGGCCGATGAGACCATCACGAAGATAACGGCCAGGCCCATGCTGAAGGCAGGCCGGGTCTGCCTCGAGACCCCCAGAAAGGGACACAGCCCCAGAAACTTAAAGAGGATGAAGTTATTGACGAGGATGTTGCCTAGGATGATCGCAACGACCTGACCCACCGTAACCCTCCTATCAAAAGACCCATTACGAGCAGCGCGCCGGGCGCCAACGCCATGACCGACGCCGGCTCGAAACTATGCGAGAGGCTCAGGCCCATCAGCTTGCCGCTGCCCAGCGTCTCCCTGAAAAACGCGATCGTGACCAGCGCCACCAGGAAACCGAGGCCCATCCCCAGGCCATCGGCGATCGACGCCGGGACGGAGTTCTTCGAGGCAAAGGCCTCGGCCCGGCCCAGGATGATGCAGTTGACGACGATCAGCGGAACGAAGATCCCGAGCGAGCGGTCCAGCGCCGGCGCGAAGGCCTTCAAGACCATCTCGACGATCGTGACGAACGTCGCGATGATCACGATGAAACACGGGATGCGGATCTTGTCGGGGATCCAGCGCCGCACGAGCGCAATGATCGTGTTCGAGCACACCAGGACGAACGTCGCGGCCAGCCCCATGCCGAGGGCGTTCGTAACGCTCGTCGACACGGCGAGGGCCGGACACAGGCCCAGGACCATGAAGAAGATCGGGTTCTCCGCGATGATCCCTTTGGTGAACTCGCGTACCAGGCGCTTCACTTTTTCTCCCTGCGCTTCACTTTTTCTCCCTGCGCTTCACTTTTTTACCCTGCGCTTCACTTTTTCTCCCCGTACCTGCGCGGCTGCGTAAAACGGTCGATCATCGGCACCGCCGCGTTCATGAAAAGGATGGCATAACACACGCCTTCCGGATACCCGCCCCAGCGCCGGATGACGCCCGTCAGAAGGCCGCAACAGACCCCGAAGATGAACTGGCCCTTTTTCGTGATCGGCGAGGTGACGTAATCGGTCGCCATGTAGATGGCGCCCAACAGCAGTCCGCCGCTCAATATCTGAAAGAGAAAATCTCCTTTAAAAAATCCGCCGGGCGAACCGAAGACCCACCCAAAGGCGCCGGCCGTGAGAATAAAGGTGACGGGGATGTGCCAAGTGATGATGCGCCGCAATAACAGATACACCCCGCCCAGGACCAACGCCAGGGCGCACACCTCGCCGAGCGCCCCCCCGCGAAAACCCAACAGGAGATCAAAATAATCCAGCCCCATATCGGGGAGCCCGAAGGCCTTGCCTTCCTTGAGGAGGACGAGCGGCGTCGCCTGGGTCACGGCATCGACCGCAAAGGGCCTCGTGAACGTCGTCATGTGCTGCGGCCAGGCGGCCATCAGAAAGGCCCGGCCGGCCAAGGCCGGGTTGAAGATGTTGCGGCCCAGGCCGCCGAAGGCCTGCTTGCCGATGGCGACCGCAAAGACGCTGCCGACGACGGGCAGCCACAACGGGACGTGCGCCGGAAGATTGAAGGCCAAAAGCAACCCTGTCATGAAGGCGCTGCCGTCGGAGACCGTGACGCGCTGTCCCCGGCCGCGCTGGATCACGGCCTCGGTGATGACAGCGGAGAGGACCGCGGCCAGCATCACCCCCAGCGCGCACCACCTGAAGACAGCGACGCTCATCACGGCAACCGGAACCAGCGCGACGTTCACCGTCCACATGATCCGGGCGACGGACTCGTCTTTCTTGTGAAAGTGCGGTGCGGCTGAAACAAGATACTTATCGGCCATCTCTCACCTGTCGGAGCACTTCCTGCGCCTTCTCCTGGACCGATGCGATCACGGCGTCCGAAGAGATCGTGGCGCCGGTTATCGCGTCGACGGTCTCATCGAGCCGGGCGGCGTCCCGGCCGTCAAAGCGCTCTTGGAACCAGGGCCGCGGCCTGGAGAGGACCTTCACCTTGCGCAACAGCACGTCCCAGAGCGTCTCTTTCTGGATCCCCTCGGCGATGCGCGTGCCCAACCCCGGGGTCTCGTTCTGAGAGAGGACCTTGATGCGCACGATCGTGCCATCGGGCCTCATCCCCGCCATCGTCACGATGTCGCTCGAATAGCCGTGGCGCACGGCCTTGAAGGCATGCCCCAACACCCTCCTGTTCCCGTCGAGGGCGTTGTAATACAAGACCTCCCCGCCCTCCCGGACCGGCTCAAACGCCGCAGCGCCGGGAAAGACGTCTTGCAGGCCCTCCTGCTCCTCGGCGAGGCGCTGGGCGATGATCCTCGGCTGGGTCACGCGGTGGACCGCGCTCAACAACCCCGCCGCCCCCAGACAGATCACCGCCAGCGTGAACGCATAGCGCAGGTAATTACTTCTTGCCACTTGTGATCCTCGCTTTCGCGGTCTTGATCGCCTGCACGATATTGCGCCGGCCCGGACACGCCCACGCGCACAGGCCGCACTCGATGCAATCCATGATGCCGTACTCCCGGGCCAGGTCCAGCTTGTCCTTGGCGATGGCCTGCGCGATCATGCTCGGATTCAATCCTACCGGACAATGCTCCACGCACGCCCCGCACCGGATGCAGATCTCTTCTTCCGCTTCCCGCGCCCGCGCCTCGTCAAAAAAGAGCACGCCGCTCGTCGCCTTGATGACCGGCCCGTCCATGGTGAACTGGGCCACGCCCATCATCGGGCCGCCCATCACGATCTTCTTGGGTTCCTTCACCAGCGGGCCGCAGAGCTGGGCAAGGTCGCGCACGCGCGTGCCTACCCGCACGAGAAGGTTCTTGGGGTTGGCCAGGCACGGCCCCGCGACCGTCACCACGCGCTCGTAAAGGGGCTTGCCGGAATAGACGGCCTCGGTGATCGCGAACACCGTGCCGACGTTATGCACCACCACGCCGATGTCAAAAGGCAGCTTTCCCGACGGGACCTCACGCCTGAGACACGACTTGATGACCTGCTTCTCTCCCCCTTGGGGATAGGCGGTCTTCAGGACCACGACCTTCCAGGCGAAGGCCGCGGCGCGCTCGCGAAAGAGCCTGATCGCCTCGGGCTTGTTGTCTTCGATAGCGATAATGCACTGTCTAGGGTTGAGAACCTTCGATAAGAGCTTCATCCCCTTGACGATCGCGTCGGTCTTCTCGACCATCAACCGGTAATCGGTCGTCAGGTACGGCTCGCACTCGGCGCCGTTCAGGATAAAGGTGTCGATGGGGCCGGGAGGATTGAGCTTGATGTGGGTCGGGAAGGAGGCGCCGCCCAGTCCCACGATGCCCGCCTCAAAGACGATGCGGCGAAGCTCATCGACGCTCAGGGCGTCCACCGCCTCGGGGGGACGCGGCTCTATCCCGCCGCACGGTGCATCCTTGCCGTCGCCCTCGATGACCACGGCACGGCAGGTGCCGGACAAGGGGTGCGCCTGCATCGCGATGGCCGAGACCCTCCCGGAGATGGAGGCATGCACCGGCGCAAAGACGCCCTTGTCGGACGTCGCCAGGCACTCACCGCGCCTGACGGTATCGCCTACCTTCACCTTGACGACGTCCAGGGGTTTACCCAGATGCTGCAGCAAGGGGATGACGACCGACGCCGGCACCGGCGCGGTCTCGATCGCCTTGTCCCGTGTCTCGTGTTTATGTTCCTCGATTTTTACCATATCTTAAGAAGAACCCGATCAGCCCCATGGCCATCAAGAGAAAGCTGACCAACATGAGGATCGTCACCGGGCCGATGTGATCGGCCAGCGGCGCGGCGATAAGCATGCTCAAAAGAAACGCAAAATGGACGATGATCTCAAGGGAGCTAAAGAGCCGGCCCCGCATGGAGCTGTCGGTCAGCTGGTGGACGAGGGTCTGAGAGATGACCATGATCGGGGAGATGACCAACCCTAAGATGAATGCTAACGCAATAGCCAACAGTAAGTTAGGATATTTCGCCACCGCAGACACGAAACAAAATAATACAACCCCACCTGCGGAAACACAAGCAAAGATTATCTTGAAGCCCTGCTTCTGGTGCCCCAGGCGGCCATACGCCAGCGCCCCCAGGAACAGCCCCAGCCCCAGCCCCACCACCAGGAGTCCGATCTCGCGGGTCGCCGAGCCAAAGGCCTGCTGGATAAAGACGATGGCCACCACGTAAACCGCACCCAGGGCAGCCCAAAGGAAGAACAGGACGCCGAAGCAGGAGCGCAGCTGCGGCTGGTTCCGCAGGAAGAGCACGGCCTCCCTGATCTCCTGCAAGACCGACTTGCGCACGGCGGCCATGATCTCCTTACCGACCTCCAGGATCTCTTCTCTCTTGGGCGCCTGCCTGACCTTGGCGCTGACAAAAAAGATCATCAGCCCCGCGATGAGAAACGTGGACGCGTCGATGAGGAAGCCGCCTCTCGCCCCCACGCAGCTCACGAGGATGCCGCCGACGCCGAAGCCCATCATCGCGGCGACCATCCCCGTCGTGCTCACGAGAGAATTGGCCAAGAGCAGGTCATCGGTCTTGACGATATCCGGGATGATCGCCATCTTCGCCGGCACGTAAAAACGGCTGACGCAGAAGACCAGGAAGACGACGACGTACACCGGCCAGACCACGTCCCATTTAATGAAGTAAAACGCGATGGACAAGACCAGCAGGCCCCGCAGCAAGTCGGAGACCACCATGGTGCGCCGCCGGTCCCAGCGGTCCACGTACACGCCGGCCATGGGCCCGATCACGAAGACCGGGATGATGGTGAAGGCCATGAGCTTGGCGATCTGGGTGGTAGAGCCCGGGGCGAAACGGTAGATCAGGGCGAGGAGCGCCATCTGGTTCAGACGGTCGCCGAACTGGGAGATGATCTGAGAGACCCACAGGAGGGAGAAGTCGCGGTTTCGGACGATCTGGCGGAATCGAGCCATAGAAGGTCCCAAAAGAATAAAGCCGATGGGGGGACTCGAACCCTCGACCCGCGCTTTACGAAAGCGCTGCTCTACCAACTGAGCTACATCGGCATATCGTTCGGATTACGGGGTTTAATTGTAACAAAACCCCCCACCGCCTGCAAGAAATTTTATCTGGCCTCGCCCTGGCTGGCCTGCCTCTTGGACAGGTGCGAAACACCAAGCGCCAGGAGGATAAGGAGGACATAGAGCGCGACCGCTCCCCAGCCTCCGGGCAGGGACAGGCGCACCTGGGCAAAGGGCCAGCCGGCTATCCACGAGCTCCAGGCGACCTGCGCCTTGAGGAAGAAGGCACAGGCAGCCGCCGCCGGCGCGGCCAGCCGGTAAGAAAACAGGCCCAGGCCCACCGCCAGGGAGCCGCTGCCGATGATCCCCATCGCCAGCGGCACGGCGACGACGTTGGCCACGACACCGTACAGGGAGACGGCCCCGAAGGAAGCGGCGATCAGAGGCGCTGTGCCGATCCAGGCGCTCAACGACACCGCCGCCCAACTCAGCGGGTAACGCAAAATTACGAAGAGCGGGTGCGAGGGCCGCCACCTCTTCCGGAGCCAGGGCACCGGGTCCAGCCGCGGAAAGAGCCAGACGATAGACGCCACGCTCACGAAGGAGAGCTGGAAGCTGATGGAAAAAAGAGCCTGCGGGTCTCCTGCGAGGATCGCGAAGGCGGCCAGGGCCAGGACGTGCCCGAAGAGCGGATGACGCTCCCGCATAAAGGTATAAAGGAAGACGACGGTCATGATGGTCGCGCGCACGACGGAGACCGCCGCCCCGGTCATGACGCAGTAACAGACGACCGCCGCCATGCTCAGGGCAAGCCGCGTGCGGCCGGGGACCCTGAGGACCTTCAGGAACAAAAAGACCATACCCGCCACGAAGGCGGTGTGAAAGCCACTGACCACCATGATGTGCCACGTCCCGGCGGCGATCATCGCCTTCCTGACCGGCGCCGGCACGAGTTGTTTCTCGCCGAGCATCATCGCCCGTAAGAGCGGTGCCGTCACGCCGTCAAAGTGGGCCGAGATGTCCTTGGCCAGCCTTTCGCGGATGAGGAGGAACGACCAGGGCCGGACGCCCCTGCCTTCCCTTCTGATCTCACCGCGCCTGCCGACGCTCAGGATGGAATGGATGTTGCGCCGCGCCAAGGCCTCGGCAAAAGGCCGGCGCGGCCTGTAGAGCCTGCCACGGATGGCCAGCCTCTCGCCGAGCACGCCGTCCGTCTTGTGATAGTCGCGCACCCACACGTCGCCGGTGAGCGCCACGGGCCTACCCTTCTTGTCCCATCCGCGCTCCACGCGCAGAACGTATGTGTCAAAAAGGCGGGTCTCTCTGGGCGAAGAGACGGCCACGCCCTCGAGACGCACCCCCCTGCTTTTTCCCGGCGTCATGCGGCCGATGTGGCGCAGTGACAAAAGGGACGCCTCCTCCATTCTCAGGGCGCCGATGAAAAAGAACGCGGCCAGCAATAAACAGATACTTGCCAGAGGCCGCCTGATAAAGACGGACGCCAGCGCGAGCGACAAGAACGACAAGACGACCGGCACCCCCACCGGTCCGTCTAGCCGGCCCTGCGCCAGGATCCCCAAAGAATACGCGAGCACGACAGGCACGAGCGGCGGGATGAAAGGGCCGCGGCGGCGAAGGAAAGGGCCGCTGAGACGAGGGATGAAAGACGGGCGTTTTATCATCGTGGGGGGGCGGTCCTCGCACAGGCGACGACCGCCGTCAGGTTCGCAAAAAAACGAAAACCGGGAAAAGAAGCAAAGGGTAAGGGGTGCGGGAGGGTGTCGCGAGGAAGAACGCCCCGTTAAGGCAGAGGGCTACTTTTCCTGCTGGGCCGCGATGCGCAGATGCTCCAGGCCCAGCCCGTTCAGGACGTCCAGGACCCCGACGAGGCTCTTGAAGGGCACCAGACGGTCCACGCGCACGAAGACGGCCACCTCCGGCTGCGTCTCTATGCGCTCTTTGAGTCGTGTCTCGAGGTCCGCAAAGGTCACCACGTCCGCCCCCAAATACAGGGGGCCTTCGCCGGACAGGGTGATCTCGACGACATCGGACCTCTTTTTATCCGGCGCCATGACGTTCTTGGCCATGGGCAGGTTCACCTTGATCTGCTTGGCCCGCGTCGGGTCGAAGGTATACAGAAGACTGAAGGAGATGAAGAAGAAGATAAAGAGATTCAGCACGACGTCCGTCATGGCGATGGATTCGAGGGTCATCAGGTGCCGACGGGTCATGCCGATCCTCATAACAGTCTCCCGCGCGCCAGCGCCTCCAGAAGCTGGCTGGAATAGTTGCCCAGCTCGTGCGCATAGTACTTGATACGGCTGATAAAGAAATTGTAGCACAGGTAGAACGGGATCGCGATCATCAGGCCCGCCGCGGTCGTGAGCATGGCCTGATAGATCCCGCCGGCGAGGGCGCTCACCGTGATGTCGCTGCCGGCCTTCTCCCAGGCCATGAAGGCGCCGATCAGGCCCGTGATCGTCCCCAGGAACCCCATCAGCGGCGCGATCCCGACGATGGCGGCCAGTCCCCCCAGCCGTTTCTCGAGGTTATGCACGGCGTGGTTGCCCATGCGCTCGAGCATCTTCTCGAGCTCCTCGCGCGGCAGGTCGCGGTTCTCGATGGCCGCGACGAACATGGCCGGGAGCGGATGCGCGCTGTGCTTCTTGCACAGCGTGACCGCCTCGTCGGCCTTCTGCAAGAGGACCTTGTTGCAGACGGCCTTTGAGAACTGCTCCAGGTCCAGGCGGCCGAAACGCCGCAGGACGAAGAAACGCTCGAGGCATATCGCCAGCCCGAAGACCGACGCCACGATGATCGGCAGGATCATCGGCCCGGCCTTGAACACGTAGGTCAACATAAGGCTCCTCGTCTTTTACCGGCTCTCACTTTTATCTCACAACAAGATGCTTCTTAAAGGCCTCGACCTTTCTTTCGGAGATTCCTTTGACGGCGACGAGCTCCCCGAGATCGCTGATGCGGCCCTTCCTGGCCTTGAGCTCCAGGATGGCGTCCGCCGTCTTCTCGCCGATCCCCGGCACCGCGATGAGCTCTTGGCGCGTCGCGGCGTTCACGTCCACCGCGGCGGGGGCGGCCTCATCCGAATACAGCTCGATGAGACAAAGGTTGCACCCCTTGGCTTTCTGCAGATACCTTAACCCTACCCCGAGCGCGAAGACGAACGCGGCAAAAAGCAGTACCCGCTTCTCCTGAAGAGTCAGATGTATCATACACTTTCCCGAACAACTTCAAAACTGTTTCCCGATGGGCTCGAAACTGTTTCCAAGCCCATCGGGAAACTGTCCCCCGGAGGACTAGACCACGAGACTGACCATCTTGCCGGGGATAACGAGGACCTTTTTGACGGGCTTGTCGCCGATCCACTCCCGCGTCTTGATGTCCTCGAGGGCCGCCGTCCGGATGGCGGCTTCATCGGCATCTGCCGCCACCTCGATGCGCGACCGCAGCTTGCCGTTGACCTGGACGGGATAGGTGACCACGTCCTCGGTGAGAGCCGCCTCGTCGTACGCCGGCCAGGCCGCCCTGAAGATGCTCTCCTTTTCGCCCAGCATCTGCCACGCCTCCTCGGCCAGGTGCGGCACGAAGGGTGCCAGGAGCAGGACGAGAGAACGCACGGCCTCAAGGCACGTGGCGGACCTAAGCTCCTCGTCGGACAACCTATACATCTCATTGACCATCTCCATGGCGCCCGAGATGGCCGTATTGAATTTAAAGCCGCCCTCCATGTCCTGGGTGACCTTCTTGACGGTCTGGTGCCGCTTCTTGACGACGTTGCGGATGCCGTCGGACTCCCCGGGGCCCCCGGCCCCGCCTGCCGCCGTCTGCACGAGGCGCAGGACGCGGTTCAAAAAGCGCCAGGCGCCGTCCATGCCGCGGTCGTTCCAGTCCAGCTCCGCCTCGGGCGGCGCGGCAAAGAGGATAAAAAGACGCAGCGTATCCGCGCCGTACCTGGCAAGGATCTTGTCGGGATCCACGACATTCCCCTTGGACTTGGACATGACCTCGCCGTCTTTCAAGACCATCCCCTGGGTCAGGAGGCGGTCGAAGGGCTCGGGGAACGCCACGAGCCCCAGGTCCTTCAGGAACTTCGTGAAGAAGCGCGAATACAAAAGGTGCAGGATGGCGTGCTCGATGCCGCCGATGTATTGATCGACCGGCATCCAGTACGCGACCTCATCGCGGTCAAAGATCTCCTTGTCGTTCTTAGGCGAGCAGTAGCGCAGGAAATACCACGAGGAGTCGAAGAAGGTCGCCATGGTGTCCGTCTCGCGGCGCGCCGGCTTGCCACACGTCGGGCAGGCGGCCTCGACGAACTTCTTGACCTTGCCCAGGGGGCTGCCGCCCTTGCCCGATATCTTGACGTCCCTGGGCAGGATCACGGGCAGGTCCTTCTCGGGCACCGGCAGGGCCCCGCACGCCTTGCAATAGATCATAGGGATCGGCGTCCCCCAGTAGCGTTGACGCGAGATGAGCCAGTCGCGCAGCCGCCAGTGGACGGTAAGCTTGCCCATCATCTTCTCTTCCATCCACCGGCCGATCTTCTTCTTGGCGTCGTTGCTGGCAAGGCCGTCGAAGGAGCCGGAGTCCACCATGACGCCCTCCTCTTCAAAGGCCTGCGCCATGCTCTCGACGGTCAACGTCTCCCCCTTGGGCTGGATGACGACGCGCATCGCAAGCCCGTATTCCCTGGCAAAGAGGAAATCCCGCTGGTCGTGCGTGGGCACGGCCATGATCGCGCCGGTGCCGTACTCCATCAAGACATAATCCGCGACCCAGATGGGCAGCTTTTCGCCGTTGACGGGGTTGGTGGCGTACGCGCCCGTGAAACGGCCCTCTTTCTTCACGTCCCCGGCCATGCGTTCCATCTTCGTCTCGCGGCTGACCTTGTCGAGAAACTTCAAGATCCCTTTTTCTTCGGGCTTGCCGGCGATGAGTTTTTTGACCAAGGGGTGCTCGGGCGCCAGGACCACGTACGTCGCGCCGAAGATCGTGTCCGCCCGCGTCGTGAAGACGCGCAGAATGTCACCTGACTCCAATTTGAAGAAGATCTCCACGCCATAGCTCTTGCCGATCCAATTCTTCTGCATCGTCACGACGCGCTCGGGCCAGTTGCCGAGCTGTTTGAGGTCTTCGAGCAGCCGCTCGCTGTACTCGGTGATCTTCAGATACCACTGGTCCAGGTCCTTCTCGACGACGGCCGTCTGGCAGCGCCAGCAGCCGCCGTGGACGACCTCCTCGTTGGCCAGCGTCGTCTCGCAACTCGGGCACCAGTTCACCGGCGAGGCCTTCTTGTACGCCAGGCCCTTGGCGAACATCTTGACGAAGAGCCACTGGTTCCACCTGTAATAGTCCGGCAGACAGGTGGTCACCTCGCGCGCCCAGTCATAGGAGAAACCCATGCGCACGAGCCCCTCTTTCATCCAGTCGATGCACTGCAGGGTCCAGCTCTCCGGATGGGTCCTGTTCTTGATGGCGGCGTTCTCGGCGGGCTGGCCGAAGGCGTCAAAGCCCATCGGGTGCAGGACGTTGAAGCCGCGAAGCATCTTGTAGCGGGCGATCACGTCGCCGATGGTGTAGTTGCGCACGTGGCCCATGTGGATGCGGCCCGACGGATACGGGAACATCTCCAGGACATAATACTTCGGCCGCTTGGGGTCGGCCTGGACGCGGTAGAGCGCGTCTTGCCGCCACCTCTTGTGCCACTTCTCTTCGATCTTCCTGAAATCGAATTCCATAATCTTTACTTGATGAGTTTGCGGATGCGCCGCAGGTTCGTCGCGTCCTCCCGCGGCCGGGACTTGGGTGTCTCCAGGATGAAGGCGGCGTGCCGCAACCGCGGATGGTTCACGATATACGAAAAAGCCTTCTTGCCTATCTTGCCCTCGCCGATGCTCGCGTGGCGGTCCGCCAGGGACCCCAGGTCGCCGGCCGAATCGTTGACGTGGACGACCCGGACCGCCTTCCTGCCGCAGCGGCGCTCGATCTCGTCGAGGACCGCGTCGAAGACGCGCGGCTCGCGGATGTCGTAGCCGGCGCCGAAGAGATGCGCCGTATCGACACACACGCCCAGGCGCCGGCTGTCCGCCACGCCCTTCATGACGCGCTCGTGGTCCGAAAAGACGCCGCCCAGCCAGTGGCCGGCGCCGGTCGTGTTCTCTAAGAGGAGCATCACGTCCGTGCCGCGGGTACGCTGCAAGACCTTGTCGATCGCCCGCGTAAAACGGCTCAGGCCCGCCTCGGCCGAGCTGTCCTTGTAGCTGCCCATGTGGGTCACCAGGTACTCGGCCCCCAGGGCGGCCGTCTCGCGCGTGTCCTCGG